>JAAUYH010199073.1_pt1 | contig 34220 bp, 27 predicted proteins | sample 7278061 | NCBI WGS metagenome assembly JAAUYH01 (sample SAMN14350203, study PRJNA611818) | marine sediment metagenome | isolation source: surface marine sediment (0.6m) | place: French Polynesia: Moorea | collected 2018-08 | reverse complement strand
TTCATCATCTTCTCCTGCTCACTATGCACGTCCGCACTACTTGCTAGCCCATGAAGAAGACGAGAGTGAAGTTCGTTACGTTTGATAAGCTTCGTACACCACCCATCAGATTCGACGAATCTCGCGAGTTTCGCTTTCATGTTGCCATCTACCGAATCATCATTCAACATTCTGTCTCTCACCATTATTGCGCGTTGTCGAATGATATCTCTGGATACTGGGAATTTTAGCTGTCACCCGTGGGCTAGGAACAAAAGAACTTCTGATTCGAGAGCACGATTCTGACCGTAACTCATAGCTTCTCGCGTTCGCTTCATTTTCGCGATAGTTGCGCTTCTGCGCAGATTCGGTGCTTCGTTGTTCAACTTTCTCACGAACCGCGGGACACGCCGAAAGTTGGAACAATATCGGCATCAATACTCCCGCTGGAGAGCATGTCCAATACAGCAAGCTTTTTATCGAAAGTTAAACGCTTTCGAGTTGCCTTGACTGTTGACATGAGCAACGTTGACGACGACGGGAGAAGACTACGCATGATTAACACACTAGAAGTGCACTAAATTATGTAAGCACTATTGCTTGTCGTGTATAAATAGAGTGGCACTAAACAGGTCGGCACAAAACTGGAAGTTGACTTGCCCAACCGTAATGAGCTGCGGTCAATATGGCTTTGTAAGTGGTGGCGCTTTCAATATTACGCGACTGCAACGTCCCCGCACACTCCGGACACCCGTGTGCCGCACACCCCCGGCGGGAAGTGAATTGAATGAAAATGAGTGGAGTGCGGAACGACTCGGGTTCACAGAGGTGGGCGTGATTCTGGGCGCGCACGGGGTGCGAGGGGAGGTGCGAGTGAGAAGTGTGGGCGATTTCGGCACGGTGCGCTTGCAAGGCGAGGGGAATCGGCACCTGCTGCGGCCGGGGCGCAAGTACCCGCGGCCGGTGGCAATTCGCGGGGGGCGCCGCGCGCCGCAGTCGGGCGTGTGGCTGCTGCGCGTGGCGGACGTGCGCAGCCGGGAACAGGCGGCGGAGCTGCGCGGGTGCCGCGTGTTCGTGCGCGACGACGACCTGCCGCCGCTGGGCGCCGACGAGTACAACGCGGCCAGCCTCGTCGGGCTGCGCGTGCACTACGACAGCGAGCCCGTCGGCGTCGTGCGCACCGTGCACTTTGCCGCCGACGCGTGCGGCAAGAAGCTGGCCAAGCTCACTTCCGACACGCTCGAGATCGCCCTGGTGCCCGACAACGAATGGGTCGAGGTTGAAGACGATCTGAATCGTACGACGCCATCCAATCGAGTGAATCTGGATGAGCGCACTTGCGTGCTGATACCGTTTGTTGAGCAGATTGTGCCTGTAGTCAATATTCAAGACGGATTTATCGAGATAGATCCACCACCTGGGTTGCTCGAAATCGCCGTTGTCAATAATCAAAAGAAACCCAAAGGACCACGCGGGCTTCTGACCGCAGCCGCTAGCACTTAACTCATCTGAACATCACCTCAAGAACCATAAGCTTCATCACATTGCAATAAACTAGGGGGTATGTAGTCACAAGTTAAGAGTCGTTCCTACGAGAAGATAAGGTAGTCTTTACGATTGCGAACGACTACATCATTCAAACAGCTAGCAATAACTTAGGCGCTAGTGCCGCTGCGAAGACGGGTAGAGGCGAGGTTGCCGGGGGCCGGCACGGCGCTGTCGGCGGCGGCGACGGGTTCCTCGGGCTCGGTGAGGAACATCTCGACGTGGCAGGGCATGCTCATGAACGCGTTGATACGACCGTGCGCACGGAAGGTTCGGCGGCGGCCGCGCATCGCTTTGTTCACCTGCACGTGCGTGACGACGAGGTTGTCGGTGTCGATGCCCTGCATCTCGGCGTTCGACTCGCAGTTCTTCAGCAGCCCTAGCAGGAACTCGGCGCTCTTCTTCGGCCATCGGCCCACGGGCACCTTCCAGGTGCGGCACTGCGGCTTGCCCTTCACGCCAATCTTGAAGCGGCGGAACGGCACGATTTCCTTCTTGTCGATCACGTTCTGCAGGAACTTTTGCGCGCGCGCCAGCTTCATGCCCTTGATGGCCGCGCCCGCCTCGTGCGTGTTCTTGAAGTGCACCCGCAAGTCGGAGCCGCGCGCTTTCACAGCTATCGCACGCACGCGTGTCAGTACGGCGCCGCATGCGATTCGCGAGGCGCCGATTCACTTACCCTTCTGCGTCGTGGGTTCACGAGAATATCCCATTGTGTGAGGTGGTCGTGGGTGTCTGCGACTTGTACGGCTATAGGTGAGATGGCGACGGCGAGACCAACACCGCCGACGACCGGGCAACCCGCCAGTATGATATTGATCATTCAGAATGGTATTGAAACATCAGAATTTCCGGTTTCCATTTTTATTAGCTTTTCACTTAATCCGTGGCGCACTATTCTGGTGTGGATTGCGAGGTGGTGCTCGGCACCCACGGCTGCATTATGGGTCGCGATGGCGTGAAAGATGACCGGGCGGGACGGATGCGGAAGCGAGCAAAGGCCAATGGGGCCGGGAAGGAATGGTGGCGCAAACTGAGCCTTCCACGGCGTGGGAAGAAGGACACCTTGCACTCGCCAGCGCCGTTGACAGAGGCTCAGCTAACGCGGCTCGAGAAGCGACGTGCCCAGTTATGCAAGGCCATCAGCGCACCCAGAACTTCGCGGCCCAAGCACATGTCCATCGCAGACTGGCTGCCGGCAGTCGGGCGTGCCGCGGTGCGCGTGCAGCATGGGAATAGCGTGATGTCGATGGGCGACTTTGTCGATGGCGTGCAACACCTGCGCCCGGAAGAAGCATTATTTCTGTTGGACAGAGGAACGCTGGAACTGCGTCATCATGGACGGCCCGTATCGCTGCAACATGCGTGGGCGTTGCTGTTCTCCCTGCCGGACGCGCTGTCCGTCGAGCACTACCTGGCGTACGCGCACCTTCGGCGAGCGGGCTATGTCGTGCGTCGCTGCGAAGTCGAGACAAACTTGCCCGTGACACTGGCCTGCTGGCGTGCCGGTGGATTCAAGCGGAAGGACCAATCGCGCCCACTGTTCTATGTCGCCGTGTACTCTTACGAACATGCGCCTCCAGTTTTGAGCGAGTTATCCACATTTCTCAGTAACAACGCGGGCGGGAAAACGCGTGTGAAAATCGCACTCATCGACCGAGGCGTCGTCGTGCTTACCGATGTCGCCAATAACGCCACGCCGCTGTCGGACCGTTTCAAGAAACGATACGAAAGGGCTAAGGAACGCGCCGCCGCCACTGCGAATGAAGTGAAGAACGTTGAAATGGGCGATGAGAAAAAGGCGATAGAGCTGCAGCAAGAAGGAAATGAGGCGATGGTAGATCGCTGACACAGTAGCTTTAGTTTAACGAATCTAAAATGAACTTCTCGCAACCGGTGACACGACAATATCCATATCCACAAGTCGCTTCGTCAAGATATAGTACAATAAGAAACTATGGTTCCGAGTGTTACACGCCTACGTCATCCAGGACTCCTCGACGATTTGCTGCACCTTCTTGTCGTACTCGCGGCGGTTCTCTTGGAACAGGCGCGCCGCCTCGGAGTTGGCTGGGGAGTTGGGGTTGGGATCGCAAAGCAAGGATTGTATCGACGTCAACACGGCGGAGATGTCGTAGATGGGGCTCCAGTTGCTCTGCAGGATGTCGAGGCAGATGCCGCCGTCGTTGTACACGTTGGGGTGGAACAGTTTGGAGACGAACTTCACGAGCGGGGGCTTGTTCGGGTAGTCCTCGCTGAAGTCGAGCACGAGCTTGAAGGTGCCGCCCTCCCAGGGTGTTTCTTCCGGGCTGTTGCCGACGTTAGTACAAGCGGGTGTCGCGCGCGCCGGCCGAGCCAACGTACCCGAATATCACGGCGTTCCAGCGCATGATGTTGTTGTCGCACGGCGCGCCGCTGATGCCGCTCGGCGGGTCGCTCTTCAGCTTCTTGAAGTCGCGGATGAGCCGCTTGCGTGCGGGCGTCGACATCTCGAGCGGCGTGCGGCACTGTCACGTGCTTGTTGATCGTACTCGGAATTCACCAGAGTTGGACTCAATGTGCAATGAACCGAGGCTGAGGTGAGTGGTTACCTTCGAAAAGAGCTACTGCAACGCTTACACAATATCGTACTGGATAAAGCGTGGAACGCTCGGTGCTTACAGTCAGCTTAACCTTACGTTTAGATTTAGTTCCCAACCTATTGGCTGGCCAGAACTCAACAGTTCAGTTCGCTCGTACCGCACAGTTCAAGCGATAAATAGATTACCTCGTCGATACACGACTTGACGAAGAACATGTATTCAGAAGTAAATGCAGTAGATGCCGAGAAGATATCAAATTGCGTCGGGTCGGTATTCCGGGTGTCTTGTTCAGTCTTCTCTCCCTAAACCAGTTTCCAATCGTGTCACAACGTGCTGCGGTGACGAAAACGGGGCAGAGGCCATTAAAAGATTGTAATGATGACGAAAGACGTGTAGACTAGTGCGAGCGGGTAGAACACCAGCCAAAACTGGTCTTGCAAGGACAGGACGGCGACGAATATCTTCGTCGCAGTGGCGGAGCTCCAGAGGATGCAGGCCGTGGCGATGGGGGCGAGCAGGAACGCGAGCGGTTTGTAGAACTTGATAGGCGCGAGAAACGAGAGGATCACGATGGGCAGCAACGAGTAGCCCAGAACCGACGTGGAGCGGTACAGATCTATGCCGTGCGTCGACATCAGGTTGAAGATGAAGTACACCGACAGACAGCCCACTATCATCTGGCTGTAGATGACGCTGAACTGCACCTTCTTCTGGAACATGTGCGCGAAGCCTAGCAGCACGCCCAACACAACCGGCCCCGTCATGTCGGCCTCGTCCGCGAAGGAACTGTCGATTTTCGAAAATGGATTCGCAACCGCCTTCGCTTTCGCTAGCACGGAAGGGATGTTGATGCCAAGCTCTTCGTGTAGTGGCGGCTCGTTGTCGTAGTCTTCGTCCACAGACGCCGCGGGCGGTGGCATGTAGTATTGGGGATGCGTCTGTTGCGATGAAGTCGTGCTCCCATTCATGCCGTTCTGTGACGCCGTCATGCTCGGTGGTGGTGCTGGCAGAAACGATGACTGATAGAAATCATTCCCTGGTGCGCCGCCGCCGCCGCCGCCGCCACCGCCATTCCGAAAGTTTCCGCCACCACTCGTGCCCATCGGTGCACCCGGATACGAATTGGCCATTTCACGTACAAGTCTTGGAAGCGATGTGTTGGTACTTTTCAATGAACTAGGTCAACGTCGGGAGTTGTGGGTTAGGAACAGCACATGGCTGATGCGAAGAGGACTGCTGTGCTGACAGTAGCATATGACAATTTACACGTGTCGTATTTGGCTCCAGCAAACGTGACCCAGCCTGATCGAATAACATCGAGCGTTCCGCTGAGGTCGAGTTCGTGTGCGTTCCAACAAAATGGGCAGTCTCAACTTTCTCGACGCCAACTATTCGCTGAGCAAGGATGCCGACGAGGCGCGATTATTTCCCGACGATGCGATGAAGGCGGCACTGATGGTGCCGCAAGTGGATCGGCCGGCCGCGTTTCTGCGCGATGCGTTCGAGGGCATGGACTACCGCGACCGCATCAAGTTTGCGCACGGCACGACGACGATGGCGTTCAAATTCAAGCACGGCATCATCGTCGCCGTGGACTCGCGCGCCAGTATGGGCCAGTACATCGGCAGCGGCACGGTGAAGAAAATCATCGAGATCAACCCCTACCTCCTGGGCACGATGGCGGGCGGCGCGGCGGACTGCAGCTTCTGGGAGCGCGATCTGGGGCGTCGCTGCCGACTGTACGAGCTGAGGAACAAGGAGCGCATCTCGGTGGCGGCGGCGTCGAAGTTGCTCGCGAACACGGTCTACTACTACAAAGGCATGGGCCTGTCGATGGGCACCATGGTTTGCGGGTGGGATAAGACGGGACCCAATATCTTCTATGTCGATTCCGACGGCACTCGACTCAAGGGAACGATGTTCTCCGTTGGTTCCGGTTCCACGTTCGCGTATGGCGTGCTTGACCAGGGATACAAATACGACATGACCCCCGAAGAGGCCATCGACCTCGGCCAGCGATCGATTTATCATGCCACTCATCGCGACGCGGCGTCGGGTGGTGTGATCAATGTTTACCACGTGAAGAAGGACGGGTGGGTGAAGATCTCGTCGGATGACATGATGATCAAGCACAAACAGGTCATGGATGAACGCAAGGCGGAAGATGACGCGTCTGACGCTGCATTGCAAGCAACTGCGATGGAAGTAACGGCGTCGGCATAGAGTAACGCGAAGTTGATATTGTAAAACGAAAACTCGTCAGCTAATGCGCATGGCTAACACTAATTTAGGCGTGCGGAGTTGTTAACCAGGATTGGCAAATGATTCAATAAGGGGAACGCTTGATTGAAATTTGTGATGCAGCTGCACACGTCCTTCAGGATTTCATTAGTAGGCAGTATTGAATCGATTCCTCCAGTAGGATAACTACCAATTTGCGCCTTTTGGAAATACAAGACGTTGACGTTGGGTTAGAGATTTGGTGTTGCAAATACTGCTAATGTCAGCGATGTGTGGTAAACTCCTTGCAAAGCACATTGCTCTACATACACGAAATAACAAGCCAGTAGTGGCAGATGTTCCATCTGTTTGTTCTCGGTCTATGGTTCGGATTGATTTCACATTCGCGGGACCCATTCAAAAATTGAACCACACCTCAACTACTTTTCGATGTCGATCTTTCGCATGCAAGCGTAAAAAAGAATACGTGACTAAAACCACAAGTTCATTGTAACTCCACCGAAATTGGGCAACCACAGTTATCTGAAGAGTGCGCCAATAAAACAGGGCATGCCACTATAACAATGACTTGACGATTGCTTCCGTTGTACCGCTTATGCTGCACCACCGGTAGATGCGCTTTTTCACCACGCGTCGAAAACCGTGTATTAGCAAGGCACTCTCATCTGGTTATCTCTTGCCTTCTGCCAGAATCAGGTCTGACCCGACTGGTACTCTATTGTATTCAACGTCGAAGAATACCTTCCAACTCCGCGCATCCTATCTTCGACTTCCCCCGAAATATGAGCGTGCCAAATGAATCCAATGTCGTGAACAGTTCTGCAACTGATTTGTCATGGTGCGGCCTACAGACCCAAACAATCAGAAGAGCTTTTAAGGCGGTTCGTTCGGCTTCGAGAACAGCCATTAATGTTGCCTGCTTGATACTCGCCTACGAGTGGTTGCCATTGCTAGCCGAACTCGGTTTGGTGGACGAGAGCGTTGCGCAAATTTCATGATACTTTCGGATAATTGCGGGCGATGATGATGCTCGCGAGGTTCTTGTCGTTGATTGAAACAACAAATTTACACCGTGTCGGTTAGGAATATCGAGGAAAATGCACAGATGGAATAAACGAAAAAGTCAAGATTGTGGCAACATTCATGTTGAACTCTCTTGGTTCATGGTTTCCGCGGTGCACAACCAGTGGCAAACTACATCGAGAACGACATGAGTCGCTAATCTGGACTGGACACGCGCAATAGAATCACGACACGCGGAAAATTCATACCGATGCACAGCCAGACCTTTTCCCATTCGAGCCTTTCCCCCTGCACCTCCATAGAGGCTTTTCCAGCATTTCCACGAATTCACGCCATTTGACGTACGTATTCAGAGGTGATGGATATGCTGCGTTTTTCCCGACTCGAGCAGCCCGTTATACAATGCCGAAAGCAGCGAAACACGATGCAAGCGAAAGGTGTGCTGAGGTGGAGAACAGAGCCGTTTGCGGAGGGGTCTACGCGGTGGGCATTTCAGGCGCGCGTTAAGGGCGGCGAGTACAAAGGGTTTGCGGATGGAAGCGAGTTGGTGCTGAAAGTGATCAAGACGGACTGTTGGAAGCGGGGAATCCGCCTGACGGTGCGCGACGTCGCGGCGCAGCGGCTCACGCTCGACTTGTGCAAGCACTTCAACGACGAGCGGCTCACGCGGAGGAAGGTGTACTCGTGCGTGGGGATGCTCGTTGAAGCGGCTGCGGACCACAAGGACAGCCGCGGCAGCCGCTACATCCGTGCCGGGGAAACGATGCTCGTCGAGAACCGAATCCGTGGGAAGTACCGCAAATTCAACTCGAACACCGGTTGGTGCAATGCGCTGTTCACGCTGCCCGCCTTCTTCTCGCATTGGAGCTGGGTGCGCACGGGCGGCAAGTACCTTGTCTGCGATTTGCAGGGCCATCGTGGCGCGATGGGCGGGCCGACTCTCAATGGCCGCACCGATTACTATCTGTTCACCGACCCTGTGATCATGTCGCGTGAGGCAGGCAGCTATGGGTGTTCGGACCTGGGTGCGGCGGGTGTGAGGAAATGGTTTCAACAACACAAATGTAACGCGCTGTGCAAGCGGTACGGACTGAAAGGAAATGTACCGATGGAGAGCGAAAGTTGTGGCATCGCGCAAGAGGGCACAGTGTACCATCCCACCAAGGCGTGAGAAATTGGGTATTCATCGAAAAAAAGGATGAAGATGACTACATTCGCTTGTGCCAAACAAGGAATGACAGTGACCACTACGTCGTAAAAACGTGGTGCTAGAAAAGCAAGAGCAAGAATGGTGTTGTCGAGAACGACAATAGTCAGGAGGCCGGGTTAGTGTGTGAGTCTACGTGTGCCTGAGGTTTGAACTTGATCGCATTTTGATCACTAAATCGAGCAAGGTAAGAGAATTCAACAAATTACCTCAAGCTTCCGTGCTCGTACGCAGTTTCCTACTTTTCTTGGCTAAGGTCACTCCTTTCTCTTTCGCATTTATTTACTGTTGGTAACGTTTCCTCGAAACATCAGTTTTACCAAAAAGTTCCATGTAGTTGTTGAGGACCAACTTTGTAAAGAATATCCTCCTAGATTACACAGTGAACATAATGTCAACTTTGCAACTCAGATGCAATTCAGTGGGCAGCGCCAATACAAGTTGCGTTGCAACGGGTTCCGGCGCATTGCAATCTCGTTTTTGGCATTGACAACACATAACGCCACAACCGCTTCCTCAAGGAGCATCACAATACGCGACCGAATAGCATTCCCGAAACGAGCGTTGCTAGTAGCCACATGCGAGTTGATTCAAATAATGGGAATGCAGGAGAGACCTCCACTACCCGAGTCTTTCAGCCCTTGTCACCTCCACGGACTAGGGCGACCATGCGCGCGAGGAAACGGGGGTTGGCGATAGCCTTTGTTCTTAGTTTTCTGGCCTCGATCTCTACTGCAGTTGTTCTACCACGCGACTTCGACGCGCTGGGCCGTGTGTATTCGCTCGTCAATGGCGATCTGGTCCATTGCCCGCGTCTCGTTTCACACAAACGGAATGGGTTGTATCCGATCGTTGATGGCAAACTGTGTGTAGGGGACATGCTCATGCATACCGATGCAGAAGCTGTTGCGCAATTCAAGAGGATTGTTAATGACAACGATCTTGTGCAGCTCGGGCTTCCCAGATTCGAGCAAGCAGACAGCTACATCGCTGTCTACCATCATCATGCTCGCGTTTGCGGTGCGTACAAGTTCGATCCAAATACTGTACATCTGTTTTCGAGATTTGGGGACACTCGAACGCTGGCGATTGCCTCAAAAAGTCAGATCTGCGCTTATACCGAAAGAGATAATGCCGAGCAACATGACCCACATCTTGTCAGACGAGGAATGAAGTGGTTTCTAAACAAATTCTCGCGTCAGCAAGTGTCTCAGTCTCCATTTCCTTCGAAGACCCCCCTGCCTGTCATTGAGATGAGTGCGATACCGATTCCTAGCTCTCAGGTTAATGTATCTGCGATACCTACATTAGTGCCGTTGGTTGTTCCATTCATCGTCTCCTCTACGCCTTCGACTAGTATAGTTCTTGTTGGAAGCAGCACAGCGACCCCAAGTGCAAATGTCGGATCTGGAACTAGCAGTGCGGGCACAGGAACAGCAAGCAGTGTGAGCATTTCTCAAACAGTAGCGCCGAGCACAAGTTCTAGCGCAACTACAGCGACGAACCCGGCTACCACGAGCATAAGTTCTTCGGTTTCAGCCAGTTCCACTGCGATCCCGGTGGTGATTGACATCAGTACCGTGCAACAGAATTTGCAGAACGTCATCTTGACGCCGATTCCTGGGATGACAAATTTCCCTATCCTGTCTATTTCGATTGCATCGAACAGAGCCACTCTCATTCCGACGCCTTCGCTTACTCCATCGCCATCGAAGTCTTCAAGTGGAATTGCAGTCCAGAACGCTGGCCCGACTCCGGTGGCGACACTTACACACACACCGAGGCCAACAACCATATCTTCGGTGGGGATGACCGCCAGTGGGAGTGCTGCGCCTTCGGGGATGCCACCTACGCCGGCGGGAATAAGCAACGCGGTTTCTCCTTCGATATCGGAGTCGCTTACTCCTGCAGGTCAGGCTACTGGTCTACTGATGCCTTCATTGGGGCCCAGTATCAGTGTGGTATTCTTGCCTCCAGGAGCAAGCGTCGGACTTCCTGCTCCAACGGAATCGGCTACCCCACCGAGTCCTTCCGCGTCTGCAGGAACAAGCATCGGAATCTCTTCAATATCGGAATCGCCTACTCCACCATCTAGGGCCACCGGTCTACTGCCGCCTTCGTCGCTACCCAGTCTATCCCCATTCCTGAGTAATGCTGTGCCATCTGAGACACCCCGTTTATTCCAGTCGCCAATTACCGTTTCACCACTCTTGACCGCCACTTCATCCAAGTCGTCGGTTGCCGTTGAGGCCTCCACAGTGCCCACGCCGCTATCGAGTTCTGGGCTCCCGAATTTCCCACAATTCACAACGTTTCCGGCAATTTCGATCAATGTGGCACCCCAAGCGACGCTCACAGTCGTTGATCCGTCGACGATTATTCAAGCGGGTCTATTGACCTCTCAATCTGCATCGCCGTCGATAGCACCAACTCAGACTCATACGCCGAGACCTTCGCCGAGACCTTCAGCATCGCAGAGTGCCATGTTTGTGCCGCTAATATTTTCGACAATCCCTTTAGCGATTGGGCCATCCGCACCGGCTAGCCCGAGCAGTTCGAAGGCGAACGCACTGCCCGCTGCTACGCATACGGCGCGACCCGTGATTGCTACTGTGTCACCTTCGAGTCAGGCGCAGGGTTCGCTTTCGCAGCAACCACAGGCTTCATCTTTGCCCAGCATTGTGCCAAGCAGTAGTTCGACTGCTGCAGGTGTGGCAAGTACTACGCCCAAAGCGAGCACAAGTCGTACACCACGGCCATCGTCGGTGGCGTCATTGTCGTCTAGCGCGAATGTGACACCGAGTCCAACTACTACACACACTGCACGACCAGCAGCTGCTGCGTCCCCCAGCAGCAGTGGTATTGCCGCCGCGAGAACTGTGTCAACTGTGCCGGGTCCCACAAGCTCACCGACGGCGGGGTCTACTCCAGTCACTAATCCGGTAACACCTACGCCTACACGCACCAGAGCACCTGCACCAACTAAATCAGCAAATTCGACACCTAGCAACATGCCAGTGGTCAACATTGCCGAAGTTATTCCCTCGAGTACCGGTACACATACGCCAAGACCCTCGCCGATATACAGGGCACCTACAACGAACCAAGCTACTAGTCCTGTGGCTAGCTCGCAAGCTCCGAAAGTGTCAGCGAGCTCGACGCCTACGCGATCCCTAGTTGTGGCGATACCGGTGACATCGCAATCGCCACGTCCTATTGCGATTCCACAGTCATCCAACTCGCCCCGCAGTCAATCGACAGGACCCTCGTCTACCGCATCGCACACGCCCCTGAACATTCACAATCCTAACCTGGGACCGACGCTGACGCACACACCGAAACCAACCGTGCTGCCCGTGGAAATGAGCAAGTCCCCAGACCCAACCGCTGCCATTCCTACGAGAACGCACACCCCGCCACCAACGGTTCTCTCTGGCGTGTTCATCGCGTCGGCAAGGCCGACGCAGACATACACACCCGCACCCTCGATTCGACCGCCAATAGTTCCACCCCCTAGGGATCTCACGAATGGCTCTCCTGTGCCTACGCTAACCCATACGCCGGCTCCGTCGAAGTTCACTGATGGCACGCGTGCTTCAGCATCTCCTGTGGTTGCCATCCCTCAGTCGTCGACCTCGCCGTCATCCACCGACGGATTGGGTATCGCTCAAGTGGCAACAGCGTCACCCAGTGCTTCTGTGAGCGTCTCGATGAGTGTCTCTGTTAGTCCAACGGCTTCAGCGAGTAAGACGGCGAGCATTGGCGGAGGCGGTGGGACACCTGCATCGACTTCACCCTCGATTTCGCCTTCAGTTAGTGCGAACGCGTCTACTACGCCCACCCCTGGTGGCGGTAGTGTTTGCTTCCCTGGCAGCGCACGCGCAACGCTGGAAGATGGACAACCGATACGATTCGACGAGCTATCCATCGGCGCTCGAGTGCTCACCGCAAATGGGCAATACTCCGAGGTCTACGGATTCTCACATGCAACAGACGAATTGTACCGCTTCGTCACTCTGCACACAGCCAGCGGCACGCTCACGCTTACGGCAGGTCACCATGTGTACACCGACAGAGGCGTGTTCGCGGCACGCGACGTTCAGCCTGGGGACAAGTTGGTGCTCGGACAGGGTGGATTAGCGCGAGTCGAGCGTGTGGGAAACGCCGTGCAGCGAGGGCTGTACAACCCGCACACGGTTCTGGGCACGATAGTTGTTGAAGGGTTCGTGACTAGCACGTATACCGAACACGTCGACTATCGCATGGCGCAGGCGGCACTCGCACCATTCCGCGCGTTGTTCGCCTGCGGCGCACGCTTTGACGCGCTTACCAGTGTATTGGAGAAAGGTTTGTACGACGCCGCTCAGACTTGGGTTGTTTGAAGCGATGTAAATAGATAGCGTGTTATGAAACACCTTTCCGTTGTTAGACGAATGCTAAATTTATACATACCGTATTCTTCTTTGATACCTGGTTCTTCCTGTCGAGGCTCTAAACGAGGTCTAGCAGACGCGATGCACTGTAGTATCCATCATCCCGAGCAAGTTATCTCGCTCATTGTGCTAGATTGAAAGCAACGAATCTGCTCGTCGTAGAGTGGGCATATAACACGAGAAAGAACCTGTACAAATAAAAATTTACATCACGGACATCTTCGCAACGAGCCAACGGCGCCAACTTCGTCGAACTCTGCCTTCGACACCCAGGACCTTTGGAAAGTGCCAAGGGACGCAACAATGCTTCCACCGATCCACGGCGCACAAGTTTTCTCCAGCCCCACGGACGCAGCAAGGACTTTCAACTTGTACTGCTGCGGTGTGTTGATCGACAGTTCACGCGAGAATCGCTCACTGGTGCCAGGGATGAGACTACACCCACCCGTGAGAATAACACCGCCGTACAAGTCACGTCGACTGTCCGAATCGGAATTGCTGATGGCGTCGTACGCCAGCATTGACAACGCGGGCTCGTTGAACAGAGCACCCGCAAGCTTCTGCTCGCCTTCGATTTTCTGTCCATCGGGCAGCATGTACTCATGCGGCCTTTCCAACGCTTCACGGACCGCCGCCGTGATAGGAAGAATGCCAGTTCCGTCCGCGTCTTCTTCTGCCGCGTCAGGTACTTCCGGCTCGACCCGGAGGAGCGTGGCTTTCATGTCATGTATCACACGGTAGCGATGGAACCTGCGGTGGGCCATAGTCAACTTTTTGAACTTTTCCGTCTGACTCATGTCCTCCATTTTGTCTCCTACCCGTCGCACTTCATGCGGAGCGCGAATTCTGTCGGTATACCTTTTCTCGGTATCACCCACATTCGGTTGACTATCAGTCATTTCGACGTCACCGTCTTTCTTCTCCCCAGCACTCAGCTTCTCATCCGCCCATTCCGCCATTCGATCGGACAACACATAACCACCGATGGAAGAAGTGGCCGTTGCTTTCTTCAACACAAACCCCTCTACGACCGGCACCGCGGCTGCACCTTGATGCCCCACGTCTACCACACAAGCCGTGGTACGCGCATGCGCGAATGCGGTCATCACGGCGCCACGCGCGATGTAGGCGGCTGGCGCACCCAGCTCCATTGCGACCTCAAGCGCCTTCGCTCGCTCCTTGTCCGGCCAGAAGCGCGAAGGTTCCACGATGAGCAGAGGGGCCTCGGAAATTTCGGTCCCAAGTTCTCGCAGACCAGCCGACCACACCGCGCGCATCGCATCCCAGTTTATCGAGCTAGTCGCGCCATTCGCGTCCAAGTTGAAGGTGGGGGCGATATCGGTGTACGAAAGTGGCGATAACGTCACTGGTGAACCGCCCACATACTCGCTTTGGCTCGGTTCTTTCCCAGCGCGCACACCCGCCGCCGATGAAAACACCACTCGCGGGGAGTCGTCGCCCGCATTCCCCATCCGCGTGGACCAGCTGCCGCAATCCACCACCACCGCACCCACGTCATCCCCACCCATCACCAGCGCTTTCGTGTTGCTCGCCATCGTGCTCACTTGATCCGCGCCAACGCGCGCTCGGCCGTCGCCGGTACACAGGCGTGTGTGCTGTACGAAGAGATTGGGCGAACCTAGAAAGGGGATTCTCGATATGATGCGAAATTTCATGTTTTCCTCTAAATTCTACCAACTTCATTTCACTACCTAGTTAAGCGTGTATTGTGCTACTTGGTGACGCACTTAGCGAATGGATCTGAGCGCTGCGGTTTGTTCCCGTCAACACTGCCCGGAGACAGCGCGGCGTCTGTGTGGAGCCAACGCGTCAGTACGTGACGTGAGAATCGAAAACTATTCGATCCCATTAAACTTTGATGTATAAACATTCTCCGAAAATGAGAGCTACTTCGAATGATCGCTCAGGCTTGTGAACTCCTTCGATTAACGATTATCCACTTTTTATTTCGCATGTTAAAGACCATATTCGAGAACCCCTGTTCCACACTGCATCGTCATTTCTCAGTGAAAAGGTAAGCCGCCAGTCTCAAGCAGGTGAGGTTCGGGAGCTTGGACTTGGACTCGAGCCAGTTGGCGAGCTCGTTGGGGTCTTTCAGCATGGTGGCGAGGAACACGAGGTCCTCGCAGCAATCGATATCGAGGCTTTCCAGCGTCGTCACGACAATTCTGATGCGCTCCAGCGATTTGCCGGGCAGCGCGTTCTCGACCAGCGTGGAAATGCTGATCCCGCAGTAGTCGGCCAAGTCGCGCGCCTGCAGCGTCGGTTGTTGGATGTCGACCGCGGGCGACTCGTCCTGCCTGTTGCGCATCGAGTTGACTTTCCGGAGGCCGACCGAGTTGCGCTTCGACAACGCGCTGTCGCCGTTGGGCTCGCGTTCCCAGTTCAACGCGTCCTTGTTGCTTTCCCGGGTCACACTGGAGTAGTTGCTCGACGGCGAAATGCCACTGCCGAACAGTTTGTTCCCGTCGATCGACACGTACACGACGTCCTGCGCGAACCAGGGGTGCCTTCGCACGTCGTCCAGCGAGTAGCGCTCGTTGGGGTCTTTCACGAGCAGGTGCGAGATGAGGTCTTTCGCCTCGCTGGAAAGCGAACTGGGGTAGGTCACTTGGCACCTCGAGATCTCCGCGTACAAGTCGTTCATGTCCCGGTTCATGAAGGGCAGCTTCCCCGTCAGCAGCAGGTACAAGATGATGCCACACGACCAGGCGTCGATCTTCACGCCGGAGTAGCCTTCCTTCGCTCCGTTGATGATTTCCGGCGCGGCGTAGTACGGCGTTCCGCACGCGGTGTAGAGCAGGTCGTTGCCATTCTTCCCCCCTTTCATGGACGACACCCCGAAGTCTGTGATCTTTATTGTGCCGTTCTCGTCCACCAGCAGGTTTTCCGGCTTGAGATCACGGTGATACACCCCGCGACGATGGCAATAATCAACACCCTCGACGAGTTGTTGGAAGTAATTGCGCGCTAGCTTCGGTTCTAATTCCCCTCGCTCGTTGATAAGTTCGAACAGTTCACCGCCCTGCACGAGCTCCATTACGATGTACAATCTAAACGACATGGGTTAGTGGATCGGTGTAAGTGTACGCTCGTAAAGTTCGGTCATGTGTTTGCCCTACCTTGACCTAGACGACAGTACCTCGTGCAAGTTGACAATGTTGCGATGGTTCAACGCCTTCATGATAGCAATTTCCCGCCGCACATTCGGGGTTAACTCGTTCGCACGGATATCCGTCTTGTCCAATATCTTCATGGCATACTTGATGCCAGTGTCTTCATTCTGCGCAAGCTTGACCTTGCCGAATGTGCCCTGCCCGATTGTGCTTGTCACAAGATACTGCGCGAAAAACGAGTTGGCGAGGCTGGCAGCGCGCGGGAGAAGCACGGCGACTTACCGGCCCGACGCGTGAAGCCATCGTGGAGGACAGCTAGGAACGAAACGCCGCGGCGACGGATGTGCGGGGTACACACGACACACGGTGCGCCAAATGCGTTCCAGTTCGATGCGATTGTGCGGTGGCGAGGCCAACGGCCATGGCTCGTTCCGCGTCCTCAATGTGTGCGGTACAAGGCGGGTTGTGCCAGCGGCCTCAAACGCAGTGCGTGTTATGTCGGGCTGTTTTTAGTGTGATCATAGAAGTGCGCTGATTGTCTCCAATCACAGCCTTGTTCCTCTACGTCCCACCAACCTCCACACAGGAAGCTCGCCCGGGGGTGTCCAGGGTACAGTTCGGTCTCTACGCCTACTGAGCGATCTCACTGACGGCCTAATCAAATCGTGTAGTCGCGCTTCCGCTTGGCATGTTCATTGCTATGCGAAAAACAGTGTGCGAGGAAGAGCGACGATTTGGGCACCAAAGTGGGCACAATGTGTCGCCACAATGCACCACCCCGCCACAGTTCAAGAGGAATCCCACGTAATGCGCTTGTGTTTTCACTGAATGTCGTGGTTGCAGTAGATGCCCCCTTCCTAGTGCATGATTATATTACACTATATCCTGGTGTTTTCCTTGCTAATTTCCCCATCGGACAATCGAAACCTGCGCAACTACTGGCACCAAACTGAACGGGTTCGTGACGATGCTTCATCAATTGCTCGCGCTATCACAAAGGAGAAACAACATCGCTGTAACTTCAACCGGGTGCGGAATGCCATATTGTTGGTACTGTATCAGCAAATACTCCGAGTACAGAACTACTGTATATCTCATCTTACAGAGGCACTAAACCCTGTGCTGTACATATTACTGTGCAGTGTTGCAGAAATAGGGGTCATGACTTCTTCCACTCGATGAAAGAGTCCACAATACAGTACAGTACAGTACAGAACTCTAGTATCATTCAGCGAATCCATATCTGTCTAATGTGCTGAAGAGAAAAGTTTAGATTTCACGACTATGGTTCACCAGCAGATACCCTCTTGCACTTAATGCCGACTCTGTTCGTTTGGGCCGATGTTGGACAGGCGAGTAAGGAAATCGCCAAAAGAAGATCGGGTGCAATCGAGCAAATCTAGGGTCATAAAATTTCAAGGGGAGGCCATTCTCTAGTACCCATTCATGGAAAATTGGTTTAGTGCCTCGTTGTTTCTGACGAGCGCGGATGTCACCAATCTTCAGGTGCACGAGGGGGCGGTGCCCATCCGCGAGCTGCTCGACCGATACGCGCCCGCCGGGTACACCTCGGTGCGCACGATAGAGCATGGCACCAAGCTGCCGCAAGCTGAACTGCACGCAGCACGCCTCGACATTTCGCCAGATCACCTGGTCAAGCTTGTGGGCTATCTCCGTGCGGCCCATGGACCCCTAAGACCGTCACACGAGGTGTCTGTGGTAGCAGTCCGCGCCACGCACGAAGAGGTGAAGGCCGTCGCATTTTCACGCGCCCCAGCACAACCGCTACCTATCAGGCTTGATACTCATATAGGGCCGCGTGTCAACCCCCGGCACAAATGCTCCTCGTGGAGCACGGTTCGACGCCCGATAGAGAAAGCGCGTCGACAAGGCTGCGTAGAAACGTTGCTAATCGATGAAGAGCGTCGAATTTATGAGGGGACGGTGAGCAATGTGTTTTTCTTACGTAATGATGGTGTGCTTGTGACCGCACCAGACGACGTGGTTCTACCAGGAACGCTACGAGCAGCCATCATCGAAGGATGTCGGCGATGCAACATTCCCGTGTTGTTCGAGTGCGTCGCGTTAGACGAAATCAGTCGCTATACAGCGGCGTTTATCACCAACACTTCTCGAATACTGCATCCTGTTGAGGCGATTCTGAACGGAGAAGACGAATTTCTGTTGCCCGGTGATACACCGTTTATCGACCATTTAAGAGACGAAGTGAACAAGGTATTGAAATTACGAGCGATGCCCCTCTAAGAAAGGTGATTACAAATCCTTATTATCTATAGGTCAGGGTAGTTGATTTCGCCCTAAAATATCTCTGCTCGCATTAATCCGCCGACTAAACCACCGCGAACGGTACCGATATCGTCGCATAGAAAGTCGAAACTGGTCTCGATCTGAAGTGTGCACAAACGTCAGTAATCGAAAGCACATCGTCATCCACATCATTCACACCGTAACATGCTTGTAACAGCGACTGCACTAATTCATCACGTTGCGGCGTCACTGGATTCCTTATACATGCAGCATTGACCCCCTCGATGTGGCTGCCACCGCCGCCACTTCGAAAGTCTGTCACATAAACATGGTTGCACCCAGTGTTCTGCATACGCCTCACACCACGCTGCAATAACGGCGGTTCATCGGAAAGCAACAGGTGTTGCATAAGCACGATATGTACACGGTCTTTGCGTATCACATCTCCGCTTTTCGCTTGTGCATTTGCACCAAACAACTGCGGGTCGATAAGCACGATGAAAACGCGTGAACCAGAATCGTGCATATCCTGCACCATTCGAGGATACTGTTGCGCCAGCGCAGGTCCACCACATCCTATCGCAATATAAACTACGTCGTCTGCACGCAGCTCAAAGGAAGGCACAAACACGTCTTTCAATGGGTCGTCGTTCAGGTAAGGCTCTCTTAACAACCCCATAATCATGTATGAAGGAGACCACTTTTCACCAACCAGGTGACCAACATTAGGCATGACCCTGTACAACGGTTTTGTGACGCCTAATTCGTTGTGAATCAACTCGGACTTGGGTGGCTTGAAGGGGTAGTCATGCGGGAAAGTCACTCGCACACGACCATCGGGTAAACTAAGAATGCACACACCTTGCCTAGCGTCCTCGACCTCGATCGTGTACTCGAGGTCACCGTTGCTTTTCGCTTTCTGATATTCGCTCAGTTCACTAGCGACGCGCTTCTGCATTGACATTTTTCACAGTAAAAGGAAACACACCAGGAAAATGGCGGTGAAACGAGGAGAGTGACTGAATTTGAGTATGTGCATGTGTGGGCGCAGTAGGAAGCTCCGAGGTCGCGAAGAAAACATTTTTGGGTACAGTAATCATTGCTGCGATGTGCTGCTGGCTCAACGTTTGGCATCGCCGTTGTCGTTCCCTGATTTCAAACTTGCGACAATTGTCGCGCTTTACCCAGCTATGTACTGTACTACACACTGCTCTGTAGCGGTACGGTCTCGAGTGGACAGCAGCCATGACCTGGCAAGGATTTGGGAGTCATCATGCGCGGCAAGCACATCAACTATAAGCGTTCTGCAGAGATTTGACGTACTGTCCACGATGCGCGGTTCGTCGAAAAGTAGAAAATCCAAAGAGAACGCTGTGTGCATGCATGATGTCGTCCCGTTCAAAATCTGACTGCTGCTTGTAGCATCATCCAAGAGAGAGGACTAGAGATGGCGGGAAGGCTAATTTGTTAGCGCGACTGAGTCCGAGGTGGCGTGCCGCGATTCTCCTCTATTGCCTGCAGCCGTCACATCGCCCTTTACAGTGGGGCACACACCTGGCTGAATCGAGGGCAATGGCTCGTGATCGGTCCCCTCTACGCAGCCGAGCGTTCGCAGATTGTTCAGCACCGTCGTCATAGGTTCCGATGGGTGCTTCGCAGATATTGGACTCAAATCTGGCAGGACTACTGTAAATTTACTGTAGCATGCACCTGTATACACACACGTATTAGCTGGCTATACTAATACACCCTCTGGAGACCATTTAAACCAAACCGAAAGTAAATAAAATCAACCAAACCAGTTCATGGACAATCTGTCAGAAATCCATTGTGAGTAGCGAAGCACAAGGATCGAAGAGCATCGGGTATAGAAAAAGACGCACTGGGTTCTACCTGAATAGACATGAAATCTATCATGTACTCCACAATTAATATCCCGTAGAGATGCTTAGTTTCCGTTCAACAGGAGTGATATTTTCTCGGCGCTCACAAGAACTTGTACAAATGACGAGCAATACGGAGGCTTGCGAAAGCCGGCAAACGAGACTTTTCTTCCAACCATATCGCAAGTCTTCGCGGCGACTTGAACAGCGAAACCAAGAGTGCAAGATCTTCGCGATGGTCAATATTGAGATTAGCCAATCTGCGTGCCATCTTTTCTACTACCGTATCTGGTCGACCGGGTAGTGCAGCGTTGATAAGCTCCTTGATTTCCACTTGAGTCTTCGTTAATTTTGGTTCTTTCTGTACAACAGCGAGCCATGGGTGACGAGCAGCTTCTTTCAAGGTGCATCTGTTATCGGGGTTTATCGACAGAAGGCTCGCGATGAGATCTGCCATTTCGCCGGAAAACGCAAGTTCTCCGCGATGCAGTTTCACTGGGTCTGGCATGGAGCGAGTGAACATCAAGTGAAGAATGATTCCACAAGACCACGCATCAACTTTCTCGCCTCGGTATTCTTGGTTCTTGATTAGCTCTGGTGCGCTGAACACGGAATGAGCTACGGCTTCGGAACCAAATCCAGTAACCTTTAGGCGTCCCGCATCATCTACAAAGAGAAGTTGCGCATGAAGGTTGTTGTGGTGAACCCTATGCCTGTGGCAGAAATATAAAACATCCAAAAGTTGGAGACAGTACGACGCCAATTTCGAGTCACTGACTTCCCCGCTGTAAATGAGTTCAGTTAAAGGCGTTAACAGACTTTTCTCGGAAACAACATCCTGAAGTGAAGAGATGTTTCGATGCTTCGGAGTAATAGAAGCTAGAACGTCATCGTTAGTGAATTTGCTTTTCTTCACATTGTCAAAGAGGCCATTGCCAGAAAACTAAAAAAAAGTGTTAGAAAAGGATGTAAAAATGAAAAAGGTCAAAACGTACCTGAGCAGAAGAGAAGGTCGCTCGAATCGGGTTCGGTAGTCGCATCTTTCTGTGAAGTTGATGCTTGTCGACTGTGAGTTTCACCAGGGGTAATACCACTCACATTGAGATAGGGAACTTGTGGTGAAAATCGTTCTCCTCAAGATTGAACTGTCACTCAAACGGTGCCAGAATATTGGTACTACTTGGCAGCAAATTTTGAATTGCTCACTTTCAGTTGTCTACTATTCTCAGTGACGACCATCATCTACGTGTCTCTACGTAAATGGGGACTTCAATTGTGGGGACGCTGAGATATTCTGCTGTACATCTGCGTTCTTGATTATGAGCCTGCGGCTGGGATTACTCTGGAGTTATAGAAACGCTACATTCAAACAATATGAAGCAATACCAATAGAGGATCTCAGATCTCGTTTGATAGCATTGCAGGAAATTTTGTGAAACTATTATGGAAGACACAGATTCGGCAACGATCTGAACATTCTAGAATACATGGGAGATAAATGTATTGCAAATTCTCTAGCTTATCATGCTCCGGTACGAAAAGTTCTAGGGGACATCTCGCTAGCGGAAGATAAATTTCTCGTTAGAAGTGCACGAAATGCACGTAATGAATTGAAGTTGAGTGATTCAAACATTTAAGTTTTCTTTAGATTTATTGCTTAGGTCAAATTGTTATCGTTTGGGTTTATTGACTTCGCAATTGCTTGTATTCTCGGTTTCATTACGATTGTCACGAATACTGCGATTTCTACAAATATTAGATAGAATTGCAGAGAACATTCACTCTAGAGCACTCATCTGCACACAGATAGAAATGGTACTTATTGCAGCAAATTCAGATAAAGACATACACTAGGTAATGAGCAATGTTAAAGCCTTTACAGTACCCTTGTTTCACATAGCGAGTGTTATTTCTGTCGAGGAGACTGCGTTAATACGAATTTCATTCAGGCTTCATACAGTCAGTCAGTCATTCACTTATTTCGTTTAATTTTGTTCCATAACAATCATCTCTATTTATTCTGACCAATAGAACCGATGTCACCTCAACTCCTATTTCTAAACCTGAGTTCTGTATTTGCAATTGATTCGTTTTTGAGATCAACTGTAACGTGTTTTCTAGAATTTCACCCGTTTACAGAATACCATTCACAACATATCCGATTTTTCATAATTCATAATACTGTATTTATTTGTTAGATCTCTCATACAGTTCGCGAACAAAAATCGCAATTTCTAACTATTTACGCAAATACCGAGTCTTTGCCCAAAACATTTGTTGTTCGGTTGTAGTAGATATCGAACTCAAAAGCTTCGTAATTGCACAAATAGAGAGTATTTAGGGAATCACTCGATTTTTTTGGAAAGAAATGCTCCGTTATTGTCACGACGACCAAAGTTCAAGTTTACTCGATTCTATTCAAAAAGACAAGTACTAGAACAGAAAGCATACTAAAATTCATGAAATCATGCACTATAACGTAACTACCGGGTCTTTTCATTGTCGACAACACAATACTATAAATCTCATTCCTCATCGCTCGTTTCTGTAATGTCCGTTCCTCTTCAGCGCACTTCTAGACAGTGCTGTGTCTTCATGCGATACTTCGATAGCTTCAAGGTCCTCTTTTTCTTCTTCTCTTCTCCCAGAGAATTGATTCGATTTCGGTGACTATTAAAACACTCAGAGACATCGTTTCAAAGTTTGTGCATATACACATGGAAGTTGGGTAGTGCAACGCTTATAATATAGACTATATGTTCCGTACTTGCTGCCACCTTCTACGTTATTAGGAATATATTCAGAAAATTGAGAAAATTCGAAGACTCTGGCTGGATAAGATACAGATGTATCATCGAAGATGCGCTGACTTAAGATGATAAAACAGGTAATTCAACATATTTTGCACAGTAGATAATATCGAGGTCAAAATTTCGCAATTTATAAATGAAGTGCTGATCCGAAGAATTAGAACACAGAATTAAAACCAAGCTGTTGTCATTTCTAGAATTGTGGATTTTCAGCTTTATCATACAAGAGTTTCGATTTTTCACCAGAGTTTCTTGGAATCAGGTATAAAATAAGACAGTTTCATGATTCAGCAATAAATCAAGAACTGATAAGCAAACTTAACCGTAGTAAATATGAAACGATTGATTCGTTTACGAACCGCAAAATAAATGCTATGTTACGGAACCGAGTATGACTGCTCGTGCGTATCTTTCATCGCAGAACTGGAAGCGGACCGTATCCGTACAGTACTTAATTATGGGCTCTAAATGCTGCCCGATCCAGGATCGGTGCATCCGAGTCTAGTACGGTCTGTCCACATGTCGGGTGCAAAACACTTCGAAGGGCTGAATCACAAAACCAAATCATCGCAGGCGCAGAAAGTGCGAGTTTTAAGCGTTTTGTAAACTGCAAAGAGCACGGTTACGTGGTTCCCTACTCACATACAATCCATACTCACATAATGAAACGTTAACAAAATGAACCACTGGCGCCATTGCGACGGCGCACGACGTTCACTTTCATGTTTCAGCAACCTGCGTTAATGCCACATCGCAAAGCAGCTTGAATCCCTTCCTATTGCCTAAAAAGAAAAGAATATCGAATACGCCGCGTTACATCTTCGTCTTCAGTCTACCGCAATTTTGTGTTTTATTCGTGTTGTACAGCGCACTACGCTGATATTCTGTAGCTTATCCAGCGCGGCGGCCACGCACGGCTGGTCGTGATTTCTGACCATCTTCTCTATTAAAATTTGTAGTCTGTGACCCTTGCGCCTATTATTTTTCCCAAAAGACGACTTTTTTCTGATTCATTTGGTACACGAAACGATCATGGAGAGTGTTGGACAATAATTGGGGTACAATAGTCTACTGATCGCAGTGAATGAGTCGAAAACATGGTTTTTGGAATACAAAATTTCAAAAAGCGGCTATAAGTTGAGCAATAATTTTCGTTCTTCCGCGTGGCTTTCATACACCAATCTGTTTAGGTCAAAAACGTAATAAAACAGGATCAGAAAAAACATAGCGGTGCTTTATGAAGATAAAGTTGAGTATGGATCGTTCTAAATTGCAATAGCCGGAACGTATTCGGAAAGGAACTGAATCACTTTGGCGTCTCCTAGAGTTAGGGTTGAATCGTGTAGAGGGCTCTGTCGATACGTGTGCGAGCCTAGAAAACTCTTTGGATTGCAGAAGATGATACTGGTGTATCCAAGAAACGTGCTGAATCTGGATCCAAATCAGGGTGATAGAGATTACTATCGCATCAGATTTTTATGACAAGAATCCGTATTCAAGAAGGTTTTCACCGTCTTCTTCGATGTGGCTTGGATATGTGCCATTTCATGTTTCGACTTTATCAACTTCCGTTTTCGTTGTTTGGATCAGAATTGGCGAATTCTAAAAAATTGAATGCTCTTTTCCTTCCTGCTACACATAGTATAGGAAATTTAGTGTTTAGAACATTCTGTATGTGTGCATTATCTGTCAATCATGCTATGAATCAATATCAACGGTTCATCGCTGAACACCGCAGGGGCATACGGTGTAGTAGAAACATGTTCGCTCGCTAGTTAGCGCAATATGCATAATCAGCCTAGAAGAAACTGCAAAACGGCTCGAGCATTTCAAAATGATACTGAATGCATCACGGACGGCCTCCATTGCTGGCTATTCAACAATGGTACCGTCGCCTTCGGTTTACGTTCGAACTCTGAAATACAGTGGTTGCTTGTGGACGCTTTCGGGACTCCAATACAACTTTTGCATGGGACGATGATTTTAAGAATGCTCTGCTATGATGTAACGAGGTCCCACGCGTGTTTTGACTAATGGCATAAGGATTTGCCTTTCAATAATGTACTAACGCTATCTAAATCTGTTTAGATCTTCCTGAATTCTTTTAATAGCCCTGAAATCAGCCAATACAACTTAAAGTGCACCATTGAGATAATAATTTGCAATACAATGCTCCATTGTGCTGTTCAGACAGTGGGCCATACCGCTCATCCAAGTTTCATCTGGAGTATGTAAATCTGGGCTTAGTGATTCATGAGTTCTCTCTTCTTAAGAGACGTGATATCGGTGACCATAGTATAGTCCTTGAATAAAAGGTGTAAAAATGTTTGGTACTACTGCACAAAAGATAAATCCGGATGTTCTCGGACATTGCTCGCACTAGCCACATCAGGCCCTTCTACTAAGACTAAGAACTAGTTTAGCATTTGACAATTCGGTTTTTTAACGCGCTGGTGTGTGCTTCTTCTAACGCCTGTAATGTACAGTGAAGTTATAATGGTGCTTCTTATTTGCTTTCCGGTGGACAAGATCGACAGATACACATCCGTTTTTCAAACATCCGCCCGCCATTTTCTGCACGAATTAAGAGCACAATGAATGGACCGATTCCTTAAGAGCAGCTGTAACAGACGTTTTTCAAGATAAAATAGATTTGGCATCCACATTTTCGTGGAAAAAAACTTTTTATCTAAATTCAGACAACGATTCAGCGAATCATTTTATTTCCGCATGCCTTTCATAAAACGACTGTGGGCGGAAGTCGAGAGCCAGTCCCAATGCTGCTGATTTTGCAAAACTGCTCTTCGCTGCGCGTGGAAGCATGTGTGCAAAGCATGAAGATGTATGACCTCTAGCCGCATGCTACTTAGTGTGGCGGTCCAACTTTGTTCAAATTCAAGTAACAAGAAGATTTAGCTGTACTTCAAAACGTACCGTTGAGCATAAAGTCCTGGCGTACATGCAAATTAGATGCTCGAATGACACCTGGAAATGAATCGAGCAAAACATATATCTCTGACCTTAGGTGGTGTAGTATAATATCGTACACTTCTTGCTTTACTACAGGATTACTGCAAAGATTTTTCGGTTATAGGAGCTCAATTAAGAGGATGTTCCAACAATTATGAATCAAACAGTCGTGTGACTAGATATAGTTTAGCTCTTTACGATTTTGCTGTCGCTAAATCCAGAATCAATGATTTAAAAAGAATAGTAGGTCATTACAGTAGTTAGGCCTGACAAGCTTCAAAATGAGAATATTGATATATAGTCGTTTATCTCAGAGAACCGTAAATGATTTGAATAAAATTTATTTTCCTTTGGTATTCCAATACATCCTCGTATAGCTAGCTACCCCTTTTTATGCACAGATCTATCAAAAAGGCACCTTTGATCCATCCTGACGATCTATCGTGACACGAAACACAGGAAAATTTCCAGTGATTTCGGGCACTGTTGCCAGACGTTACTGATATAATCGTATTAACGTTGCTATTGAAGCATGCAGAAGATAAGTCCAGAAGGGTTTTTAGAGTAGCACTTGAACCACGACTGGCACAGAACGAGCAATTGGGTGGTATGCAGTTACCTACAAGGCGCTTTATAATTTCATAGCCCTAGATAATATGAATACTCAATCGTGTGGCGAGTAAGGGGGAGCTCTCAAGACAAAATAATTGTCCCTTACCGCAGAATTTGTTTCATTTTAACCCACACTTAGTCCAACTGGAATAGAATATTCAAGTGCCTGAAGTAAAGGGCGAAAGGCGAAAGTTTTCTGAGGAGGCACTCATACACATACTTACTTATGTATACTAACAGTTGATATAGCGATATCTCATTCAATAAGCACGCAGTTCAAGAAAAAAATGGATAGAAAGATGTATTGAATAGATTTGAAAGCGAACAACGCAGGCAATTCAATAAAAGGGTGATTACAACAAAGCATCCGCTTCATCATGTACAATTAGAGCAACAGGCTAATAATGACCTCCAAGGCTTTTTCATATATTGTTTAGATTTATTGGTCTGATATCGCCACCCATCGTTATCCATCGAAAATTACTGATGCAGCTTACTCTTGTAGAGCAGTTGTTCTCGTACTAGTACCAACGTATTGGTAATAATAAATATTTCCATCTACATTTAAGAACCTTAACGTACTATAATAATGACATTACGTATGTATCCGCCTATGACGAAATTTTGGAATCAAATCCCCCAGCTTAGTATGAGTAGCGCGAGACGTATGACAACAGTCCTGTCAGAGATAATGGAGTTCCGATTATATGCGATACACCGAAGAAAATTCTGCGGCCCGATTTTGGGTTCGACTCGCAGATTTGTTTGACGAGTGAACATTAAATAAATTCAGCTACTTTAGGCTAATCTCAAATAGAGAGAACGTCATTCATTCCACTACTCCCTCGGTACATGCATATCTTTTCATTGAAAGTAAAATGGCAAGCTCTTATTAGCAATCGAACAAACATAATGCCCCCCGGAAATTTCCCCGAAATTTAGAAAAATGCTAGTGCGCCATTTGTCAAAATGTCGGAGATTTGTGCTCGTCTGGTCAATATTGTCATCAATTGCGTGGAGACTGCCAAATTTCAGCGTATTACCTTGGTGATCTTTATAATGTGTGACTGTTCGGATTGAGCAAGAAACCTATTAGGGGTTGGAAAGAATCAATTGATACTCCCATCTAGAACGTCTATAAAGAAGCAAAGACAAATAATAAAACATGAACGAATTTCGGTTGAACGCAGGGACTGTTCTATAAATTTTGGCATCCTCTGCAAAAGTTGTTCATTTTCCTAAACTTGTTTGATCGAAACATCATAAGCAACCTCCTTGATAAAAATTAAGTATCAGCTAATTATTCGTATGAATTAATTTCCGCATTCCTTTCTTCCAACGTGCAGCTGAGAATGTGAAACCTAATTTTGGATGAACCTTATTCGTATACAATACGATTGTAGGGAAAAGATAGTTTCAATATTTCTAAATACAAAGAGGTATTGTTCAAATTGCTGAAATACCTTCACTTTTTTGCACTAATTTGGAGGGTTGCAAATTATTACTATCTGAACAGTCCGCGTTTTGTAAACTAGTTAAGGATGTTGTTGAAAATGCAAAGCAGTGATTGTGCCCACACTGCAGAGCATACTTTGGTACCGATTTTTCGAGCTAGCTTTCTGTAGTTAATATCTGGTTATTGCATAAATCATCTCTTTTTAGGTTCAAGGTCAATCTAAATCTATCTGCGATTATCGATTCGCTTATGTTTTAGGATTGATATGGTAGCTTGTACTGCTTCACAGAGATAGAATTCAGTAGAGCCTAATTCCTGTAAATGTTGTTAGGCTGAATTGTACATTCAGATGTAGTTTTGTCGCAGCTGGAGCATTTGATTCCATCGAGTCTTTGTTGCAATTGGTGTATAGTCACAATTCATGGTTTGTTTAGCTGCTGTTGCAGTTATGTTCAGTGGTAATTCGTTGTCGGTTTAGTTCTTGTTAAATTTGAGACCGAGTTGCTGCTCATAGTCAGCCCTTTTTGTCGTAATTGGTGCTCCGTTGGTGATTATGAGTCAGTCGTGCTGCATTTGTACTTCATGTAGCTTTCGTAGTTTTCTACTGCAGCGCGCTTCCAGATTCCTTCACTTGCTACCGGGCTCTGGGCGAGAATGCAAGTCCAATTGGACTGTTCCCACCACCACGATTCGCAGTCCCTTCCCGTCGCACTTTTGCTCACTCTTGCATTTTCAGCTCCTCTTAGCAATGAATTTCGATCAGGCAAACATTTCACCAAGTTTGGTTCATAAATCAACAAACCTTTCAAGGCTGAAGTAGAAGTTTAAATAGAGGGGTCTAGAAATGAGAGCAATCATGGTTCAGTGAGTTGCATATTCTGGCAAGGATGGGTTGTTCCGGAATGCAGAGGTAGTTTCGATCAGTAGTCTGATGATTGAGATTCTGTATCACACCATACAAGGATCAGTAGATTCATCGGTTTGTAAATAGGTGCCAATTAATTTTCACCTGATGCTCAAAACTAAATCATCTCAAAAGAAACAACAGATCAAGAATCTGATTACAAGATACATGCTAGAAGTCCGCTTAGCTCTTGTAGAGATTAGCTGAATTTTAATTGTTACCATTTCCAATACGCGCGCCTCGCGCTCCGTCGCCACGTAGACCGCGGCGTTGGTGAAGAGCGCAGGTGGTGTGAGAGCAATAGCGAAAGTCTCTGCGCCGTTCGGTTGCGTGGGCTGCGCACCAACTGCAAAGGATAGAATTCAACTTTACTCTGGTTTTTGCTCTGCTCCTCTAAATCTACTCGTAACAATACTTATCTACTTTCGGGGTGCTACTCGCGGTGAGCAGCGCATGTAATCTGTGCCACCTAGATCCTGAATTGTCACCGTGGCAGAGTTCCATCTGGATTAAAAGCGAGTTGATGTAATTCGACAGTAGTACCAACTTGCATTAGTGCGTGTGATCAGTAATATACTGAAACTTGACGTTCAGACTAATAAACCAGGAGAACTTTTTTGCAATGAATTAGGGACTTTGGAGATACAAGAAGGAGATTTGATTCAAGATATGCTTGGAAAATAGATCGAGGGATTGATTGTTGTCGCGCAGTATCAGTTTGACCACAAAAAAAGATAAATTTTATCTAAAATCCATCGTATAAGTGGGCATGAGAAGTTCTTTGCACAAATGGCAGTACGTAGCTTGGCCGGGGTGTGTCTGCAATTGTAAATGGACAACGAGACTGAAGGAAGTCACTGCATGGAGTACGTTCTGATTTTCACCATTGAGTACGTGGGCTTTTAAATGTCGAACACATTTTTCGTAAAACAAGCGTTCGCAGTTAGTATCCTAGCTGTAATCGATCACCTTCGGCCGCTGAAATTTTACAATATACAATCCAAGTTCACGCTCAAAGCTTCTTCCCATCATCAATGACGTCGTACAATAATATTGACTGTCGTCCCCCATTGAAGCGTTTAAATATCTTACGCGCAAGATACCAATGTGGCTTGCAGTTTCTTGAATCGCTCGAATTTCATGGTCTACTTCGTAACATCGGATAGCTTTTTTTCAGTGGAACTCTGTATGGTCTACGACGTTTCCCACGAGGATAAAGATGGCAGAACGGTGGCTCTCGATGTTCTTAAAGTCAAAAACGACGGTAAACTGTACAGGACCCATTTTAATATAAGAGCCTTTAAGGTCTTCGAATACTGGTTGATTGCCATAGAAGCTCCATTCTGTACAAACAGGTATCATTCCCCTCTTCGGACGACATATCTTACTGAAAACAGTAACTCACAAACTAAAAATCCTTTCTTATATCATAACTGCACTGTTTGCGGATTATTGTTCGCTTTTGTGCTCGTCATCCGACGTTTACTGGTCTCATCCGTGTGGTATATGTTCGATTTCCTACTGGAATGTACGTAGGCCTTCTCAACTATCCAAGCTTCGACCAGAATATTTACTGGTGCATCAACCTTTCGACAAGCCACTCCACACAACATTAGTCAGTCCGAAGATCTAGACAAGAATCAGATAGTTCAAGTGTTGCAATCGAAGAATGCGAATTGAAAGGGACGAATATAGAAGAACTTGATGGTCAATTTGAGTTAAAACTATTGAGGAAAGGAATTGAAAGATTGTTACCCAAATTTTCCGTAGCTAAATATCTAAATAAAAGTACGCTAAGTTAACACTATCGAATTTAAGCACTCTAAAATTCAATCATGTCTGTAAGCATAGGCCCGAGACTACTTCGGATTGCAGCTCAATGTTTTCCGCGACTTTTCAACGAATTCGCGCTATATCAAGCTAACAGTAATCAAGGTGGACGCCATCGTTACCTGAAGTACCATTTTTACGAATTTCCGTAAATAATTCCTGTGTTTTTGGGTCTAAGTAGCTCTTCACCCACAATCACATTATGGCGTTCTTATTTTGACACAAATTCTTTCATTTTCTTACCTATTTTGTATTACAGTACTAAAAATCCAATACTGAACGTGTATCTAAAAGGATTGTTCTGCGGAGTTGCATTTCAGAAAGGATCACCGTGAAGCTTTAATGTTTTCGGAGTATTCCGAACTGCCTGAGAATATTTCGGAAATGTTCACCATTTTGATTTTTGTAGGGGCCGACTTTATTGTACGATTGGATTTGCTACTGACCAGAGCTTACTGTAGATCCATTTTTAGTCACTTATCTGCATCTAGCGTGTCTTGGTCTAGAATAATACGGGGAGTGCAATTATCTGCGGGCAACTGAAGTATAGGGATCCAATGCAGTGCATTCAGCCTCGGAATAGCCGCAACAAGTACACTTTTAGTGAAGTAAAGAAGTACCAATCTGTTCATTAACAACGGAACATTCAGGGTAAATTTCATGTTCATAAATAACTGAACAATTCGCAATTGCGTCAGTTTATGGCCGAAACTAGATTGCTCTTTTTATTATAGGGCACGTATCGTCGGCTTCAGGACATTACCATGAAGCGCAACCTTTCTGATTGAACTTCCAGTGCTTCTGTGGCGGTTCTTCTTCATTTGTGACATTTTTCAGATATTTGCGAATCGATCCTTCATGATTTACTCTACCAATTTTTTCAACGTTCTACAGCAGTTCCCGGACAATCTGAACCTATCACTCAGTTCAACAAGCTTCCCAATACCTGCTACAAGAGTTGAAACAAGAATTCTGCGTGGTGAGGCCATGGAGAAGGATCGGACTATAGCATTTTCTCGTTTACTGGGATGGAAGAATCAAATATAGTTCAATTGATTTCCGCCTGGCGCTGTGAAAATTTTAACTAGGAATCAATGAAAAATTTGAAAGTACTTAATCTGACTGTTTGATTTCTATTTTTAATGTTATAGGAACTTTTCTTTCGGAAAGTAGAAAAACAAGGGAATATGTATCTTTTGCAATATTTGTCTCAAGACAGATAAGTTTTACGCCTCACTGTAATAGACAGAGTTTTAACAGCTTAACGGAGCCTAAAAATTTTTGTGAAGTCCAATTCCATTCGGACAGTCTTTCATTTCAGTAAAATCTATGAAATACTGAGTGCTTCAAAAAACTTTTGTGAACCAACTTTATATTACTTTGTAACGTTGTCTCTTTCAAAAGAGAGTTGATTCATGGGGCGTGGGGACTCATTCATTTTTTTGCTGCCTAAGTTGTACAATCCCGCAAACACAGTTCTGCCGGTATGTGATCTGTTACAATATTTCGAACTTCATTAGCTTGGATTAGATTTTAGCTACTCAACGAACTGGAAATCATTTACTTAGTTCAATTAAATTCTGTTCGCATGGTTCCATGAAACTGAATCGGCCAAGATATCCAATTCGAGCTAAAGCTCGCGGTACATATAGTTTTTTAAATTTTGCTCTAATTTGTGATCTTCAAATTTCGCCTGCTGTCGCCTCAGTATAAATCCAGAGAATCTTGAATGGTAGAAATGGGAATCTGATCTTCTATACAGTATATGATAATTGTTTGTGAGCTCGTTGGCAGTAATTCAATCAGTATCAAGCATTTATATTCTTATTTTGCTCTATTATGAACTTATTTAGTTCATCTACTACTACCTGCCTATAAAAGTACTATCCTAGGCTTTATATACATTAGTAAAAACTCGATCTGTGTCGGTAACTTATGAAGTTTCATCGAGTCATTTTGTCAGTACTGCACGACACTCTTGCTTGAATGATTCTATGAATTTGTTTATGACACCCCATAACACTGGATATACTGTATGAATAAGGTTGATATCTATCAAATAAAATTGTGACAGCAAACAACAACTCAAGGAAGAAGAGTTCATCTTGATCTTGCACCCGTACTGAATTGTAAGTGACTTGGATCTAGAATTATTTCTCGTTTTCATTTCACTACCGCTGTCCAATAAAGAAATTTTCAGTCAATCTAAGTATTCGAACATCCTTGCAACTGTATCTAGTTTGACAATCCGCAGGAAATTACCGCAGCCATATTTGATCTGATCATGTTTCCTGCTCTAGAGCGCATTTTAAGGCTCGGAAAAGTCAAATCATGCCATCATTACCACTTTTCTTTCACTGATTCCCCAATGTACGAGCATCTGTACATATTGTGGCATTAAAAATAAGTGGAACAACTAGAGAATAGTCTAGAAGTAATCGTCCATAAAATTCATGATCCCATTTGTTAAAACTTATCAGACAAAAAAATCTCAATGCAAAACATTTCGCTAATAGGCCAATAATGCGATTGATTGACGACTGGATTCAAAATAATTGAAACCCAGCCGCGTGATTCATCGAACCTGAACCTCCGAAAATCAATAGGAAGGAAGGAATCGTTGATATTTGGTGAAAAACTATACCCAAAGCAATTGATTACGGAGTTCTACTAGTACCTCTCTGTGATTACCTGGATCACAGCGTAATAACACGATTTCATAGCTAAAACTTTAGATAACTATAATTTTCATAACGTAACTTTACATGAGACTTGATCAGTAATTTGTGTTTCAATTAATGGCAAGGAAAATTGATTCTGAATCTCAAGAACAAAGAAAAGTCAAATCATGATGATGAAATTCACATTTTTTCGACAAGCGGAACTCAATACATGGAACTGCAACAAACAATATAATATTCGCGGGCACCTTTTTAATTTACCAATTCCTATTCAGTTTGAGTTTCAAGGTTTGGTTCTTTAGCTAACGTCCATTACCAACCCCAAAAAGAGAAAGACTTAAATGTCTGAAAGAATGGCTTTTCTGTCCAGTCATTCAAAATCGAGAACAGATTTTATTGGGGAACAAGACACCTTGTGCTCATTCGGACTACTGAAATAGTATTGTTTGATGTAGAGAATTAACAATTCTGCGAAACTATGGTATAAAGATAATAATTTCGAGTTTCGATAAAACGGCAGTAGTATAAAAATTTCAAACGTAAAATGAGGCCATGCGATATCCTATGATGAAATAGATTATCGTACATTTTTCAACAGATATTGCTAGATAGATCTCAGTGATTTTCGAAGAAACATATATAAATAGAGAGCATTTCAC
>JAAUYH010052570.1_pt1 | contig 34322 bp, 22 predicted proteins | sample 7278061 | NCBI WGS metagenome assembly JAAUYH01 (sample SAMN14350203, study PRJNA611818) | marine sediment metagenome | isolation source: surface marine sediment (0.6m) | place: French Polynesia: Moorea | collected 2018-08 | reverse complement strand
CCGCGGTTCGAGCAATAGCTGCATCGCGCGCGCTCTCGACACGGGTGTCGACTACGCCATTGTCGCCACCAGCTTCGACTACGTGGCCCATCAACGACGCCCGAGCTTTAGCTATGAACTCGAAGTCGTTTGCCGCGATTCGGCCGAAGCCCAACAGTGCGGATCACGCGGTCTCGCCCCCTGCCCCACCGGTTCCTACTGCGATTGGGATCCGGAAGTGTCGACGTGCGGTGCCAACGACCACCCCGGCACTTGCACGCCAAGGCCCGACGTTTGCCCGCTCTTCTTCGACCCCGTATGCGGCTGTGACGGTACAACTTACAGCAATACTTGCTTCGCCGCGCTCGCTGGTGTATCCGTCGCCTCAGACGGCGCATGTGAGGCGCCGGGACAAGGCGTCGGTGAAACCTGCGCCGGGATTGCCGGGTTGGTCTGCGCCAAAGGCCTTGAGTGTAACTTTGGCGATAATGTCGGCTGCAACATTTCCGACATTGCCGGCGTGTGCGTAGACCCGAAAGAGCCGGTCTTTTGTCCCGACATATTCGCCCCGGTTTGTGGCTGCGACGGCGTAACCTACGGCAATGATTGCGAACGCCGCGCGGCTGGAGTGCCACTGGATCATCCAGGCGCCTGCGAAGTTATCGAATAACGACACGCGCCTTGCCAAGGCAGAGTCAGCTGCCCCATATCGACAACGCGGTCTGTCAGCGCACATTAGAAGGTGACAATGGACCGACCCCAGTCGAATGAACCAAAATAACGCCATGCTCGGACAAGGTAGATTCCCATCCGTTTATGCAGGCGATGCAGACCACGCAGACTATGGGGGCGATGTCGGTCGCCGCCATCGGCGATTGCTCGTGGCCCTGGCGGTTGCCGTGACGTTCGCCATCACCGTCATGGGCGCTTGCGACGAGCAATCCTCTTCCCAGCCGAGTTGCCCCGATCCCACATCTATAGACCAAGGGCAACCCATCGCGCCGACGCAGACGAGCATCGACGACATTCTCGCCGACCTCGAAAGTCTCTCGTTTGAGGACTTCATCGAGGATTCCTATATCGAAATTCTCCGCCGCTCGCCCGAGACCGTCACCGAGTTTGGCATCTCGACCGACCTCGGCATGGGCGACGATACCCTCGACGATGTCTCAGAGGCCTATATCGACACCACCTACGACCTCATCACGGGCATTGCTGACGTGCTCGACGCCTACGACCTCGACGCACTATCCCCCGAGGAGCAGCGCTCCCACGCCGTCTATCAATGGTATCTCGACAATTGGCTTCGCCGTCGTCCATTCCGCCACTACGACTATCCCATCAATCCCATCGTCACCTCGGCGCATCGGCAATTATTGTTCTTTTTTCAAGACATTCACCTCGTGCGCAGTGAAGTCGATGCCGCCAACTATATCGCCCGCCTGCGCCAAGTAGATCGCAAACTCGCCCAGGTGGCCGAAGGGCTCGTCGCGCGCGAAGAGGCCGGCGTCATCGCGCCGCGTTTTCTCCTCGATTTCGCAGCCCAAGATCTCGCCCGCATCGCGGCTTCAGAGCCGCGCACCCACGTACTGTACACCGACTTTGCCAATAAGCTGGCCACGTTGCCCGAACTCGGCGAAGACGACAAAGAGGCCCTCCTCAACCAGGCCGCAGAGGCCATTGAATGCCACGTCAATCCGGGATTCGCCGCGCTGACCGACGAAGTCGAACGCCTGGTCCGCATTGCCCCACAGCAGGATGGGGTGTGGCAATTTCCCGATGGCGACGACTACTACAAACACGCCCTGCGCCATCACACCACCCTGGCCGGCGACAGCGATAGCCAAAGCGACGCCGACAGTATCCACGAGCTGGGCCTCGCCGAGGTCGCCCGCATCCGCGAACAAATGGACGCGCTCTTTGTCGCCTTTGGCGATAGTTCGTCGGACTCGCTATCCACGCGCTTCAACCGCTTGGCGAACGCCGACGGATTCGTCTCTGGACAGCGCGCCCTCGACACCTATGTCGCCATCATCGACGACGCCGAAGAACGCGCCGAGGCCGCCTTTGATCTCCGCCCCATGGCCGACGTGGTTGTGATCGAAAGCGGCGGTGGTGCATTCTACGTCCCCGGAGCTCCAGACGGCTCGCGCCCGGGTGCGTTCTATGCCGGCGTCGGCGGCAATGTGCCCCGCTACGGAATGCCCACGCTCGCCTACCATGAAGCGGTGCCAGGTCATCATTTTCAAATCTCCATTGCCCAAGAGCGCGATCTGCCCCGTTTCCGCAGACACACCAACTTCACCGCCTACGCCGAGGGCTGGGCCCTGTATGCCGAACGCCTAGCCGCTGAGCTGGGCTGGTACGAGGCAGATATTCCCGGTGACCTCGGCCGCCTGCAGGCCGAGGCGTTCCGCGCGGCCCGTCTGGTGGTCGATACCGGCCTGCATCACCGCAAGTGGACGTTTCAACAAGCCGTGGATTATATGGTCGAGCACGTCGGCTATCCCCGCTCAAGCATGGAGGCAGAAGTCGCCCGCTACATCGCCTGGCCGGGCCAAGCGACCGCGTATAAGATGGGCATGGAGACGATTTTGCGCTTGCGCGCTCACATAGAAGCAGAGCTCGGCGACGATTACAGCCTCAAAGACTTTCATCGCCTGGTCCTCACCCAGGGCAGTGTGCCGCTCACCGTCCTAGAACAAGCCGTCACACAAGCCGCCGCACAGGCCGCCGCAAAAGCCACTATGGACACGCTGGAGACAGCGCCGCAATAGCTGACGCTACCCCTATCGGTCGCTCCCTTGTGACGACGTCGAAAATATGGCCACTTCCAACATCTCGGCAAAGGCGTAGAGCTCTTCCCCTGTCCCTGGATCGGCCAACTTTTCCAGCTGCGCGCGCATATCGGCACTCATTGCCGGGGCCAGGGCTTCGGCTACTTGCGCCGCCAAGTCGGCCACCTCGCTCTTTTCCTCTGCCCCTTCTCCCTCCTGCGAGCGCTGCCCGGCAGCAAACGCAGTCACGGCCAAAATTGCCGCCACATCGTCGCGGGGATGGGCCCTGTTACCCCTTGGCGCCAAGCCGAGACCACACGTCAGCAAGGTCGGCACGCCTTGTTCGTCCACCAACACAGTCTGCGCATTAATAACACCGTGGGCGACGCCGCGTGCGTGTAAGAGCGCCACCGCCCGCGCCAGGCGCCGAAGCAAGCGCACAGTTTGTCTTGGTGACCAACTGCTCTTGCCAAATACCTCGGCAGCCAATTCGCCACGCGGGGCCTCAAAAACCGCCACACCCGCTTCGCGATCGTAGGCCAGCGCCCATTGCAAGTACGGACTTCCGCCCCGCGCCAATGCTTGCAAACGCCGCTCACGAGCCTCATCCAGGGGGGCTGGCTGATAGCGCTCAATCATCACCGAGCGATTCAATGCCGTGTCCAAGGCCCGCGCAATTTGCGAGTGATCGGTATGCCCAAGGATGGTCTCGAATGAGTAGCGCTCGCCGCCCGACGACCACAGCGCCGACGCCTCGTCCGGCTCTTCCCCGCGGTCTGATTCTGCCAACACGGCATCATCGTCGCTTTGTTCGCCCGCAGCATCATCCCCGACCAGGAGATCCATCAGATTATCGTCATTATCCAGCTCGGCACTGTCTGCCTGGGATTGCCCATCTCCGCCGTCACGGGTGGCGTCCGACGCCAGTGGCGTCTTGTCCGCGCGGCGCGCAAGCACGAGCACGTGAGCATCTTGGCCCAGTTCCAACTCCGCCAACGCCTGCCGCAATTCGTCGAGAGAGCCGTAGCGATCACTCGGACTCTTGGCCAAGAGCCGAGCCAACACATGATCCCAGCCAGTGACAACGTCCGCATGACGCGAGGGCGCAGGCGGTGTCTCTCCCAAATGCTGGGCCACAAAATCCGGGCCCAAAAATGGCAACCGCCCAGTCAAGGCTTCGTAGAGCGTGACTCCCAGCGCGTATAAATCGGCGGCCACAGTCAAGGCCGCCCCCGTGATCTGCTCTGGTGCCATATACGCCAGCGTACCGATGAGGCCACCAGTCTGAGTCTGCCCCATGTCGAGGAGATGGGCGACGCCAAAGTCCCCGAGCTTGGCCGTGCCGCGTGCGTCGAAAAAAATGTTCGCCGGCTTGATATCGCGGTGAATCACACCGCGCTGATGGGCGAGCTCTAAACCGGCGAGCATGTCGAGCGCCAAGCGCCGCACCGCAGGTTGGGTCATCGCCCGCCCCCGTCCGACCGGCGACTCGCCTTCGCCGCTGAGTCTGTTCGCCAGCGAACCACCAGACATATACTCCATCACCAAAAAATCTTGATCGGCAGAAAATTCGTACATCTCGACCAAGTTGGGATGACGCATGGCACCGGCAATATGAGCTTCGCGGACAAAGCGCTCGTAGCCCTGGTGCCCGCGCGATAGGCTGAACACCTTGATGGCAACCTCTTGCCCGCCAACCTCGTCCCAGGCACGATACACACGGCCAGTACTGCCCGCTCCCACCAGTTCGTCGAGTCGATAGCGACCGCCCACTGTACTGATTTCCTGGCCCCGGGCGTGAACGTCAATCCCAGCCTCCGCCCTGACAGCGCCCTCAACGACAGCACCCTCAACGACGGCGCCCGTATCAGAGGCCCCCTCTACCCCGGCAGCGCGCGCACCGTCGCGGGCCCCATCCCCTGCTACCTGCCCCGCTGCCTGCGCCGCTACCTGCCCCGCTACACGACGCATCATGGCATCGCGCTCTTCGCGCACAAACGTCTCAAGTTCAGCAGATAACTCGGGTTCTTCGACCCGGGCGGCGATCAAAACCTCGCGGGCGGCGTCGCGTAGACCCATACTGGCCAATGCCACAATCAAGGCCCTACGCGCCATGGGTCGGGTCTCGGGGGCCCGCATCGCCTCCTGCAGATGAGGCGCCGCCTGATCGTACTGCATCCTGCGGCATAGCAATTGTCCCAAATGCAGACAGGCCTCCATGCGCTCACGCCCTGGTGTGGCGACAGTGAGCAGCCGCTCAAGCAGACGACCGGCCTCGCGCTCGCGTCCCAGGGTCTCGAGTAGCCGGGCGGCTTCTAGTTCGCGATGCGCGTCTCGGTAGTATTCCAGCGCGGTTTGCAGATCGCCGGCGGCTTCCGCATGAACGGCAGCTTCGCCGTAACGCCGACGGCGGGCGAATACCCGCGCGGCGCCGCGATGTCCATCACTGCCCTCTGTGCCCAGCGCATGGGCCAACTCGTTGACCAAGCCGCCATTGCGCGCATCAATGGCGTTCAGTAGCGCTCGTGCCAGGTCACCAGCCTCGCGCGCACTGACCGCGGCGTTGGCAAAATCCCAGATGCGCTCGTAAAGTTCCACCGCACGTGCGGGCTGACCTTGGTTGCGAGCGAGCTCAGCGGCCTCGGCGTACTTACCCGCAGCCGCAAGTTCCTCGATCGACATATACGCCTGATCGCCCGCGTCCTCCGCCATCGCCCGGTCTTCTGCAGCCGCTAGATCGCTATCGTGGGCAGGCCCAGTCTCACTCTGCGCATCGTTGTCACGGGTATCACGCACCGTGCCCCCCACCATATCATTGGCGCTCGCTTCGGCGATATTTGTCGCCGAGGAGGGATCTCTGCTCTGATCCGAATTGATTCCCACGTCTATAAGATGTTACATCGCCCGCAGTAAAACGAGGGTACTATGGCAGATCGAACTATCGGAATTATTGGTGGTAGCGGCATCTACGCGTTAGATGGGCTCGAACATGTAGAAGAAGTCCACGTCCACACCCCGTTTGGCCCACCCTCCGGTCCCTATATCACCGGCCGACTTGGGAATGCCAAACTGGTCTTTCTCGCCCGCCACGACCGCGGACATCGGCTCTTGCCCCATGAAATCAACTATCGCGCCAACATTTTCGGCATGAAAACCCTTGGCGTCGAATGGCTGCTCTCGCTTTCAGCGGTCGGCTCGATGCAAGAAGACATTAAACCCGGCGACATGGTCATCGTCGATCAATTCTTCGATCGCACCCACGGCCGTCCGAGTTCGTTCTTTGGTGAAGGAATCGCCGTTCACGTCAGCATGGCCGACCCCGTAAGTCCCATCCTGGCCGGCGTGCTCTACGACGCGGCCTGCGAAGTGGCCAAAGCGGCCGGCAATTCCTTTCAGATTCATCGCCGCGGCACCTACATGGTGATGAATGGCCCGCAGTTTTCGTCGCGGGCTGAATCGCGCATCTACCGCCAATGGGGCGTAGACGTGATCGGCATGACCAATATGCCCGAAGCAAAGTTAGCCCGTGAGGCCGAAATCAGCTATGCGACGTTGGCCATGGCCACTGACTACGACTGCTGGCATGAGGGTGAAGAGGACGTAACGGTCGAGGCCGTCGTGGCCACCTTGAAAAAAAATGGCGAGCATGCGCAGAAAATCGTGCGCGCTGTGATTGACCGTATTCCCGAAGAACATCAATGCGTTGCGGCGAACGCATTGGCAAACACCATCATGACCGATCACGACCGCATCTCGGAAGAAACCCGGCGCCGCTTAGGACCTATCATCAAGAAATACCTGGCATGAAAACCCGCAGTGCAAATCAATCGATCGTAATCGTGGGCTCGGTCGCGTTTGACGACATCGACGGCCCTTATGGCATGCAGCGAGACCTTCTCGGAGGCTCGGCTTCGTTTTTCGCCACTGCCGCCTCCTACTTCACCAAAGAGGTGGCCATGGTGGCCGTTGTCGGCGACGACTTTCCCCAGCAGCATCTCGACGATTTTCGCGCACGCGGCATCGATGTCGGCGGTATCGAGCGCAGCCCGGGCAAGACGTTTCGCTGGGTCGGCAAGTACGCGGACAATTTGGCCACCCGCGAAACCCTCGACACCCAACTGGGTGTGTTTGCCGATTTCCGCCCTAAAATGAGCCCGAGTCACAGCAAGGCCGACTTGGTGTTCTTGGGCAATATCGATCCGGAGTTGCAGCTCGGTGTCGCCGAGCAAACCGAAGGCGCCAAGCTGGTTGCCGCCGACACCATGAACTTTTGGATCACAGGCAAGCGCGAGCAGCTGATGCGCACCCTGGAGCGTGTAGACACATTACTGCTCAATGATGAAGAAGCCCAACTCTTGGCCGACGAGCACAGCCTCGTCCGCGCTGCGGCCAAAATTCTGCGCATGGGGCCGCATTCGGTGGTCATCAAACGCGGCGATGCTGGGGCTCTCTTGTTCTATGGTGGCGGCGTCTTCGCCGCTCCCGCCCTTCCCCTTGAGATGGTACGCGATCCCACCGGTGCAGGCGACAGCTTTGCCGGTGGGTTTATGGGCTATTTGGCCTATGCCGGCAATCTGGAGCCAGACACCATTCGCACTGCCATGATCACGGGCAGCGTCATGGCCTCCTTTGCCGTGGAGCAATTCACGCTCACGGGCCTGCACGACCTCAGACAAGAAGCGATTCAGCAGCGTTTTGATGCGTTTGCCGATCTGACTCGCTTCGAGACACTCACATTGTAGTGACAATTCCGGGGGACTAGATCGGGATTGTGAGGGTGAAAATAGCCCCCTGATTGGGCCCGGCGCTTTCTACGGTGAGCGTGCCTTGCATTTCCTCGGCACTAACACGGGCGCTGTGAAGACCAAAGCCGTGACCGGTGCTCTTGGTGGTAAACCCATACTCGAATATTCTTTCGGCGGTTTCGTCACTGAGACCGACACCATTATCGTGTATGAAAATCATGGCTGTATCATCATATCGCTCTACCGAAACCGCGATGTTTCCGTCAGGTCTTCCCGATAGAGTAATCGCGTCTTTGGCATTTTCGAGTAGATTGACCACGATTTGAATGATTTTGTGCTTGTCGAGGGCAAAGTCTTCGAACGTGTCACTGGAAAAATCGATGTTGATATGGCGCTTCTTCAGCGATGCCGAACTGATGAGGATCGCGTCCTTGACCACCGAGGGCAACGAGGCCACTTCGTATGAGGCTCCATCCCGAGAGTACGACTGCTGGGTTTGGATAATTGAGGCCGCGTGGTCAATAAAGTTCTTGAGTTGAGCAATTTCGCTATGGGCTTGCCTATGTCTGTCTGCGAGGTGTTTGCACAATTTGCGGAAGTAGTCGGGCAAAAGCTTTCCCCGCTTATCGTGGGCCAAAAAGTCGGCCAAACGATCGCGATTTTGCTCCATGAGCTCAAGGGCCTTGATGACGCCGGAGGTATGGGAGGTATCGATAATGCTTTCGATGCTAACGGCTGACACGAGGATGCTGTTCAGCACATTGCCCACGTTGTGCAGTGTCCCTGTCGCTACTTCGGACATGCCGGCATGGCGCGATAATTCGACCAGGCGCTCATAGAGGCGTTTCTGTTCTGCCTCGGCCGATTGACGCTCGCGGATCTCTAGGCGCAATTGCCCGTTTGAGGCGTGCAGCTTGTCTGCTTGCGTCTCGATTTCGGCCACCATCGAATTGACGCCTCGTTGCAACTCGCCAATTTCGTCGGCCGATAAATCGCCCGTGATGCGAGCATTGAGGCTCCCGCTCTCGACCTCTTTGAGGCATGTTAACGTCTGATGCACGCGCGGCGTGATCAATCTACGGACCAGCAAGACTTCGGTAATGGTGGTGCAGAGTACGCATAAGAGAGAGCTCAGCACGAACATCAGCGCCAATTGATTTTTTTCTTCGGCGAGTTGCGAGGTATCGACCAACAGATACAAGTACCCGAGTAGGTTGCCATTCTCGCGGATACTGGCGACATATGCGATATGGGGGCGCTGATTGTATTGTAGTCGCAGGGTGAAGTCGTCCATGGAAGGACCGAGTTTTCCGGCAATTTCGTCGCCGAGGATCGCAGTGCTCGGTTGGCCTTCGCTGTCGGAATCGGACGCATAGAAAACCCTGCCGTCGCGCCTGATGAGCATTGAGCTCTCAATGCGCTGGCCGATAAGTTCGCCCAGAGCCGATACATTGCGCACCGCGCTATAATTGAGCGCCTGGGTTGCAATGAGCTTGCCCGGAATCTGCATACTCAAAATCGCCCGGGCTTCGAGCTCTCGGCCAAAGCGGTTTACATAATAGACACCGAGAATGGACAGTACGAGGATCTCGAGGAGCAAAATGGCGGCAGAGATCTTGATGACAAGGCTACGTCTCATCGCCCGGCTATGGCCTCCACGTCTTTTCTCCTCTATTCCGGTCTATCCCGGTCAGCACTGAGGCTGAGAGATTTCCGAGTTGATGCCCATGTACCAAAGATGCCCCCCACGACGCCTTAGAGGGGGATGGCGATTCGTTCACGACTGTGAATTATACACCATCACGGTAGACGATATAGCGAAATCGCTAAGGCTGGCGCTGTGGTATGATGGGGTTGCTATCCCCGCGTACATCCCACTAGCCTTTTACAATAGAGGGGACAGCATTACATACATGAGCCCTCAGCAATACAATACTTCTTCCAGTGCCCGTCTCGGTGTGGGTTCGGCTTCGGGGCCGTAGCCAAAGCGCAAAATGAGTTGCGGCACGCCGTCTTTGTCGGGAACACGCAATTTTTCTCGGTACTCGGGCACTTCGACCACCTGATTGAGAAATGACGCCGACAATCCATGGGTGCGGGCGCAGAGGAGTAAATGCTGCAGCGCTTGCCCAGTGCTAATCCATGAGCGAACGCTGTCATCAGCAGTCCCCAACACCGCCAGCATAGGCGAGCCCTCGGCCAAGTCTTTTTCGCTCGCGGCGACGCGTTTGCCGAGATCGAATGTTCGTACGACCATGGGCTCATACATCAGCGCGCTATCGCCTTTGACATCCGAGGGGATCCCGTCAGCGCGTTGACTGCGCGGCGGCGACAACCAATCGGACAATTCGCGGCGGAAGTCTCGGTCGTGATATTGAACCTTATCGGCCGCGGCGATGAGGGCTGCCGCTGCCCGCTTGGCCTGGGGATCGAGACGGACAAGCCACGCGCCTTCCTCGGCTGCAGCCGCAGCGAGATCTGTGGCGATTTGATGACTCACCGGGCGCAGCTGGAATGGCTTGCGGTTGGTGTGGCGGTGGGGGATGGCGTCAAAGAGATTGCGAACCATGTCGTCGGGGGCGATCTTGTCGCCCGGCGTGACCCGCGCCAGCAAAATGGGACGATCGCCTTGGGGTCTCACCTCTAGCAGTTCGGGATCGAGCAAAATGTCGACGTGATCCCGATAGCCGAAGCGCCGAATTGCGGTACGCAGGTTGAACAGTGCCGCCCCGCAACTCATAATGAGCTGCCTGCCCTTGGCGTCAATGACATAGAGCATGCGCTGGGTATCGGCAAATATGTCTACGCCGCCGTCCACAATGCGGAACATCCAAGGTTGCGTATTGTGCGAGCTAGGCGCCAAAATTGCGTATCGCACCAAAAACGCAAGCTGCTCGTTCAAGGGAGCAGAAGAGGGATAGTCCAGTGGCGAGATATTCCATGGGTCCAGCGAGTTGATTTTTGTCATGTGGTTCCTTTCGAGAACGGTCTTGAAACCGCCCGCGGATGCGTTCTTCATCGAATGTAATGTTCAGGACTAAAACTATGGAACTTAATATGGAAGGTCGGAGGTCCGGTGGCGTTGACACTCGCCAGGCCTGCGTCTACGGTCCGCGGTATTGTGTCCTTACCTAGGGAGCTCTGCCTGTGAGCAAACCAATTGATCCAATCGAGACTCTGGCCGAGATGGAGGCCGAAGCCCTGCGCGGTGGTGGGCAATCGCGCATTGAGCGCCAGCACAAAGCCGGCAAACTCACTGCCCGTGAACGCATCGACGCGCTGCTCGACGAGGGCAGCTTTGTGGAGATGGATAAGTTCGTCACCCACCGCTGTGCCGACTTCGATATGCAGGAACAGAAAGTCCTCGGAGACGGTGTGATTGTGGGTCACGGGACTATAGATGGCCGCACTGTATGCGTGTTTGCCCAGGATTTCACCGTATTTGGCGGCTCGCTGTCGGGCGCATTTGCCGCCAAGATCTGCAAGGTGATGGACTTGGCGACCAAGATCGGTGCTCCCGTCATCGGCCTGAATGACTCTGGCGGCGCCCGCATTCAGGAGGGCGTGGAGTCGTTGGCCGGCTACGCCGAGATCTTTACCCGCAATGTTCTGACCTCCGGTGTGGTGCCGCAAATCTCTGCCATCATGGGCCCATGTGCGGGGGGCGCGGTGTACTCGCCCGCGATCACCGACTTCATCCTCATGGTTGAGGGGACTTCGTATATGTTTATTACCGGCCCCGAGGTCATCAAGACCGTGACTCATGAGGATGTCACCAAGGAAGATCTCGGCGGGGCACAGACCCACGCATCGCGTTCTGGGGTGGCCCATTTCACCGAGCCGGACGAGTTGGCGTGCTTGGCGCGGATTCGCGAACTTCTGTCGTTTCTGCCGGCGAACAATGCCGAAGATCCGCCGATCAAGCCCGTGACGGACTTGCCCGAGCGTCGCGACGCGCACCTGGACGAGATCGTGCCGCCGGATCCGGTCAAGCCCTACGACATCAAAGACATCATTGTACGCGTGGTCGATGACAATAACTTCCTCGAGTGTGCGCGCGATTTCGCCCGCAATATCGTCATCGGCTTTGCTCGATTCGATGGGCGCCCGGTGGGCGTGGTCGCCAACCAGCCCATACATTTGGCCGGATGTCTCGATATCAACGCTTCGATCAAGGCGGCGCGCTTCGTGCGCTTTTGTGATTGCTTCAACATACCGCTCATAACCTTTGTTGATGTGCCGGGATTTCTGCCCGGCACCAACCAGGAGTATGGCGGTATTATCAAACACGGGGCCAAACTGCTCTACGCGTACGCCGAAGCAACAGTGCCCAAGATTACCGTGATCACGCGCAAGGCCTACGGTGGAGCCTACGACGTCATGGCGTCCAAGCACATTCGCGCCGACATTAACTTTGCCTATCCATCGGCTGAAATTGCAGTAATGGGACCGGAGGGAGCGGTCAACATCATCTTTCGTCGCGAGCTGGCAGCGATCGAGGATGAGGAGGCCCGGCAAGCGGCGCGGGCAAAGTTCACCGAAGAGTACCGGCAGCGCTTTGCCAATCCGTACAAGGCGGCATCGCTGGGTTATGTCGACGAAGTGTTGCGCCCACGCGACACCCGCCCCGCCATCATCCGCGCGCTGCGCATGCTGTCCAATAAGCGGCAGAGCAATTTGCCGCGCAAACACGGCAATATCCCGCTGTAATTGTACTCGTGGCGTTGCTCCGAAGTCCATCAATCGAAACTCGCATAGACTCAAGAATCGTGCCTCTGTACTTACTCCGATCGTGGTATGAGACGCGCGAATCTTGCGCCAACAACTTCGGCTTCGGCAAAAACTGCGGCCACCACCCATGCCCAATACATCCGTCAATACGTCAATCAACGCGACTGTCGAACCTATTTCAGAGGCCCGCTTTGCCGAAATGCGCGATGTGTCTTGGCATCCGCACCCCGACTGTCCACCGCCGGCATCTCTGGCCGTTATTTGCATGAATCACTGGGGATTTGACGGCAGCATTCACCGAGGTGCCATGGTCGTTGCCCGTGCCCTGACCGACGAAATCATCGCGGCTTTCACCGATATCTTTGCCGCCCATTTTCCCATCGCGCAAATAATGCCCATCGACAGCTTTGCCGGCGATGACAATGCTTCGATGACGGCCAACAATAGTTCGGCTTTCAATTTCCGCGTCATTGACGGGACCAACCGATTATCGAATCACGCCTTGGGTCAGGCCATCGATATCAATCCAGTGCAAAATCCCTGGCTGCGCGGAGGCCGGGTGTTGCCCAAGGCCGGCAGCAGTTATCTCGATCGCAGCGACGTTCGACCCGGCATGATTGTGCGCCCGGGCCCTGTGACTGATGCCTTTGATAAGATTGGATGGGATTGGGGCGGCGACTGGGATGAGTACAAGGACTACCATCATTTCGCCAAGTACAAGCGCGGCGAAACGCCGCGCGGCTAAACCTATATCGAGAACTTGGACGGAAGCGTTGGCCTGGATTACGCTGTCTATTGATGGACGCATCCCAGTCGTCACCGCTATCGGCCGTCTCCCTCGCGACGATGATGCTGCTGAGTTTTTGCCCCAGCGCTGGCTGCGATGTAGCTGCGCCCACGATTGCGGCGACGACAATACTCTCTGACACCAGTGATGTGGTGGGGCCGTACGCGGTCTACACGGTTGTAGAAGGTATTGGGGATCACCGAGTCGAACTCCGCTACCGTCTCGATGATACGGTGACGTTCATTCCCGTGCTGATGGAGTCCATTGACGAGGATGAAGACAGCGGCGACGGCGAGCTGTATCGAGCTGCGATTCCGGGTGCCCGCGCAGGTACCCGCATTTCTTACTATATCGCGGTGCTAGATGGTACTGGCAGCGGCGAGGGCGGGCGTCTCGCCGCTGACCCCGAAGCTGGAGCGGCGGCCCCCTACCAATTCACTATTTTGCCCACGATGGCACAAGATTCACAGCGGGGTAATGCTGTAGACCGCGAGTGAAGCGTTTTCCGCGCTTCTCCTTCACCGCACGCAGTTGTACCCTAGAACTCATTATGGCGTTTGCGCGACTGGTGGTCCTCGAAGGACCAGACATCGGTAGCCAGTTCGAAGTGCCCATGCGCGGCGGCGGCATCGGCCGCGATCCCGATAATTTGGTATGTCTAAGCGACCCTGCGGTCTCGCGCACCCATTGCACGTTGGCGTGGAAGAGCGGCCACATCGCGGTGCTCGACGGTGGTAGTCGCAATCGCACCTTGGTCAATGGCCAGCCGGTATCGACGCACTTACTCACCGAAGGCGACGAGATCACCGTGGGAAACACGCGGCTGGCATATTTGCCCTATCAGGAGGCTCAGGCTGCGATTCGCCGATCGGTACAATACCGGGTGACCGCAGAGGTGGGCACACGCGAGTTGCTCCAGGCCCAACTGAGTGATCGAGGCCACTCCGGTTATGGGCGAGCCCATCGTCATCTCACTGCGCTGGCTCGTCTCGGCGATCGTCTGCGCGCGCTCGACGCCGACGAGCACAGTCAGGGGCTCGGCCGCATCGCGTGTGAGGCCATGCGTGAAATGCTGGACGCGCGCCGCAGCTTTTTGTTTCTGTTAGAGTCGGGAGGGCGCCTGACACTCAAAACCGCTGCGGTCATGCGGGGCGTGGATACCGGCGGCGACGCCGATGGCGACATTGACCGCGAGGCGATGGAGCGAGTGATGAGGCAAGGGACCGCGTTGGCGCTCGAAGTGAGCGGCGGCGTTGGCAGCGCCATCATGGTGCCACTCTTTGGGGCGGCCGCGGTCGCTGCAGCGGGACGGACCGCGGTGCCGAGCCCCATTGGTATTTTGTATAGCGAATGTATTACGGGACCGCAGCGGACGCCCGCGCCGCTGTCTAGCTCCACGGCCGTGCAATCCGCCAGTCCCTACGATGGTCAGGATGTGTTGGCGGCTGCCTGTCTGGCGCATATTGTTTCGGCCGCCCTCGTAGCGGAGCAAGCGCGCCAGGTACTCAGCCAAGAAAACCAAGCGCTATCTCGGCAATTGGGCCACAGCCGCAAGTTTGTCGGCGGTTCCCCAGCGGCACATGCCGTTCTCGATTTCGTGGCCAAAGTGGGGCCGAGTGGGGCTACGGTGCTCCTGACCGGCGAATCTGGTAGCGGCAAAGAGATGGTCGCCCGCGCCATCCATGAGGCGAGCCGGCGTCGCCATGGGCCATTTGTCGCCATCAACTGCGCCGCACTATCGGAAAACCTGATCGAATCCGAACTCTTCGGCCATGAAAAAGGCGCATTTACTGGTGCCGCAGAGAAAAAAATTGGCCGATTCGAACTCGCTCACCGGGGCAGCCTATTTCTCGACGAAGTCGGCGAGATGTCTCTCAATTGCCAAACCAAGTTTTTGCGTGTGCTCGAAGAGCAGGTGTTTGAACGGGTCGGCGGCGGAAAACCGATAACTGTCGATGTTCGGGTCGTTGCGGCGACAAATCGCAACCTGGCCGATATGGTGCGGGCCGGCCGCTTTCGCGAAGATCTCTATTATCGCCTATCGGTCATACACACGGTGGTGCCGCCTCTGCGCGCGCGCGTGGCCGATATTCCGGTATTGGCAGAGCATTTCCTCGCACAGTTGCGCACGCAAGTGTCGCGCCGTATCCGCGGTTTTGCCCCTGAAACCATGGAGGCGCTGATGCGCCATCCGTGGCCCGGCAACGTGCGGGAACTGCGCAATGCGGTGGAGCGCGCGATCGTTCTGGGCGACGGCGAGTTGATTATGCCCCAGCATTTGCCGCCACCGCTGAGCGGCGAGGCTGAGCTATGGGCAGGCGTAACGACGGCGATGCCGGGGGCCACGGCGGGTACAATGACGGGCACAATGACGGGGACAGCAGTGGACGGGAGCATAGCGCATGCGGCCCAGGCCGTGGAAGCGGCCGTGCGATATGCGGCTGGGGCATCAGCGAGCGAGGCGCCGGATGCGGCTGCCGCAGCAGTGCCGCCGTCGCCTTTATCGACTTCGGCATCATCTCTGCCCACGGGGACCAGCGCCGTCCGTCCGCGTCCCTTACGCGATCTCGAACGCGACGGCATCTTGGCTGCGCTCAGAGCAACGGGGGGCAACAAAGTCCAAGCCGCGGCGATTCTGCAGATCGACCGTTCGACGCTATACAAAAAAATCCGCGACTACGACATCAAGCTCTGAGAGCTTTTTTCAGTATTCAGCGCATTTCGCGACGGTCATAGCGTTGTCGTCTCAACATCAATCCAGCGCCCAAGACCAGGAGCAGCAGCACACCGCCATTCGCAGTGCCCCCACCGCCACCGGGCGCGGCAATGCCACAGCCACCGCCGCCGCTGTCGGGCGGGCGGGCCGTATACGATAACCTCACTTGACCCACCTGCCACGTGGGCCCTTTATTGACCAACTGCAAATGATAGCTTCCCGGAGAAAACCGTCCCGTCACCGAGCCGGTAGCCCGATAAAATCCGGGACGGTCCGATAGCTCAGTAAAGGTCAAATCTGCCAACGTCGAATTCTCCGCCACCAAATCACTGCCATCCAGATCCCAAATCAATTGCTCGCTTCCGGGCAATACCACCAGCGCCATCGACGGCAGCTGCGACTCATCACCGGGGCCAAAGAGCGGCCGATCCCCGATAGAGATACCGATCTCGACATCAAATGACTGCGCGTCCTCAGTAATCTCGTAGAGATACTGCACCGGCCCGGGAACAAAGTTAAAGCCCGTAAACGCATCGGTGCCGAGCATGTACATAAACGACTGCTCAAGCCTGCCATCGCGTACCCGTCCATTGCAGCTGGCGGTGCCCTGCAAAATCCCGCGCTCGCGAAAGACCCCATCGAACACATCTCTGGCCGCATTACCGAATGCCAGGGCGATTTCGTCGGAGGTCTTGACCGCAGCACTGCCGAAATCGTCGAACTGCCCCAAGGCCTGCTGCGCTGCGAACACCGCCTTATCGAATAAGACCTTATCCTCCGCCGACGAGGCGATCTTCTCCCGCGCCTCCCAAATCGCACCGGAAAAAGCCTCAGAATCGAGATGACTCTCGCCAAATAAATCTGTGGGGCACGTATTGTCGTTGTCGATATTGCGAATTGCCGTCAACTCATCGCCAAAACCGCGCGCCGCATACTCGCCGATCTCCGGATCGTCCGTGACAAACATCGTCATTAAATCGGCATAACTCTCGTGCATCCCCGCCGGCATCGAATTGACTCCGCGAATATCGAGCAGATAGAAGCCGAGCGCGGGCGCCACCTTGTTCATCACTGCGTGACCAAATTCATGATAGACCACGTCACCATCGTACGCGTAATCGACAATCTCTCCCTGACCAAAAATAATCGCATCGTCGTCGGGAAACCCTGGGAACAATCCCCCACCCGGAACGAAGAGTGCGTTTTCGAACCGCTGCAACGGCTCGGTTCCGGTATACGTACTCGACGTACAAGCCGACTCCTGCTCAAAACTCGGCGCGCGAAAATTGACGATCGCCGTGAGCGGCTTGGCCTCTACGGTGTCGAATCCACCCAACTCGCGGGCTTTTTCGTAGGCCTTATTCACGTGGTAGAACATCTGCACTTCGGCAAAGCTATCCTCTTCGGCTTCATTGCTCTCAAAATCGTGATCAGTAAAATCGCCGTCGGCGTTCGCGTCTGCCAGCACGGCTAAATCGCAGAAATGATGATCGCCATTACTGAAGGTGCGACAACCGTTGTTGTCGATGCAGTTGAACACCGCGACATCCTCGTTGGCCAACGTCTCCGCATCAGGGGCCAAGTAGGGGGCAAGTGAAACACACTCTAGCGTGGGGGTCTCTGTGGGATTTTCTTCATAGATATAGCCCAACTGCAGCTCGCTGGCGCACGTGGGCTGAGCCTGGCGCCGCACCATATTGTCGATGGCGAGCACCACGCCACTATCGGCGTCGACAACCCCCCGCATCATGGCCATACGACCCATATCAAGTGGTAATGCCACGCGATACGCCAACCGCGCCCGCGGCGATGATGGCGGAGCAAACAGCACCAATTCCGCCGCCCGGCCATTGTCGATACCGACCAGTGCCTCGGCCCGATAGCCACCAGCGCGCCCCAGCACGGCAACGGCATCGGCCGACGATAGCCGCGGATCAAGACTGACATTGTCGGCGATCACGCGCGCCCCCGATGCCGCCCACCGGACCTCACCCGCTCCATCCACGCGCACCAAGGTCTCGCCTCCGACTACCTCCAAGCCGCCATGGGTTTGCCCATATCGCACGATATGGCCCGTCGACAATGACTTGATCTCACCGCGCGGCAGCTCAGATAGCGGCAGACCACCGAGTACGGCCGACTCGGCCTCAAGAAACCCCCGCGCAATGGCCTGCGGCCCCGCGGAGGCAGAATCCTCACCGCGCGCCGACCGCGTCGCTCGGGACGACTGCGTCGCTTTGGCACGCGTGTCGGCTCCGCTTCGGACAAAGCGCATCCCCGACCCGAGGCGCTCAACCACTCCCTCGGCCGTACTGTCCGGCGCTCCCTTCAGTGATTCGGCCCCACCAGACTGTGGAGATGCAGTTGCCGTCATCGCAACCGCACTCGCACAGATACACGTTATGAGCGAAAATTGACTAGTACGTCGACCTATTGCCATCGAGTCACCTCGTGCGCAAACTCACGCACAGCTATCTATTGTTCGAGTGAAGTACTACTTTAAGCGACGCCATCTCTGACGCCAAGCCATTGTCGCTCCCCGCCCTTCATGCGAGACCTATCCAGGGCCCCATCGATTCGCCTCAACTGAGGGACACGCACCGAGGTTTTATGTCATCCAATATCAAATCCCCGCGCGGAATGAACGATCTTCTCCCGCCCGACTCAGCAAAGTGGCTGTACTTCGAAAACGCCTGCCGCACGCTCTTTGAGCGCTATGGTTATGCCGAAGTGCGCACGCCCATGGTGGAATCCACCGCCCTCTTTGCCCGCGGTATCGGCGAGAGCACCGACATCGTGGAAAAAGAGATGTACACCTTTCCCGACCTCAAAGGCCGCTCTCTCACCATGCGGCCGGAGATGACGGCCGGCTGCGCGCGTTCCTATATCCAGCACGCCGTCTACAAGCGCGGACCCATCACCCGCTGGTTCTATATCGGCCCCATGTTTCGCTACGAGCGCATGCAGACCGGCCGCTACCGCCAATTTCATCAAGTCGGCGTAGAGGCCTTTGGCTCCGACAGTGCCTCGGTCGATGCCGAGCAAATCGCCATGGTCTACGCCCTGTACAGCCAACTCGGGGTCAAAGACCTGGACCTCTACATCAACTCGGTGGGCGATGCAGAGGACCGGCCCCGCTATCGCCAGGCCCTGGTCGACTTCCTCACACCCATGCGCGATAAGCTGTGCGCCGACTGCCAGCGCCGCCTGGAAAAGAACCCCCTGCGCATTCTCGACTGCAAAGTCCCCGGCTGCATAGAAATCGTCGCCGGAGCGCCCTCAGTACTCGATGCGTTGGGCGAGCGCAGTCGGGCCCAGTTCGATGCGGTGCAGAGCCACCTGAGCAGCTACGGGGTCGCCTTCACCGTCGATACCCGCATTGTCCGCGGTCTCGACTACTACACCGGCACGGTCTTTGAGCTCAAGTCGAGCAGCGGCACCCTGGGCACCCAGAGCACGCTGGTGGGCGGTGGCCGTTACGATAATCTCGTCGAGAGCTTGGGTGGGCCACCGACCCCGGGCGTGGGCTTTGCCCTCGGCATCGAACGCGCCGTGCTCAGCCTGCCGGGCGAAGCCGGCGACTACGCCAATAAGCCGCTGGCCTTCTTAGCCGCCCGTGGCGATGCCGCCCGCGAACATGCCCTGGCCCTGGCCCATCGGCTGCGCCTCGCCGGCCTGCGCATCGAAGTCGAGCATCGCCAAGTGGGTATGAAAGCGCAGTTTAAGCGCGCCGACAAACTCGGGGCCCGTTTTGTCATCGCCCTCGGCGACGACGAATTGAGCTCGGGGCAGATCAAAATCCGCGATATGAGCCAGGGTAGCGAAACCGAAATCGCCCTCGACGCTGTCGAAAGCGAACTCAAGCGGCGTGCTCCATAGCCCATATCGATACAGCGCGACATCCCCAAGACATTATCGACACATCGCCGACACGGGCGTTTCACGCAATCGCGCACACTGTGACGTGGGTGCAACACCCAAATAGATGCCGCGATCGAGCAATACCCGGTTTTTACCGGTATACAATAGTGGCACACGTATTGCTCTTATCCCTCGCATGTCCCGCATTACGCCGCTCTCATGGACCCTGGCCGTTATCGCCATCGCGCCGACATGCCTCATCGGTTGCGCCGGCCCCACCTGGCCCACTGCCCGCGGCCAAGTCGACGGCACCTTTGCTCGCAACCGCCATCAGATCCGGGCCGTCGATATCCTGCCGCCCGATATCCAAGTATGGACCGGCAAACACAGCGCCCATCATCCCGACGCCATCGCCGACGAAATGGATGCTGCCGCGCGCACGGCGGCGGCCCTAGAACTGGCCGATCGCGGCTACGGCACCGCCGCACAAATCGATTGGGACGGCACAGCGGCCGTGTTATCGGGCTCCAGACGACAAGTCATGGACCCCAAAGAAGTCGCCGAGACCGTCTATGCCCTATCGGGATATGGCCACGCCGTCGCCAGCGCTGGCCAGGGATTATTAGTGCCTTATCTACCTCACCTACTCGGCCAAAGCACTGGCTCCGACGCCACCCTGTATATCGGCGGCTGGTCATACGTCGGCAAAGATCCCGGCAAGAGCGCCGGCAGCGGCGTGGCCGAGGGTATCGTCATCGGACTCCTCGTCGTATCGGTGGTCGCCGTGCTGGCCCTGCTCCTCAAAGACTCGGGCGGTAAAGTCGGCAAAGTCGGCAAAGGCGCTGGTCGCGCGCTCTCCAGCGCTGGCCGGGTCGCCAGTCGTGCGCTGCGCCCCGCCGTCCGCGGCGTGGCCCGCGCCGGCACAGCATTTGTCCGCGGCGTCCAAATCTCCGGCGATGCCTTTGGCCACCTCGACACTCATGTCCACGTCTATCCCGGCCGACCGGCGTATTTCCAAGATCCCAAGACCCCCAAAGAGGGTAAGTCCCGTATGCAAATCGAAATGACCTTGGTGGATAATCGCACCGGCACTGTGCTGTGGCATAGTAGCGAAACCTTCCCAGCACACGCATTGCGGGCCACTGATGTTCACAAAGCTGTCACAATCATGCTGTCCTCGCTGCCGCGTAAATAAAATACCCCGCCCTGTCGCCAAATGGGACATCTGCGCTGATGTAAGCAGAAACGCGATACGGGCCATCCCTGGGCATTTCGACGTAGGGATACAAAACCGTCCGTGCGCTGGCCGTGCTATTCTACTGCCATCGTATGGCTAGCGAGCACAAGCCCGCCCAAATCGGCAGTAGCTCCGGCGGCAACCCGTTGGGCAATCTCAGACCAAAGGACCCTGACAATATCGGCGAAGAAGATACTGCCGCAGTATCGACGCAAACCGAGCATTCGCAGGCCCCCAATAACGACGGAGCCCCCCCGCCACAGGCGCGCGATTCCGCAGATGTGACACTCCCGCCGGGTCATCGCCTGGGCCAGTACGAACTCATTCGCCCCTTGGGCGCCGGCGGCATGGGGGCGGTTTATCTGGGCCGCGATTTGCGCCTGGGACGACTCGTCGCCATCAAAATCCTGAGCAAAAGCACGCCGGCCGTACGCGAGCGATTCTTGATTGAAGCCCGCGCCACGGCTCGCTGTAGCCACGAAAATATCGTGGTAATTCACGAGGTTGGCGAGTACGAAGACCACCCTTACCTGGTTCTCGAATTCATTGAAGGCCAGACCCTGCGCCGCTGGTGGCTGGCCAATACCGAAGCCGTCGCCGACGCGGCGAGCCGCACCAGCGTCAGCAACGACGAGCTACCCCATGGCAACGAGGCTCGCACCCCCCTCGCGGCCCGCCGGGTCGTCGAGCTCATGGTCCCCGTCATGCGGGCATTGGTCTGCGCTCATGCCCATGGCATTGTCCACCGCGATCTCAAACAAGACAACATCATGCTCACCCACAGCGGTACCACCAAAGTCCTCGACTTCGGTATCGCCAAACAGCTCTCTGATCGCACCCCCGTCAGAGTAGATACCCTGCCGAGCCAACTCGCTACCGCATCGCTCACGGTCACTGGTGGCCTTGTAGGCACTTTGCCTTACATGTCGCCAGAACAACTCGCTGGCGATCATGTCGATCACCGTTCCGACTTATGGGCCGTCGGCATCATGATGTTCGAATTGGCGGTGGGTCGCCACCCACTGGACCAGACACTACACCGCAACCGCGAAGCCCTCGCCGCCACCCTCAATCTCGACGAACCCATGCCCAGCGCCTCCGAAGCAGTACCGGGCCTGGGCCCCTTGGGTGACATCATTGATCGCTGCCTGATCAAGGACAGGACCGACCGCATCGACAGTGCCCGCATCCTGCTCGACGAGCTCGAAGCACTACTGCCGACCCGCGCGGCCCTCGATCACACCAGCAGCCCCTTTGGCGGACTGGCGCCATTTCAGTCGCACGATGCCGACCGCTTCTTTGGCCGCGACCGCGATATCGCCGCGCTCCAGGCGCGCGTGCGCGGCCAACCACTTGTCGCCGTCGTCGGGGCCTCGGGGGCCGGCAAATCCTCACTGGTGCGCGCCGGCCTCATCCCGGCCCTGCAGCGCTCGGGCGAGGGCTGGAGTGCACATATTCTCCGGCCCGGTCGCACCCCCATGTCGGTTCTCGCCGACCTCTTGGTATCGCTGTCATCGGCCCTCGACGATACCGATACCCCAGACAGCCTGCTATCGCCGCAGCCGAGTCAGGATCTTAGAACCTCACTCAAGCCACTTTTGCGGGCGCAACCGGGCCGCTTCGGCGCTGCCATCCGGACCTGGGCGCGACGCAAACGCAGGCGCGTCGTCATCTTCATCGATCAATTCGAAGAACTCTACACCCTCGGCGCCCCCCCCGAGTTACGGGCGGCATTTACCGCCTGTCTCGATAGCGCCGCCGACGATCCCAGCGCGCCCGTGCGCGTCGTCATCGCGCTGCGGGCCGATTTTTTCGATCGGGTGGCCGAGGATCGCAACTTTATGGACCAGGCGAGCCGCGGCATTTACGTGGTCACGCCCCTGGAACGCGAGGGGTTATTTGAAGCCCTTTGCCGCCCAGTCGAGGCCGCCGACCACAGCTTTGAAGATCCGGCCATGGTCGAGGAGATGCTCAACGCACTTGAGGGCAATGCCGCCGCCTTGCCGCTATTGCAATTCGCCGCCGACAGCTTGTGGAGTCGGCGCGATAGCAAGCGACGCCTCCTCACCCGTGCCGGCTATCAGGCAATGGGGGGCGTGGCCGGCGCCCTGGCCGTGCACGCCGACAACGTGCTCGCGGCGATGACGCAAGCCGAACGCACTCTGGCCCGCACCGTGCTGATCCGCCTGGTCACCCCAGAACAGACCCAAGCCCCGGCAGAACTCGCCGAACTGCGGCAACTGCATAGCGACCCAGACGCCATCTCTGCCGTCATCAGCCATCTGGTCGAAGCCCGCTTGCTGGCGGTGGAAGCCGGCAGCGAAGAAAATAGTGAACTCAGCGGTGATACTGAGGATGCTGGCGAAATGCGCATCGTAGAGCTGGTACACGAGTCGTTGATCAGCGGTTGGCCCACGCTGCGGCGCTGGCTCAACGAGACCCGCGAAGACCGGGCATTCTTGGCCCGCCTGCGCCTGGCCGCGCAGCAATGGGACGATAATGGCCGTCCCAGAGGGCTCCTGTGGCGCGGAAAACCGGCGCGCGAGGCGTTTTTATGGCAGGCGCGTCACGACAGCGTCCTCACCATGCGCGAACACGCATTCTTGCAAGCCAGCCTGGCGTGTGATGAGCAGGAGCGAGCCGAGAAAGCGCGCGCCCAAGCCGAGGCCGCCGCACTGCGGCATAACTTGGAACAGGCCGAACGAGAGCGCAATGCCCAAAGTGCAGAGGCATGGGCCCTGGCCCTCCGCACCGTGGAAATGCACAAAATTCTATCCCTCACCAGCCACGGGCTGATGAACTCGATGCATCAAATCGCCTCGCTGGCCGATTTCCTATCCTACGAATTCGACAAAGGCGATTCCGGCCATTTCGACGCCGAAGATAGCAAACAATTGCTCCACGATCTGCTGCACGCATCGGAAGCGGCCACCGACCTACTCATCAACTTTCGCACCTGGCGTTGGTTGCAGAGTGGGCGAATGGTGCCCAGCCAAGAAAACAAAGACCTGCATAGCCAAGTTCAGCGCGTCTTTGTTCTCTTAGACAATAGCGCCCGGCGCAAGCACCTCACCATGGTCAACAACATCGATCCCGCCGTGGCCATGTATGCCGACCCCGACATGGTTGGCACCATCTTGCGTCAGCTGATCGGCAATGCCATCAAATTCACTCCGGCCAACGGCACTATCACGGTATCGTCGAGCACCGTCTCGGGCGCAGACGCGGCGCAAAGCGCCCGCGATGCCGGTGCCGCATGGGCGGCCGACGGCCAGTTTCCCGATGACCAGTCGATGGTGCGCATCTCGGTGCAAGATACCGGGGTTGGCCTGTACCCGGCCGATCTCGAAAAAATCTATTCCACCGAGACCTTTCACACCACGTTGGGCACTGCTGGCGAAAAAGGCGCCGGCTTGGGCCTGGCGCTGTGCTATGAGATGGCCTTGCTCAACGGCGGCTTCATCGAAGTCGAGAGCGAACCCAATCAGGGCTCGACCTTCACCCTGGTCCTGCCCGCCGGCCCCACCGAAGCCCCGGCTGACAGCTAACGCCTGTGCCACGGGCACTGGCACCGACCACCGCCGCGCGCTCATGGTGGGCCATTGGCTGCCGGCTCCCTCGCGATTGCGTTACGGGGCGCGATGCAATAAGGTCCCTGAGTCGATTTCATTCGGGCCCGATTACCCGCGCGCTCGGACGGGAGAGATTAGAGTACACCATGGCCGAGACGACCGCCCAGACGACCCCCCAGACGACCCCCCAGACGACCCATGAGGCGACAAAGCCTGCACAATTCGAGTGGTCCGATCCATTCCTATTAGAGTCCCAGCTCACCGACGATGAGCGACTTATTCGCAACAGCGCGCGCGACTACGCCCAGGAAAAGCTCATGCCACGGGTGATTGACGCAAACCGCCACGAGCGATTTGATCGCGAAATCATCCCCGAGATGGGCAAACTCGGCTTGCTCGGCTGCACTCTGCCCGAAAACTACGGTTGCGCAGGGGCCAATTACGTGAGCTACGGCCTGGTGGCGCGGGAAATCGAACGCGTGGACAGCGGCTATCGCTCGACGATGTCGGTACAATCGAGCTTGGTCATGTATCCGATCATGGCTTATGGCAACGATGAGCAGCGGCAGACCTATTTGCCGCGGCTAGCCAGTGGCGAGTTCGTCGGTTGCTTTGGCCTCACCGAGCCCGATGCCGGCTCCGATCCAGCGTCTATGCGCACCACCGCACGCAAGCAACCTGGCGGCTATGTTCTCAGCGGCAGCAAGACGTGGATCACCAATTCCCCCATCGCCGATGTCTTCATCGTTTGGGCCAAGAGCGACCCCGACGGCCGCATCCGGGGCTTCCTTCTCGACAAGGGCCTCAAGGGCCTGTCGGCGCCCAAGATCGAGGGCAAGTTCTCAATGCGCACTTCCATCACCGGAGAGATCGTGATGGACGAGGTCTTCGTCGGAGAAGATCGCCTGTTGCCGGGCGTCAGCGGATTGCGCGGACCATTCGGCTGCCTCAACCGCGCCCGCTACGGCATCGCCTGGGGTGCCCTGGGGGCGGCCGAGTTCTGTTGGCATGCCGCTCGACAGTATACCCTGGATCGGCATATGTTTGGCCGTCCGTTGGCTCAGACTCAGCTCATTCAAAAAAAGCTCGCCGACATGCAGACCGAAATCGCCATCGGCCTCAATGCATGTCTGCGCGCTGGCCGGATGATGGATGAGGGCACCTTGGCCCCACAAACGGTATCCCTCATCAAGCGCAACTCATGTGGCAAGGCCCTCGATATCGCCCGCCATGCCCGCGACATGCACGGCGGCAACGGGATCGTCGACTCCTTCCACGTCGTCCGCCACATGATGAACCTGGAGACCGTCAACACCTACGAAGGCACTCACGACGTACACGCCCTCATTTTGGGACGAAGCCAAACCGGACTCTCGGCATTTTGATCGCCGCTGACCACACCATCACATCACGACCAGGCGACCCCCATGAAGATCGCATGCATCGGCGGCGGCCCCGCGGGCCTGTATTTCGCCATCTTGATGAAGAAGCTCGACCCGAGCCATGAAATCGCCGTATACGAACGCAATCGGCCCTACGATACCTTTGGCTGGGGTGTGGTCTTTTCCGATCAGACCCTAGAGAACATGCACGGCGCCGATGAGCCCACCACCCGCGAAATCACGGCCAGCTTTGCCCATTGGGACAATATCGACATCCATTTTCGCGACCGCATCATCACCTCTGGCGGCCATGCGTTCTCCGGAATCGAGCGAAAATACCTGCTCAACATCCTGCAGCGGCGCGCGGAAGGACTCGGCGTCGAGCTCGTCTTCGAGCGAGAAATCACCGATCTCGCGCCCTTTGCCGACGCCGATCTCATCATCGCCGCCGATGGGGTAAACAGCCGCATTCGCAACCTCTATGCCGATCATTTTCAGCCCGACATCGATGTCGGAGCCTGCAAGTACATTTGGCTCGGCACGAAAAAAGTATTCGACGCCTTTACCTTCTACTTCGAAGAGACCGAATGGGGTTGGTTCACCGTCCACGCCTACCGCTTTGACGACACCACTTCGACCTTCATCGTCGAAACCCCGGAGACCGTCTGGCGCCGTGCGGGCTTGGCTGAGGCCGACACCGACGCCAGCGTCGACTTTTGCCAGCGCCTCTTTGCCAAGCACTTGGACGGACACGAACTCTTATCCAACGCCCGCCACCTGCAGGGATCGCCGTGGATCAATTTTCGCCGCGTCCTCAACCGCACCTGGGTCAAAGACAACATCGTGCTCATGGGCGATGCCGCCCACACCGCACATTTTTCCATCGGCTCGGGCACCAAATTGGCCCTCGAAGACGCCATTGCCCTAGCCGATGCCGTCCACGCCCATCGCACGGATAGCGGCGGCGCCGATCTCGCCGCCGCCCTGCGCCACTACCAGGAGCACCGCCATATCGAAGTTCTTCGCCTACAGTCGGCGGCCCGCAACTCGATGTCCTGGTTCGAACACGTGGACCGCTACGCACAGCTGCCGGCCGAGCAGTTCGCCTACAGCTTACTCACGCGCAGCCAGCGCGTGAGTCACGAAAACCTGCGCCTCCGCGACCGCCACTACGTCACAGGGATCGAGACTTGGCTCAGCCAGCACGCCGAGGACCAAGCGCAGCAATCCAAAGCACCGTCGTCGCCGGTACCGCAGGACCGATTGCCGTCACAGGCCGCTCCCGCGCCCATGTTCACCCCCTTTCGCCTGCGCAGCCTAACCCTGGCCAATCGCATCGTGGTCTCGCCCATGTGCATGTACAGCGCCGAGGACGGCGTAGCGGGCGAATTTCATCTGGTACACCTGGGCGCCCGCGCCCTCGGCGGTGCGGCCATGCTCTACACTGAGATGACGTGCATTGCCCCGGACGCTCGCATCACCCCGGGCTGCGCCGGCCTCTACAGCGATGCTCACACCCAGGCGTGGCGCCGCATCGTCGATTTTATTCACGCCCACAGCCCGGCAAAAGTCTGCCTGCAACTGGGCCACGCCGGCCCCAAAGGCGCCACCAAGCTCGCCTGGGACGGCATGGACCAGCCCCTCCCCACTGGCGAAGCATGGCCGCTTGTAGGCCCTTCAGCCGTTCCGTGGAGCCCGGCCCATCAAGTGCCGCGCGAAGCCACGCGCGCCGATATGGACGACACGATCGCCGGCTTTGTCGCCGCCACCCAGCGCGCTCTTGCCTGCGGCTTTGACATGCTCGAAATCCACGCCGCCCACGGCTATTTGCTATCGGCGTTCCTATCCCCGCTCAGCAATCGGCGCAGCGACCAATACGGCGGCGAACTCGGCAATCGCATGCGCTTTCCCCTCGAAGTGGTCCACGCGGTACGCGCCGCATGGCCCGATGACAAACCGCTATCCGTGCGGATCTCGGCCACCGATTGGCACCCCGAGGGCAACCATCCCGAGGACGCCGTCATCATTGCCCGCGCCCTCAAAGAAGCCGGCGTCGACCTCATTGACGTCTCCGCGGGCCAGACCTCCACCGAGGCCAAGCCGGTGTACGGCCGCATGTTTCAGACGCCGTTTGCCGATCGAATCCGCAATGAAGTCGGCATCGCCACCATGGCGGTAGGCAATATCTATACCGCCGATCATGCCAATTCGATCATCGCCGCTGGCCGCGCCGACCTCGTAGCCATGGCGCGCCCGCATCTGCACGACCCCCATTGGACTCTACGCGCCGCCGCCGAACTCGGCCATCATCGACAAACCTGGCCCAGACAATACCTCGCCGGCAAAGAGCAGCTTGAACGACTCACCGGTCAAGGCAGCGCCCCCGCCGCGGCGGACCCATCACCGCAAGCGACTGGGCCAAAACCGAAATAGAACCGGCACCAAAACCGATTTGTCCATCATAGGAGCAAGCCCATGCCTCAGGACACACCTCAAGATACGCCTCAAGACCCGAGCACCAACCGGCCACTCACTGGGCGCCATGCCCTCGTCACCGGCGGCAACCGCGGCATCGGCGCGGCCATTGCCGCCATGCTGGTAGACGAAGGCGCCTCTGTGACCATCACGGCCCGTAACCGCGACACCCTTGAGAGCAAAGCCGCGGCACTCCGCGGACGAACCCACGCGCCAGACCGTGCGCCAGACAGTACAAAAGTCTGCGCAATCGTACTCGATGTCACCGACGCCGACGCAATTGCCAGCGTATTTGCGCAAGCCAGTGCCGACCTCGGCCCCATCGACATCTTGGTCAACAACGCGGGCGCCGCCGATAGCGCCCCGTTTAAACACCTCGATCGCGCCCACTGGGACCGCATCCTGGCTGTCAACCTCACCTCGGTCTACGAGTGCTGCCGCGCCGCGCTGCCCACCATGCTGGAGAACAAGTACGGCCGCATCATCAATATCGCCAGCACCGCTGGATTGCGCGGCTACGCTTACGTGGCCGCCTACGCCGCCGCCAAACACGGCGTCATTGGTCTCACGCGCTCATTGGCGCTGGAGACCGCCCGCCGCGGCGTGACCGTCAACGCGATTTGCCCCGGGTATACCGAGACCGATATGGCGGCCCAAGCCATTGCCACCATTCAACAAAAAACTGGCCGCAGCGCCGAGGAGGCCCGCGACGAGCTGGCGCGCTTTAATCCCCAAGGCCGCCTGGTCACAACAGAAGAAGTTGCCGCCGCCGCCCGTTGGATGTGTCTGCCGGGCTCCGACGCGATCACCGGCCAATCGATCGCCGTCGCGGGTGGCGAAATCATGTAACGAGCAGAGGGCTACAATAGAAGGCTACAATAGAAGGCTATAATAGAAGGCTACAATAGACGGCTACAGTAGAGGGCTACAATGGATTTGCACAATTACCAACCGCAGCATTTTCGCTGGCAGCGCGATGGCAAAGTCGCCACGATCACGCTCGACCGCCCCGAGCGCAAAAACCCCCTGACGTTTGATTCCTATGCCGAGCTGCGCGACCTCTTTTATGCCCTGGCCCGCGAGCGCGCGACCGGCGGGCCGGCAACTGCCGCGGATTCGGGCATCCGCGCTCTCGTCATAGCCGGCGCCGAAGGCAATTTTTGCTCCGGTGGCGACGTGCACGACATCATCGGTCCACTCACGCAGATGACCATGCCGCAGCTCTTGACCTTTACCCGCATGACGGGCGACTTGGTCGTCGCCATGCGCCGCTGCCCCCAGCCCATTATCAGCGCCATCGACGGCATCTGCGTCGGAGCGGGCGCCATCATCGCCATGGCCTCAGACCTGCGCTACGGCACCCAGCGCAGCAAAGTGGCCTTTCTCTTCACCCGTGTGGGCCTGGCCGGTTGTGACATGGGCGCCTGCGCCATCCTGCCGCGCATTATCGGCCATGGCCGCACAGCCGAGCTGCTGTATTCCGGCCGATCCATGGCCGGCGACGAAGCCGAGCGTTGGGGATTTTACAATCGCCTATGCCAGCCAGAAGCAGTATTGCGCGAAGCCCAGGCCATGGCCCATCGCCTCGCCGATGGGCCCACGTTCGCCCATGCCATGACCAAAAACATGCTCAACCAGGAATGGAGTATGACCATCGAGCAAGCCGTCGAAGCCGAAGCCCAGGCCCAGGCCATCTGCATGGCCACGAAAGATTTTCAGCGGGCCTACGAGGCATTTGCCAACAAGCAATCCCCGGCCTTCGAAGGTGATTGAGCATGAATCTTCCCAATACCGACGCCCTACAATGGCCGTTTTTTACCGACCAACACCGGCAACTAGCACACGACCTCGATGCATGGGCCCAGCGTGAGCTGCCCCCATTCGCCGACGCCCATCCCACAGCCCACGCCGATGTCGATCGCGTATGCCGCAGCATCGTGGACATGCTGGCAGCGGGGGGCTGGCTGTCTTACGCAGTGCCCGCGCCCCATAGCAACGCTGGCGCCCAGCTCGATGTGCGCTCGCTATGCATCATTCGCGAAACCCTGGCCCGCCACCTGGCGCTAGCCGACTTCGCCTTTGCCATGCAGGGACTCGGCAGCGGCGCCATTGGCCTCTTTGCCAGCGAGGAACTGCGCCAGCGCTACCTTCCCAGGGTCGCCGCCGGCAACGCCATTGCCGCCTTTGCCCTGTCTGAGCCGCAGGCCGGCTCCGACGTCGCCGCCATGGCCACCACCGCCACGGCAGACGGCGATCATTACCTGCTGCAGGGACAAAAAACCTGGATCTCCAACGGCGGCATCGCCGATTTCTACGTCGTCTTCGCCCGAACGGAGGAAGACTCCACTAGCTCGCGCACCATATCGGCATTCGTCGTCGACGCGGATAGCGACGGCCTCGAAATCGCAGAGCGCATCGACGTCATCGCCCCCCATCCACTGGCCACACTCCGCTTTCGCGACTGTCGTGTCCCGGCCAGTCAGCGCATCGGTCCCGTGGGCGCCGGGTTCAAAATCGCCCTATCGACACTTGACGTATTTCGTCCAACCGTCGGCGCCGCAGCGCTGGGGATGGCGCGGCGTGCGCACACCGAAGCCTTGGCCCATGCCAGCACCCGTCCCATGTATGGCACAACCTTGGCCGATCAACCTCTGGCCCAGGCCATGCTCGCCGACATGGCCACCGATATCGACGCCAGCGCGCTGCTCGTGTACCGCGCAGCCTGGGAGAAAGACCGCGGCAAGCCCCGCATTACGCGTGAGGCCAGTATGGCCAAAATGTATGCCACCGAGGCCGCCCAGCGGGTTATCGACAATGCGGTTCAGCTACTCGGCGCCCGCGGGGTGCAGAGCGGACATCCCGTCGAAGAGCTCTATCGTGAAATTCGAGCACTGCGCATTTATGAAGGCGCGACCCAAGTCCATCAACTCATCATTGCCCGGCAAGAATTAGCTAACATATAGATTCACACCGAGGATACCGCTCATGAGCCAAACACTACACCGCCTCTTGCAACCTGAAGGCTGGATCGCCCCCAAAGGATATGCTAACGGAATCGCAGCACGTGGGACGATGATTTTTGTCGCTGGACAGATCGGTTGCAACGACAAGTTTATCATCGTCGACGACGACCTCGTGGCACAAGTACGGCAGGCGCTCCGCAACGTGGTCGCGGTCTTGAATGCCGGCGATGCTGAGCCCGCACACGTGGTGCGCATGACCTGGTATGTCACCGATATCGCCGACTATCGCGCCAACCTAGGCCCGATTGGCCACGCCTACCGCGAAGTCATGGGTAAGCGTTTCCCGACCATGTCTCTCGTGCAAGTAAGCGCCTTGGTCGAGCCCCGCGCCGTTGTCGAAATCGAGGCGACCGCTGTGGTCCCCGATTCCCATTCATAGCCCCCCACTCCATCGTCGCACTACCCTCCATCTCAGCTATTGCGACACCAGGTGTCGAGTATCTTTTTGAGAGTGGCCAGACGCAAAGGCTTGGTCAAATACTCATCCATCCCGGCATTGAGACATTTCTCTCGGCTCTCGAGTAAGCGGTGTGCGGTGACTGCGATAATGGGTAGATGTCGTGCTTCTCGGTGTAGAACGCGAATCTGCCGCGTGGCCTCGTAACCATTCATCACCGGCATTTGGCAGTCCATCAGCACTAAATCGTAGCTGTGCATTTGCGCCTGCTCAACGGCTTCTTGTCCATTGACTGCCAGGTCTACCGTAACGCCGAGCTGTTGCAGCATATGTTGAATCAGGCGGCGATTCACCCGGTTGTCGTCGACGACCAACACCCGCAGCGGCTCACTACTGACCTGCTGTTGCGAAACTGCCATTGTTAGACTGCAATGAGGCAATTGCCGTTCACCCTTGACTGATATGGATGGTAAATAAGTTGCCGACTATTGGCATGAATCCATGTCGCCCCGGATCCGCCAGTGTCGGAGTTTTTACCGTAACCCCTATGTCCTACCCCTATGTCAAAACGGTCTGTAAAGAATCGCGCGATGATCGGCAGCACACAGACATGTGTATCATGTTACCATTCGCGGCCGGGGCATTATTGACCAGAAATTGCTCCTCTGACTAAAAAACTACAGTAAGAGGCGTTATGACCACTCAAATCGGTACGAATAATGACTGGCTCGATCGCGAATCCGACGACGTTCACAAGGCTCTCAAGCATAGACAAGAGTTTGAACGAGTATTCAAAAAAATTTCATCGGAGCTGATCGCCTTACCTCTAGACGAACTCGAATCATGGGCCAATAGCGCCCTGGCTCAAGTTGGTACGTTTTTGGGTGTCGACCGCGTCTATATATTTCTATTCAATGATGCGGGTGACGCCATTGCCTCTATTTATGAATGGTGCGCCAAAGGGGTAGAGTACCATCCGCATGAGCAAATGATCGGCGTGACCGTGGACAACTTCCCATGGTCAATGAGCCATTGGACACGTGGCGAGAATGTCTACGTAGGGAACCCCGAAAAGCTCCCAGAAGAAGCAGCGCCTGAACGAGGCGCCTGCGAAGCCTTTCACATCAAGAGCTACATCAACTGCCCGCTATTTGCGGGCGGCAAACTCCATGGCTGGGTTGGCCTCGATTCAGTGGTCGAACACAATGCGACCTGGCCGCAGGTGGACGTGACCATGGCCACGTGGGTGGGCGAGAGCATCATCAATGCCCTTTTTCGCCGCAGCCGTGAGCGGGCTCTACTGGCCAAGCAACAGGTATTGGAGCAGGAGATGTTCCAACGCCGGCAGGCCCAAGTTGAACTCGAACGAGCAAAGACAAAACTCGAAGAGGCAAACCGACTCAAATCGATTATCTTGGCCAATCTCAGCCATGAACTACAAACGCCCCTCAACGGTGTGGTCGGTTATGCCGATCTATTATCGACCCGTATCACCGACCCGACGTCGAGCGAAATGGTAGAGGAATTGCTAGAGAGCGCCGATCGGCTATCCACTACCCTGGCCTCGATGCTCGAACTATCCGAGCTCGAATCCGAGCTCCTCAAGCTAGAGCCGCAGGCAGTGGATCTCGGCGCTTGTGCCCGCACGGTGGCATCCTCCTATGAGGACGTCGCCCGCAGTAAGCACGTGTTTCTCAACATTCCCGAGCCCGCGGAAAAAATCTATGCCGACGTCGATGAAAAGATCGCGATCTCGTGTATAAACAACATTATGGACAATGCCATCAAGTATACCGATCAGGGTGGGGTGACGATTACGTGCGCTGACGTAGTTGATAACGACAGGCATTGGGGCGTTATCGAAATCAAGGATACCGGTTGTGGCATTCCGCCGGAGCAACTCGAATACATCTTTGACGAGTTTCGCCAGGGCAGCGAAGGCGACATGAAAGTGCATGACGGCGTGGGCCTGGGACTGTCGCTATCCCGCAAAATGGTGGCACTGATGAAGGGACAACTCACCGTGGACAGCACCGTCGCTGAGGGCACCACCTTTACCATCAAGCTCCCGGCAGTCGAGGAGCAAGTGGTAGAAGCCATCGGTAGCGCGTCTCCCCAATGAGCAGAGAACCCTACCATCTTGCGCTCGAAATCACGTCGCCAGCACCGGACCATAGAGGACGACCCGGTGTACCATCACGGCGATGACGCTCTATCTCAATAATGCCGGCACCAGCTGGCCCAAACCTGACCCCGTGCTTGCCGCAGTGGCCCGCGTGCAAGCAGCAGCGCCCGATACCTGGCCCCAGGAACTCGCGCAAGCCCACGCCACAGTGACCGAGTTCTTCTCCATGCCGGAGCCATCGCGATTTTTGTTCACCACCGGCTGCACTTCGGCCTTGGCAGTCGCCATAGGCGATATGGCCTGGCAGTCGGGCGATCGCGTGCTCATGAGCGCCCAAGAACACCACGCGCTCGCGCGCCCCATCATCAAGCTGGCGCGCGAACGCGGCATTGAATTCGACGTCATCCCGTACCGCCCCGGCGTGCCCCTCGATCTGGATATGCTCAGCCGGAGCTTGCGTGCGGGGCGCGTGCGCTTGGTCGCCTGCACCATGGCCAGCACTGTCCCTGGAGAGT
>JAAUYH010003818.1_pt1 | contig 34327 bp, 29 predicted proteins | sample 7278061 | NCBI WGS metagenome assembly JAAUYH01 (sample SAMN14350203, study PRJNA611818) | marine sediment metagenome | isolation source: surface marine sediment (0.6m) | place: French Polynesia: Moorea | collected 2018-08 | reverse complement strand
AATCAGCCGACGAAGTCTTTTCGCGTTTATTTGCGAAGCAAAATAAGGAGGTTCCTGCATGATTAGTTGAGTTTTTTGCGATCGCCAATCTAAATCACAACAGTCGAGTTACTAAAGTAAAGTCGAAGTCTTTTCATGTGTCGATTGCGTGAAGAGTTTTTTATCTGGAACGTAAAATATTCAGATCTTGTAATTTTCTTTGACCCCAAATATCTTCAGGGATAATTTTTAAATAGGCTTTGAGAAAAGCTATTACTTTTCCAGTATCTCGAAGTTGCTCAAATACCAAAATTAGTCGCTTAAGAATAGCAGGATTACCAGGATAATCTCGATTTAATGACAGCAACAACTCGGCTGCTTTTTGATATTTTGCTTGTGAGCCTAGTATTGAGGCTTTTTGTAATAATAAATCAGGTAGATTTCCTTCAATTGCCAAACATCTAGCGATCGCATTTTCTGCCTTATCAATTTGACGTGTTTGTATATAGGTATTGAGAGCTATTCGATAAAGATCCCCCAAAATACTAGATTCAGTAGTAAAAACTTCTGGATAAGCTTCAATTTTTTGTAAGCAATCAAAATATCTTTCGTCTTGGTAAAATGCGGAAAGAGCTAAAAAGAAAGCATAAGAATCTTTGCTGTTTTCAAATTCGCAATATGCGATCGCTTCTGCTTGAGAATATTCCTGTTGGGATAGTAGTTTTAATACCTGGGATGACCAATCTTCTTGGGGTTTTGATCGAACCGAAATTATGGAAGTAGGATTAAAATTTATTTGACTGCGAACTAGCTTGGGTAAGATAGATACCATTTCCGCAACCGTTGACCAGCGCTCTTCTGGTTTGAAAGCTAGACAGCGCAGAATAAAATTTTCTAAGACTGGAGATACTGAAGAATTAATTTCACGGGGTTTGGGAAATGGCATGTGTCGGGCAACTTGACTAAGAGTATCGTGAGGAAGTCTAGCAGTTACTAAATGATATAGGAGTATGCCTAAGCTATAAATATCGGCTTTGAAAAGAGTGTCAGCACTTCGTCTTTTGAGATTAGAGCCAACTATTTCAGGTGCTGAATAAAGAATTGTGCCACCATTTTCGCGAGTACGAGCATATAGCTCTTCTGGTAATAGACTACAACCGAAGTCAGTTAGTTTAGCTTGATCGCCTGAAACTAGAATATTTTGTGGTTTGATGTCCCCATGACACATTCCTAATGAATGCAGATGACCAACACCAGCTAATACTTGTTGATAAATATCCAGAACTTTTTTGTAGCTAGCTACAAAGCCTTGAGTTTCTTTATCCAATAATTGAGCGAAAGTTTGACTAGGAAAATATTCCATTTCGATCGCATACCACTCTCGTTCTGGTGGAACTCTTCCCATCCAATAAATTTCGATAACATTGGGATGAGGTTGCGCGCCTACCAATGCTGAACCTTCAGCTAAATCATTATTTTTAGCTCCTTGTCTTTTGGGAATTTTGAGGGCAACAATACGATCATCCTCTAATCTTTGCGTTCTCCATACCCAACCGTAAGAACCATCTCCTAAACATTCAAGTAATTCGTAGCGATCTCCTAAACGTTTATCAGAACGGGGAATAAAGAATTTTGGTTTGCGATTCATTAGTGTTCTTTAGTCAAGATATTAGATAGATATAACAAATTGTTTTTTTCTTTCATAAAAAACTGAAACAAGAATAATCTACCTTTTCTATTGCCTTTAACTATTTCTCCCGCTTTAGTTTCGAAACCCTGTTTAATAATTTGATCGAGTTTTAAATTTTGGGGAAGAGAAACAAGTTTTTTAGTCCAATATGCCAATACTAGCAATTCCGCTTTTGTTTCCCAACGATGCTGCGCTAACAGCAAATTTCTAACTTTATTTTCTAACTTCGAGCCATCTTCTTTACCACTATATCTTTCAAACTCAGCAATCATTAGGGGAACTTTAGTAGTACGCTCAAACCAAACAGAATCAGAACGGACATTATCTCCCACAAAAGCATATTGTCCTTTACAAGGAGCTGGGACTTCTGCGACACTAACAAAATCTAAGCGATCGCCTAGAAGAGTTAGATAGGTTACCCCCAGGCTGTGAATCAAGACTCCATAATCTTCAATTCCCCAGTCTGTCCAAATTGGAAGTAGTTTTCTAGCAGTTTCGAGATCGCTTATTTCGGTAATAATTTTATTGGGATCAACCATTGAACCTCCCCCATAGATCCAGAACTTCAGGAGATTGACCGCCATGAATTAGAGCTTTTGTGCCAATCTTGACTAATAGTGGTGCGGGAATTGAACGCCCGCAAATTAGAGCTTCTCCTGTGGATAAACTAGGCAACTCATTGAGATCAGCTTGAGATACCATATCAGAAGTTTTGGTGATAAATCTTTGGTCGTCAGGATTTTTTAATCGCATCACAATTAAGGTATTGCATTGAGATGTGACATCAGGATCGAGTTTAGAAGGACGCTGACTAACTACCGCAAAACCGACACCAAATTTACGTCCCTCTCCTGCAATTTTTTTAATGATGCGATGACTGACCGCAGCTTGACCTGCGGGGGCAAAATTATGTCCTTCTTCATAAACTAAAAAGCAGGGACGAATACGGTCTGTTTTACTAGCAGCAGCGCGGAGTATTTCACTGGAAATCAGAGCCGTAATCACTTGTTTTGCTGTATCGCTTAAACCTTGTAAATCTACAACTACTAAACGTCCTCGTTTATCGTTAGGTCTACCAACTATTTCATAAATATCGGTAGGACGAGCTAGAGCAGCAGAATAAAAACTTTGTGCCTCATTCAAAACTCTGGATAGTTTCATCGAAGCTACCGCAGCACTGCGATTATTTAAGGCTGTTGCTTCAGCAGAACTTAATTCTGACCATTCTCGTAACTCATCTAAACCATCTCCCAAGTAGTAGCGCAATCGATTTATATCTCTAGGTTCTGTTTTTTCTTTGATTCTCCAATAGCGAATTGCCACATCTAAAACCCTTTGTTGAGGTTCCGTTAATCCAGGAAGAATTTCACTAATATCATCGAGTTCAAAGCGATCAAACTGGAGGGCTAATTCTTGATTTTTACCTGCATATTTTTCACGAAAAGAAGGATGTTGAGGAGTATATATAGTTAAACCCGCTTCTTTTTCACTAAGATGTTTTAAGCGTTCTTGGATTTCGGGAATCTTACGGCGATCGCGAAAATCTTCAATAGAATCAAGATCCTGATTAAATTGAAGCTTGCCACCACTCAAAGCGCGACCGTATTCACCATGAGGATCAAACACAACCACTGTTCCGTTATTCAGAGCAACAATACGCTCGATAATGCGACCAACAGTGTAAGATTTACCCGATCCAGTCATTGCCAAGACTGCAAGATGTTCGGTAACTAGGCGATTGATATCTAAATAAGCAGGAACAACATTATCACCGGAATCATAACCAACTAAATTACCGATATGAAGACTGTTCTGTTCGTTAAATTCGTAGAAAGTACTGAGAAATTGATAGTCTACAGTTTCAACCTTTGCCCCAGGATCGAGAGCGCGACGAGGAATTTCAATCTGTCCTGTTTTAGGGTTTTTAAAACCAATGAGTTCTAGTTTGGCAATTACTTTTTCTCCCGTAATTTTTGCCCCTGGTAGTAATTCTAAATCAGTAATAGATTGTCCCATCTGGGAATTGTAGAGAATATTACTGCGGTTAATATTGGTGATGCGTCCTAGTACATCCGTTTCCGGCTCTTCTTGTTTTTCTTGGTGACGAATACGGACGAATTCTCCTCTTCTCCCTGAAAAAGAAGATGACAAAATCATAGTCAGATTATGTGGATCGCCAGTATTGCCAATTAATTTGCCTAAAATTTGCTGTTTCATAAGAGTGTTGAAGAAAGGTTATCTAAATCGGAGAGCCATAAATCTTCAATTTCCCGTTTTTTGATTTCAGATCGCAGGCTATCGCTATAGTATTCGAGAAATTTATCTAATGCTTGTTGTTCTCTTTGTGCTAATTGAATTGGTAAAGGAGTTGCCCCCGCCATCGTTAATGCCATAATTTCGGCTGCAATGTGATCGAGTGTTTTTTGATTCCAGTTTGGTTCATCCCCTATAGTTTGTAGCAAACAAGGAATATCAGTTTGAGCTGTTTTGAAGTGATAGCCAATAACTCCTAAATTTATTACATCACTAGGTTCCATGCGGGGAGTTTGAACGTTCATCCGAAAAGTTGCAGTACGTGAGTAGCTATTGAGAATGCCATAAATAAAACGTCTTTCTCCAATAGTGCAAATTGCACTATCTGAATCTTGTAATTGAGCTATTAGATCGGTGTCAATTGCTTCTGTACTTAAGATATGCTTTCTACCATCTATAGTGCGTAAGTCTTGTCTGGCTATATTTATGATCGCACCATAGCGTTCTGCTGCTAGTCCTACAACCGCCGTACCGTTAGGATTCCAAGGCTGTAATTTATCTCGATTATTTGACCAAAAATTACTAATTGCTGTGATCGCACTTTCAAAATCAGCCCGATAGCTGGCATAACTAGCAGCTTCTTGTAAAGGAACCATACTACGATCGAGAACTAAAGGACATTCTAGTAAAATTAAGTCATAACCCCGTTCTGAATTGATCGCTTTATCCGCCATTTCATAAGCTTGACGAATATTAATTAACTGAAGACGCTTGGATTGATTCTCGTAGTTGATATCGTCTAGTTCGCAAGTACTATATTGCCCTACCGTAGCAATAACATTATTCTCAACTACTAAATCGATACGGGTAGCGGCAGCAGCATAAAGAAAACCGCCAATGGTTTTAGTAATATGGGCTTGAGTAGCTATTCCTCCAACGCGAATGTTAAGGGGATTGAGCTTTTCCAGCGATCGCACTAATCCCGCTTTGGCAAACAAAGGAGCAATTCTTTCCAAGTCTCTAACCTGTTTGAGAATTCGCCCAACTGTTCCTGGTAAATTAATTTGAGATTGTATGGCTAAAGTTTGAGCTAGCGATCGCCCTTGGATATGATCAAAATTTGATGTCATAGAAAATGAAATAACTAAATTCTGTGAGGGAAAACATTAGTTAGCCCTTACTTTACTAATGCATCGGCATAAGCCGAATAAGGACTCTGATGAATTAAATTTTTACCTTTTGTCGTTATATTAGCTTCTACTACAAATCCTTGAGATTCTAGTTCAGTTAGACAAGATTGGGCTACTTGAAGATCGATGGAGAAAATCGAGGAATTTTCTAATGCAACTAAAGCTACTGTTTGGTCGGTAAAGTTTTGAGTGAGTAGGTGCAAGAGAACAGTAAAATGTTCTGCTTTGGGAACAAAAGATGTTTGCTCGATTCTTGTTGTATCAGGGGATTGACCAACAAGACTATAGAATTCTTGCAGCCAATAATGAAGTTGAGATTGACAGTCTAGTATTGCTAAAGACCATAAAGGAAGACAGGTTATGGCAAAAATTCCAGAATGAGGATGTTGACGATAATAAGCAGTATTAATGCTTAAATTATCCCATTGACCGCCAATTTGACTAGCAATTTGAAGTTGACCCTGTAATTCGTAAAGAACCTCTGGTGCAAGTAGTTTGGGTAAAAGTAAATCTTGTTGTAAGTTGCTAACGCTAGTACGAATTATTGACCATTGACAAGGGATTGAACATTCTACTGTTTTAAATGGAGGTACTAATAACAGCATCCTATTCGGTTTTTGCGCCGAATCATACAATGATTTTTGCCTTGCCTCATCTGCCTCTTGAAAATCTTTACCGAATAAGAGATAGATTCCAGACTCAGGCAAATCTTTTTCTGTGGTTTTCGCTGACAAGACATCTTGTAAAATGCGACTGCGACGATGATTAGCTAAAGTTCCTATTAACCAAATAGGGATATCCATAATGTTTATATCTGCTGCTTTCTTTAGGGGTTTTGCTTTCCTTCCTTTGGAAACGTAAAACTTTCCTCCTTGAATTTTTATTTTGCCAGTCGATAGGTTCGGATTAGAAAACCCTTGTTGACTAGCCTTTCAGCTTCTTCTGAATCTAATTGGGGATCTTCTCCAACTTCAATAGCTTTAACAATAGTTGTCCAGTGATCGCATGATATCTGGACGCCTTTAAGTATCTCTTCTGCTCTTTCTCTACATTCTCGATGATGTTTTTCTTTGAGGGTGATCGCTTTTTGTAAGTTGCCTACTTCTTCTAGCTTGCTCAACGTAAGAGGGGGATAAGGAGGTTGTTTTTTGATTTTTAAGAGGGCAATTAATCCTTGTTCAAGAGATTGGGAATTAGCATCATTTAAAAGATTTTTGTAGTAAGCCGTAATCGCATTTTCTAAGGAGAGAACTTTCCCTGATAAATTATCTAGCTGTCGTTTTGGTTCTTTTAGCAGAGTTTCACATGCTGCGTCCATTAAAGGTTTGAATTTACCAAATTTGGCGGCTCTATCGTAACTAAGATCATCTCGTAGATGATCAGCTTTTTCCTCTTTAATTTCTTCTAATACATCCTCAATGTAGCCAGGCTGTTTAACCAAAGATGAAAGATCGGATAATGCTGGGGGATAGTAAAAGTTATCGGGAGGGTTATCTAAGATTTGTTCTAGTTTAGTTAATCTATTTTGAGTGTCTACTAGTCTTTGGTTTAATTGTTCGTAAGCTTGTTTGAGACGCAAAAACCCCTTGACAATATAACCATCTATTTCCTTTAGAGGGGTTTCGTTGTTGCTATCTAGTTTAATTCCAACTTCTTTAGCTAATTGTGTTAACTTATCGATCGCATTAGCTACCTGTAAATCTTTAAGATATTGACCGAGAGTTCCAGGTTTTGTTTGTTGTTGTTGTCCTGTGCTTCCTTGGGGTGTGCTGGTATGCAATGCACCATCTAAAATATTATTGATTTTCTCTAAAGATAAAGTAAATAGGTTTATGGGGAAATAGTCTAAATCTTTTACTTCGGTTTGCATTTCTACTCGAAGAGATTCAATGCGATCGCGTATTTGGGTTTCTACCTCTCTAACCTTACCCGCAAAAATTTCAGCACGGCGTATCTTTGACCACAGAGGTTTGTCATTATCTTCAAAGTTAAGGGTTTTTATATTTTCATCGTATTGCAGAGAACTATAATCACTCCGTAAATAAACTTTTTCTACTGCTTGAATTAATTCCAGTCTTATTTTTGCTGATTGTTGTAATATTTTTTTCTGTTGTTCAATCGAACAATTCCTATCACGATTATTTTCTAGAGCTTCTAGTTTGTCTATGCATTTCTTACTATCTTTAATTGCAGCTTTAGCGATGAGGGTTTTTGTTCCTTTAGTGTGATCAAAATATTCTCCGACTTTGCCTTCTCCGAAAACCAAAGCAATATCTTCAATAATCTTAGGATAGTCATCATTCAACCAATTTTCTGCTTCTTGAATTAGGTTATTTAACTCGCTGCGAGTCCGCAATACATACTGTTTATTTTTACTACCTGTAACTGACTCGTTTTTGGCAAATTCTATCCCACAGGCTAAAGTCATCCACTCGATAAAAATATCGTTAGGTTTAGCTTTTTCCCAGGTATAACCCCAAAACCATTCTCTTTTAGCTGCTTCCATCGTCCAATATTGATTTTGCAGGAGGCGATTAAGGATTTTGACCAAAAAAGCAGGAAAAACTGCACGGGCATTTTCATCGAGAGAATCAAATAAATAGGCTCTTTCGTCAAGATCGTAGCCTTCGCTTTTAGCTTGAGGTGTAAGTTCCAACTTGCCCAGAATTTCGACTACTTCTTCAACTTTAATTGTTTCGTGATCGAGTAATTTAGATAAAGAGTTGGAATCTTCTTGTTCGATTAATAAATAACGCCAAGCTTGAAATAATAATTGCTTTTCTTCTTCTTTGAGTTTCCCAGCAGGACGTAAAGGAAAAGCGATCGCACCACGTTCTTGTAGTTGTTTGCGCCATTGTTTGATTTCTATTTCTAAAGGACGCAATAAAGAATCAATCCGATTGGAAAATGAATTCGTAAAGACATTACGATCTAATTTAAAACCGATGCAATCTGAGTTAGGAATACCCACTTGATGTAGGATAAATTCTTCACTGTCGGATAGTTGATACAGCAATAAATAATTATGAGCGTTTTTTAATGTATCTGAGGGAGGATGGGCAAAAATATCGACGAGTGATCGCGATGAGGTGAAAGCAAGAACTGGTGTTCTGCCTTCTTGTGCGAATTGGCTGGAAACTTGACGACATAGTGTTTCTAATTCTTCAATTTTATTAACCCATGCCAGAATTAATCTTCCTTGAGGATGAATTTTTAGGGCGTTGTAGCTAACTAATCCTCCAGCGCGCCCTCTTGCAGTAGTGATCGCGACTACGTCATCTTTTATACCAGCATTTACAGGGTTATAATCCCAATTGCGGTCTAAAATCCGCATAATACCCGTTAAGGCTTGCTTGTGCTTTTCAGCTGTTGTCTGTTCTTGTTTAATCGCCCGTTCGTAAGCATTATTAAAATCTGGATCGCGGAAGATTAGGGAATTCTGGTTTTGTTGTCGATAACGGATGTTAAGTCTACCTAACATGGCAATACTACAACCAATATGGGTAGATAAAGAATGTTCTAAGTCGCCTTCCCCAATAAAATGTCTCCACAATGCTCTAGCTGCATCTTCCCCCGCAGGATGAGGATAAAGAAGATTTACCAGTTGAATAAATTCGTTGCGCTGTAGAGGAATAAGCAGGGTTGTTTTACCCGTCTTGTTTTGAGTTTCGTGAATAGCATAGGTACTCAGGTTTGCTAGTAGTTGATATAGATCTAAGGGTTCGTCGATTCCGCCTAATTGCCAACTACCAAGAATACGAGTGAACTTAGCATCTCGTAAAGCTTGAGAACATTCTAGTTCGTCCCATTCTACCCTGCGATATCTCAGGCATATCGGTTCGTCATATTCATTAACCGCATGTAGAAGTGCATTTAAAGTCTTATTTTCCCACTCTGTTATGGCTATTGGCAATTGACCATATAGTAACTGCTTAGCTACTGGTAGGTATTCGCGGTCTAGCTGGAGTTCTTTGATGGCATTGCGATCGAGGACGTATTGGCTAATGCGTTGGGAAACTTCGACTGCTTCATCAAATATAGAAGCTACGGTTAGTGTTTCATTCGAGCCACGAGTGCGTCGGTTGCGGAGAATTTCATCAACGTTTGCCATGATCACGTTAAACCAGCCGAAATTTCCCCCACTCATAGCATAAGCTGCTTCTACCAATCCAAGAGGATAATTTTCCGTTAGTTTTCCTTCTTCGCCAATGGTTTTGACAAAATCGCTGACATCGGCAAAAGCATTATTCGCTAGTTCGACAATTTCAAACCGTCGTGCCGTAGATTGAATTTCTCTTAACTCATCTCCAATGGCGGGAGAACATAACGCAACGTATCTCAACCAGGGTAACTTACGTCTGGGATCTTCTTCTTTGATCGCTTTACCCATTAATTTAATTGCTTTACCATCAAGATGCTTAATATCTTGAGACTCCAAACCATAGGTAGCTGATTCCGCTGCGGTTTCTAATTCATCGAGGGCAATGAGAATATATTTAATATTGAACTCACCAAGATATTCATAAGCAGCATTGCAAAGACGGGTTACTAAATAAGGGTCTTCATAGAGAGTTTCATCAGAGTGATTTTGATCTATTTCCAGTGCTGCTGATAACTTCTTCTCGTCAAAACCTTGAGTAATCAGACGGTTATAGGCTTCTTCAGCGATCGCGCCTTGAATAGAATTATCAAAAACGCCCTTGGCTAAAGGCAAAAGAGACTTATACAAACCGTAACCAAACCAATTATCAACGTTATGATATTCGTTAGCAACTTGACTATAACGGATATATAAACCTAAATACTGATCGCGATCTGCCTCATTATCAAATAGTTTTGCTTCTTCAAGCGAACCATTTAAACTTCTAACCATCCAACCAGCAGAAGAATCGTTAATTTGGCTAATTAGTTCGTAAGCCAAGCGAGATTTTCCCACGCCCCATTGGGCAATAATGCCGAATACATGGGCGAACTTTTCATCTTCACGATCTACCAGATGGATAAACTGCCGAAATTTACGATAAAAACCACCCTGTCCTACGATAGGATGACTCGGAGGATAATTAGAAACACCAGTAGCAGCCCAGCGATGTTGTGCAACGATTTTTTCCATGGGAGCGAAGTTAAAAGCTATATTTCTAGATTACCCAGTTTAAGAATCTTGTTGTGCCGAGTACCAATTTTCTATTGTTAAATCCTTAAAATTAATAAAGTCAGAAAGATATTTTTCAATCTTGTCTCGCTTTTTAGAATGGGGTAACCTGTAACAACCAAATAGAATTTCATGCCAAGTAATCGAGGAAATGGCAATTTCGGCAAAATGAAACTGCATTTTGTTAATTACTGCTTGGTTTGGTTGAATTTTAAGAGGCTCGGATAGAATATTAGTATCAATTAAGTATTTACTCATATGGGAAGCGCTATCCTTCAGGACAAATTTACGTCACGTCCGATTCCTCGATCTCGAACATCACCCCAAATCTCTTCTGTATCTATTTCTATTCCTTCTTGCTGCATTTCCGTTCTTAATTTAGTAACTTCTTGCCAAAAATTTGTTTTTGTAGAAGGAGATTGACGACGGTGGATTTCTTTTTCTATGGCATTTACGAAAAAATCTTGTAGATTGTCAGTGCTACCTGCTATTTGTTCAGCTTGATAGAGTAGTTCTGATGGAAGTGTGAGCGAAATAACTTGAGATTCACTCATAAAGTAACTGCTATATTGTATCGTTATTATTGCATATTGTGGAGGTTGGCTTCTTTAATTCTATCCAAGATTCACAGCTACTACGAATTGCAGCAGTAACTGAATTACCAAGACGGTTAAAATATTTGGCACCAAGTACCCGATAGCAGCTATCGGAAAAATCTGGATGAATACTATAGCTAGAGGGTTGTCCGCTACCACCTGGGTTAAATTGCCATACTTGTTTTTGTAATAAAATTGAGATTGCAGAAGCTAATTTTGATTCTAAAGAAGTTAAATAATTTGGTTCTGTTGTAGAAACGGGAGTAAGCAGAGATACTCCCAGATAATTTAAGACTCTGATTATTAGTTCAGCTAAAGTACCACAAAGGATTTCTTCTCCTGTAGGAATAGTAATAACAACCAAAATTTGTTGGGGTTGATGAAATTGATTGATTTGAGATTCGGGTAATTCTAGAGATAATTTACCTGCTATTCTTTCTGCACTCCAGGCTTCCTGAGTAAAGACTATTTGAGCCAGAAGAAAGATCCAAGGGCGAGATAGTACCCAGCGCATTGTGGATTGACTAACTGTATCATCAGGGTTGATTTCTTCTAAGGTTAAATCGAAATATATTCCAGATAGTACATTTTTTGCTTTTTGGTTTTCGATTTCCCATGTTTCACCAGCAGAAAGGGAAGAAATTGGCAATTGTAATATTCGTCCTTTTACCCAATTGATAGCAGGATTAAGAGGATCTACATCAGTGAGAGTTGATTCTGGCTTACCTTGTTTATCTTCTATTAAAGATGCGGTTGCTCCCAAGATTCTTAATATTTTAGGCGTTGCTGGCGCTTGTTCTGCTGGTATGCTGAAGAGTATTTTTTCTAATTCCGTAAAATTAGTGGGATTTATAGTTGAATCTGTGATTTGCTCCATGATAGTCTCTGAAGCTTGACCTAAGACACTGATTGCTTGAGTTAGTTCTGTTATATCTCGTCTGTTGCCTAATTCTTGTAACCGTGCAGCAATAATCCTACTCCAGGCAATTCGGATATCGAGTTCGCAACTTAGGATTGCTGCACAGGCTTCTTGAAGATTGGGTAAGCTTTGTAATAATTGAACAGTAGTAGGTGTAGCAACCGCCCAGCGATTATCTGAGGATAATCTCCAAAGTCCTAATTTTTCTCCTGTTTGTAATGATTGAAGTTCAGAAGCGTTAACTTCGCCGATGGTTAAGAGTTTCTCTAAAGCATGAATGGTAGAAGTTTTAATTGTCATCACTAGCTAGATGAATTAATAAAGTGTCGGTTATCTATGTCGTGATAACCACATCCCGTGAAAATCATTGTCCATAGTCCAAATTCCTGTCGTAATAAGTTATTACAATTTACTCAATCACAAGGGTAAATATTGAACACGGTTGGTAAATTCCTCTGGTTCGCCTAGTTTAGCAATTAATTCTAGATCTCTGATGCAGTCTCCAATATTAACTTTTTGTTGATGGGCATAAATAATGCCTAAAAAATTGATTCCCTTTGCTTGACGGCGATTAGCTTCGATCAGAAAGTCCCGATCTCTAGAGAACATAACGCGATTTAATTCAATCGCACGTTCCAGTAAATCTATATCTGCTGCACCAATCCGATTGTCTTCTTGAATAGTTAGGACATCAACACCCCTTAAACGCAAACCGATTGTGATTGCTTTAGGAACTTGTTCATCCATATACAAAGCAATAGTCATGTGATTAAACCTTCACTCCTCATTCTGGCTGCAAAAGGAGACTCTCCCGCTTCTATTCGTTGTTGTTCGGCTTGTTGGTAGTTTTTTTCTATTTCAGCGTCTATTTCTTCTCGATAATCGCTGTAGTAAGCCAAAGCTGAGTAGATTTGACCCAAGGTTAAATGGGGATATTGAAAGCTTAATTCTTCTGGACTCCAACCATAAGCTTTAACGGATGTTACTAATTCAATTACTTTCATTCGCGTTCCTGCGATTATCGGAACATTATTTTCATTAAATTCTATGTATTTGTATTCGGTTTTAGTATTTGACATGGTTTTTAAATTTATAAATCAGAAGATGGTAAATAGTTGGGATCGAGAACTTGTTGGATCGTAAAAGGACAATTTGTAGGAAAATTTCTTATTCCTGTTTCTTTTATTGCATCTCTTCTACCACGACTATATGCTTTAGTTATTGCTTCAGGATCGTCTAATAATCTTTTTAAATTGGGCATATCTTCAATATAGTCATTAATGTTATCTCGTTTGCGATCGCTAATATCTGTCCAGCTTTTACTGTATTTTTCTGGTTGATATTGCCATTTAAGCAAATGCTGATAGATTAATCTGAGGCTAGATATTATTTTATTGCGTTCACTTCTCCCCAAGGTTTCTATTTCTTCGATTAAGTTTTCTAAGTCTAGTTGGTTAAAGTTTTGGTTTTTAATAATTGTGCTGTTTCTTCCAGCCATAAATGATAATTGCGATTGTATAATTGAGTTAGTTTCGGTATTTTAACTGTCATAATTGTAAATTCAGAAGTTAGGAGTCAGAAGTTAAGTTTATTTCTTTTATCACTTCGTAAAAAGCATCTAGATCGGGAAATAGAATTGGTTGATCGGGAATTTCGTAGCCTTGGCGTGTAAGTTTTGCCAGAATTGCTTTATCAGGTTCTATCTCTCCTTTTTGTAATGCTGTTTGAGCGTTTGTGAGTTCTGTTTCCGTTAGTTTTCCTTCGATTAATGCTTCAACTAAAAATTTTGCAGCAGTTGTCAGCTTTTCTGATTCGATTAAACATTCATGATAAAATTTAATTTCATGACCAATTTTTTCTTCGAATTGGCATCTTGGGATTTGTAACTTGGCGATCCATTCTTGGGTAATGTGAGGTTGTGCCATTCCTGTAGCAAAACTCATAATCTGAATTTGCATTACAGGATGATTTAAAACATATTCCAGATAATAACGATTAATTTTTTCATCTGAGTAACAACGTAATCTAGCAACTGTAGAACCTGCTGCTAAATCATTAGATAGAGAAGGAATGACAATTGCTTTTCCTATAGTTCCATCTTTAGTAAAGGCAATATCACCTTCTTTTAAGTGGATTTGTGGTTGCTCATCATATTTATATTTTTTAATTGATACTAAAGAGTCAAAATCTATTATTCCATTTGAAAATTCAACTCCTCTCAGTAACCAAGGTCCCTCATCTGTATAATGCTCGGTAGTTAAACCTTTCCAACCAATCATTGCCGAAATTTCGACAAGATTAGCTAAAGGTTCAGTATTTATATTATTTTTTCTGAGATGCTGAAGAAGACTTAAACGATTAGGTGAATTAAAATTAATATCTAACCTTTGTTCAAGATCTTTTACTTCAACACGGCCATGAATTTTCTTTGTTTCTAGTTGTTGTTCCCAAAGTAATTCATTTTCAAATATTTTTTTAGCTTCTTGCTCTAATTCTTTTGATCGCTCTCTTAATTTCTCTGCCAACCGCACCTTATCCCCAATATAATTTTGAACGGCGCGATCGGGTATTGGAATAGGTAATGAACGAACATGATCGTTTACTAAATTAAGTTGACCTGTTGTGCCACTTATACCTTGTTCAATAGCACGCTCACCCCACCAGGAAGATAAAAAAGAGCAAATATAACTAGAATCATAGGATTTATCAATTTCTATACGAGCAATATGTTGATTTGTAAGAGGTTGACTATTTCCAAAATAAATAGAGACTCTTCCTATACTTCCAGCACCCGTTAAATTTAGAAGTATGTTTTCATTTTTAACAAAGAATCTTTTTAAAGTTGCTGCTTGAGTTGGAGATACCCAATCAATTTCCTCATTTGAAGCAATCAAACCTAATACATTTCTTGTTTTCAAACATGGATGACCAGAAGAACTATATTTTGGATGAGGTCCAGGACTGATAGTATTAACGCAAATATCTTGTAGTTTCTTCCAATTATCCCAGTTTTTAATTTTTCTAATTGCTTTGGTTATTTCTGGTCTATAAGATTGTGCTGAGATCAGAAATCCTATTTCATCTGCTTCGACTCTATTAAAGTGAAATGCACTACGAAAACTATCAACTGCCATTAATAATAACTTTTAACCTCTATTAACTCTAAATCCTGACTACAAGACTATTCCCCTCTAACATAAGCACCAACGATCGCAGCTAAATCATTAGATACCCCAGAACTATAATCCTCCACGTTATTCTTAACCAAATAACCCAAAGTATCCGCTACTGCCATAAATACATCTGGTTGGCGTTCGTCTTGAAACTTGTTGCTGTCATCTGCCCTAGCTTTGCGTTTCTGGAGATATAAAATACTGGTTTTTGCCCCCGTACCCGATAACTTAAAAGTATCCGAGGGTAAACTAATTACCGCTTTGACGATCGCTTTACCACCGTGAAACTGTCCCGTTGCTTCGTCTTTCTTGCCCATAATATATTCCCGCACATAGCGATCGCCTGAATTACATAACACCCCGTCTGGTAAGACGATTAATAATCTGCCTCCTGGTTTTAATAATTGCAAACAGCGATCGATAAATAGCACCGCAGGATCGATACTGGGTTTGGCTGGCTTCCAAACGCCTTTTGTATCAGGTTTTCCTCCTAAAGCTCTACCAGCTACAGAAGGTTCATAATCGTAAATCGTCTTTTTACTCCCTTCTCGTAACTTCAAATCTGAGCGAAATTGCTCTAAAATCCGTTCTTTTGCTTGTTCGTAAGCTTTTTTAGCCTTTGCCTGATTCTTACTAAACTTAGGTGTACCAAAGGGCGGATTAGTACAAATTAAATCGTAACTACAGGGCTGTAATTGTTCGCTAATCAAAGAATCATTAGTCCGGAAAATTTTCGCTTTCGGCGCACCCAATAATGCCATGTTTACCCGCGCTAAAGTAACCATATCCTGGGAATTATCCGCACCAATAAAACTATGTTGGCACATATCGGCAAATAACTTATCCCGTCGCACATCATCGGCGGTTTCCTTCCCCAGAATTTCTAATAGCGATCGCTCTAAATAACCCAAAGCCACCGAACCAAAACCATAACTACCACAAGCAGGATCGCAAAAGCGAAAAGCAGGCTTACCATCTTCACCCCGCGCTGTTAGCAATTCGGGAGTTTCCTCTTTAATATCGTGAAAGGCAATACCCAACATAGCTTGCTTAACAGGTGCAGGGGTTAAATATACTCCCATTCCTTCGGGTTTAAACCTGCGTCGTAAAAAGACATCTAATACTCTACCTAAAACATCCGCAGCGATATCTGCTAGAGTACCTTGGGACTTAACAACTTTCTCCTGATTATTAGTTACTGGTCCCAAATTTTGTATTAAATCTAATAACGTCTCATAATTGCGGGGTTGTCCCAGTCTGAGGTGAGTTTGAGCATCAAAAATAGCGTGAGATTCCTTGAGATCGTCTGTTACTACAAAATCGGGATGGGATTTAAAAAAGTCAAAAGCTGTTTGAATTTGGGCTACTGCTTCCTTCTCATGTTCCTTGATGTATTCCAGAGTAAAAACCTTATCTAAAGATAGTGTTTGATCTTGATATTTAAACTCCAAATCCGATCCTTCATGGAGCAAACGAAAAGACTCTAAAAACAGAATCTTAGTAACTTCCCGCACAATATCATTAGAGCTAGAAATATTATCCCGTACATTTTGATAAACCTGTTCGTGAAACTCATCAAACCCCCGCATCAGGCGATCGTACATCTTCATCGACCAACGATATGTAGGATCTGCTTTAATCCTTTTATATTCGTTAATTTCTTGAATTGTGGGCAAGCGGTCTATTTCATAAGGAGGATGACCCAAATCAAACACGATCTTGTTTTGTCCATCCGTAACAATGGCAAACTGGGGATACTCATCTTCGGTCGTATCGGGAGAAGGTAAGGTATAAGATTTCTCCTGTACATAGTTAGCATTAGCTTTATCCCAATGTCCCTCAGCTAAAACCAACAGGAAGATACGAGCCGTTTCTACCCCTTGATATTGACCCCAAACAATGGCTGCTGCTTCATTTTCATCATCGCTATGTAATTTAATTTCGCGATCAAATCCTGCACTTTCCTGCTGTTTACACAGAGTCTCCAATCTCTCTTTAATTTGGTTATTTCCCGATTGCTCTTTAGTTTGCTGCTTTGCCATATTTTTTTAATGAAAATAATATTATTTGCTAATTCTCATAAGGGCGAACAGCCGTTCTCTCCCCTACCGATTGCTCCTAATTAACCCTGGTCCAAATACCTCTAACCCCGATGCTTCCTTTGCCAAGGCTTTAATCTGGGCTTCGCTAGTAATAAACTTTTCAGGTAATTGGCGGCGAATTTCGCGAGGATGCATTGGTTTACCGACCTTAGCTTTGACAATTTCTGCGATCGCGTCAATTAATTCTTCTTGTTCACTACGCTGTCCTAATTTAACTAATGTTTTACCCTCCACGGTTTCGATCTCGATACCATCCATACAGGTAAGAAATAACTTTAGTTGTATTTTGGACCAATTACTACCTCCTTCTTTTGCTAATTCCCATACTTTGCTTAACTCTAAAGGTTCGCGGTTCAATACAGATGTTATATCTTTATAAATTTCTGGTGTCATTTTGTCTTAGTAACTCCATGAACACGATCAAATAATTCCTGCGCTTCAAGATCGATTAATTTTCTTTGCTGTTGTAAGTCTCTATGCTTTCTATGATGGCGTAATAACTTTTCTTCCCAAGAAATGCGAACATCTAAATCTATATCGGGAACCACTAACCGGGGAATATTTTCTGGGCGAATATATTGCTGAACGCTACCTATAGTCATCCCTGCTAACTGTTTCCGAATTACTTTGGTATTTAGTACCAAAGCCCATGCAGCAGGAGTTTCTCTGAATCTTAATCGTTCCCAACTGTCGGTTACATATACCTGGTCTGAAGGCATTTCATCCATAAAGACTACTCGCGAAGGGGTAACAAATGTTGAAATTAATACTTCCCCTTTAGTTAAAGGTCGATTGAAAACACGATATGGCGATCGCCAATCTGACTCTGCTTCAGGAAGAGAAAAAGTTAAGTCGCGATCAATATCTCTCACGCGAAGATATCGTCCTATTTCGGGGGACTTAGACAATCGGCTTGTAGCTATTTTTTTATCTAATAGCACGCTTAAAGAAATCCATCCTGATTCTTGTTTTAAACGAGCTAATTGATAAGACAATCTGACATGGTTTGGTACTAAAGAATCTGCGATCGTCTTACCAGGAAAAAATTGCCCAGGATTCAATGGGCGATCGTCAAAATTCACTTCAGTTTCTTTTAGCTTTTGAGCTACATAGCTTTCAACTTCATCAATTAAACGGACTCTCAGTTGGTCATTATCTAATACTTGTTCATTCCAATCCCAAATTTCATGGTGAAGTATTCGGGCATCTTCCATGGGAGGGATAGGAAGATAGAGTTGTGACAATACTTTTAAACCCACACGAGCTAAAATTGACATTCCCTGTCGTTGAAGTAGATAAGCCTCATAGGGTTTTTGATTGAGACAGATTGCTAACCAAGTATTTAATGGCTCTTTGATTCCCCGTATTAAAATACAATTTCCATCAACTGGATGCCGAGGTAGCCTGAATGTGGCGATACTAGCTCTTAATGGGAGAATCTTATTAATCACAACATCTCCAGGTTGGACACAATATTTCTTTTCAATAACTGGAGAATTCCAATGTTGATGATCTAGATCGAAACTTAATTCCTTTAAATTAACCTGACGGTAAATTGGTGTTGATTCAATCCTGCGATCGTATTCTTTCGTTCCTTCGTTGGTACTAACTCGCCAACCTTCGATACAATCGCCTAGCTTTTTTAACTCAATTACATTGTAATTACCTCTAAAAATTAACGTTGCATCACTACAAAACAAGTCCGCGCTCCAGGACTCTTCTCTAAGCAATGTTGATGGACCGATCCTAACAACCTTTATCATAAGATCTCAAACTATCGTTATTTAATGGTCAGTGTGATCGGCGAAGCTATGCATCCGACGATCAGGATAAAAATTAATTACCTAATTAAGTATATATTATCTTTTTTTGTTTATGTAAACTCACAAAATATTATTTGACTTTTGTAATTGATTTGTATACTGTGAATTATATTGCCGAGATTGTATTTAAGTAAACTCACTTTTTAAATAAGCAAACTTCATGTGGGTTCGTCCTGCGCGATTTCGCGGAAAGATGTTTTAAGCGATCGCTAGTTTGTGCTGAGAAATTTTCGGAAATAACATTATGCAATTACCAACAAAAAAACGTTCAAAACCTTATTTTTGGGCTACTTCAATATCTAATCTGCTAGGTGAAGATAAACAATGCAGGTATTCAGTCTGGCTGAATGCAAACTATGAAATCGAAAAACTTTCTAGTGATAGTGACTTTTCCGCTCACGATGAAATGGTCAAAAACAGAGCTAGACAGTACCGAGGACAAGGCATAAAAGTCTATGTTGAAGAGCAAAATTCTTTCCACATTCCAGGAAAGATAGCGACTGTAGGTGGAAGACCAGATCTAGTAGTCTTAGAGGGCGATCGCATTATTATTGAAGACTGCAAGTCAGGCAAACGTAAAAATGCCCACAGATTTCAAGTTCTAATCTATATGCTTCTATATCGATTTTCCCCCATGGGGAAACAACTTTGTAGCGATCGTGTCCTTACAGGGAGATTGGTTTATAGCGACGAGGCGATCGATATCTTGCCTACTGAATTAGATGAACAGTTTAAAAACTCTTTTAGTCAGATGATTTCTATGCTTTGCGCTTCAACTCAACCCCCTAAAATTCCTAGCTTCTATGAGTGCAAATATTGCAATATTCCCAATCACTTCTGTTCTGAAAGAAAAGCAATTGAAGAACCAACAGAAAATAATGACCTTTTTTAAATTTTGAATCATGCTAACAGACAAGGAATTCAATAAATGGTGTCAAGAAAATCAAATTGGCAATTTAAGTAAACAATTGATTGAACAAATTCGCTCTGCTCCTCCATCTCGCCATGTACAAGGGAGAAGAGGTAACGTTTGTGGCCGTTATCCAAGTAGAAAAATGGAACTAACGGTTCAATATGAGTCTCATCGAGTCGAGCTACCGCAAATAATGCTATTTGAGAGAGAATCCAATGTTCTCGAATATTACGATCAACCTCCATCAATCAAGCTTATCTATGAGGGCAAAAATGGTAAAAGGTTGGGACTACTTCACACTCCTGATTTTTTTGTCATAGAATCCGACGGTGCTGGCTGGATTGAATGTAAAACAGAAAGTGAACTTAAAAAGTTAGAAAGAAAAAATCCTAATCGCTATTACTGTGATGACGATGGAAACTGGCATTGTCCTCCAGGAGAAAAGTATGCCGAACAGTCAGGTTTATTTTATCGAGTATGTTCGGATAAGGATTTTAACTGGATTCTTCAACGTAATTTAATTTTTTTGGATGATTATTTTCGCAATCCATCACCTTATGTTGAGGAATCTGCCAAAAAATCAATCATTTCAATCATAACCACCCAAACTGGAATTACTCTTGCTGAATTATTAAATTCAGCAAATGAATATACAGCAGATGACATTTATAACTTGATTATTGCAAATGAAATCTATATCGACTTAGAAAAATTTTTGCTGGTAGAACCGATAAGAGTAAAAGTATTCAGTAATAAACAAACTGCGGAAGCATTCAAGTTAATCAGTTATGAATCAACTGTGAATTCGAGTACTGATATTATTTCTCCAGTTGTTCGTATCGTTTCTGGAAGTCAGGTTTGTTGGGATGGAAGGGGGTTGAAAATCCTTCATGCAGGAGAATCAGAAATTACTCTAATCGGGGAGAAAGATGAACCTATAGTTCTTAAAAGACAGGTATTTGAGGAGCTAGTTCATCGAGGAAAAATTACTAATCTTCAAACTCAGAGGATGGAATCGATTCAGAAAGAGGCATGGGAAAAATTCCAGATGGCAAGCCCAGAAGATCAAGCTGAAGCTCTTTGTCGTTATGAAGCCATCAAACCTTATCTAGAAGGGAATCCACCTGAAAATGAAACTACCTCAAGGCGCACAATACGCCATTGGAAATCTAAATATCTTGAGGCAAAGCACAAATACAATTGTGGGTTAATTGGACTTCTTTCTCGTCGTCACGCCAAAGGAAATCGTACCCAAAAACTACCACAAGAAACTATCGATCTGATAGAAAAAGTTATTTCTGAGAATTATGAAACCATAAAACAAAAAAATATCCTCTCTGTATATGGTTCATTACTTATTCTCTGCGAAGAAAAAGGAGTTCTCGAACCAAGTTACTTTACTTTCACGAAAAAAGTACGCGATCGCTCTATCTATGAACAAACGAAAGCCCGTCAAGGTCGTCGCGCTGCTTACCAGCACAGGAAATTTTACTGAGAATTAAGTAGAACTACTCCTCGTCATGGAGATCGACCTTTTGAAATCGGTCATATAGACCATACAGAAGCAGATATAGAATTAGTGTCTTCAGAAACGGGTCGTAATTTGGGTCGTCCCTGGCTAACTCTTCTAACGGATGCCTATTCTCGACGCATACTGGCTATCTATATGACTTTCGACCCACCTTCATATCGTTCATGTTTGATGGTTTTGAGAGTTTGTGTCAAACGTTACGGACGATTACCTCAAACTATTGTCGTAGATAACGGTGCAGAATTTGGAAGCACTTACTTTGAAACTCTTTTAGCTACTTTCGAGTGTAATAAAAAACAAAGACCTCCAGCCCAAGCCAGATTTGGCTCTGTTTGCGAACGTTTATTTGGAACTACGAACACACAGTTTTTCAACAATCTTAAAGGAAATACCCAGATAACTCGCAATGTGAGACAAGTAACTAAATCAGTTAATCCGCAAAATCATGCTGTATGGACTCTAGCTTTTCTGTACGATTATCTTTGCCACTGGGCATATGAGATATACGATACGACAGATCATCCAGCACTAGATCGAACTCCACAAGAAACTTTTGCTCAAGGAATGCTGCAAGGTGGCGAACGTTCTCATCTTATGATTCCTTACAACAAAGATTTTTGTATGCTAACTTTGCCTACGACTCCTAGAGGAAAGGCAGAAATAAAACCAGGTCAAGGAGTAAAAATTTACTACATTTATTATTGGTCGAATCTTTTTCGAGATCCAGAGCTAGAAAATACTTCAGTACCTATAAAATATGATCCTTTTAATATAGGAATTGCCTATGCTTATGTAAAAGGTCAATGGGTTGAATGTATTTCTCAATATCATGCCGATCTGCGACAGCATTCTGAAAGGGAATTAAAATTAGCTAGCACTGAGTTACGCAAACGTAAGCAAAATTATTCTAAAAGCAATAAAGTATCTGCTAAGAAATTAGCTAAATTTATTACTTCTGTTGAAGGACAAGAGTTGTTATTCGAGCAGCGATTGAAAGATTTAGAAACACAGAAAGTAATTCAAATTATTGAAGAAAATCTTACTCCTTTAACCACGAATCGTAAAGATCAACGGATTGAAAAAGCTGCTGAACTAGACCCAGAATACAACGAACTAGAATATTACGATATTACAGAGTCATCTTGGTCTGATGAAGATGATTTTGATTTTTCTTTCGATGAACTTGAAATTTACGATGAGTTTTAATAGCTATGGCTTCACAAAAAGGTTTTCCTCAAGAATTGCTTAAGGAGTCTCCAGAAAATAGAGTTGCCTACTTTGAAAAATACAAAGTTAATCATCCTAAACTACAAAAAGCATTTAACCAATTATTAGATGCTATTTATAAGCCAGATAAGGGATCTCTAATTTTTTTGTATGGACCCACAGGAGTTGGGAAAACAACTCTTAAAGAAAAAATTATACAAGAGTTGATTAGACGAGCATTGCCACAACTGGAAGTAGATAAAGGTCGAATTCCAGTTGTGGCAGTAGAAGCAGTTGCTCCAGAATCAGGGAATTTTAATTGGAAAAATTTTTATACACGTTCTCTTATTGAGTTAGAAGAACCCCTAATAGATTACAAAATTGATTATGGAGAAAATGGCATTCGCCGTAATAGTGAAGGAGAAATAATTATTGAATCTAGAATTGCTGCTCATGTATTACATAGAGCATTAGAAAAATGTCTCAAATATCGTCGTCCAGATGTATTTTTGATTGATGAAGCTCATCACCTTGGCATTATGTCTAGTGGTCAAAAACTTAAAAATCAGCTGGAATGTGTTAAATCTTTAGCTAATATGAGTGGAACAAATCTTGGTCTAATAGGTACTTATGATCTACTAATTTTTCGTGATTTAGGTGGTCAATTATGCCGTCGAAGCATTAATATTCATTTTTCTCGCTATAAAGCAGATTATGCCCAAGACATTCAAGCATTTAAGAGTATTTTATTGACTTTTCAAAAACATTTACCATTATCTCAAGAACCAAATTTAATCGATAACTGGGAATATTTTTATGAAAGAAGTATCGGCTGCATTGGTATTTTGAAAGACTGGCTTACTCGAACTCTACGAGATGTTCTATATCAACGAGAAGAAACAATTAAGCTAAAACATTTAAAAGCCCGAATGTTATCTGTTTCCCAGTGCAAACAAATATCAGATGAAATTGTTGAGGGAGAAGATTCTTTAAAAGAGACAGCTCAAGAAATTGAAGACCTTAGAGATACTCTTGGACTCAAAAAAATATCTTCAAATAATAACCAGAAAGAAAAGTCAAAACGAAATCATAAAGTTGGTCAGCGAAAACCAAAAAGAGATACTATTGGGACAAAAAATAATGCACAATAAAGAATTACAAATTTATCCTTTTTATGATGCACAACAGTTAAATTTTTCTGATAGAAGCCGACTCTATCCCATCTCACCTATTGGTATCGGAACAATATTTACAGAAAGTTTGACTAGCTATATCTCTAGATTAGCTGAAGTCCACTGTGTCAAGACAGGCATATTACTCATGCATGAGATTGCACCTCTAATGGGTAGTAATTCTAATCTAAGCTCTGAAAGATATTGTGTTCAAAAAATTCAAGGAAAAGAAGGTGGAATAGATAAATTATTTGCTAATGCTACCAAATCTTTTAATGGCATAGGAGAATGGACAATCAGTTTGATCCAAAATTTGGAGTATTTAACTTCTGTTCAAGACTTATCGTATTTAACTTTGATTTCTTGGAAAGAAGTGTTATCAACAAGAAATTTATTGAAAAAACACCGCGCTTGGTGTCCTTTATGTTTTCACGATTGGAAAAATACTCAAGCTACTTTGTACGAGCCATTAATTTGGAATCTTGAGCTAGTTAAACTATGCCCTCAGCATAATACCTTATTAGTTACAAGTTGTCCTCACTGTCAAAAAAACAACAGAGTTTTAGAGTGGAATTCAAGAGTTGGATTTTGCTCTAAGTGTAAACAATGGTTAGGTTTAATAAATAAGCAAAATTCCAATTTATCCACAGAAGATTTAGATTTACAAGTTAAAATTAATCAAAATATTGGTGGTTTAATTAAAGCAGTCCCAAATCTTTCATCATTACCCTACAAATCAATAATAAGTTATAAGTTAATTGCCTACGTAGAAGCTATAGCCAGTGGCAAAAAATCGACATTTGCAAGATTTATTAGAAAACCAATCCCAGTATTGCATCGGTGGTGTAAAAGAAAAAATATACCAGATATTAACAATCTCTTAAAAATGTGTTGGACTCTTGATACTTCTTTACTTGATTTCCTGACTAAAGAAAATATTGATATTCCAGATGCGGTTTTTCAAAATATAAAAACATATCAATCAGCTAAAAGCCATTCTTTTGATAGAAGCAAAAAACATTGCAAAGAGGAAATTATTCTTTCTCTACAAAAAGCTCTTAAGGAATCACCTCCGCCATCAATGACAGAAATTGTCACCCGAATAAATATTCCCAAGTCTACAATACGTTCTTATTCCAGAGATTTATGTTCAGCAATTAGTACAAGACATCAAAAATATATCAAAAATAAAACAATAGAGGAACATACAAAACTTCTAAAAGAAATTTTGGAAAGTAATGAATATCCATTCCCTTCTCTTCAAGAGGTCAGCAGAAGACTCAAAATCGGGACTCATATTCTTCGCAAAACTTGTCCAGAGTTATCCAAATTGATTTCTCTAAAATATTTAAATGATCGAAGCGATCAGGCACGAATAAGAAGGCAAAAACTTCGAGAAGATGTCAGGCGTATTGCTATTCAGCTTCATGAAAATGGAGAAGAGCCTTTTGGATATAAAATATCTGAAAAATTAGATAAACCTTTAACAATCATACAGAGCACTGCATTAGAAAGCCTTCGGGAAATTAGAAAAGAATTGGGGTACGAAGACTAACATTCTCTCTAGCTTTATTAATATTATGAAAAACGCGATAATTTATGAATTTTGGTGTCCGACTAATTTAAAATTACCATGTCGAAGTCGTTTATATAATTTAGACCCTATCGGAATTGGGAGTTTTTATGCCGAAAGTTTAACTAGTTATGCTATGAGATTAGCAGAAGCCCATTCTATCAAAACTCATGATTTATTTGTCAAAGAAATAGCTTGTTTAACCACTAATAATTATAGTCAAAAAGGTCAAAGGCAAGCATTAAGCAAAGTACTCAACCGTGGAGCTGCTCTAAATTCTACTGGGATGTTAGCTAGTCAGTTGATAGCATCATTACAAAGGCTAACTACACAAGAAAATTTGCATAATTTAACTTTATTATCGTTTAACAATCTGTTTTCTTCCAGAAGCCTTTTTAAACACTATAAAGCTTGGTGTCCTGATTGTTTTGAACATTGGAGAGAAAAAAACAAAGAACTCTATGAACCCTTATTATGGCTATTCAAAGATACTCAAATATGCCCATATCATTATCAACCTTTACAAAGCATTTGTCCTAATTGTCATCAAAAAATTCCTTGGTTAGCTGGAAACTCTCGTATTGGTTACTGTTCAAATTGTAGTCATTGGCTGGGTAATTTTTCTCCACTTAGTAATCAAAGTAATATCAATCATAGTGAATTTGAATTCTTAAAAAATCTTTGGGTAACAAAAACTCTAGGAGAGCTGATTGCTGCTATTCCAATAGCATACTCCTTTATCGATAAGATTGATATTCCAAAAGCTTTCAATCAGGTTATTAATATTACTCACAATGGTAATATTGCTGCTTTTGCTAGATATTTAGGATTCCCTAAAAATACAGTCTGGATGTGGTGCAAGGGAAAAAGTAAACCTGAACTTAGAATGATCTTGCAAATCTGCTACTGTTTAGATATTTCTTTGCTTGATTTTATTACTTTGGAGCAAAAAGCTTTTAAATCTCTTCAAATCAAACCTCAAAGATTACCTTGTATCTCAAAAAATAAAAGGTGTTCCCCTAAAACATTCGATCATGAAAAAGTTGAATATTATCTTCAAAATATTTTGAGTAACCCGACAACACCGCCTCCAACTTTGCAGGAAGTAGCAGAAAATCTTGGCTTTCACAAACGAACGATTTCATGTCATTTTCCGATTTTATGTAAAGCTATCTCTGCTCAATACCGTTGCTATCGAAGATCAAGAACAAATGAACGAATAAAAAAATGTTGCCAAGAGGTAGAGCAAGCTGTAATTGATATATTTAAATCAGGACGGCATCCCACTGAAGCTAGTGTCTCTAAGTTAATTTCCCAACCTGGATATTTTAGATATCAGGAAGTCAGAGATACAATGGAAAGAACAATCGCTAATTTCACTTTTAGGTGATTTCTGACAAAGAACATATCATTGAAGTAGAGGAAGATCGCGATCCTCCCCTACTGTTGAATGATAAATCCGACCAAAACCTGGCAATAATATTCTTGGAAATCATCTTCAAGCATAAGCTTGCCAAAGGTAAATCCAATCATAAGCTTGCCATTGCGGCAAAGTTATGGTTGAAGTCACACACTCGATAGATGGAAGGTTTCAATGAAATCGGAGCGGCGGGATTTGAACCCACGACCCCTACTACCCCAAAGTAGTGCGCTACCAAGCTGCGCTACGCCCCGAATAATTAGATGCTTGATATTTAGCTTTAGCTATCTATTAAGCAAGACTTAGTATAACACGGTGTAGAGCTATTGGGGAAAAAATAGGATTTTTGAGAAAATTAGAGTACGAAGCTACTATATTAGACTGTAACAAAAGATATCGTTGGTAAAAATTGGGTCATTTTTTGGGTTACATCTCAATTGAAGTAATATCAATGTATGATGACGACCTAAAACGCAAGACAAAGATTGGTGTTATAACCATCGATACAATAAAAAATTTGATAAGAATCAGATATACTTATCCGAAAGGAAAGCGTAACTCTTTTTACGCTGGCCGATTTACAGATGCTAATTGGCAAGCAGCGATCAAAACAGCACAGATTATAGATAGAGATATCTATATAGGAGACTACGATTCGACACTGATTAGATATAAACCAGAACTTGCCAAAGCTTTAGAAATTGCTAGCAAACAACCTAATTTAATTGACTTATGGGAATCTTATAAAAAAATTAGTCAAAATCGTGTAGCAGCCACAACCATTAAGAAGCATTGGAGAGATTATGAAAAACATTACTTGGGCAAGACTCCTAAAGAGCTATTGGAATTAAACAAAGCTGAGGAATTTATTACACATTTATTAACCCGCTATAGTCCAGGTTCTATACTACCGATTTTTTCTAATTGTTTACACCCATCAGTAAATCTAGCAGTCAAAACTGGAAAAATTAAACGTAATATCTACGCTGATATTCCATTGCGAAAATCACCAAAGAAACAAGTAGAAGCTTACGAACCAAATGAAGTTAAATTGATAGTTTCATCCTTCTACAATGACAAATATGTGAAAAAGACTAGTTCTTATTCACATTCATTCTATGGTGCGATGATAGATTTTATGTCTCTAGTTGGTTGTAGGCCTAGTGAATGTCATGCTTTGACCTGGAATGATATCAAAAGAAAAGACGGCCGTTTATATATTCAATTTAACAAAGCATTTCAGTGCCGATTTGCGACAACATACGAATTCCGAAAGCCCGATTAGTATCGAGCGAAGACTATCGAGGATATATTGCTTCGAAAAAACGTTTTTTTTATGGGATTAAAGTCCAGTTACTCAGCACTACTGATGGCATTCCCGTAGAATTTGTCTTTTTGCCAGGCGAAGCTAATGATACTCGTGGCTTAAAAGCATTACCGTTAAATTTACCCCCAGGGAGCACAGTTTATGGTGATGCTGGTTATACCGATTATCAGGCGGAAGATGACATACTTGAGACAGAAGAAATTACTTTTGAATCTTTAATCCAGATTTCGGCATCTCCGTTAAAATCATCAGAGTAGTTATAAGCTGTAGTATTTCTGGGATGAACAATAATCTCAACATCAAGTTTTGTATCATCTCTAAACACACTTACCAAATTGTTTACAACCTCAGTGAGGTGTTCAAAGCGACTTTGCCTTCCGATACCGTGAACGACTATGATACCTACCCTGGTTATCTTATTTTGAGTGGAAGCAGTAACACTAGGATCTTGCATAATATGAGAGAAACCTTACTTTATTTATTTTATTCAAAACAGGTTACCAAATAAATAAAACTAAAAAAATAGTAGAGAAAACTAATTCTCTACTACTAACTTTAATCAATAACTTTTACTGAAGCTAACGCTTTTACGAAGAAGGTAATAACTCTTTCTTCTTCAGTTGAGGTGAAATTTTAACTTTTCCTTCCTCATTAACATCAACAACCGCAGTGTCTCCTTCTCCCAGACGACCAGAAAGAATTTCTTCTGCCAGAACATCTTCTAACAAACGCATAATTGCTCGACGTAAAGGACGCGCACCATAGGCAGGATTGAATCCTTCATCGACTAAGCGTTCTTTGAATTTATCTGTTACTTCGAGATCGATTTCTTTCTCTGTCAGACGAGTAAAGACCTCTTTGAGGAGAATTTCGGCAATTTCCTTGACTTCGTCTTTGCTTAACTGACGGAAGACAATAATTTCATCTAAACGGTTGAGAAACTCAGGACGGAAATAGTTTTTCAGTTCTTCGTTAACTAGGGATTTAATCCGATTGTATTGGGCTTCTCCCGCATTATCTTCAAACTCAAAACCTAGTCCACCGCCACCTTTTTCAATGACTTTTGAGCCAATGTTAGAAGTCAAAATCAGTAGGGTATTTTTAAAATCTACCGTTCTGCCTTTCGCATCAGTTAAGCGACCATCTTCCAAAATTTGCAACAGCATATTGAAGATATCAGGATGCGCTTTCTCAATTTCATCAAAGAGAACTACCGTGTAGGGACGACGACGCACCGCTTCGGTTAATTGCCCCCCTTCGTTGTAACCTACATATCCTGGAGGAGAACCAATTAGTTTAGAAACCGTGTGACGCTCCATGTATTCCGACATATCAAGACGAATCATGGCTTCTTCTGAACCGAAGAAATAGGTCGCTAGAGCTTTAGTTAACTCGGTTTTCCCAACTCCAGTAGGCCCAGAAAAGACGAAACTCGCAATGGGACGGTTGGGGTTTTTCAGTCCTACTCTAGCTCGACGAATCGCCCGAGAAATTGCTTTGACTGCATCTTCTTGACCAATAATGCGCTGGTGGAGGGTATCCTCCATATGCAAGAGTTTTTCCGATTCGGTTTCGGTGAGCTTGTTAACGGGAACCCCAGTCCAAGATGCCACGATATGAGCAATTTCCTCGGCGTCTACGACAGCAGAATTAGTTTCGGTCTCATCTTCGCTTTTTTTCGCTGAAGCAATATTGCGAATTTGCTCTTTGATTTCCATTTCCCGATCGCGTAATGATCCGGCTTTATCAAAGTCTTGGGAGCGAACCGCATCGTCTTTCTCTTTGAGCACACCCCGCAACTCTTTATCTAATTCTTTAGCTGCCGGAGGTAATTGGGAATTAATCAGACGTACCCGAGAACCAGCTTCATCGATTAAGTCGATCGCTTTATCTGGCAAATAGCGATCGCTGATGTAACGATCTGATAGTTTAGCTGCTGCGTCTAAGGCTTCATCTAAAATTTTCAGCTTGTGATGTTGCTCGTAACGCTCCCGCAAACCGAACAGAATTTCGATGGTTTCTTCCACAGAAGGTTCACCAACCATTACGGGTTGAAAACGGCGTTCTAAGGCCGCATCTCGTTCGATATGCTTACGATATTCGTCTAAGGTTGTAGCACCGATACATTGCAGTTCTCCCCTAGCCAAAGCTGGTTTAAGGATATTTGCTGCATCGATCGCGCCTTCTGCGGCACCAGCACCGATTAAGGTATGAACTTCATCAATTACCAGAATTACATTGCCAGCTTGACGAATTTCGTCCATAATTTTTTTGAGTCTTTCTTCGAATTCCCCACGATATTTAGTTCCCGCAACCAAAAGACCAATATCGAGAGTAACGACTCGTTTTTCCTCTAGGATGTCGGGGATATCCTGATTGGCAATACGTTGTGCCAAACCTTCGGCGATTGCGGTTTTACCAACCCCTGGTTCTCCGATCAGGACGGGGTTATTTTTAGTACGACGTCCCAGAATTTGAATCACTCGTTCGATTTCTTTTTGTCTACCGACAACGGGATCTAATTTTCCTTCTGATGCCAGTTGAGTTAAATTAGAGCCAAATTCATCCAGAGTAGGAGTTTTATTTCTTCCCGAACTACCACCACCAGGGGCAACCTCGGCAGTTTCACCGAGCATCCTGATAATTTGGGTGCGAACTTTCGAAAGATCGACTCCTAGGTTCTCTAAAACTCTAGCAGCAACCCCTTCTCCTTCTCGAATTAAACCGAGCAGTAGATGTTCTGTTCCAATATAGTTGTGTCCTAATTGGCGAGCTTCTTCTAAAGATAGTTCAAGGACTCTCTTGGCTCTGGGAGTGAAAGGAATTTCCACTGCTACGAAACCGGAACCGCGACCAATGATTTTTTCAACTTCAATCCGAGCATCTTTGAGATTGACACCCATAGATTTCAGTACCTTGGCGGCGACACCAGTTCCTTCGCCAATTAAGCCCAGAAGAATTTGCTCTGTGCCAACGAAGTTATGACCCAGGCGGCGTGCTTCCTCCTGGGCTAACATGATTACTTTTATTGCTTTCTCTGTGAAGCGTTCAAACATGACTTCTTTCCATCACCTACTGCTTGCCCTTGTATAGCTGATTCTAGCACAGCCCTTAACTAGGAATTGTAGGAATTGATCAATAACTAGTGACAAAACCTATCTGTTCTGGTATTAGATTACGACTCGTGAGGCCGCTCGTCAAAAGACTACAGTGCGGTTACCATAGACTAATACCCGATGATTTAGATGCCATCTAACAGCGCGAGACAGGACCAATTTCTCTAAATCTTTACCTTTACGAATCAGATCTGAAACATTATCCCGATGGCTCACATGGACAACTTCTTGCTCAATAATTGGGCCTTGATCTAAGTCTTCTGTTACGTAGTGGGCTGTGGCGCCGATAATTTTGACTCCTCTGTCATAGGCACGATGATAGGGCTTTGCCCCTGGAAATGCTGGTAAAAAGGAATGGTGAATATTAATGATATTGGGAAAACTAGCGACTAAACTAGGACTTAAAATTTGCATATACTTAGCCAAGATTACTAAGTCGATTTGATATTTTTCTAGTAATTCTAATTGTTTTTGTTCTTGTGAGAGCTTATTTTCTTGGTCAATTGGAAGATGATGAAAATCAATGGCAAATTGGTGCGCGATTGCTTCTAGGGCAGTGTGATTACTCACAATTAGAGGAATTTCCGCTTTCAATTCCTTGGCTTGCCATCTCCATAGTAAATCGAGGAGACAATGATTTTGTTTGGTTACCCAAATTGCTATGCGGGGAATGATATCAGAAAAATGGATTTGCCATTGGGCATTCCAAGGTTTTGCGATCGCATAAAAAGCAGTTGCGATCGCTTCCCGGGATAAATTAAACCCATCTAACTGCCATTCAACCCGATTTAAAAACAGGCCAGTACTAAAGTCTGTATGCTGATCCGCATGGATGATATTGCCCCCATTAGTGTAAATAAAGTTAGCGATTTTAGCTACTAATCCTGGGCGATCAGGGCATGAAATCAGTAGAGTAGCAGTATTAAGTTTTCCTGGATTTATTTGGATGCTCATCAGTAACCAAGTACCTGTTCTCTATTTCCCATTTAACTATTGGTCATTACTTAAGATGGATAATTCATCAATCGCTAAATAATCTTCCCAATCTTGTCCCACTTTGATCGTGATATCAGAATTAAGAACCCCGGTACTTTCGACCAAAACTTCTCCTATTCCCAATTGAGCACGCAGTTTTTTGGCTGTTATATCATCTCCAGCTTGAGCAATAATCTTGGTCACATCTAGGGTGTCAGATAATCCATTGCTGATGTAAGCTCTAGTGTAACCAGCTTTTTTCAGGGCAGCTAACAATCTTTTTGCCGGACGGTCATTTTCTAAAGTATTTTGAATCGCAATCCTAATTCTGCTGTTTTCTCGTGTGTCTAAACTCCCATAGCTTTCAGGATAGGCATCAAAATGTTGCGTTACTACCTGTTCAATACGATGATCATCAGGTAGCCAATAGCTTACTTTCTCTGTTGGATTATTAAAATCTCCTGGAAGCATAATCATTTGCACATCCGAGCGCTCGGTTTTCGCCGCAAAGCTAGATAGCGCCATCAATTCTTTAACTGTTAAATTGGTATCTAGATGGGACTTAACTACATCTAGTAATTTAGGAATTTTAACAATTGTCGCTGGTCTTAACGCTTGCTCCACAACAGAGCGCATCAACATCTGTTGTCTTTGAACGCGGGCAATGTCTCCTAAGCCATCGTAACGAAAACGCAAAAACTGAACTGCTTTCTCCCCATCGAGATGCTGTGTGCCTTTTTTAAGATCGACATAGAAATGTTGGCTAAAATCGTTGTATTTCATGTCTTTGGGCACATCAACAACTACTCCTCCAAGAGCATCAATCAGTTTTTCCACTCCTTGAACATTCACTCGTACGTAGCGATCTATTTCTACCCCTCCTAGCATTTCGCTGACAGTGCTAGCAGTTAAAGCAGGGCCACCATAATAGTTAGCATGATTGATTTTACTAAATCCATACCCATCTATATAGGTTCGAGTATCTCTAGGTATGGAGAGGACAGTAAGTTTCTCTTGGGCAGGATCAAAACGTACTAACAGCATAGTATCGCTCAGACCTTTGAAAGAGTTCACCAGGGCATGATACCCTAAGTCTTCTGGGATAACTTGATCTTTTAATTCCGCAGCGGTTAAATCCGAAGTTAGAACTTTAATCCCCAATACTAGAATATTTACGGGACGGGATAACTCAGGAATCGACAAACTGCTATGTTCAACGGTTTCTTCTTGACTAAATACCTGTTCTTCTTCTAAGCTCAATTTTGCCTGTTGTAACATCGAGGACTCAGAAAAAGTTATTGCCAGCAAAGCTCCTGCAGCAGCTGAAATCATTGATACAGTTGTGAGAGCAAACCCCAGAAAGATGTTGCGTCCTCGATTAGATTTGCGTCTTTTACGTCGTTTATATTTCACTCTAGGTTGTAACTTTTTGGTTGAGTTAGTTGATTGATCAAGTTTAGGCGCTGACACTTTTTATCCTCACACTGACGATATTATAAAATTTTTAGTATATCCGTATTCTTTTGTAAATATGCAAATCTTTCTGAGTTGCCCCAAGATAAGTATTAAGATACAAATTAACTAAACTATAGAGGAAGCTTAAATGGTAGAAAATTTGAGCTAGATTATATTATTTGATATGAATATAAAATATAGGTAATCCTGTCCTAATTTTAGCTCGTTAGTGAGCAATTAGCAGCTTAAAATCCCGAATTTTAAGATAGTGTTTTTTTTCCGATCCTGGTTGACAATCTACTCAACAAAGGTAAATATGGAGGTTTACCTTTGAGTAAACGAAACATCAGACCAAGACAGACTACAAAATAGCCTGTAGTTATTAGAGCATTAGTATAAAGTAGCCTAAAAGCTAAAAGATCCGAAGTTTGATTAGCGCTAAAAGATAGCGAAATATATGCTATTGACCAAGATAAGACTAATATCAGAGATAAGCGACTAGCTTTTTGTTCGGATTCACTAGCTTTTCCTCGGGATAATGTCCAGAGAGAGGGGATAATTCCCACTACTGGCAAGAGATAAATCCACAGTTGTAGTTGTTGTGCTTTTTTTTCTGTCACTGAATATAACTCATTCATGAGTCTATGATGATATCAAAAGAAAAACCGTCTTTGACAGCCATAGTTTTAGCTGGCGGACAAAGTTCTCGCATGGGACAAGATAAAGCTTTGCTGACCATAGGAAAACAAACTTTGTTATCTT
>JAAUYH010007530.1_pt1 | contig 34328 bp, 33 predicted proteins | sample 7278061 | NCBI WGS metagenome assembly JAAUYH01 (sample SAMN14350203, study PRJNA611818) | marine sediment metagenome | isolation source: surface marine sediment (0.6m) | place: French Polynesia: Moorea | collected 2018-08 | reverse complement strand
CGCCCGACGAATATCTCGGCGCGATCCTGAAACTGTGCCAGGACCGGCGCGGCATCCAGACCGACCTCACATATGTCGGCGGCCGCGCGCAGGTGACCTACGAATTGCCGCTCAATGAAGTAGTGTTCGACTTCTACGACCGGCTGAAATCGATCTCGCGCGGCTATGCCAGCTTCGACTACGAGCAGATCGGCCTGCGCGAAGGCGACCTCGTGAAGATGAACATCCTCGTCAATGCCGAGCCGGTGGACGCGCTATCGCTGATCGTCCATCGCAGCGTCGCCGAGGAGCGGGGCAGGGGCATGTGCGAGCGCCTCAAGGACCTGATCCCGCGCCACCTGTTCAAGATTCCGATCCAGGCCGCGATCGGCGGCAAGATCATCGCCCGCGAAACCATCGCCGCCCTGCGCAAGGACGTGACCGCCAAATGCTATGGCGGCGACATCTCGCGCAAGAAGAAGCTGCTCGAGAAGCAGAAGAAGGGCAAGGCGAAGATGCGGGAGTATGGGAATGTGAGCATCCCGCAGGAAGCATTCATTGCGGCCTTGCGGATGGGGGAAGAGTAGAAATTCGGTCCGTAGGTGAAAGCAAGATTGTGCGGAATATCGACGCCCTCCCATGAGGAGAATGGGACCCTATGCTCCTGTCCATCCCTGCAACACCGCAACAAATCAGGCTCTTGCTGGCGATATCGTCACGCAAGCTGGCTAAATTGACTGCCAGCGGTTGAACGCTCCTATGGTCAGAGGAAGGAAGCCAAAGAAGACGAGCGGCTTACATGGCTGACTGGCGCTCTTCCTAATCTGGGGAGAACAGCAAATCGATGCTAGCAGGGCTGTGACCGAACCCGTTACGCGCAATACGTATGTCAAGGTTAAAAGATCTATGACAGCTCAACGAAGGCTGGTTGAAGCCCACTCGGAAATCGGGAATGAGTCGATAAGGTTCGAGCGTCTACCGACAAACACGACGACACGGGCGCACGAAGTCCACCGGTGGTTCAATTTCATTGCAGGATTCTCTCCAGAGTTCGTTTCTGCTTGTTTGTCCATGGCCGGAGCCAATGAGGACAACAGCCTCACACTGCTCGACCCATTCGTAGGCTGTGGAACTGCGACGGTCACAGCCAGACGTTTCGTTCGACACGCGGTCGGTTTCGACCCACATCCGTTTTTCGCAAGGATAAGCGAAGCGAAAAGCAATTTTGAGAAATACTCGGGGCAATTGGATGAGGTAGATGCGGCCATTCGAGCGGGCTATTCCTCAACTATGACTTTGGACGAGGGACTGTCACCCTCGGCCGTAAAATTCCTTTCGAAAATGTTCGAACCTGAGGATCTACAGAGGCTTCTGGGAGCAAGACAGGTGCTCGCCAGAAAAGGATTGGACGAGAATCCGCTCGCATTTCTGGTTCTTTCTAGAGTTCTTGATCATTGCTGCTTTGCGGCCACCGATGGGATCTACAAGGCGCCGACTTCACGAAAAAGATCTGTCCCTCCTGAGGAAGCTTTGCAGCTAGTCTTGTCTCTCATTCGGTCGGACATTGGAAAGGTGCTCCATGAAGGAACCGGAGCCTCCATTTACTGTCAGTCTTCCGAAGATATGGGGCAGCTACATAGCAATTCGGTAGATTTGGTCGTGACCTCGCCACCCTATTTGAACAACTTTGATTTCGCAGAGATGACACGAATGTACCTCTATTTCTGGGGAATTGCGCATTCATGGGGGCAGATCACGGACCTCGTGCGAAGCAAAATGATCGTGAACACTACGACGGCTTTGAAAGGTCATCGGGACAAACAAGGAACCTATCGTAATTCCACTTGCGATGAGATCCATTCTGAGATGGACGTAGTCGTTTCAGCTCTCCGCGAGAAGCGAACAGAAAAGGCTGGAAAGAAAGAGTACGACTTGCTCATTTACCCCTACATGGCTCAGATGCAGCGGGTACTTGGGGAATGCCTGCGCACGATGAAGGCACAAGCGTCACTCCATATGATGGTCTCTGACGCCGCTTTCTACGGAGTACACATTCCAGCTCCTCGTTGGATAGCAGAGGTTATGGAAACGCTCGGATTCGAAGATGTTCAATGTGAAATGATACGTCCTCGAGGTCATCGCTGGAAGCTCAATAAGCGGGAGGGTGCTGCCGAGGGTCTTGGCGAGTATTATGTTTTTGGAAGAGCGCCATAATGCCAACGCTTTATCAACTTGCCGACGCCGAAATTCGCGAATGCATCAAGGACTATCTGGCACTCTCGAAGGACACTGAGTCATTTGCGAGAGTTACTGAGTCAGCAATTGATACTGATCGAAAAGCGATAATTGTCGCGGCGGGTATCAATGCCAACACTGAAGACTTGGACCCCAAAACCATCGTTTCAGAGTGGCAACGCAGAAGAGCAATCCCTCTTGATATTGAGAGTGGCATAACCAGAGGCGTGTACGCGAACCTTCGGAGCGCGGGCATTAAATATCTTGAAGAGGTTAAAGTTGGAACAAGCGGTTTTACGACTTGGAATCCTGAGTTCATTAGAGGCAATCCACATACCCTTCCTCTTCTGCAACATCTTTCTGGGATCTTCAGAAAGGCTGCCATAAAGAAGAATGTAGGATCTGTTTCCGATACTAGCATTTCGGGGCCAGCATCTATTCGTCTTGCGAAGCTTTTGGAGGAGCGTGTTGAGGCCGAGGATGTCCGTGAAGGAGAAATCCTGAAGCGTTAGGAATCAACCTTGGAAGGTATCGTGAGAGACCTGATTGGACGTGTAATGCTGGAATCTATTGTCGAGAGCGCTTTGCTTGAGGCAAAAATTCCCTTTCGACGGGAGGAGGAATACTCTGCCCTCACGGGCGTCATCTATGATTTTCGTGCAGATTTCGTGATTCCGACAGAGGAGGCGCCTTCGGCATTCATTGAGGTTCGAAAGTCGTCGTCCCGACACGCTTCACTATATGCGAAAGATAAGATGTTTTCGGCCATAAACTGGAAGGGCAAGCATCCGGAGATGCTTGCCATTCTCGTTGTGGACGGTGAATGGACCGCTGACACTTTACGAGCGATGGCCAAGATCTTTGATTACGTCGTTCCGCTCGCGAATGTGACCGAGTTGGCGCAGACTATCGCCGACTATTTAGCCGGCGATAGGTCAAAACTGAAATGGCTCGTCGATTTCTCCATTAGGGATGCGGCGACTGCGGTCTGAAGTCACCTTATCGATCGTAACTTTCTACGCAGAAGTCAGATTCAGTCGCAGCCAAGGTTTGACGGATCTTTTGACCACTTAGTCCCACTCCTCATCATTCAACCGGTGCACCAACTTCCGTTCCTCCGGCTCCGGCGGCGCCTTCTTTGGCGGCGGCGTCGCGTTGACCGTCACCCGCGGCCCCCGCTGCGACCTCCAGCGCACCGAGGTTTAGGTCGCGTAGTTGCGCAAACAGTTGCCAATGCTCGCCCCACGACATTTCCTACACTGCCCCTCGCGGCTAGCATGCCCGGATGCCGTTCGTCCCGCCTTTCGCTCCCCAATCAACCGAGCCAACAGCACCCTCCGTCAGCGCAGCGGTTTCTTCTCCAGGACCGTGTAACATGCGGTCCATGTCTCCCATGTCCTTGCGCAACAGCCGCGCAAAACCCGCGCAACTTCACTTGGCGTTCACGAACCTCCCGGCTATATCGCGCGCCATGCTTACGAACTTCCGCACATCGCTGACTCGCGCCGCCATCCTTGGCGCAACCATTGCCACCACCGCTGCGTGCGGCGGCGGCTCTGCCAACGAAGACGTGGCCTATGTCGCGCGCGATGTGGAATCGCTCTATGCCGAGGCGCAGCGGCGGCTCGATCGCGGCAACACACTGCTTGCGGCGGCGCTGTTCGACGAGGTGGAGCGCCAGCACCCCTATTCACCCTGGGCGCGCCGGGCGCAGTTGATGAGCGCGTTCAGCTATTACATCGCGCGCGATTACAACAAGTCGATCCAGAACGCGCAGCGCTTCCTCTCGATCCACCCGGGTAACAAGGACGCGCCCTACGCCTATTACCTGATTGCTCTCTCCTATTACGAGCAGATCAGCGACGTAAACCGCGACCAGAAGATCACCGAGCAGGCGCGTTCGGCCTTGCGCGAGGTCAATCGCCGCTTCCCGCAGAGCGAATATGCCGCCGATGCGCGGTTGAAGCTCGACCTGGTGGCCGATCACCTCGCGGGCAAGGAGATGGAGATCGGGCGGTTCTATCAGCGTTCGGGCCAGTGGCTCGCCTCGCAACTGCGGTTCCGCAACGTGATCGAGCAATACGAGACCACCAGCCACGCCCCCGAAGCGCTGTATCGCCTCACCGAAAGCAGCCTGGCGCTCGGTATTCCCAACGAAGCGGTGAAGTATACGGCAGTGCTCGGAGCGAACTATCCCGGCACCGAGTGGTACGAGAAGGCTTACGAACTGATCGAGGATCACGCTGCGGGCGTTTCGCCGAGCTGATCGAGTGACGATCTGGTCGCGATGCTAAGCCAAGAGACCTCCCGGTTCATTCGCGATCTCGCCGACAACAACGACCGCGATTGGTTCAAGGCCCACGAAGGGCGCTACAAGGAACACTATAAGCTCGCGGGCGAAGCCTTTGCCGAAACGCTCGCCGCGAGGCTTGGCGAAAGCCTCGGATCCTCTTTCGTAGCGCGAAATTTTCGGATTTTTCGCGATGTGCGGTTTTCCAAAGACAAGACCCCCTACAATCCGCATCTGCGGATCGGCTTTTCGCGCCCTGACGGCCCTGCCGATCAGCCATTCCTGATGACAGGTCTGCAGCGCGACACCTTGACCGTTGGCGTGGGTAGGTTTGGGTTTGAGAAGGCGACGCTCGAACGCTTTCGCCAGCTTGTCGCCGGGGATGAAGGAGATGAACTCGCTGCACTCCTGTCGCGCCTTGTCGATGATGGAGCGCGGCTGAGCGAGCCCGATCTCAAGCGCGTTCCGGCACCCTATGACAAGGACCATCGGCACGCCGACCTGCTGAAGCACAAGGGGCTCGCGGTCTGGCGCGATTTTGAAGGCCACGAGCTCGCCTATGGCGAGGGTGGGATCGCCAATGTTGCCGCGCAGCTTCTGAAGCTGCGCCCAGCCTATGATTGGTTGTGGAGGCTCGTTGTCTAGGCGGATTTTCGCTCTACTCCGGCATGCCCATCAAGCTGTTTGCAAGCCGGCCACCGGCACGTGACGCCTTCTCGCCGTTAGGCTAGACGGAGTACGTCATGCTGACCCGGCTTTCGATCCGCAACATCGTCCTGATCGAAGCGCTCGATCTCGATTTCGGGCGCGGGCTGGGTGTGCTGACCGGGGAGACCGGAGCGGGTAAGTCGATCCTGCTCGATGCGCTCGGCCTGGTGCTGGGCGACCGGGCTGAAACTGCGCTGGTGCGCGCGGGCGAAGCCAAGGCGAGCGTCACAGCGAGCTTTGAATTCGCCGCTTTGCCCGATGGGATCGTTGACGTGCTCGACGACGCGGATATCGAGATTGACGCGGGCGAACCGCTGATCATCAGGCGCCAGGTCAAGGCGGATGGCGGTTCGAAGGCCTTCGTGAACGACCAACCCGTCGGCGTCGCCTTGCTGCGCGAACTCGCTCCCGCATTGGTCGAACTGCATGGCCAGCACGACGACCGCGGCCTCGTCAATCCGCGGGGGCACCGGGCCTTGCTCGATCGCTACGCCGGAACCGATTTGGCCGGACTTGAGCGTCGCTGGGCAAGCTGGGCGAAATCGGAAGCGCGCCTGTCCGAAGCTCAAGCCGATGTGGAACAGGCGAAGGCCGATCAGGACTTGCTGATCGCGCATCTGGCTGAACTGACCGCTCTGGAACCGCAGAAGGGAGAGGAAGCCCGGCTCGCCGATGCCCGCGCCAGCATGCAGAAGGGCGAGAAGCTTTCGGGCGATCTCGAAGAGCTGCGGCATGTCTGGGAAGGATCGGATTCGCCGCTTGCTAACCTCCGCGTGGCGGCACGGCGGCTTGACCGGATTGCCGAGGAGCATCCTTTGCTCGCGGAGGCGCTGGCCGCACTTGACCGAGCGGTAATTGAAGCGGGTGAGGCCGAAGAGAAGTTGGAGGCCGCGGCCGAAGCGCTGGTGCATGATCCGCAGGCATTGGATGAGGCCGAGACGCGGCTGTTCGAACTGCGTGCGCTGGCCCGCAAGCATCGCTGCGAAGTCGACGCGCTGCCGGAGCTAATGCGCGAGATGCGCGGGAAGCTGGATGCCATCGAAGGCGGAGAAGCGGAACTCGATGCGCTCGAAGCGGCGGCACGGGAAGCTCGTGATGCCTATGTGAAGGCGGCCGAAAAGGCGCATGATCAGCGGATCAAGGCGGCGAAGAAGCTCGACAAGGCAGTCGCGGGTGAGCTTGCCCCGCTCAAGCTCGATACCGCGCGATTCCTGACTTCGATAGGTTCTTTGCCCGAAGACAAATGGGGCGCGCACGGCATGGACAGCCTCGAGTTCCTGATCGCGACCAATCCGGGGGCCGACTTCGCACCGCTGGCCAAGATTGCGTCGGGCGGCGAATTGTCGCGCTTCATCCTCGCACTGAAGGTCGCGCTGGCAGAAAAGGGCGGGGCGGCGACGATCATTTTCGACGAGATCGACCGCGGCGTCGGCGGCGCGGTGGCGTCTGCCATCGGCGAGCGTCTGGCGCGGCTGGCGAGCGCCGAAGGGCAATTGCTCGCGGTGACACATTCCCCACAGGTCGCGGCCCGGGGAGGAACCCATTACCTGATCGCGAAGGCTTCGAGCGGCACCGTCACCAGAACTAGCGTGGCGTTGCTTGATGAGGCGGGGAGACAGGAAGAGATCGCGCGAATGCTCAGCGGCGCGCAGATCACGAGCGAGGCAAGGGCGCAGGCAGATCGGTTGCTGGAAGGGGTGTGATGGATCGAGCCGAGAATTCGATCTTGTTTCGTATCGCGGCTCTTATCCTTGCGCTGACAGCAATTCTCGGATTGCTCGTCGTTTCCTGGTTGTTCTTCGTCGCCTTCAGTCTGAGCTGGGGAACTCTCTGGGCGTTGCTGGCAATGGTCGGAGCCGGGCTGAATCTTGGCATAAGTGTGTCAGTCGCGCGCAATCAACTGCCGTCCAACTGGCTATTGATCGTTCTGGGGTTCTCGGCGCTGATCTGTTTGCCGCTTGTGATCGTGGTTGCGACGTGAGTAAGTCGCGAAATGATCCAGCCTGATCAGACCAAAGCCCCTTCCACCTCAGACAAGAGGACTTTGGGTTGACGGACCAACCACTCTCCCGCCCAATCTGGTCGATGCTCAATGGGCGACAGGCCGACCTGGCCATTTCAACTGGCGCGGCGCTGCGGATAGATCCACGTTACGGCCCGTTCGGTGCTGCGGTCGATCAAGGCAATGCTGCGCAAGCGGATCTTGCTGACATAGTGCGCTCGTCGCTGCACGATATCTGGCTGGTCGAACCCGAACAGTGGCCTGCCCCGATCGGCACTCGAACCGTCCGAACCGCGCCTCTTGTTCAGATGGTTGCCGAGAGGGTGGGCATCTCAAGCGAACCCAGCCCTGGCATCGTCGCACTTGCTGACGCAGACGTACCCGAAATGACCGAACTCGCTCTCGCTACCGAGCCCGGTCCGTGGGGCGAACTCACGCACAAATACGGTCAGTTCTTCGGCATACGCGACGGCGAGAGACTCGCGGCGATGGCGGGTGAGCGAATGCGGCCTGCGCCCGGCTATGCCGAAGTCAGCGGTGTGTGCACCTGGCCCGAGTATCGCGGGCAGGGCATGGCGCGGCGGCTCATCGCGCATGTCATGCAAGCGCAACGCGCGCGGAACGAAACACCGTTCCTGCATTCCTACGCTGGCAACGCGGCTGCAATCGGCCTCTATGAAAGCCTTGGCTTCAGGATTGCGCGAAAGATGATGGTCACCGTTCTCGCACCGGATTAAGAGCGCATCATGAACGACGTTTCCACGATGAGCGAAGCAGACGCCGCCAACGAATTGATGCGGTTGGCACGGCAGATCGCCAGGCACGACAGGCTTTACCACGCGGAAGACTCGCCCGAGATCAGCGATCCCGAATACGATGCGCTTGTGCGCCGCAATCGCGCTCTGGAAGATGCATTTCCACATTTGATCCGCGAGGATTCCCCATCGCGCAAGGTGGGTCACGAAATCGCTGCCTCGCCACTGTCCAAGGTGACGCACGAGGTCCGCATGATGAGCCTCGACAACGGGTTCAATCGCGAAGAGGTGGAGGATTGGGTCGCACGCGTGCGGCGCTTCCTGTCGCTTGCCGAAGACGAAACCGTTGCGATCACGGCTGAGGACAAGATCGACGGCCTGTCCTGTTCGCTCCGATATGAGCAAGGCAAGCTCGTGCGCGCTGCCACGCGCGGGGATGGCCAGGTGGGCGAGGACGTCACGGCAAATGTTGCCCACATTGCCGACATCCCGCAGCAAATCGACGATCCCGATACGCCGGAGATCTTCGAGGTGCGCGGCGAAGTTTACATGTCCAAACAGGACTTTGCTGCGCTCAATGCTGCGCAGCAAAGTGTCGATGGCAAGCTGTTCGCCAATCCCCGAAACGCGGCTGCCGGATCGCTGCGCCAGAAGGATGCCAAGGTGACGGCAAGCCGCCCGCTCCGGTTCTGGGCCTATGGCTGGGGTGCGGCGAGCGAAGTGCCGGGGACAGCCCAGCACGATGTCATGCGGTCCATCGAACGGTGGGGCTTTCCGGTTTCGCCGTTTCTGACGGTGACGGACAGCGTCGACGCGATGATCGCGCATTACGAGGAGATCGGCCGCCAACGTCCCGATCTCGGCTATGAGATCGATGGCGTTGTCTACAAGGTCAACCGACTGGATTGGCAGCAGCGGCTCGGGTTTGTCGCCAAGGCACCGCGTTGGGCATTGGCGCACAAATTTCCAGCCGAGCGAGCCGAAACGACACTGGAGGCGATCGACATCCAGGTCGGAAGAACCGGCAAGCTCACCCCGGTCGGGCGGCTGGCGCCGGTCCTCGTCGGAGGGGTCACCGTTACCAATGTGACGTTGCACAATCGCGACGAAATCGAACGGCTGGGTGTGCGACCCGGCGACCGCATCGTCATCCAGCGGGCGGGAGATGTCATCCCGCAGGTGGTCGAAAACCTGACCCGCGAGGTCGAGCGCGATCCGTTTGTCTTTCCCGACGCGTGTCCGGAATGCGATAGCGAAGCCGTGGCGGAGGAGGGCGAAGTCGATGTTCGCTGCACCGGCGGGCTGGTTTGCCCTGCGCAACGCACCCAGCGGCTCGAGCATTTCGTCAGTCGCAAGGCGCTGGATATCGAGGGGTTCGGCAGCAAAACGATTGCGCAATTCTTCGAGATGGGCTGGCTCGAAAGCCCGGCGGACATCTTCCTGCTGAAACACCGCAGAGACGAGATACTTGCGCTCGATGGGTGGCAGGAAAAGTCTGTCGATAATCTGTTGGAAGCTGTGGATACCCGGCTGTCGCAGCTCCGCGGAAAGGAGACCGTCGATACGCAAGGCGTGGTGCGGGCCGACCGTCTGCTATTCGGTTTGGGTATTCGCCATGTCGGCGAAGTAACCTCTCGCGACCTGCTCAAGAATTTCCAGACCATGCATGCTCTGCGCGACGCTGCAGAAAGAGCGCGTGCCGGGGAGCAGGATGCGATCGAAGCGTTCGTTTCGATCGACGGGATTGGGACGGCGGTGATCGAAGCTCTGGGAGACTTCTTTCACGAGCCTCACAACGTCAAAGTCTGGGAGCAACTGGTCGGTTCTGCGGACAAGGACGGTTTGCTCGATCCGCCTGCGTTCACGGTCGAAACTCTCGAATCCGAAGTCGCCGGCAAGACCGTAGTGTTCACAGGCAAGCTTGAAACCATGAGCCGTGACGAAGCCAAGGCGCAGGCTGAACGCTTAGGCGCCAAGGCTTCCGGCTCGGTCAGCGCAAAGACCGATATCCTCGTGGCGGGACCGGGTGCAGGGTCCAAGCTCAAGAAGGCGCAGGAACTGGGCATCACGATTTGGCAGGAAAGCGACTGGGCCAGGATGGTTGCGGACGCCACCTGATGGACCTGCTCCAGGAACTTCACCCGCGAGCCCGGCGTATCGCAGCCGCGTTGCGCGACCGCGGGGAAAAGGTCGCCGTTGCTGACGGAGCGACCGGCGGGTTGATCGCAGCCAGCTTGCTGACGGTCCCCGGTGCGCTCGAATTCTATGTCGGGGGCGGGATCGTGTATTCCTTCAGGGCGCGCGATGTGCTGTTCGATCTGCCCCGCGAGGCCTATCGCGGGATGCGCGGTGCGAGCGAGGACTATGCCTTGCTCCAGGCGCGAGCGATACGGGACAATTTTGGCGCCGAGTGGGGGATCGCCGAAAGCGGATCGGTCGGCGGTTCCAGCCACCCTTCGGGCGCTCCCGCGGGGCGAAGCGTTGCTGCAGTGGTGGGGCCGGACTCGTTTTGCCGCATCGGAACGATCGAAACCGAAAGCGACGACCGCATCGCCAATATGGAAGCCTTCACTCGCAACGCACTCGCAGCGCTTGAGGAAGCGCTGAAAGCCGGAGGAAGTTAGCGGGCACGCGAAATTTTTCGAGCCGCTCTGTCGAATCCGGCCAGCGCCGTCCGTCTCTTGGTCGGAACCTCGCCGACGTGGCGCGGCCAATGATGGAGATTGAACATGCAATACATGCTGCTGATCAACGAGGATGAAAGCATCTACGAGGGCGAAAACGGGGCAAAACTCATGGAAGAGACGCTGGCCGGCCACATGGCGCTGGCGCAGAAGCTGACCGAAAAGGGGATCGAGTTCAGCGGAGAACGTCTCAAGCCCGGTGCAACCGCAACGACAATCAAATGGGATCACGGCAAGCAATCGTTGCATGACGGCCCGTTTGCCGAAACCCACGAGGAGCTGGGCGGCTTCTACATCATCGATGTCGCATCCCTCGATGAAGCGTTGGATTGGGCGAAGATGCTCCCGATCCCGGGCAGAGGTGCCATCGAGGTGCGCCCCGTCTGGCCGATGGGCGAGTGAACGAGGCGTCCGGCCTCGCCGCAGCGATAGCGCGAGCGCGGCCACGGGTGGTTGCCGCCCTGGCCGCGCATTTGCGCGATCTCGATGCGGCGGAAGACGCCTTTGCGGAGGCGACCGCCGCCTGTCTTGCGCTCAAAGCGTCGCCGGACAATCCCCCGGCTTGGTTGCTTACGGTTGCCAAGCGCAAGGCGATCGACGCTATCCGGCGCAAGCAGGCGGAAATCCGTGCCGTCGATGCAGCAGCGATGGTGAACGACATGGCTGAAATCATCCAACTTCCCGAACCGATCCCCGACGAAAGGCTGCGGCTTATCTTCATATGCTGCCACCCGGCACTTGCGGTCGAGGCCCGCGCAGCGCTCGCGATGAAAGTGATTTGCGGTTTGCCTGTCCGTGCGATCGCCAAGGTGTTCGTGACCAGCGAAGCGACCATGTTTCAGCGGATTACCAGGGCGAAGGCGAAAATCCACGGTGCTGGGGTCGATTTCGAGCTGCCACCGCGCAAGGCGTGGAACGAAAGGCTTGGCGCGGTGCTGCTTACGCTGGAACTCGCCTACACCGTGGCCTATCAGGACGCGGGTGCCGATCTCGATCCGGAATTGTCCGGCGAGGTTGCTCGCCTCTCGCAAATGGTTGCGGAATTGCTCCCCGGCGAAGCCGAAGCCTTGGGCTTGGCGGCGTTGGTCGCTCTGGTGCGTTCGCGCGAGGCGGCGCGCGTGGATGGCGACGGAGCGATGGTGCCTCTGTCGAAGCAGGATACGTCGCTGTGGGACGAGACACTCATCGAAAGGGCGCGTGCCTGGCTCGACGATGCCGCGAAGTTCGGACGGACGGGACCGTATCAGCTGATGGCTTCGATCCAGCTCACACATGCACGCAGGGCCTTTGACGGGAACACCGATTGGGAAACGATCCTCGTGTTGTACGATGCGTTGCTGACAGTCAGGCCCATGCCGACCGTCTGGCTCAACCGCGCCGTGGCTTTGGCCAACGTGGAAGGGGTCAAAGCCGCGCTGGAGGAGATTGAGAAGCTTCCAGCCGGTCAATTGTCATCTGCGAGGCCATTTCATGCTGCGCGGGCGGACTTGTTGGCCCGAGCCGGCGATAGGGCCGGCGCGATTTCCGCTTTGGACGCAGCGCTAAAGCTCGATCCGCCCCGCGCCGAACGCCTGTATCTCGAACGTAAACGCTTCGACCTCGATCGTAGCTAGCGGTTGGCTGGAGTAGGTACCCATTTCATGACCCCGCCAGGAAGGGGCGTCCAAAGTCCTGTCCTGATGCCCGCTGCGGCAAGCCTGTCGCTGGTCCACTGGTTGCAGGTGTTGCCGAGATGGTATGTGCCCAATGCGTCGAAAAAGGCGTCGTGGCCCGAATATCCCGGGTAGGTTGAGCGACCTTCTATCGGTGCGAGATCTCCTGAAATGAGCTGAACCAGCTTGCGATATTCGGCGGGGCGGATCCTGATCTCGCGAAAATCGTCCGCCGGGGCAGGGCGCACATAGTATGCTGCATGGATCAACCCATCCCCGCCCGCAATCGCCCCGATGGCGACGAGCGGGTCGACTTCGGACCAGGTCGGTGTTTCGAGAAAGAATGTCCGCTCGCCCCAGCTTATGCCGACATGGGTGTAGTCGCGAGACGGATCGGCAATATCGTCGAGCGGGAATTGGTCGCGCCAATCGATCGTATCTGTCTGGATTGGCATGATGATTTCGGTGTGGATACCGTTGGTGCCGATCAGGATCGTGATGCCGTCATCGGGTTCCGTCCAATCGCTGTTGCGGGCAAGGCTCGAACCGATCCAGGCGACGAGGAAGAAGCCGAGCACAAGCACCAGAATCGCAGTGCCCGAACAAACTGCACCGCGCTTCAGTTTAGCGCCCATTGGCCCGGCGCCTGAGCCAGAGTATCGCCCAATCGTCGCGCTGCATACGCTCAACCAACCGGAATCCCGCGCGCCGATAGGCCCGCCGTACCTTGCCTTCCTGCTCCCCTGCGAGCAGGCCGGAAAGGACCAAGCTACCGCCCCGCTGCACCGCCGCGGCGAAGTCGCGGGCGAGATCGATCAGCGGACCGGCCAAGATGTTGGCGACCAGCAGATCGTACGGCGCGCGCACTTCGATGAGCGGGTCGTTCATCCCGTCGGCAATTACCATGGTCATCATGCCGGGCTTTGCTCCCAGCTGGATCGCGTTCAAACGGGCGTTCTCTTCGATCACTGGCGCGCAGACAGGATCGATATCCGACGCGGTGATCCTTGCTCTCGGCCACAGCGCCAGCGTCGCGAATCCGAGCAGGCCGGTGCCCGTGCCGATGTCGGCCGCATCGCGAACTCGCAAACCGCTACGCTTCAGTCGCGCAAGCATTTCGAGGCACCCGGTCGTGGTCTGGTGCTGTCCCGTGCCAAAGGCGAGTGCAGCCGGGATCAGGAAATTCATCGCGTCGGGGTCGGGTTCGTGGGCAGGGGTGCGGACGTAGAACGGCCCTGCGCGAATCGGTTCGGCGCCTTGCTGGCTAAGCGCAACCCAGTCTTCATCCTCCAGTCTCTCGATTGAGATGTCTGGTTGATCATCGGCAAACAGCTTTGCCAAGGCGCCGATCTGATCCTTACCCGGCTTGCGGGGATACCAACCTTCCAGCACCCAATCTTCTGGTCGTTCTTCCGCAAGTTCTCGTCCCGCAATGACCAGCTCGGGATCCCACTCCTCGATATCGTCATGCGCGAGCAGGGCCGCCTGCACGACCCGCTTGGGCGCGCGCGCTGTCAGCTTCCAGCTTTCGCTCATCGCGCACTTTCCTGCAGCATTCGCTGGTCGAGGCGTTCCGAAACTCTGGCAGCATAATCCTTGCAGGAGAGCCATCCTTTGAGCGAGCCGCTGGCAGCGCGCTTGAGCATTTGGCTGGCCGATGGATGCGGGGTCAGCAGCATGTCGCACTCTGCATGGGCGATGCGGAGCAAGCTTGTGCGATAGGCGGCGACATAGCCCGGCGGGTCCGAAAACAGGAAGTCGTCGCGGCTTACGGGGCTGAGGCTGTCGGCATAGACGATCGAGAGGCAGTCCTTCTCCTCGCACGATTTCCACTGCCAGCTCAGCGCCCCTGGCGAGTGCCCCGGCGTTCCGATCGCGGTGAAGGTTTTCCATCCGATGTCGAGCTGCTCTCGGTCTTCGATAATGCGTGCCACCGTCACGGGCTTCATCGGATCGTGCATGCCGAATTGCGGGTCGGCTTCATTGAGCACACCGCTTTCCAACACCTCTTTGGCTATCGGCGAGGCGACAATCTGCGCCCCGGTTTCTTCCGCCAGCACCGCGAACCCGCCGACATGGTCGTAATGCTCGTGGCTGTGCGAGATGAAGCGGATATCCTTCGGGTCAAACCCAAGGGAGCGGATGTTGGCAAGCACAATTTCAGCGCCAGCCTCCGTTCCGCTGTCGATAAGGAAGTGTCCACGACGGTCTGCAACAAGGATCGCCGCGATCCCGCAAGTGCCGACATAGTAGGTGTCGCCATGGATCTTGAAGGGCGGGGCCGGTTTGTCCCATTCGTCCCAAGGCTCGCAGCCTTCGGCCCATTCTGCCGCGGTTAGCGGTTGACCGCCTGTGGCCGTCTGCGCGCTTCCTGTTGCACAGGCGGTCAGCGCAATCGCGCCGATGGGCGCAAGCAACTTATCGAACATAGCTCGCCCCATTGGCGTCTATCACCGCGCCGGTCATGGTGGGAGGGGCGTCGAGTGCGCAGAATGCGACAATCCGAGCGATCTCTTCGGGAGACGCGACGCGTCCCAAGGGGATGTCGGCCAGCAGTCCGGCTCCGCCGCGGCTCTCGAGATAATCTCCCGCCATTGCCGTATCGGTGAATCCCGGAGCGACGGCGTAACTGAGAATGCCATCGCCGGCATAGGCACGCGCGATCGTCTTGTGCATCGCGACCATTCCGCCCTTGGCTGCGGCATAGTGCCAATGGGCGGGGGAGTCTCCGCGATAGGCTGCGCGGCTCGCTACATGGACGAGCCGGCCGCCCGATCCGCGCGATTGCCAATGTCTCACTGCGAAACGGCTTAGCTGCGCGGCTGCTGTTAGGTTGATCCGGAGTGTGTCCTCCCACGCATCGAGCCATTCGATGTCGGAGCGGTTGAGCCGGTTGGCTTCGAACAGTCCGGCGTTGTTGACCAGGACGTCTATCTTGCCCTCGCTCCGTTCGAGCGCTTCTTCCCAGAGCGTTTGTGCGGAAAGCGGATTGCCGAAGTCGGCGGCGACGGTTTCGGCATCGCTTGAACGAGAGGCATGGCCGATGACCTTAGCCCCGCGAGCTATCAACGCTTCGCGCGCTGCCGCCCCGATACCCCTGCTCGATCCGGTCACAAGAATGTAGCTCATGCAAGACCCTATCCAAAACTTTGCAACCAGAGTCGAGCGCTCGCGGCTTGCCTCCCACGACAGGGCCGCTAAGTGAGGCAGACAAACACGGGTTTGAACGGGATATCCATGAGCCAGAGACCGCTTTCGCCGCACCTCCAGATATGGCGCTGGGGGCCGCACATGTTTGTATCGATCCTGCACCGGGTGACCGGTGACGGGATGGCGCTGGTGGGTCTGGCCGTGCTGGTCTGGTGGCTGGGAGCACTGGCTAGCGGTCCCGAGGCCTACACGACCTTTACGGAAATGATGACATCTCCGATCGGTTATGCCGTGCTGGTCGGGCTTACGTGGGCGTTTTTCACCCACATGATGAGCGGCCTCCGCCACTTCGTCCTCGATATCGGTGCGGGCTACGAGCTCGATACCAACAGGATGTGGTCAATCGCATCGCCGATTATCGCCGTGCTGCTGACGGGCGCTTTCTGGATGTTCGTCCTGTTTCCGAAAGGAGCGCTGGCGTAATGGGCAACGGCACATCCATCGGAAAGGTTCGCGGTCTGGGTTCCGCCCAGGATGGCGCACATCATTGGCTGGTCCAGCGTTTCACGGCGATCGGGAATCTGGTCCTGATGAGCTGGCTGCTGGTCAGTTTCATCGGGCTAGGCGACCTTAGTCATTCCACCGTCAGCGCCTGGATCGCAAAGCCGATCCCGGCGACCGCGATGATCCTGCTGGTCGTCAGCCTGTTCTGGCATGCCCGCCTTGGACTTCAGGTCCTGATCGAGGACTACATCCACGATGGCGGTTCGAAATTCGCGCTGCTGGCAGCGCTCAACCTTGCAGTTATCGGCGGCGGCGCGTTTTCGATCTTCAGCGTCGCTCGTCTCGCACTCGGAGTTTCAGCATAATGGCAACTGCCCCCGCCAACGACGGCGGCCCCGACCTGAAGGGCGCTTACAAGATTATCGACCACACTTATGACGTGGTGGTTGTCGGTGCCGGCGGCTCGGGCCTGCGCGCGACGATGGGCGCGGCCGAAGCCGGTCTCAAGACAGCCAATATCTCGAAAGTCTTTCCCACGCGCTCGCACACCGTGGCGGCGCAGGGCGGGATCGCGGCGAGTCTCGGCAACAACACGCCCGATCACTGGACCTGGCACATGTACGACACCGTAAAGGGGTCGGACTGGCTGGGTGATCAGGACGCGATCGAATATCTTGCGCGCGAAGCGCCGCAGGCGGTTTACGAGCTTGAGCATGCCGGCGTTCCGTTCTCACGCAACGAAGACGGCACGATCTACCAGCGTCCGTTCGGCGGCCATATGCAGAACATGGGCGAGGGCCCCCCGGTCCAGCGCACCTGCGCCGCCGCCGACCGCACCGGGCACGCAATGCTTCATGCGCTCTACCAGCAGAGCCTCAAATACGACGCCGACTTCTTCATCGAATACTTCGCGCTCGACCTGATCATGGCCGATGTCGACGGCAAGCGCAGCTGTGTCGGCGTGATGGCGATGTGCCTCGATGACGGGACGATCCACCGTTTCCGCGCTCAGAGCGTCGTGTTGGCAACCGGCGGCTATGGACGCTGCTACTACACCGCAACCTCGGCGCACACCTGCACCGGCGATGGCGGCGGCATGGTGCTGCGTGCAGGCCTGCCGTTGCAGGACATGGAATTCGTGCAATTCCACCCGACCGGAATCTACGGCGCGGGCGTGCTGATCACCGAAGGCGCGCGCGGCGAGGGTGGGTATCTCACCAACTCAGAAGGCGAGCGCTTCATGGAGCGCTATGCTCCCTCGGCGAAGGATCTTGCCTCGCGCGACGTGGTCAGCCGTTCGATGGCGCTGGAAATGCGCGAAGGGCGGGGTGTCGGCGACGATGGCGACCACATCCACCTGCATCTCGATCACATCGATCCCAAGGTGCTGGCCGAGCGCCTGCCGGGAATTACCGAGAGTGGAAAGATCTTTGCCGGTGTCGACCTGACCCGCGAAGCTTTGCCGGTGACGCCGACGGTCCATTACAATATGGGCGGTATCCAATGTAACTATCACGGACAGGTCGTGACGGTCGGTCCCGATGGCGATCCCGATGCGGTCGTGCCGGGCCTTTATGCGGTGGGCGAAGCCGCCTGCGTTTCGGTCCATGGCGCGAACCGCCTCGGATCGAACTCGCTCATCGACCTTGTCGTGTTCGGCCGTGCAACCGGCCTTCATCTCAAGGACAGCCTCACGGCAGGCGCGAGCCAGCCCGAACTGCCGAGCGACAGCGCCGACTTTGCGCTGAGTCGGCTCGATCACTTCCGCTATGCCGAAGGCGGCTCACCCACCGCCGCGATCCGCGCCGACATGCAGAAAGCGATGCAGAAACACTGCGCCGTGTTCCGCGACCAGGCGCTGATGGACGAAGGCGTGCAGAAGCTCGCCGACCAGAACAAACGGATGGAAGATATCCACGTCTCCGACAAGTCGCTGATCTGGAACAGCGACCTGATCGAAACGCTCGAGCTCGACAATCTGATGGCTCAGGCCAACGTTACCATGGCGAGTGCGGCGAACCGCAAGGAAAGCCGCGGCGCGCACGCGCACGAGGATTATCCCGACCGGAACGATGCCGAATGGATGAAGCACACCGTCGCCTGGTTCGACGGCTGGGGCGGCCGCGGCTCGAACATCCGCATCGATTACCGCCCAGTCCATGAGTATACGCTGACCGAGGATGCGGAGTATATCGAGCCGAAGGCGCGGGTTTATTAACGGCAATATGTAGAGCGAGCCAGTGGCGAAGATCACCGCCGAACAAGTTCGGGTCGTTTATCGGTACGCAAATCTTTGGCTCCAAGGGTCCCTCACGAACCGTGAGGCTCGAGATGCGGCGGTCAGCGGTAGCGGAATCAGTTCAGGTTCAGCAGCAAACCTAATTCTTATTGTTAGGGGGCTTCGGGAGGGCAAACGGTTCACGCGAACGCTTAGTCATGCGGCAGCTGAAACTTTGCTTGAGTTGATATCGTCAGACTTTGGGGAAGATGGTATCTCGAATGCCGTTAGAGCGTTAGATCAACACATTGAATACTATGAGAATTTGGATCAAGGAAACAGGCCGGGCCTAAAAGCGATTGCTGATCGCTGGCGGCCTAGAATGACTTTTGATTGCTATCTTGAAAAGCTAGAGAAAGAAGTCGTTGCCATGGCGTCGCTTCCGGCTTCCGAGCGTCGAAAACGGCTGCCGAAAGCTGGCAACAAGCCCAAATCGAGGCGTGTTTCTACGAAAATTTACGAGCGCAACGCCGCGGTTATCGCTGAAGCGTTGGCAAAGGCCGACGGCGTATGTGAACGATGCAAGGCCAAAGCCCCCTTTCTGAGGGCCAAGGATGGCACGCCGTATCTTGAGGTCCATCACAAAGTGCCGCTAGCAGAAGGTGGCGAAGACACACTCGGAAATGCGGAAGCACTATGCCCAAATTGCCATCGTCTCCGGCATTTTGGATAGACTTCGGAAAGCGTCTCTTTAACGATGGCTTGACCAAGGCGGTCCGTGAAGGCAGCCTCTCCTGATGGTCAAACGCGCACTTCTCGCATTCGGTATGGCGACATTTCTGGCCTCGCCGGTGCCTGCCGATGATGCGGTGCCTTCACTCAATCCCAACCAGCCTCCGCCGCATACTCTGCCGTTCCCCAATCTCGCCACCGGGGAGGATCGCGAGGAAGCGCGCGCCAGCCTTGCGCTCGGGCCGCAGATGCAGCGGGGGCTTAGCGCGGCCGACATCCTCGACCAGCGCCGCCGGCTCGATGCCGAACTGGCCAAGCTCCAGCCGCAGCGGCCCGGCACGGTCGATGCCTATGTCCTCACCATCGCGCTCGACAGCGATCCGGTGTTCGCCCGCGAAGCGCGCGAGGCGGGGCGGGTGCTGGCGCGGCGCTATGACGGGGCGGGGCGGACTTTGACGCTCGCGGGACCGGACGGGCAGCGCAACGACTTGCCGCAAGGCTCGATCGACGCGCTGATCGTCAGCCTCGCCAAGATCGCCGAGTTGATGGACACCGAGGAAGACGTGCTGGTGATGTATTCGACCAGTCACGGCCTCGATCTCGGTCTCGCCTATCATTACGGCGACACCGGATACGGTATCCTTAGCCCCGAACGGTTCGCGTCGGTACTTGAGGAACTGGGCATTGAGAAACGCTTGCTTATCCTCAGCGCGTGTTTCTCCGGCGTATTCGTGCCAGAGTTGGCCAGCGCCGACACCGCGATCTTGACGGCGGCCGCAGGCAATCGGACTTCGTTTGGCTGCGAGGCCGAGAACGATTGGACATTCTTCGGCGATGCGATGATCAATCGTGCGCTGCGCAAGCCGCAGAGCCTGCAGGAAGCATCGCAGGAAGCGAACCGATCAGTAGCCACATGGGAATCCGAACGACGCCTGCTCGCGTCGCTTCCGCAAACGTCGATTGGCGACGACGCCCTGCAATGGCTGGCCGAGCTTGAAGCACGCATGCCGCAATCCGCCACCGAACCGGTGGGGCGACCCGCCAACAGCGATTAGTTGGAAGCAGACTCCAACCTGCGGGCATCCGTAATCACCACTGGCTCTGCCAGCATCTGGCCCTTCATCCAGCCTTCACCGGCGTCGGGATCAACGGCCTGCGCGTGGATCGTCTCGACCACGGCCATACCCTCGATCACGTAACCGAAGACGGCGTAACCATTTTTCCATACGGGATCGTCGGATTCGGGCTTGGCATCGAGCCCGACCTGGTCCTGCACCATGATCGAAAAGTCGCCATTGGCACTGCCCGGATCGCCCATCGCCATGGACAGCGCTCCGCGGGTATGACTGAGGCCGGTCTCATTTGTCGGCTCGTGCGCGATGCCGGGCAAGACCCGGTCGCGGTCCCACTGGGTGCCGCCCTGGATCAGGCCGTTGGGTTGCGGGTCCCAATCGGTGCTCATCGCACGGTAGAACACCGTGCCGTCGAAGCGGTCCTCGTCGACATAGCGCAGGAAGTTGGCGGCTGTAATAGGGGCGCGTTCGGTTTCAAGCCGGACGGTGATGTCGCCCAAGGTGGTTTCGAGAACGATATCGACCGTTTCGTATTCGGTGACCGGTTCGGGTTCTTCGACCGGGCCGGTGGGGGCGGTCGAGAAAGCCACTTCGGCGCCTTTCACCTCGAACTTCATCAACAGGTTGCGCTGGCGATTTGAGAAATTGTTGTCCGAAGCGAGGTAGACATAGGTCTTGCCGCGATGCTGACGTACCGCCAGCCCTTCAAAGTTATCGATCGTCAGCGGCGGCTGGATGACAGCCAATACACGGCTTTCCTTTTCCGGAGAGAGTTCGATCACAGCCGCACGGTTACCGTAGTCCGGGCGGTAGCTCCGGAACAGGACGTAGCAGGTGCCATCGGCGACACAGGCCGCATCGGTCGGCGCGCCGCCATGCTCGGCGAGGGCAGGCGGGACGACAAGCTCGACAGGTTCCGGCCTTTCATCGACGACGCGTACGCACGTAACCTGCTCCCCCGCCAGCTCGGGGCAAAGCAACAAGCCCGCCTGTCCGGCCGCCATCGTTTCCAGTCCCTGGTTAGGATCGTTCAGATCCATGACAGTGACACTGGACTGGCTCGCGGTCCCGTCGATCGTTTCATACTTCCACACACGATGATCCCGCTCGAACGCCACAAGCCACCCGCCATCGGATGAATGGGTGATCGCTTCGGCATCGGCCTCGTTTTTGCGTTTGAGCTTCTTGCCCCGCAGGTCGAGCAATGGCCCGCCCGATACCGATTGTACGTCCACCAGCCTGCCCTGAATCTCGTCCGGCGTGATCGTCAGCCAACGACCATCGTCAATCACGGCGAAAAGACGATCTTCATGCCACTCGAGTCCGGATATGCCGCCTAGCTTGTGTTCGCCCGGTTCGATCACGACGCCGCCGCGATAGATGAGCTCGCCGACATCCGTGGCCCCCGGGTTGCTGGGATCGAGGGCAACCGGCTCGGTCAAGGGCAGCACGTCGTCCTGAGCGGCCAAGGCTACGGACAAGCAGCTGGCAATGAGCGCGAAAAGGTTCGTTTTCCAAGTCATTGATCCCACCATATCGCGCCTTCGTCGAGGAACAAGCTTGCTGAACGCCCGTTCATTCAGGCTTCATGTTTACAAACGTAATCGCAATGCCTACAGACGTAGTCGTGGACTGGTGAGGAGGAAGCCTGTGTCTGACAACGACGACAGCAAGCCTGAACGTATCAGCGAAGCCGAGCACGCCGTAATGGAAGTGCTTTGGGATCGCGGAACGGTTTCCGCCACCGACGTATGCGACGCAATTTGCGAAGAGCGGGGCTGGAGCCTCGCAACCGTAAAGACGTTGCTTTCCCGCCTGGTCCAGAAACAAGCCATCTCGACCCGTCCCGACGGCCGTCGTTTCCTTTACAGTCCCCTGATTGCTCGCGCCGAATATGTCGGTGGGGAATCGCGACGCCTGGTCGACCGCCTGTTTGGCGGAAAGGCCGCGTCGCTGGTTGCACACCTCGCCGAAACGGAGGCGCTCAGCGAAGACGATCTCGCCGAAATCGAGGCCCTGTTGAAGGAGCTGAAGCAATGACGGACTGGCTTTTCGACACACTCGTATGGACCGCTGCGTTGATCGCGCTGGTGCTGATTATGCGTCGCCCGGTCGCGCGCTGGTTCGGCCCGCAGACCGCCTATGCGCTGTGGGCTATTCCCGTCCTTCGGCTGATCCTGCCCCCAATAGAATTGCCGAGCTGGCTCGCACCCGAACCGGTCGCCTCCGCCGGTGAAATGACTTCGACCTTTCTAATCCTCGACCCTGCCACTCCAGTTGCGACACAAGAGGCCGTTGCGGGTTCGATGGAGGCGGCGCCCGGCGCAACCACGCCCATTACCCCGCAGACCCTGCTCGATGCCGCTCCGTGGCTCGAGTTGGGGCTTGTTGCATGGTTCGTCGGCGCCGCCATTTTTCTCTTTCTGCGCTTCTCCGCCTATTTCCGGCTGCGGGGAGAACTGTTGGAGGATGCCCGCGAAGTGGGTCGCGAAGGGAAGATCCGCCTGGTCGAAACGCCGGGCACCGATGCCCCGCTTGCGTTTGGAGTGCTTGATCCGGTGATCGCCGTGCCCGAAGGGTTCATGGCGCAGCCCGACCGGATCGCGCGCGATCTGGCGCTCGCCCATGAACTGGCGCACCACAAGGGCCAGGACCTCCTGATAAATGTTGCCGTGCAGCCATTGTTCGCGCTGCACTGGTGGAATCCACTGGGCCGCTATGGCTGGCTGGCGCTGCGACGCGACCAGGAGGCGGCCTGCGATGCCCGCGTGGTCGCAACGAAGCCGGCAGAAGACCGCGCCGCCTATGCCAACCTGATTGCCAGTTTTGCCGCCGGGCCAAACGTCGCGCTCGCCGCCCCGATGGCGTGCCCCGTGCTCGGCGACAAATCGATAGTCCACCGTTTAAGGAGCCTGACCATGTCCAACCAAACGCCCCGCCGCCGCATCGCCGGTCGCGCCCTCTTAGGTGTGGGCGTGCTCGCGCTGCCGCTAACCGCTTCGATCAGCTACGCGGAGCAACAGGCACCCGAGCCGCCTGCACCGCCTGCTGCCCCCGATGTAAGCGCGGTTGCTCCGGCTCCGCCGGCGCCGCCTGCCCCTCCTGCACCGCCGACACCGGTATTGGCCGAAGCAATCGTGACGGTCGATCCGGATACCGGAGAGGAGCGGGTGGTCGAAATCGACGCGGATGACGAAGTGATCATCATCAAGAACGGCGATGCCGATGTGAAGGTCGAGAAGATCATCAAGGAGAAGAAGGACAAGAAGGGCAGGCGCGTTACCAATCGCACACAGAACATCCGGATCGTCAATCGCGGCCAGAAGATGAGCCGTGAAGAGATGGACGAGATCATGAAGGAAGTGCGCGTAAGTCTTGCCGAAGCTGAAAAGGAGCTCGAACGCGTCCCTGTGCTGATCCAGGAAGCGCTTGTCGAGGTCGAGAACGCCGAAGGTCAGCACGGACGCACTGTCGTCAAGATGGACTGCCGCGGAGACAAGGATGATGTAACGCATGTCGAGGAGTTCGAAGGGCAGGTCCGCAAGATCTATATTTGTCAAACCCGCGTCATGGCGCATGCCTTGGAAGGGCTGAAGGAAGCGCGCGAGGCCATTTCCAAAAACCGTGAAATGCAAGGCGAAATGCGCGATCGCGTACTGGAATCCCTCGACGAGCAGATCAACGCATGGGAAAACAAGATCGAGACCTGATCGACCCGGCAGGTCTTGTCCGAAGCGAGGCGGCGGATGCTGAACAGGCACCCGCCGCCTTCATTTTTGCAGTTCAGTTGAAATTCAGTTCATCGCTCACAGAGAACGTTTCGTCTCAAATGGAGGAGGACGGACAATGTCTGGTGAGCGAAGCCCCGGAACGAAACTCTTACTTGTCGGAATGATCGGTGCTCTGCTGATCGTTCCGCTCGCAATGGTCTATTGGCTGGTAAGCGATCGCCAGCATCAGGCCCGGATCGCGCAGCAATCGATCACCGCTGGATGGGCGGGAGCACAGGTTGTGGCCGGCCCGCTGCTTGTCGTGCCCTACACGGTGACTCGAACCTCTACCGAAGTGGTGGAAGGGAACACAGTTACGCGGCAGACCGAAAGCCGCGAACTGCTTTATATCTCTCCCAGCGAGCAGAACCTGGACACGGACATCGACCCGGAAGTTCGATCGCGCGGAATTATCCATCAATCGGTCGTGTATGACGCTGCGATCACAGGCTCAGCGGGTTTTAGCTTGCCCGACGATTTGGACCGGCTTGGCATCGAACGAGACCAACTGTTGCTCGACGAGGCGCTGGTTCAGCTGCCCATCTCCGACCCTCGCGGTCTTCAGACCGATGCGAGGCTCAATATGGGTGTGGAACGGCTCGACCTGAGGCCGGGCCTTGGCAACAGCCAGTCCGGCACCGGGATGCATGCTTTTCTGGATTGGAGCGAAGCGGAAGATCTCTCGTTCGAGTTTTCCTATGGATTGCGCGGTAGCAGCGCGTTCAGCATGGTTCCACGCGGTGAAGAATCGAACTTCGCGGTGCGTTCGAGCTGGCCGCATCCGAGCTTCTCGGGCGATTTCCTGCCGGGAGAAAGCGACCGGGAAGAGAGTGCCGAGGGATTCTCGGCCAGTTGGTCAATTTCCAATCTCGCGCTGGGTCAATCTCTGGTGAGCACTTCGGCACCGAACCTGCCGGTCGCCTATGGCGATCCCACGGAAGGGATCTACTTCGACGAAACGACGGCGACGGGGCAACAGATCGCTACCATCGGGCTGATGGAACCCGTCGATCTCTACAAGCGGGTCGAGCGCTCGCTCAAATACGGTTTCCTGTTTATCGGCTTTACGTTCTTGGCCTTCCTGATGTTCGACATTGTTGCAGGCGCACGAGTGGCATCGGCCGAGTACCTGCTGACCGGGGCCGGGCTGATCCTGTTTTTCGTGATGCTGCTCGCCTTTGCGGAGATGATCGGGTTCGCCCTGGCTTATGTCGTTGCCAGCGCGGCGATAATCGGACTGCTGACGAGCTACAGCGCGGCGGTGCTGGGCGGTTGGAGGCGTGCCGGCTTTATCGCCGCGTTGCTCACCGGCCTGTATGCGGTGCTGTATGTGCTGCTAAACCTTGAAGCGTGGTCGCTGGTGATCGGATCGCTTATGCTGTTCTTCGCGCTGGCTGGCGTGATGTACGGAACCCGCAACATCGAATGGTCGAAGGTTGCGATCGGCGACGAAACCCCGGACATTTCGCCGTCCGAAGACTTCGGCGAGGGTTCGGTTCCGGCCTGATAAGCACCCTGGAAGGGAAGGGCCGGAGCGGTAAGCGCACCGCTTCGGCCCTTTCGCTTTCTAGTCGCCGGCAGGGACGGGGCGCGGACGCGCGGGATAGTCGCAGCCGCGCTGCAAACCGATACCTTTCAGGAATCCCCGGCGGACCATGCCCGCGGTCGCCGCCGCGCGAAGCTTGCGTTCATCGCCCGCGGCGCCCGACACTTCGCGAACCAGGCCCCGGAACGGGATAATCGATCCGACGACGCCTTGCGCAATCTTGCCTTCGCTGATCCCGGTGTCCGCTTCGCCAACAAGGTCGTAGTCGCTGCCCAGAACCTGGTCGAGTTCCGCAATCCGGGCGACAATATCGTTGCACGATGCAAGCCCGTCAAAGGCGTAGGGATCTCCGGCTGCCGCGATCAGGACGGGCGGAATGTCCTTGCTGTCGATGTTGAGATCGCTCAGCGGCGTTCGCGCTACGTCTTCGACATCGGGTTCGTCCTGCTGGACTTGCGCCATGGAGGGTGTGTGCGCGAGGGCGAGAAGCGTGCTCGCCGCAAATGCCTTAGCTGAAATCGAAATAGACATCGCACGCAGATCCATCGGCTGTCTCCAATCCGCGCCGCAACGCCTGCATGCGCTGGTCGCTGGTTCCATGGGTAAAGTTCTCCGGATTGATACGCTGGCCCGCGCGGCGCTGCAGCGTGTCGTCGCCGATAGCGCTGGCGGCGCGTAGCCCTTCCTGCATATCGCCCGGTTCTATCAGGTTGCGGTTCTGGCCGGCCCAGACGCCGGCGTAGCAATCGGCCTGCAATTCCATGCGCACCTGCAACTGGTTGGATTGCGACGGATTGCGCTGCTGGATACTGCGAACCTGCGTCGCAATCCCAGTCAGGTTCTGGATGTGGTGCCCGTATTCGTGAGCCATGACATAGTAGCGGGCGAAATCGCCGGGAGCACCCATCTGCCGAGCCATCGTGTCGTAGAAGGCAGTGTCTATGTAGATCGTCATGTCGGCCGGACAATAGAACGGGCCTGCTGCAGACGATGCATTGCCGCAACCACGGGTGCTGACCGGTCCGGATGGATAGAGTCGGAGCGTCGGATCCTCGAATTGTATGTTGGCTCGGGCGAAGATCGGTGCCCATGTTTCATTGAGGCTGGTGAGGGCGTTGCAAGCTTCGGTGGCGTAGGCGCTGCTGGTGCAGATCTGGTCTTCGGACTGTCCGCCCTGTTGCGCTTGCGGAGAAGTCTGTTGCGGCTGCGTTCCCTCGATCATTCCGATCGTTTGCATTGGGTCTACCCCCAGGACCAGCGCTGCGATCAGGGCGATAACGATCGTCCCGCAACCTATGCCGCCAGCGCGCCTTACTCCGCCGCCTCTTCCACCGGTGACTTTGATTTTCGATGTGTCGAACCGATTGAGCCGCACGGCACTGTTCCTCCCTAGACCCGGCAAATTGTCGCGACCGGTTCGCAATTTGCTGGACAGCGGCGAAACGTGCGGCAAAAGCTTTGTATCGAGTGCTTAAGTGCAGGAGTTGTCGATGTTCCTCAAGGGAAAGCGTGCATTGGTGACCGGATCGACGTCCGGCATCGGTCTTGCGGTGGCACGCGCTCTGGCGGCGGAAGGTGCCGAGGTGGTGCTCAATGGCTTGGGCGATCGCGATGAGATCGCCGCGCTCGAAGCGGAACTTGGCGCGAGTTACAACGGGGCAAACCTGCTCGATCCTGCTGCGATCGAGGTTATGATGGCGGAAGTCGGCGCGATCGACATCCTCGTCAACAACGCCGGGATGCAACATGTTGCCCCGGTCGAAGACTTTCCGATCGAAAAGTGGGACGCGATCATCGCGCTCAACTTGTCGGCTACCTTCCACACAACGCGGGCAGCCGTACCGGCCATGAAAGCGGCGGGCTGGGGCCGCATCATCAACACCGCTTCAGCACATTCCAAGACAGCTTCCCCGTTCAAAAGCGCCTACAACGCCAGCAAGCATGCAGTCGATGGCTTCACCAAGACGATCGCGCTTGAACTGGCACAGACCGGGGTGACGGCCAATTGCATCTCGCCGGGCTACGTCTGGACCCCGCTGATCGAAGGTCAAATCCCCGATACGATGGCGGCGCGCGGGCTGAGCCGCGAAGAAGTGATCAACGACGTGCTGTTGGCCAAGCAGCCGACGAAGAAATTCGTCCAACCCGAAGAGATCGGCGCTCTCGCCGTGTTCCTGTGCCGCGAAGAAGCGGGCAATGTTACCGGGGCGAACTGGAGCATCGACGGAGGGTGGACCGCCGAATGACCCAACTGGGGGCGCGTACCGGACTGCTCATCGCTGCGTTGCTGGCTGTTGCCGGCTGCGCTCGTGCGCCGCTGGCAACGGCCCCTCCGCCCGTCCGCGCCGCCATTGAAGCCAGTCTGATGCGGGATATCGAAGTTCTCGCGAGCGACGAGTACGGCGGTCGACGCCCCGGTACCCTGGGCGAGGAACGGACGCTCGCCTACATCACCGAGGAATTGCAGAAAGCCGGACTGGTGTCTGGGACCAACGATCCCGGGAGCGCCTGGCGCGCGCCGGTTGAATTGATCGCGACTGAGCCCGCGAGCAGCAGGCTCGCTTTCCGCCGCGGTTCAAATATCGTTGAGATCGCCGAGGAAAAGTCCGCGGCATACACGTCCCGGCGGCGTGCTTTGATCGAAGAAGCAGAAATGGTCTTTGTCGGCAGGCTCGCGGAAGAGGTTTCCGAGGAGGATGTCACCGGACGCGCGGTCGTGATGCTGGCTGAACCTGGCGTCAGCCAGATTCGACGCCGCATCCTGTTTGAAAAGAACCCCGTCGCAATCATCACCGTCGTCGAAGATGAAGCGGCTATCGCCGACACCCGCAATGGCTTTGCGCGCGAACGTTTCCTGCTCGCCAAGGACGAAACCCAGAATCTCAGCGCCTACACCACGATGCAGACGATGTCGGACGTCCTTCGCCCCGAAGTCTGGGAAGACCTGCTGCAACAGGCTGATACGGCCAGTTTCATCCCACAGCCACTCGATGTCACGGCGAGCATCGAAGCAACATCGATCCGGCGCGAGTTCACGAGCTATAATGTTATCGGCTTGCTACCCGGACGTCTGCCGCAATCCGGGGCCGTCCTGTTGCTCGCACATTGGGATCATTTCGGCGAGTGCGGTGAAGAAGGTGCCGAGGACAGGATCTGCAACGGCGCAGTCGACAACGCCAGCGGGGTTGCACTGATGCTCGAGCTGGCGCGCCGGCTCGCCGCCTCTGGGCCGCACGATCGCGCAATCTACGTGTTGGCGACAAGCGCGGAGGAAGCTGGGCTGCTCGGTGCGAAGGCGTTTGTGGCTGCACCGGCATTGCCGCTGGACAGCATCGTGGCAGCCTTCAATTTCGATACAGTTGCTGTGGCGCCGGAGGGAAGCGCGGTCGGTTTCGTTGGGGAAGGGCGCACACCTCTCGATAGCCTCATCAAAGACGTCTTGAGCGAAGGACAAAGGGACTTGGGCAACCCCGCCTTCGCCGAAAGTTTCGTGCAGCGGCAGGACGGTTGGGTTCTTCTCGAGCAAGGGGTGCCCGCAGTCATGGTTTCGACGGCATTCAGTTCGGAGATAGTGCTCGGCCCGTTCCTATCGAGCGACTATCACCGAGCATCGGACGAGATCGCAAAGATCGAACTCGGCGGCGCAGTAGACGATCTGCTGTTGCACGAAGAACTGGTCAAGCGCGCGGCGAGCACAGCCAGCCTCCCGTCAGTCGGCGGATAGCGATCCTCATCCCCTAGCGCTGGAGCGAAAGCGCGATTACATGGGCCGCCACGATTCTCCCCGCCTTGCTCAGGAAGTGGCGCTTATGGATATCCCTCTCGGCCTTACCTTCGACGACGTTCTGCTGCGTCCGGCCGAAAGCAACGTGCTGCCTTCGATGGCGGAAACTTCGACCCATCTCACGCGTTCGATTACGCTCAACATACCGATCCTCTCGGCCGCGATGGATACGGTGACCGAAGCGGACATGGCGATCGTCATGGCACAATTGGGTGGCATCGGCGTGCTTCACCGCAATCTCGAAGTCGAAGAGCAATGCGCAGCCGTCCGTGCCGTCAAACGCTACGAAAGCGGCATGGTGGTCAATCCCATAACGATCGGACCCGACGCCGTTCTGGGCGAAGCGCAGGGATTGATGGAGCAGCACAGGATCAGTGGCATTCCGGTAACCGACGAAGCCGGCAAGCTCGTCGGGATTCTGACCAACCGCGACGTGCGCTTTGCGGAAAACCCCGCTCAGCCGGTTCGCGAGTTGATGACGACCGAGGATCTTGCGACCGTACCGCTTGGAACGGGCCAAGAGGAAGCCCGGCGGATGCTCCATCAACGAAGGATCGAAAAGCTGCTGGTGGTCGATGACGACTACAAGTGCATCGGGCTGATCACTGTCAAGGATATCGAGAAGGCCGTCACCTATCCGCAGGCAACAAAGGACGAGGCCGGTAGGTTGCGCGTGGCCGCTGCCACGACGGTGGGCGACAAGGGCTTTGCTCGCACCGAAGCGCTGGTCGATGCCGAAGTGGATGTCGTCATCATCGATACGGCCCACGGTCACAACAAGGATGTCGCCCGATCGGTAGAGCGGGCCAAGACACTCTCCAATTCCGTCCAGGTGATTGCCGGCAACGTGGCGACGGCCGAAGCGACGCGGGCATTGATCGATGCGGGGGCTGACGCGGTGAAGGTCGGGATCGGACCCGGTTCGATCTGTACGACGCGCGTCGTGGCCGGTGTCGGCGTACCGCAATTGACGGCCGTCATGGAAAGCGCTGCCGAAGCGGCCAAGTCGGGCGTTCCGGTGATCGCCGATGGAGGTTTGCGCACCAGCGGCGATGTTGCCAAAGCGCTTGCCGCCGGCGCGTCGAGCGTCATGGTCGGGTCAATGCTCGCGGGCACCGCTGAGAGTCCGGGAGAAGTCTTCCTGTACCAGGGGCGCAGCTACAAGAGCTATCGCGGTATGGGTAGCGTCGGAGCGATGGCCCGCGGCAGCGCAGACCGCTATTTCCAGCAGGATGTGAGCGCGATGAAACTGGTACCCGAGGGTATCGAAGGACAGGTGCCGTTCAAAGGGCCCGCCGCAGACGTCGTTCACCAATTGGTCGGCGGAGTGAAGGCGGCCATGGGCTACACCGGTTCGGCCACTATTGCCGACTTGCAGGAGCGCGCCCGGTTCGTCCGCATCACCAATGCCGGCCTGTCGGAAAGCCACGTACACGACGTCGCGATCACCCGCGAGGCTCCGAACTATCCGACGCGCTAGGACGGCGCGATGAAACCGGCGGCGCGAGTCCAGGCGGCGGTCGAGCTGCTCGATCTGGTGATCGACGGGGCGAAGACCGAAGGCGCACCCGCCGACCGGTTGATTTCAGGCTATTTCCGCGATCGACGCTATGCCGGTTCCAAGGATCGGCGAGCGGTAAGGGAACTTGTCTATCGCGCGATCCGGCACTGCGGCGAGGTGCCTGAGAACGGGCGAGCCGCAATCCTTGCGCTTGCGCGCGAGGATGACGCTATCGCGCCGTTGTTCGACGGATCCAGTCACGGTCCTGCGCCGGTTCTCGATGGAGAACCGGTTGCCCAAGACGGCCTGGCCCCGCATTGGCTTGAAGCGGCGCTGGCCGGTTCCGGCGTTGAAGGAGAAACCGCCGCGGCAATGCTTGGCAGAGCGGCGCTGGATATCAGGGTAAATTCACTCAAGGCGGACCGAGATGGTATCGACCTGCCCGATAAAGGTGAACCGCTCGAGGCTCCGCATGGCCTGCGGTTTCCCGCCGGCACCCGGGTTGAGCAGTGGGAGGCCTACCGAACCGGTATGATCGAAGTGCAGGACCACGGCAGTCAGCTCGCCTGTCTTGCCGCCAATGCACGGGCAGGCGAAACGGTGATCGACCTGTGCGCGGGAGCGGGTGGCAAGACGTTGGGTTTGGCCGCCTCCATGAAGAACCAGGGCGAACTTGTCGCCTGCGACACCGACCGAGGACGGCTTTCTAAGCTTCAGCCGCGGGCTGAACGGGCTGGAGCCGGTTTGATCCACCAACGCTTGCTAAATCCGAAATGGGAAATCGAGACCCTCGACGACTATCTCAAACGCGCCGACCTGGTGCTTGTCGACGCCCCGTGTTCGGGCACAGGAACGTGGCGCCGCAAGCCCGAAGCCAAATGGCGTCTGACGCCCGAGCGGCTCGATCGCTTCTCGGCCTTGCAGGATCGCCTGCTCGACGTTGCGGCGAAACTGACGAGGCCGAATGGGAGGATCGCATTCGTCACATGTTCCTTGCTCGATGCCGAAGGATCGGATCGGGTTGCCGCGTTTCTTGACCGACACGGTTCCTGGAGTGCCGAACGACCCGACCTTCCCTGCGGGCGCGAGCGCGGTGAAGGAACCCGGCTCGACCCGTTCCACGACGGTACGGACGGGTTTTTTATCGCCATCCTGCGTTCATCGTGATACCGCTACCGGTCATGGCTAAGCCCCGATTAACCAGGCTTGCTGATCTGAAGGAGGTCTTCATGCGTTTCGCGCCCGCTGCTGCTGCTTTGTCACTGTTCCTGGCCGCAACGGCAAGTGTGACCGGCGCAGAGGAAAGGGCGCCCGATCCGCGTGCGGAAACCCTGATCGCACAAGGGCAGGCTTCCTTGAAGGCAGGCGATACGCAAGCCGCCATCGACGCATTCGAAGCGGCCCTCGCGGTCGATCCGGGGTATACCCCGATCTTCCTCGAATTGGCCGAGGCTGCGCGCCAGGATGGATTGCAAGGCAAGGCGATCCGGTATTACCGCGAAGCGCTGAACCGCGATCCCGGCAATTTCGCCGCCATATCGGGCGAGGGTGCAGCCCTGGTCGAAAAAGGCGCGCTGGAGAAAGCCAAGCGCAACCTGGCGCGGCTTCAAAGCCTTTGCGGAAGCAACTGTCCTGAAACGGTTGCCTTGCAGACCACGATTGCTGCCGGTCCGCCCGCTCGCCTTGCTGCCGAAACGGATCCTGCAACACCCGCCAGCAACTAGGCGGCAATCGGTCTAGATCAGGCTCGCGAACTCCTCGACCAGCGCAGAATAGACGTCGCGTTTGAACGGGACGATCAGTTCGGGCAGCCGTTCGGGTTCTACCCAGCGATAGGCATTGAATTCCGGCGGATCGTGCGCTTCGAGATCGATATCGGCGTCGGTGCCGAGGAATCGTCCAAGGTACCAGTGCTGGATCTGGCCGCGATACTTGCCTTTCCACACCTTGCCGAGCAGGTCGGGGGGCAAATCGTAGCGGAGCGGTTTCGATGCCGGAGCGACGATCTGGACAAGATCGGGTCCGATGCCCGTCTCTTCGGCGAGTTCCCGCAAAGCGGCGGTGCGTTCGTCCTCTCCTTTGTCGATCCCGCCCTGGGGCATCTGCCAGAATCCATGGGCTCGCGGATCGATCCTTTGACCGACAAAGACCCGTCGATTGGAATTGACCAGCATGAAACCGGCGCAAGGGCGATAGGGAAGATCGCTCACTTCAGGCCGTTCCCAAGGCCAGTTTCATCGCACCCACAATCCTCTCCAGCTCGACTTGTGCACTGGGCACGGCCCCGCGCAAATTGGTGAAGGAGTGGGTGATCCCAGCGATTTCGAGGAAGGTGAAGCTGCGTCCGGCATCGGCAAGAGCCTTTGCATAGTCGCGCCCGGAATCGCGGATCGGATCCAGGCCTGCGGTGATCAGCACGGTCGGTGGCGCGGTGGAATGGTCCCCAAGGATCGGCATTGCCTTCGGATCGTTGCGGTCCGGTGCGTAGGCAGCGTCGAAAAACTCGACTGCAGCCTTGCTGAGGACAAAGCCGTCGGCGAATTCCTCAAGGCTGCCGGACCCGAAGGCGTCGCTCGCCAAGGGGAAGATCGGAACCTGCAGGACCACCGGAATGTCGGCGGGATTTGCGGCAAGTTGCTGCCCGACGACGATCGTTGCGTTCCCACCCGCGCTGTCGCCAATCGTAATTATGCCGGTCGCTTCGCGGCCAAGTTCTGCCGGTGAAGAGGCGATCCAGCGGGTCGCGGCTTCGCAGTCTTCGATCGCCGCGGGAAAGGGCGCCTCGGGGGCGCGACGATAGTCGACGGCGACCAAGGGCAAATCCATCAACGCGGCGAGTTCGGTGCAAAGGGCGTGATGGGTTTCGAGGTCGCCGATCACAAAGCCGCCTCCATGATAGAAAGCGATGATCGGCGAAGGACCGCGGCTTTCGCGGGGATCGTAGAGCCGCAGCGGGATCTGGCCGGCCGGTCCGGGACAGGAGAGGTCGCGGATGACCGCAAGCTCGCGGGCAGGCCTGTCGGCCATGGTGTGGAGCGCCAGATAACTCTCGCGCGCTTCTTCCAGCGTCATATCCGCAATCGCCGGGCCGTCCATTGCGGCCAGGGCATCGAGGAAGGCCTTCATATCGGGGCGGATAGTTGGCGTGTCGCTCATCGAATGGTCTCTCCAACGTGTCTTTTGACGGACCTATGCACCATCGCTAATCGCCTGAAAACAAGGAACGCAAATGGACAACCTAACCCACAGCCTCGTCGGGGCGTTGATCGGACAGACGGGACTGAAGAAGAAGACTGGCCTCGGCATGCCCGCCTTGATAATCGGCGCGAATATTCCCGATGTCGATGCGGCGTGCTTCTTCTGGCTCGAAGGAACCGAACATCTGGGTTTCCGTCGCGGGATAACGCATGGTCCACCGGCGATGATCCTACTTCCGCTGATCCTGGCGGGACTGTTGTGGTGGTACGACCGCTGGCAGACGAAACGTGGCAAACGCCCCGAGGGCCGGCTCCCGGTCGATTTCAAGTGGCTTTACCTGCTGAGCTTGATCGGTTGCCTCTCGCATCCCGCGCTCGACTGGCTCAATGTCTATGGGGTGCGCTTTCTCGAACCGTTCTCTTCTCTCTGGTCGTACGGGGATACGCTGTTCATCATCGATGTCTGGTTGTGGGCCCTGATGGGCTTTGCAACGTGGTTTTCTTTACGGCGGGAGAGGGCTGGGAAAGGCTGGCGCTTACCCGCATCG
>JAAUYH010225808.1_pt1 | contig 34340 bp, 29 predicted proteins | sample 7278061 | NCBI WGS metagenome assembly JAAUYH01 (sample SAMN14350203, study PRJNA611818) | marine sediment metagenome | isolation source: surface marine sediment (0.6m) | place: French Polynesia: Moorea | collected 2018-08 | reverse complement strand
TAATATGACAACGCATGCTGAATTCTTATGATATCGTTATGGACTCTAGAATATGAGAGAATAATCTACAATGTTCTATTAACCATGTTATGTATTTTGTATACACAATATCATAATACCCTAGTATTTAATTGGACCATTGTGTTGTTCTGGAAAAATCCAGTTTCCACTAGATTTTAATTGTGTAACTATAGTGCATTTAATGTGCTGTATTCCTTATTGTAAAATTAATATAAAAGGGCTAAATCGAATAGCGATTTAGTCATCCACGTTTGATTATCAACAACACCAGCCCACATCAACTATCAACCTCAACCTCAACGTAATTGATCTTAAATCAAGGAAGACCCCTTCAATCCCTGTGTTGTTAGTAATGCCAAATTGCATAGTAAAAAATCGCTGAAGTGCGCACCACATCAATTGAGGTAGACTAAACTCTAGAAAATCGCCAAAAACATCTTCACGATCTAGAAAGAGCACAGCGGTTCACAAATAATAGCGGCCAACGCGCTTAAGCGAGTGGAAAAGAACTTCAAGACTTGGAGGCTAAGTTCAAAAGGCACTTCGATAAGTTACTGAGAGTTCTACAAGAAATAAGTAAAATTCCTGCAATAAATGATTGTTTCCTACAGAATATCGAGCTGAGCTATGAGACGTGCGAATGTAATAACGTCCGAATGTACCTCCCATGACTTAGATGAAATAAACCGGAAGACGATTCGAATGTGAAGTAGTTCCTAATCAAAGCCATCAACAAAACTAGCTTGCAAGGTGGAAGCTATTGACTTCCCGAAAGCGATATAAAACTGAGCGAGAAACCGTGCATGCAATACATGTATAGTTGGCTTCTAGCTTCAGAATCTGTCGATAGTAATACTTGAGATTAGAAACGCATTCGGCAATCAGAAATGCGAACTACAAAACTCTCAAAAAGGCTGTTTGGAAGGAAATTCTTGCCTAATAATTCGATATTCTGCTAGAAATCGTTAGAAATCGAAGTTAGTTCGTTGTCTGATTTAGCATTGTGCCTTTGATTTGTCTCAGAACAAAATGGTTATTAGCCAAAACGAAGCATTATTAGAAATATCAAGCCGAATAAACACACTTCAAAATCAATTTGTTTCAGCAAATCATGCAGTCTCAAATAAAGTGGACCTGATAAAATAAACAGTACTGTACACTGCTAGAGCTCGGATTCATTCTTCAGAAAAATTTGTAATGTGTCAAATTGATATTTACCTGAACAACGAAAATTAAAAACCTAATTAGTAGATTGAAGTGGCGGCGACACCGCATATAGTGGTAACCGCGAGTACGCACACGGCCATTGCGCGGTCGGTGCAAGTTAAAATACTTGGGCGACCGTCCATTGATAACTACCTTAGCCCTCTTTCCTGAGGTGGTGATTGTGACCCTGAACCTGGTAGGCAAATTTGGCCACGAAGTGAAGCATGCCTCGAAGCTGCACACTTGGACCGATCCCCCACTCTTCCATGCGACTAGGAACAATACGGGCGCCCGTTTGTCACTCTTTCCGTCATCAGTGTTGAGCAACTGCGCGATCGTGGTGCGCTTCGCCGACTTGATCTGATACACAGCACTGAACTCGAATCTCATGCGGCCCTCGGAAGCCTGGATCCTCTTCGTATAATATCTCTCAGCTCGTGGGTCATGTGGAGACTTTGGTGCACCAGTCGAGACACGGTACTCATTTCCGCGAATGGAGCACCGACGGGTGATATGAGTTCGGCTGTTCTGAGCGCTGCAGCCGATGAGAGCGAGGGTGAAAGCGAGGAAGGTTAGCACAAGCTTCATGGCGGATGCTTTGCCAATAGATATTCTTGCTAAGTATCGTTGGAAGTGTTGGATCGGTTTGGTGGATATCAACCAAGAGTATTTGTCGCTTAAATAGAGGAAGAACATTCACGAGGTTCACAGTCGGATTATTTTTCATCAATGGCTTGTAAATCTTGGAGGAGATTCGGAGCACGACGGAACAACAAAACGACCACCATAAGAAGGCGATGATTGAGCTCAAATATAGATGGTTCTTCGTTGACGAGGCCACTCTCAGCACATTAATATCAGAATGGCATGAACAACAAAGCAACTTCTGTATACTGTACTGTAGATAGTGAGATTCGTGGAATGTGATGCTTGATAGAATACGGGATTCATATTTTCAGATAATTTCTTGAATAATAATGAGAAACTTACTCTAATCTCGTGAATCGCTCATACTCCGCTATATCTCCCGCCAACAGTGCTTGGCCGGTGCTGAATCCTGTGTTCAGTCACCTTTCTTTCATCAGCTAAAATCTTCGATAGACTGAGATATTTCTGGTAGGCAAGAGTCCAATCGGGTATTCACGGACCTTACGATGAAGTCGTGTAGCGTAGCAACAATGCTACCGTAATAATGTGTTGCTCATCGCACCAACAATGGGTACTGTACACCTCCCTGATGAGACCACATCATATGCAGTTGATAAACTACATACGTGCTGCTGTTTCATCTGGAGTGTAGATGGGAAATCGTATCATTTTCATCACACTGTAACCATATCATGGAAACTAGAGGTTTGTTTTTTGGCAAAGATCTGCATCGCTTTGAGTAAAGCAAGTAAATTCCTCGCTGTCTACATATACAAGTACGGTATGGGGTCGCGGAGTCTTGCAATGGAGTTAGATTTGTCGAGGCCAAAAGTGTTCGAGTCTGTAGCACCGAAAAAGAATCACGACTAGTTGAGTCAATCGATAAAAAGCGTTCAGCAAACCGTCGGGGAGAATCAAGGTAAAGGCACACCTGCAAATAAGCACTGATGACGAAAGCGCACAGAAACGCAGAAAACATAAGGAGCACAAGCAAATCTCAATGCACTTCATAAAGGTCAAATCAAGACAACCTTGCCACTGTTGGTAGCCAGGGTACGTGACGTGTGAACGCAAAAAATGACTCGAACAATACTTTTCGCCGCCGCATCACCGCTACATCTGCGCCACCCCCGCCGCGGCATCTGCGCACGCCGCCACTCCGTGGTGGCCACCGCCCGCCCCAGCGATGGACCAGGGGCAAGTTCGCGCTTGCGGGAGGGCGCGCTAGCCACGGGAATGATAGTGAGCGCGGTGGTGAACCGCGTGGCACACCGCATGCAACTCACGGGCGTGATGCAGCACTACACGTTCTTCATCGCGCAAGGCGCCACGCTCTGCTACGCGCTGGTGTACGGCGCGATACTGCTGACGCGGGTGCGGCTGGGCGCGGTGCCGAAACGGCAGGTGAAGCTCGCGTTCCATCCCGCGAACCTGCGGATATTCGGGGCCATCGGCGCGCTCGAGGCGGCCACGTTCGTGTTGCAGCTGCAAGCCGCGGCGTATCTGCCGGGCACGGTCATCGCGGTGCTCACGCAGTCGCTTCTGCCGTTTACGATGCTGCTGTCGTTCCTGTTCCTGAACCGGCGCTACAGCGTTCGCCAGCTGCTGGGCGCGGCGTCGGTCATCGCCGGCGTGCTCATCTGCACGCTGCCCGGCGCGCGCGGCGGCGCGATAGCCCCGTGGGCCGCGCTGCAGTACGGGCTGAGCTTCACGCTGCTCGCGAGCTCCATCGCGCTGAAGGAGCGGCAGCTGCAGCGCATGCGCTTCGACGTGTTCATCGTCAACACGTTCGGCTCCGTCTTCCAATGCATCGCCACGTTCCTGATGCTCCCGCTGTCCATCGCGCTCGCCACCTCGCTCCCCGCCATGCAGTACATCAGCTCCGGATTGACTGCGTTCTTCACCGCGCCCTACATGCCCTGGCTCACCCTGTTCTACATCGCCTGCAACATCACGTTCAACATCGTCGCCCTGAACATGGTGAAGCTCACCTCGGCCTCCACGGGCATCCTCGTGAATCTCTTCTCTGTGCCCATTCTGTCACTGGTGTTTTGTCTCAAGTTGCCACTACTCGAGCCGAGCCCTTTCTCCTGGAACATTATAGCCGGGCTCGCTGTTATAACATTAGGGGTCTTGCTCTACAACATGCGCGCTCGTACACCAGAACCGAAAACTGCTCCCAATTGACTGCCCGCTCCCATTCTTCCATCTCGTGAACCGATGACATTTTCAACACTAATGTATTATACTCATCATTGCAGAACGCTCCAAACTCGTTGAATTATGAAGGAATTTCTATACGAATTGTTGATCATGTGGAAAGTTATGTGGAGTTTCGGTATTGCGCCAAAGTAAACATTGCCTTATTTCTTGTAGATGTTTGAGATTTGCACTTGTACAGTTTTCTCGTAAAAGAGTTCACTCGGGACATTGACGGCACAAGCGTGCAAGGCTGCGCCGTCAATATCACGAGTGAACTCTTTCAAGAAGAGGGCGTAAAAGCGAGTAATGCGGTCGTTGTGACCACGCGCATGCAGAAGTTCGAATTACGGCCATGGAATCTCTACAGCTTTTTCATCCCTCCCACCTCTTGATTGCCGGTACTGTACCAGCGGTCCTCTTCCATACTACGATTCCAATTGCACAGCACTGGGACGAACGCATGGACTGCTGCACCCAAATTGCGTATACACCCAACCGAATTCAACACGACCCAAATTGCGTCATCGCACATATGGTTCACACAGCACCGCATCCAACGCAGCACGATGTTGAGCAGGCCGCCCATCGCCGCGCCACCGCCGCACGAGGCGCTGCCGCCGCCGGCGGGTGCGCCGCGCCCACTGTTCGGGGGTGCGATGCAGATGGCGATCCCGGCGAACTACCACGACGTGTCGCAAATCCGGCAGCTGCCGGACAACCAGGAGGTGTACACAGACTTCCGCAGCGACCAGAGCCTGATCGTGGAGATCGTGGAGCCGCCGAGCGAGGCGGAGCGCGACGCGCGCGGGGCGGCCGCGTGGCACTGGGACGCGCTGGCGACGGACTCGGGCGCCACGTCGAAGAACCTGCTATGGGCGGGGGCCATCGGCGCTGCGGACGCCGCGCAGCGCGCGCCGCACCTGCGCACGTGCGCGCTCTCGCTGGCGGGCGGGCTGCAGACGGTCGCCAAGTTCCGCGACGCGAGCAGCGCCGCGTCCGACGTGCGCGTGCACCTCGCCTGCGTCACGCTGCCGCCGCAGTACAACGCGCACATCCTGCTGTCGTTCGCCTGCCCACAGCGGCTGGCGCCGGAGGGTTCGTCCGCGCGCGCTGGCGCGGTGGCCGCGGTGAGCGCGGCCGACGCGGAGCGCCCCGCCGCGCTGCCGTTCTACAGCGCGCTGGCCACGCTCGAGGTCGTGCGATGGTCACTGTTCGGCTAGCTAATAAATCACGCTTGATAGTCGCCGCTTTTACCACCGCTCTTGCGCAGCAGCCGCACGCTCCGTATCACGATGCCCTTGTCCGCCGCCTTGCACATGTCGTACACCGTCAGCGCCGCCACCGACGCCGCCGTCAGCGCCTCCATCTCCACCCCCGTCTTCGCCTCGTCGCCCGTGCGCGCCGTCGCCTGAATGTTGACACTATACTGCTTCTCGCTCATTCCCAGCGACACCTGCACGCTCGACAGCGGGACCGTGTGACACAGTGGGATCAGTTGCGGCGTTTGCTTCGCCGCCATGATACCCGCAGTTTGCGCTATGCTGAACACATCGCCCTTTGCCGTACGCATCGTACCTTGTGTCGTCGTCAATGCGTCGTACGCCTGCTTTCCGAGCACAACCGTAGCGCTTGCTGTAGCGCTCCGCATTGTCCCCGACTTGCTACCCACATCCACCATCTTCGCCCTGCCATCGCTGCCAATATGTGACAACTTCGAAGCACTGCAAAAGCGTCGAAGTGCAGGTGTTCGCCACATTTTTCAGAAAGGGGATGTGTGTGTGACTTCGTGAAGCGCACAGAATGCATCCCAGGTCATCCAATCACAGCGGACAGTAAGGCAGTTTTTAAACATAGAAATTCGTTTACGGCAGCCTCAAAAAGGGCATTCCCTTCCTCTGGAAAAACATTCACTGTCGCGACTGACTACGCTACCCACCTTGAAGGAGATGAGCAATCCAACCTTCCTAAAACCCCTATCAACATGACCATACCATCAATGAATAAAATACAGCGCAAGTTTACCGAGACAAATTCGATCCTCGCACTACTTATTCTGTTCACCACCATGCGGCAGTGCCGCCATAGTAGTAGAGAAGCTAGGCAGTGTCTGCATCGCCTGCTGCTGTTGAGGTTGTTGTTGTTGCTGCTGCTGTTGGAGCTGTTGTTGTTGTTGCTGTCGTTGCATTTGCTGCACTTGCTGTTGCTGTTGTTGCTGCTGTACGACACCAGGTTGCGCCGCGGGAAGCGCACCTTGCCCAGGTTGTGCCATATTGACATCCATCGGCGCCATGCCTGTGAGCGGCGCAAGTTGCATCGGCGGCACCGGCGCCGTTCTCCCATACGCATCACCAACCGTGAGCTGCTGTTGTGCTTGCTGCGTCGACCGCTCCATAGCTGCCGTAACACGATCCGCATACACAACTGCGCGCTCCCTTTCCAACCGTTCACTTTCACTCCTAACATGTCGCTCCATTTCATTAAATGCGTTAAGTTTCAATTCGAGGCATTTCATCTTTGTTTCCACGGCCGCTGCAAACGTCTTTTCCATGTTTTCTGCTTCTGCGTCTGCCAACATTTTCGCTCGGGCTGCTGCTGCCCCCAGGCCCACTGCTGCTGCCGCTTCCACAGCTTGCTGGTCTAATTTCGTATTCGTCATCTTCAAGCCGTTCATTTGTGCTGCCTTCTGCTGTTCGAGTAGCGTCTTCGCCATCTCCTTCTCTTTTCCTTCAGCCGTCTCTTCCTTCTTCCCAACACTTTCGCTCATAATTTTCGCCAGCGCTGCTTGTGCCGCGGCGGCTGCCACCTCAGGAGAAACACTGCTAGCCAAAAACGCGACTTGCGCCATGATAGGGTTGCTAGTATCCGCGAAAGGCAATGTTGGTCCGGCAAACTTCGCTCCCCCGTTATCCTGTCCAATTGTAGCATCACTGACTCTCGAAAACAAGCTACCCTCACTGTTAGTGTTCCACTTGCCAACCTGGTCTCCAAGGAACGAATCTTCAATAGGCATACGCAAAAACTTCAGCACACATTGTTCATTGTTCTTGGTTTGCACATGTTCCGCAACCTTATTCCAATCATCACTAAACTTCTCAAGGCCCTCCAACAACCGCAGTTCTTCGAGTTCACTCCAAACACTTCCATCATATGCCTCCGAGTCAATAACCGTGGTCAGCTGTTCAAAGTCTCTAGAAGACAAAGTGCTAGGATAAGATCCATTCGCAAAACACTCAGCACATAACACCACTTCCGCCGTACCTACACTCTTATATCTCATTCTCGAACAATCTTTTCCACAGCTATCGCAATCATATTGCGTAGCTGCAGCCGTTGCATACAATTCGCGTCGACTTGCAAGTTCCATCGCTTTTCTCTTCTCCGGCTTCTTTGCGTTAGCCATTGCATCTTTGATCGATACAGGGGGTCCTGGAGGTCCGGGTTTCGGATCATCGAAAAACAATAATCGCGGTACACCTTTCGCATACTGCGTATTCCTGTTGCTATCAATTTGCACAGGCTTCGGTCTCCAAGATAGTGGGCCAGTCGTAATGTTGAAATGCGGACGACTTTCTGGGATGGTTCCATAGTTGATGAGACCCCAATGCTCCAAAAACGCATGAACTCTCAAAATAGCGCACACATCACCAGCAAGATGTCTTCTACAACTTGTCGCAGTCAAATACTTTTCAGGGTTCTGTCGTGCACTATCAATCATGAAATCACGATAAATCTTATACACTTTCGGGGACTTGGACGCACTTCTGCCATTGAAAAACTCAGGCAAAGATCGTTTCTCAATATCATGAATACTATCCATTCGGAACCAGCTCGTCTGCGATGGAATTCTCACTGTCGAAGCAGGCAATGAATCCGCAATATCCGCACCCATAATCGGAGCACCAGCCTCCGGTCCCGCCAGACTCTGCTCTGCGACAGCCCGAACACGAGGTCCTGTGATTTCTTCCTTCTTCGCGCCATCTAAGATATCATCCCCAATCGATGCGATTTCCTTCTTCATCGCGTCGTCAGCCTTCTTCCTCTTGTCCGATTTATTGGCATCTTCCATAACAATATTCGTTTCTTCCTTCGCTTTCTTCGTCACTTCGGGTTCAACTTCTAAAGAGATATTACGAATTCGCTTCACTTCCGACTCTCGAATCGGCAATGCGTTCTCGACGCGAGTAACACCTGGACCCTTGGGACTCGAACGCTTCTCTTTCTTCTTCCTTTGTTCTCTGTCTTCTTCCTCACTCTTCTTCGTAGACTCCTTACTCGACTTCTTCCCATCCTTATTGCTCTTCGATGTAGCGCCCGGTTGAACTTCTTTCTTCTCATCAACATCCTTCATGATGGCATCTTGTTCCTCCACCTTCTCGTCCGGTACGACAGGAGTTTTTCGCGACTTTCCCTCCGAGTGTTTGGACACAATTCTCTTCTCAGCTGTTCCCGACGACGGCATCTTCACACGAATTTTCAGCGCAGGCTTCTTCTCCTCTTCGCCCTTCTTCTTTTCCTTTCGTTCATGTTTCGGCGTTCGTTTGCCTTCCGCATTACGATCTTCCTTCGGTCGCCTCAGAGGGAGACGCATTTTAACAGATACTTCGGCGCGTTCGATTCGTCGGCGATCTTTCTCTTCAGATGTACGAGGTCTCTTTCTCGGACTCTGACCTTGATGTGAGATTCCATCCCTTGAACTAGTCGCGCCCTGCCCTGAGGACCCTATTCGTTCAAAACCATCGCGAGACTTATGCGCCGATTTCGACGATTTTCCGTCCGTGCTTCCATCCTTGCGTTCATCCCTCCTCGCCTTGTCTCTCTCTCGTTTCCTGTCTCTCGAAGCATCTTTCTTGCGGTCTCTGTCTCTCTCACGGTCACGATCTCTGTCCTTCGGCCTGTCTCGACTTCGGTCTCTATCGCGTTCCCGCTCACGATCTCTATCCCGATGACGATCGCCTTTCTCCCTGCGTTCCTTGTCGCGATACCTGTCCTTATCACGACTCCGTTCTCTGTCTCGGTCACGGCCGTCCTCAATTTCGTCCTTCGACGAAGACGAACGCTTCCTTTTCTTGCTCTTCTTTCTTTCGCGTTCCGCCTCCCTCTCCTCTCTCAACCTCTCACGCTCCTTATCCCTCTTCTCCTTCGCCGCCAACCGTTCCGCACTTTCCTTCGGTGCACTCTTCATGGTCTCCGCAATAAGCTTCTGATCGGTAATCAAATAATCCACCTCATTCATCCACTCATTGAACAAGTCCGTATCTTCCACCCATCTTTTCTGCACATGCCAAACACCCACATGCGGTTCTTCTTCTTCGGCATCACCCGATATAATCGAACGCTCAACCCAAGTGTTATAACTGTCTGGATAGTACCACCAATGCACATACGCCATATCACCTTTGATCTCCAAGGTACTACAATAGTCGGTATCCTTCGTTTCTTCCCTTGTCGTTCCCGGCGGGTCATTGTGAATGATGTGCGTTGCCTCCTTCACATCATCGGTCCAAGCGCTGCGACGCTTACAAATCTCTCTCAATTTTTCGCGCGCACCCAACGGAATGGCGCCCGAACAAAACACCTTGACACTTGGAATTTTTCCCGCGCGTCTCAAGTTGCGTTCAACCACAGACACCATGCGTAGCAACGAATCAGTGGCGGAATCGCTTTTAAATTCGAGGCGTCGCAATTGATGAGTGGCCTTGTAAGACAAAACAGTACACAAAATGATATCAAGTGCACCCTTCGGTGCGTAATCAAACCACACACGATGCGGCAACTTCATGAGAGTAGTACGTTCCCGAATCCGCGACATCCGACCAAGAGCAGTCTCCATGAACGTTCGCAGCTGTGCCGTGAGGGAAGCAAGCGCACGAGGGGTGGCATCGGCAATCGAGAAGCCAAGCTCCTCGGAAGTTCTAGAGCGCATATCCGCGGCAAGGTCGGCGAATTTGGCTTGCATGTGCGGCTCCTCGTATTCCTTCACATTGACGGTGGCCATTTTGAGGACTTGAGCGCCCGACGGGCCTTTCGTGGACGCCATGGTGAAGGATCACCCTGTAGGCCGTCGCATGCACGACGGCGGGGCTCGGGCGCACCTGGCGACACAAAAGTGGGAGGCAAAGTTACGGGCCAGTATGAATGAGAATGTGGGTATCGTCGCACTAAGGAAGTCGGGAAGAAGCGTACGGGGGAACCAAAAGAGGAGGAAGAAGCAAGCGAAGGGTGAGCGAAAAATTAAATATGATCAAGTTGGATTTATTTTAAAAAACATCGCCACGCATGCCACGTGTTCCTAAGTTTCCAAAGCCTGCCCATGCTCGGGATGCGACAACCACGAGCGTACAGCAGTGGGCACGAGCAGCACGAGCAACAACGATAACCCACCGAAAATTCCTAATCGCCATTCCTAATCGTCACGCAGCACGGAGCGGCTCTTGCGCGGGGAGTAGGGTGTTTTCTCTCGTCGGCGAATCGACTCGGTGTTGCGACGCCACCCGGTGACGCGGGGGCTCTCCGCATTGAACGACACCTCCTTCTCGGTGGGCGATGTGTCGAAGCGTGGCTTGCGGTTAGCGCAAGACGACTGAGGTGTTTTGAATTCCGAGTCGTTGATCGAGCGTGGGGTCTTGAATGCGGCGTCGTCGTCGACGCGCGGCGTATTCGACGGCTGCGTCAATGGGGACACGGGTTGTTTTGGATCCATGCCGATGGTGTGTGCGCCGCGTTGCGAGGCGAGGCGCTCGCACACATATTAAAGACGATAGCGCGGCAGGATGACAACAGTTGGGCTCGTGTTGTCGTTGCATAGTAATGGAGTTACCCTTTCCGTCGATTGCGTGGCCATGACTTTGCCGTCGTTGTCATCACCGCATTGCACCTATCCTAATACTTGCCATTTACCAGCCTCCATTGCGCTATTATCGAGTAGTTCCACCATTGAGCTGATGCGTAAATCATTCGTGTAGACATTTTCACGCCAGTCTATACAGGGCGCGGTTTACCATCCCAGCAAATGTCACACTCTAAACAACCTCACAATAGCAGCTTCCACATCGTAGATAGATATCACAGAACTACAATGCAAGGAGCATGCGATTTTAAATCGACACTTTCATCACGCAAGCCATCTCGGTCATTACGGAGACACAAGATTAAACGAGGTCAAATAAAGCAATCTCACACTGAGTAAATATTTAATTGCAATCTCCGCAACCCGTTCACACGATGAACAGCGCATCAGCCCCATGTGTTCTGACCATCGCCGGTTCCGATTCAATAGGCGGCGCGGGGATTCAAGCAGACCTAAAGACATTCACAGCGCACAACGTGTACGGCTCGTCCGTCATAACCGCATTAACAGCACAAAACACAGTAGGCGTACAATCGGTACACATCCCACCGCTCTCATTTATTGAATCCCAGCTTACGAGCGTTCTGAGCGATGTGCGCTATAGCGCCGTCAAGACTGGCATGCTGCCAAGCGCCGAGATAGTAAACCTCATCAATCGCAAGCTGCCAAAATCCATTCCCTTGGTAATCGATCCCGTCATGGTGGCCACGACCGGCGCCTCGCTCACCCCCCAAGACGACCCTGTCTGGTACACAGCCATGTGCGAGCTGATGCAACGCGCCACGCTCATCACCCCAAATCTCTCCGAGGCTTCACGTCTGCTCGACAACACACCTATCACAAACACGACCGGCGTGCGGGACGCCGCGCGACAAATCGCGGAGAAGCACAACATTTCCGCGGTGCTCGTAAAAGGCGGGCATTTCCCCGTGCCCACACAAGCCGATCTGACGGAAACGTTCGCCGACCGCAGCGTCGCCACCGACATCCTGTGGGACGGGACCAGCTATCACGCCTTCACCAAACCACGCATCGAGAGCGCCAACACACACGGTACGGGGTGCACGTTATCGGCCGCCATCACGGCGAACCTCGCCCGCGGCGAGCCGCTGCCGAGCGCGGTGCGAAACGCGAAAACGTACGTGCACGGCGCGATAGCGCACGGATTCGCGCCCGGTTGCGGAGTGGGAGTACTATCATTTAGCAACGTTACAAATTCAAAAGGCAATTAAAAAAACTGCGCCATTTTCTGCACCCGACTCGCCACCGCGCCTGTCTACCGAAGCGGCCGTCGATCCGTCGATCTCCAAGCCCCGATGTCGCTGTTCGGCGGCTCCTCGACGCCGGCATTCGGTGCATCGCCGTTCGGGCAACCCAGCACGCCCGCGTTCGGCGCCAGCACCCCGGCGTTCGGTGCCAGTACGCCCGCTTTCGGGGCTGCGAGCACGCCCGCGTTCGGACAACCCACGAGCACGCCCACGTTCGGGTCATCCACGCCATTCACCGCATTCGGCGCACCATCGCCGTTCGGCCAACAGCAATCGGGTGGATTCGGTGCTAGTACACCTGGGTTCGGTTCCAGCACCCCTGCGTTTGGTGCGAGCACTCCCGCATTCGGGTCGAGCACCCCAGCATTCGGCGCGAGCAGTTCCGCCTTCGGGGGGTCTGCGTTCGGTCAATCCGCCAGCGGGTTTGGTGGTGGATTTGGTGCATCACAAAGCGCGTTCGGACAACCACAATCTGGATTTTCCACGCCTGGTCTGTTCGGTGGGGGTAGCAGCTTCGCTGCCCCCGCCGCGCCCGTAGAAGCCGCGAGCACGACGAAAGTGCGGGACCTGCCCCAACCCATGCAAGAGCAGCTGATGAGTGTGGAGCGACATCTCAATGACCAGCGCCTGAAAGCGGCGCAGCTGCGCAACCTAGCTCGCGACATGGACGAGCGCACGCGAGCGAACGAGTCGATGACAGCGAAACACGGCGGTGCGTTGAAACGAGCCATGGCATCGCTGGACGTTCTGGGACGGCATCTGATTGCACTGAAAAACGCCACATTAGTAGAACGCCGCGACTTGGACGCCGTCAGAACCGCATCTGAGGCATATCAGAATCGCTGGCAGGGCTTGTCTTGCCATGTATCGCCGTCATATTTCGAGCGCGTCGTGTCAGACATGGAGCGTCGAGCTGCGGAGTATCGACGTGAAATTGACGAGATTGGTGACTTTTTGAGAGCACAGGGCAGGCGATTCGGCCACATCCCGAACTCGAACGGTGGATTCGGGCGTGCGGCACGGCCGGGTGCGCCGAAGTGGCTGGGTGAACCCATGGAAGACAGTGTGAAGGGCGTAGATGCAGTCATACAACGACAATACAAGTACTTCATGCGTGTAGCCAGTCAAGCGGCTAGAATGCACGATGAGACTTTGCGTCTTGTAGCGGCATTTCGTGACTTGCACGCGACTCGAGCGCCTCTCGAAGATGACCCATTCCAACGCGCAGAGGCACAAGAACGGGCGAAAGGTATTCGCAATCGTATCATCGCGCAGCAACGTGTTCGTGAACAACTCACGAGTCGCGCGGGCGCCACGCCGACGCAGGGATTCGCTGGGAACACACCATTTGGGCAGTCGTCGGCGAGCGGGTTCGGAAGCAACACAGGCGGAAGTCTGTTTGGGGGCGGAGCACAGTCTACGTCGGCGTTTGGCGCATCGTCGTCTTCCCTGTTCGGGGCTTCCTCATCCTCGCTATTTGGGGGTGGAGGATCATCCTCCGCGTTTGGCGCTTCGTCTTCTGCGTTTGGTGGTGCCTCCACACCGTCTCTGTTTGGCTCGTCCACGCCCGCGTCTTCCTCTGTATTCGGGGCGACCTCTACGCCCTCGTTTGGCGCGTCCTCCACACCTGGCTTGTTCGGAGGTGGTGGCGGCGGTGGTGGCGGTTCGACAACGCGCAGTGCGCAACGACGAAAGCGCTTCTAAGGTATTAATTAAACGAGACGAATTTCATTTGCGAACTGCACATTACCATCAAATCTCTTTACTCTTTCCTTCAGCCTTTTTAAACTGTACAAAGCGCAACCGCTTCTTCCGCAGTTTGCAAGCTGTTTGATTTGATTTGCTCGAATAACGGTCAAGTATAATGTGTCACCTACGGTTGAACACAGCCGCGAGCCCGGTTTGACGAGACTAATTGAGCACGTTTTTGATTTCAGGTACATTCTGAACATGAGCCGTGTCGCACTACTTTCGATGTCTTCGGAATTCTATCGCCTTCACAGAATTTGTCCTGCACCTTTCCCAATATATTCGCAAGTTCGCTACTATACGATGAATCGTTCATATGAATGTAATAACAAACGAAAAACTCAAGTCGCGTTCGCCGCCGCGCGCAGGTACGGTTGCAGGGCAGCGAGCGAGATGAGCAGCGCTTCTTCAGTACGGATAGTCCTGGAGCCTTGTTCGGTACAAGTGTTGACATAAAAATCGAATAGGTCACCAACATCCTCCAATTCCTTAAGGGCCTCATCATTGTTGGCAGCAAACTCGAGGCCATTCACCCCACCGAACACTATCAGCGCATGCTTGTGGCTCGGTAAACCAGGCAAACCATTACTTCCCAGCGGCGTACCGCGCTCCGAGGTGCCCACCACGAGGTCGTATTGCACGGGAGCGTCGCGAAACACATCACTGAGCGACTTGGCTGTTCGCACACGATAACCCCAATACTTGTCAGGCGAATTGAAGGGCACCACCTTCCCGAAGAGGTACTTGCCCGGTGCTTTGTGATAGATCTCATCGCCGCTCGGTGACAGGTCTACCGTGACACGCGTGCCCGATGGGGCCGGTTTATCCACCTCTGCGAGGCGGTCCAGTCCAACATCAACGTGACGACCACGCGTATAAACACCGTCTCGATAGCGACAGTAATCCGAGCGTGCGAGATGGGATGGCAAGGCAAGCGGGTTCAGCAAACCTGCAAGTCGTAGCATTGGCGTGCGTGGGTAGAGATGTTTGCGCAAGTATTGTGGAGTTTCCGCATACTGTAACACAGTGTGAAGGAAATTCTGTGCTCTTGTAGAAGCGTTGTTCGGCGCGGAGTCTAGAAACACGACGATTTCGGTGACGCAGTAGATTGCGGCCGTGCGTGCGACCTGGCCCGCGAGGTACATTTGTAGTTCGGGTGATTGAGCATTTTGAATGATTGATGAGGGCAACGCGATAGATAGAGTCGGTCGCTGTGTTTGTTTGGGAACTATCTCGAAGTCGTCGTCCTCATCGACGCGACGACGTTTCGAGACCATTTTGTTCATTCAGGTTTACCGACGACGTCGAGGTAGTGGATCGCATCAAGGCTGGATTACGAAAAGTGCCATTACAGTGCATTATTGAAGTATGAATTCATGGGACTGAACTGACTCAATTCAATAAACGGCGTACAAAACACAAGAACGTATTCAGTGTAATGTGCCTCTTGTCACCACCCGATTGGTCGCGCTCCAGACTGCGCGAATTCCGTTATCCACGCAATGCAATCGGCAATCTAATAACGTCAGTCGCACTACCGTACAGGTCCACTGAAAAGTACGCGTGAATAACATCCGCCGCGACCCTTATCAACCCACGCACCACACCAGAAACATGAGCACCTCACTGTGTTGTTTCGCCTCGGGCATCGCCGTAAGTTCCTCCACGCGCGCCACCGCCGCACGCGACGAATACTAACCTGGCGTAGGGCTCCGCGACAATGGCGGCGTTCGGCGCAGCGATGCGGTCGCACAACGAATTCCTCGGCTACAGCGGCAACTTCGACGAGGCCGCCAAGGCGTGCTTCAAAACGAGCGGTGTGTTCCTCGTCATTTCCGGCGTTTCCTTCGTCGCCTTCGTCGTCGGTGCAGTCAAGTCGAAGCTGTCACCGCCGGCCCCCAGTGTTGAGTACACCGCCGTCTAATAAATCGTCGCCTACTTTAACCGTCTACTAGGTCATGCTCTGCCGCGCGCATTCTAATTTGTATGCCGATGGATGGGTGCGTGCGTCTCACTTCTCGTGTCCTTTCAAGTCATCTATTTCACTTAACCATAGGGTGCAGTATCGTGCAACGTGGAAAGTTTTACGCTCCATTTCTGCCAACGCACCAACTATCCGATAAACATCTACCCGCTCTCAACACAATTCTTGTGCGTTTAGCCCGACTTTCCCAACATCTTCCACAGAGTGGTCCAAGAGGAATACCTGATGGACCGAATCGAGGCAAACCGTACCTGAACGATGCGATCTTACACCTGTGGCCATGTGCAATAGAAACACCAAAGAGTCTCACTCGCTCGCTTGCTCATCTCCACATTTATTCATCCCTTCCTACATACGAAATGGTTCCCTGCACAATCGTGCCCAACATGAGCACCCCGAGCACCGGCTGAATGAACGGCTTCCACAGCGCCAGCCACGGGTCGAGTAGCACATCGTTCTGCGCCGCAAAATGGGGCACTAGGGCAACAACCAACCACGCCAAAAGCGCCACAACCAAGAAGAAGTCAACCAGCAACAACGTCTCTATCGCGCTCCTCACACTCTGCAACGGTTTAACATCTTCCACCTGCGTCTCCACCTTCCGCTTCTGTTTCAACATCTCCATGTCACGCCGCACCATCTCATCCGCCGCCCGCTTGCGCGCCGCCGCACCATCCTCGCTTCTCTGCGCGCACGTCCACGCTTTTCGGCGCACGCCGCGTCGAGCCAGGGGCGGCAAGCTCACAAACGCGAACGAGGTCATCTCGCGTATCGCTTACAGCGCAGTAGGAGAAAATCTCAGTGAGAAACGTTAAATTTACTACAGCTGTACCATATCACTTGGGAGTCCCTGAAGTATTTCTCATCCCATCGTCCTTTCCTCCGTCCATCATGCCGATGTCTTCATCCCCGAACAAGTCCAACAGGTCCTGCACCGGGTCCTTCGTTCCCTTCGCCGCACCACGCTTGTTTCGCCGGCCACCACCTCCAGTACTCATTGGGATGTCCGGCAAATCGTCCACGAACAAATCGTCAAAGTCTTCATCCACCGCCGCCGGCGTCATCTCCGGCCCGTCCAACACGTCCAGGACGGTTGGCATACGCTTCGACTTCTTCTTCGTAGTCTTCTCTTCCGTGCCGAATATGTTGTCCAACAAATCGTCGTCATTTGATACCGACGCATCCACGAAGCCATCATCGTCATCCCGCGCCATCTCAGCACCGCCATCATTTTCTTTCTCACCCACCACAGTCGCCTCGGCAAACTCATCATCATCTTCCGCCTCCACTCCCGTTCCCTTCAGCTCCTCCAACAGCACCTCCTCCTTCTTCGGCGCTTCTTCCTTGACCACACTCGAAATGCCCAGCTCCGCCTTAATTTTTCGCGCGTAATGCACGAGTTCCACGGTGACCAAGTTCAGGTCGGGCTTGACTTCCAATATCGTCGCATAGATGCCCTCATACTCGCCATCCAGGACACGGATCGAATTGCCAGGCCGCAAGATCGTCCTGGACTCGGGCTTCTCCTTCTCGGCAGTTTTCATGCGTTCGAAGACGTTGGCCAGCTCGCGGTCGGAGATGGGCACGGGGGGCATAAAGGGGTCCTTCTTCTTCTTGTCACGGTTGGGGTCGCCCATGAAGAACTGGACGTTGGGCACGCTCTGCACGCGATTGTAGGACTCAAAGTTCATGCACATGTGGATGAGGATGTAGGAGGGGTAGATGCGCTCCTCGCGGTTCACGCTCTTCCCCGCCTTGTTGAGGCGCATGATTTTCATCGCCGGCACCATCACGTCCCTCACGCCCAGCTCGGGCAGGGACCTGCCCAGATTGCGCAGCGATATCGCGCAGCTCTGCTCGCACCCCGGTTTCACCTGCAGGAAGAACCACCTGGGCGTCGAGTCCCACACCGCGGCGTGCTTCTTCGCCTCCTCCAGGAATCCGTCGCGCTTCGTCACATCCACCATCTTCTTTCGCACGCGTTTCGTCTTCCCGGTTCTGCCGGGCCTTGCTTGAGTGATCGTCGCCCGATTGTCCTTCGGCGGTGCGGTGGGTGTGGGGAAGCTGTCCAGCCCCACCATGGGATCCGTGGCGATATCCGACGAAGGCGCGTCACTGCCGAGGGAGAAATTCTCCTCGGTTTCCTCGTGCGTTATGACGGCGGGTTGCAGGAACACGGGTTCCTCGGCATGCGCGTTTTCGGCGAACGGGCTCAAGTCAGTGACGCCATCCAACGCGGACAATTTGTCCCAAGAGCGCGACAGCGCGGCTTGCAGCCCGGTGTCGCCATCGACCGCGCTCGCGTTCATCGCGCCCTCCATTTTGTCGGCGCCCTCGCTGCCCACGCTTTGGTCTTCCCCATTCGACGTGATGGTCGCGCAGCTGTACGGCCGTGCCACGCGCGCCGGGCGTACCCTCCTCGCCCCATGCGTCGTGTTCCTGGACGCTCGCCACGAGCCGAGCGACACGGGGTGCGCGAACGACGGCGTCTCCATGCCACCGCACACCGACTGAGCTCTGTTGACCAGGCCTAGTATACGTGTACACAGCAGTTGCTATGCACCCAAAAGTGAAATTTGGAGATTGCACTCATCGAGCAGATCCCCACTGTAAGCACCGTTGAGCTCAACAACGATGTGCCTTGCATTCACGCCCGCGGCATTCGCAAGACCGCCGTCAACGCGACGCGAAACCTGCGCGGTATGTAAACCCAAGACCATCGCCACACCGCCTATTCATCGACGCGCCGCGCTGCAGCTCTTCGCGGCGGTATGTGGCTCATTGCTAACACGTGAGGCGGCGCGCGCCGATGTCAAGGTCGAGGACTTCAGTATCGGCGAGGGCCCGGCGGTCGACGCGGGCAGCGTGGTGACGGTGCGCTGGGTTTTACGCCGGTCGAACGGCTACTTCATCGACGCGTCGTACGGCTTCGGCCGCTTCGATGACTTCACGTTCACCGCCGGCACGCAGGACACCATCCCTGGCTTCGACCTCGGGTGTCGCGGACTGCAAACGAAGGGGCGCCGCAGGTTCATAATTTCGCCCGACTTGGGCTACGCTGCGACTGGCGCGAAGCCCGGCACGCCCGGACCCATCCCACCCGAGGCGGCGGCGAGACGCGCGATTCGTGCACACGCCAACGAGCCCCTGATTTTCGAGGTTTACGCGGTGAAAGTTCGCCCGGCGCCCTCCATAGGCAAAGGAACTTGGTAGTGGGTGCGGTTTTGAATGAAGGTGTGGCGTGATTTTCATGACTGCGGTGCGGTGAGCGTGGCGGAAGTAGTTTATCGTTCTAGAGGTTTCGCACATGACCGAGTACGTCGAACTCGGCGATGGCGGCGCCGATGCGGCGCATGTAGCTGGCGGTGGCGCGCTTCATCGAGTCGGGGAAGTCGGGGTAGCTGCCGAACGACGCGAAGCCGTAATAAAACACCATGCCGAGCGCGAGCCTCAAGTCGGTCATCATTTTGCGTCGGTCCAGCCAGACGCCGTTGCGACCCGACGCGTCAACGTAGCGGCGCACGACCTCGTCGACGCGCCCGCGGTACTGGTCGGGCTCCATGGAGAAGCCCACGACGATGGCGAGGTCCTGCGCGACGTTCGTCACGCCCGCCAGCTGCGGGTCGACGATGACCACGCGGTCGCGCGCATCGTCGAAGAACAGGTTCTCCAGCTTGGGGTCACCGTGGCTCAGCGTCAGCGGCGCCTGCGTCATGTGCCGCACCAGCAGCGGGAAGTACGTCTTCCAGGCGTCCCCGAACGCCACCGCCTGCGGCGCCAAGTCGGGTACATACGTCTTCGCGTTCGCCCAGCCGCCGTCGTGCATCCCCTGCAGCCCATTCACGTACGTGGGGTGGTCGTAGCCGACGAACACGTCCCTCAACTCGCTTAGCTGGCTCGAGTCGGTCCAGTGCGAGTGATAGGTCGCCAACATGTCCACGACCCTCATCGCGTCGTCGAAGCACAGCCCCTTTGCGCGGTCGCGTTGCTCCAGATGCGACACGTCGTCCATTAGCAGGCAGTAGTCGTTCCGTTGCTCATTCACCATCGCCGCGTACACTCGCGGCACATGCACCTGACAATTGGGCGCCACATCGCGATACCACAACGCCTCCTTCCTGTACACGTCAAACTCCTCGACAAGAGCGCGCTGCTTCGGCACATCGAGCGGCATCTTCATGAACAACCTCGCGGGCCCCTTGCCCCTCTTGTACGACACGCAGATTTTGTACGAACTACATATCAGCCCGCCACCCGAGAATCGCTCGGTCTGGATACTGCCTACCTCGCCGTCTTCGGCGATCCCGCCGCTTTTTCGTAGCACCTTAGTTAACCATTCCGCGGTGACCCGATTCGCCCCACCAGGCAATCGGAAGTCGATCCCAACGATGTAGGATAGGTGCATCGTGATGCGACAGATGGAATTCAGCACTGTTTTCTAATTGGATGCAGCCCCAAATACGAGTGGTCAGGTGCTACAGTCCGGGACTGAGGTTTGAGCTTTTCGTTCCAGTCGTCGTGGACTAAGAAACGGTTGAGAATCCGATTTTGCTCAAATAATTTAGCTATGAACGTGCTCAAGTACGAAAGGCAACAAATCTGTTTCGAAGATAGTAGTCCATATGGAGTACATGTGAACAGTTCATGGCTGGATATTACGAGACTGCATAATAGGGCGGAATTGAGTGTTGGCGATATTCAAAAGGTTGCACATCACACTCGTACGCTGGTGACTGCTAGAAGGCGGAAGAATTGGTAGAAGGATGGAAGGGAATTATCGAGAAAGCGGTTTCGTTAATACTTGCCCAATAACTGTGCGGCGTGAATTTCCCGGTTCTACCGACGCCAAACGGCGATACTGTATATGAGGTAAGGCTCTGAGTTTTCTATCTGTGGTATTGTTCTGCAGTTTTCAAGCAAGTGTGAATTACGAAGGATGAAAGTTCTAGATAGTTCGCAAGCTTACCTGTTCGAGCGTAACTGGAGTTCAATCGTCCTCCACAATTCCCAGACCTCAACAAAGCCAACTCAACCAACGTGCTGCGCTGTACAATACCGTACTGAACTTCAGCAATGTCCAACCAACGTTGTAAGTCTAGGTATTGTGCTGCACCGGTAGATCGAGACAACGTGCAGCATACAGGTACTGTACTGTACAGTACTGTACGATTACATTTAAATCGCAAAAAAAACAAACAGCGCGAGATGGAATGCACGTGCTGGGTGACAATTGGGCAATTCCTATGAATGTTTGACAAATTTCGCAGATGGCAAATTTCCAAATTCAGACCGATTGCGCAAGTGGGGGGTGGACCAATATCAACCATCTACCTCATGTTTGCGCGATGTGCATCGAAAACATAACTGAATGGTAGAGAAGACGCAGTTTCATTCACACGATGACAGCGAAGAATAGGCTATAGAAGAAGCCGCAGCGTAAATCCGAAGAAGCGCTGCCTAAAGCGCGCAGTGCTAAAGGACATGAGCTCCCGGCACGTAAGGGTTTGAGCTCAAGCGCCACGGTAGAAACAATAGTTTGTTATTTATTGGATCAAAATGTGCCTTCTCAAGCACGAAGGAGTTCCCCTGTTGTTACAAGTGAGTGAGATTGGGTGAGGTGGTGCGGAGTAAATACTACAGGAACGTTACAAGAGTAAGCGTTAGTAAGCGAAACCGTAGCTGCCCACGCCACTACCACGGCAGTAGCGACACGGCAGCTTCTTCGAGCCTTGACAAGCCGAGCACTCGACGCGTTGCTTGGGCATCGGCGTCGCCTGTCCGGTGCGTTCCATCTCGTCGATGACTTGCTGCATCTGCTCCCAGGTGATGTTGGTGTTCTCGCGATAGCCACGGCCCTTGCACCAGCTGCACACACACTGCTTCGCGCCACTGCACCAGATGCACTGCGCCTCGGCGCGCCGCCCCTTCGTGGGCACCATCTCCAGGCGGAACAGTCGCTCCAGGCCCGGCCTGGCGTCCTCCTCGGCGCAGGCGCGCGGCGGCCGCCGGCTGCCCTTGCGCGAGCGGTGAGCGGCGTGGCGTGGGAGCGGGAGGCCGGGGACGAATGCTTCCATAGCACAGGGTGGGGCACAACAAATCCGCACGGCAAAAGTTGTGCTCAGTTATAAATGTGAGTTGGTGGGCGGCGGTTCAGGCAGGGAAATGTCCATGGGCGTACTTGGCGCCGGCGTATTGGGTTGCTGAGATAGGGCGTCTTCCAAATACCGCAAAGTGCGGCGCGATTGGTGCGTTGCAAGGCTCACGACACGTACCACAGCGCGTCTTTGCAGTGCCTTATTATGGACACGTCGCTATCTGTATCTTGTGGACATGCCCTCACTCAGTTCTAATTTCGTGAACGATATGCGCGGATACCGCCTATGCGTCGTATCGCGTTTTTGACACTGCTGCGTTTTCCATTTGCATGTCCCTCATTCAGTAGTGTGCTATCAGGCAAACGTCAGCTCGTGATCCTAATGCTTCGAGTGTCGAATCATTTCTTGTTCGTTTGTTATATCGACAAGTTTTATGAAATAGACACCGTCCCGTTACGTGTTCATAAGTCGTGTTTGTATGAACGGTGGAAAGGCATTGACGTTTGTCGACACCGCGATTCAGCATTTGAAATCAACGGGTCAGCGAATAAAGATCGTAGCCTGATCTACTGAAAACACTTGATTGGCCTATTCAAGTACCCTATGCTCCCGATTGGCTGAGTTCGGCTAATGTACCGTGCTCTGTAGTCTGAAAGGCGTATTCTGTCCCAACAGTACCTCAGATGAGCACTGCCCATCTATCGGTACCGGTACTGTAGTCTTCTAGCAAAAGTACTGTACCTTGTGAATACGGTCCAAGAGAACCCAGTACAGTGGGCAAATCTTTACACTTTCCCTCATCGACTTGTGCACCACAGCTCCAAAACTTTCACACGCACCACAACGCGTATTGTACAAAAGTCGCATTCGACGTGCGCTCATTTATCAGCCTTACTACCACGCAATAATCTCAATCCGTTCAGACCCACGAGCAGGGTGCCGCCCTCGTGCATGAGCACCGCGATCCACAGCGGCAGTGAGCCATGCACGACTGGGCCTGCCGCAGCGATCATCAGCCCAATTGCCACGACGATGTTCTGTACCACGACGCGCTCGGTGCGACGCGATAGCTCGAGGAACCACGCGACGTCGCGCACGCCCTCTTTCACCAGCACCACGTCAGCCGCATGTACCGCCGTGGCACTGGTCAGTCCGCAAGCCATGCCCACATGCGCCGCAGCCAGTGCCGGTGCGTCATTCACGCCATCGCCCACCATCACCGCGCTGCGGCCCTTCTGGCCCGCCTCCATCGCTGCGTGTTGCATGAACTCCAGCTTGCTGGCCGGCGTGGCCTCGGCTATGACTTTCACCTCGCCCACCTCTCTCGCCACGCTTTCGGCCGCGCCCGCCGCGTCGCCCGTCAACACCACGACCTTGTTCCCACCTTTCCGCAGTTGTGTGACCGTGCCACGGCTTTCCTCTCTCACCGCATCGCGCAGTCGCACCATGTAGTGCCGACCATCGTATTGCAATACACTCACTGTCTCCCCACGCGCACTTGCACGCAATGCCTCCAATTCCACGGTCTTCTCTACTTGCGACGTTGTCGCAAAACCGCGCCGCCCAATTCGTGCAGGCGCGTCACCCACGTGTCCCTCCACCCCTTGGCCGGGAACAGTTCGAACACCATGCCCATTAAGAAGCGGCGCGCGCAGCTCGTCCGCCTTCTTCAAAATAGCTTCTGCTACGGGGTGCACCGCACCGCGTTCCAACGCCGCGGCGACACCAATCGCCTCACCAAGTTCAGCACCAGTGACGTCCACCCATTGGTCGCCATCAAGGCGTGTGCAGCCAACCCAAGCAAGTTTGCCCGAAGTGAGTGTACCGGTTTTGTCGAACACCACCGAATTCGAGCGTGCCGCACGCTCAATCGCCTTGGCGCCGGACTTGACCAAAACTCCGCGTCTCGCACACGCGCTCAGCGCCGCTACGTACGCGACTGGCGCCCCAATCACCAAGGCGCACGGCGACGTGACGACTAGAAATCCCAACGAGCGCTTTAGCGACCCGTTCTCACCGGTGAACGGCACGGACGGGCGGACCGCCGGGAGGAACGCCGCCAGAAGAGCCGCAATAATCAGGACGCTACGCGCATAGAGGCGTCCGAAACGGTCGTAAAGGGACAAAAACGACGGTCGATTGCTTTCCGCATCATTCACCAATCGCTCAATTCGTGCGAGGGATGATTCCGCTCCGACTCGTGTCACTCGAACTACCAATGGCGCGTCGACTGTCTGCGCACCCGCAGGCACTTCGTCACCCGGCCCGACAGATCGTGGGGTGGATTCACCAGTCAGGTGAGGGGCGGAAATGAAAGCACCCTGCGTCCCATCTGCTACTACGCCATCACAAGGGACCATCTCGCCGGCTTTCACCCACACATTGTCGCCGACGACAATTTCACACACCGCCACTTTGTCGTAGAGCCCAAGTTTGCTGATGCGGTACGCATAGTCGGGCGTCATCTCACGCAGATTGCTCAGTTCTTTCGCCGCGTGGCCGGTAATCGCTATCTCGCCTGCGTACGACAGCGCGTAGAGGGTGGCGAGGAACGCGCCTTCCAGCAAGAAGCCGGTGCACACGCTGATGGTGGCGGCACTGCTCATAAGTACGCCCACATTGGTCGCCGCCATTCGCGATTGGTACAGCTCGAGCGCGGACGCGAGGACCGCGGGGAACAGCGTGAGCACGATGGGGATGGCGATCAGGCCGTTAGTCAGGATGGCGCTGGCACCGAAAAGCCTGAGCGCGGCGCTCAGCACCACGACGCCCAGACTCAGGAGTGCGGCGCGCAGCGACTTGCGCAGGTCGAGTAGCTTCTGAAACGGCACTAGGAGTGGCCCCACATTCAACTCCTTCGGCACTTTGGTAATTGACGACGCACAACCACAACCCGCCCCGCAGCTGCTACTCTGCATGGACCAGCGCGGCGTGGCGACGCGCTGCGGTGGGTGCGGCACAAACACATGCCTGCGCGTGCGCAAGGTAACACGGGCGTGGGGGCGGTGTGTGATCGGCAGAAAAACGGTGAAGCTCGGGCTCAAGGTGCGCGCATGGCTGCGGGGAGGCATCTCACTCAGCGGTGCCGCTGAGCAGGGTGCATGGATGGGCACGCGAGTTGGGCTCCGCGTTGCAGTTAAGTAGGTCGGTCTGAGAAAACGCTAGGTGCACAAGATGCGGTGACGCGGCCTGTGGCTGCTGGGATTCAAGGGCGTGGCCAATAGGCGTGTAAAATATCCACACGTGTACTATGGGAACACTTGTAGTTGGGCAATGTCGACAATTAACCACTTGACTCCCGCACCGATACTGTACACAACGAGTCTGCGCAGCGTGTTGCACACGCGCAATGACCGCACCGATACGCCGCGATAGCGTGCGCTGTACGCTCGGTAAGTATGCCGTGGCGCGAAATGCCGTCCGATTCGTTAACCGTGTGTGTGTGTGTGTGTGTGTGTGTGTGTGTGTGCACCGAACATCAGTGATCCCACGCAAAGGGCGTTCGATTCTTCTCGCGCGCAAGGCGCGTGGGTTCGGCAAGGGCAAATGGGTCGGGTTTGGCGGTAAGTTGAACCCGGGTGAAACGCCGATGCAAGCGAATTACCGTGAAATGCTGGAAGAGACGGGCGTGTGTGTCGACGATGCGACCAAGTGTGGGCTCATCCTGTTCACCTTCGATTGCAAGCCCAACCTGTTTCTCGAAGTACACGTTTTCTGCAGCGCCAAATCGTTCGATAACGTAACACTGGACGATGAGTTTGAGGGCACAACACCGACGTGGTTCAATGAGAACGAGATTCCCTTCAAGGTACGTGCATCAAAATCTATGTGAATGCTGCACTGTAGACGCTGTACTAACGTAAGCCAGGAAATGTGGCCTGACTTCGCTCTCTGGTGCGACCACATCCTCGAGGGACGCAGGTTCCATGCTCGTATCAGCTACAGCGATTTCGATACTGTCACTTCAAGTCATATTCGCGTGGTTGGTGAGCATGACGACGATCAACTTCTGGAGGCCGCCCCCGACTGGCTGTGAGTGCATACTCGACGTAGTGTTCTACGCAAGTAACTTGAAATTCATTGGTAACTTCTGAAACAAAGAAATCAATTGTATCGTAATACAGTGTATTTGTTTGAAATATCAAATCCAAGTACTGTACCGGTATCATGACCTTCTATTTCGATCGTACTGCGGATCACCTACATCATCGCTCTGGGGACAAGGCGCACAAACTAATTCCTGTCGCCATGTTCTCTCCGACCAACAGTTTGTGTCGTAACGGAAAAGAATATCGACGTTAGAAGCTGATAACACCAATGGAGTGATTCAGGGGACTCTAGTTTTAGTGGCAGTGGTGGTGGCGGTGTTCATGTGGTTACCGGTGCAGTAGTCGAAGCAGCGGCAGGGAGGTTGCTGGAAGCGAGGCAGCACCAAAAGTTGGTTGCAGTCGAAATGAAGGGGAAAGCTTACCACAGAAACAGGATACGTGACAGCTCAGTTGTGATTCGAACACTGTAATGTGTCCTACAGCAATGCATCGGAATACAGTACGCACATCCATTTCCACTGTTTCTCGCAATATGTACTGCGCAAGCTCAATGAATAGATCTCCTGACTCACGATAATATGGTACAGTAATTAACATTCTGCTCACAGTCCCAGCAATATTTCAAACTGTACTAACACTGTACTGTACTGTACTGTACTGTACGATTGAGTAATAACAGTGTTGCAAAATCATGTTCGATTCAAGCCTACATGTTCTCAGCGGGGATGGATTCAACAACGGGAATGAAATATGTCATGCTCACTCCGGAGTTACTTTCGATCTTGACAGTCACTCAAATTGATTCATCACAAGCAGTTACCAACTTGTTCTCTCGGCAGATTGCTGTGCACAGACTTTGCGTTTAGAAGTTTCGTTGGCAGTGAGAACAGATCGCTGCTTCTCTGGTGTAGCTGGCTCGAAATGTTTTGTGAGGCAAGAAGTCGGGCACTCAATATCAACCAAATTCGCATTCCTCGTTTCATCATTCCTCCCGCCTGCAGGTGAGAACGAGGTGCGCTAGTTGCGAATGAGGCGGATGCGCTACGTCTATCAGGTCTAGGTCATTCCCAGCAGGAGGAATGGAATATGAGGTAACATGAGACTCAACAGATGCATCGTTATTTGAGGGTGTTCCATATAAATTTCACACCAGGATCTTTGCAAATATCGCAGCGGTATCCTTGCAAGTCGGCCAATATCGTTTCATGCAGTCCTCCCGGACGGTGGTCCTCTCTACGATTTCAGATTCACCACGAGGACTTTCTTCTGCAACATTAATTCGTTCCACTTGATCCATGATTCGGTAACGGGATAAAACGGGAAATGCTTGAATCAATTCTTCGGCCCACGGGTCTGCCAACCGACGATGACCTACTTCACATCCGGTGAGCAATCGAACCCGCTATTTCCTTGGCGTGTTCGAACGTGGTGGATGAGAAAAACAAACATCAAATACATGGCCTTCCCCACGAAGGTAGTATCTCGACGGAATGTTGCAGTTTGTCGCCGCCATAGGAAGCGAAGTCAGCATGTTCATAGCAAATGATTCAGCTACAGATTGAGCCCCCAGTACCGCGGTTTGGTTTCCAGGCTAGAATTGAGCACTGAGAATGGCAAGAAGTGTGCATGAACCGCTGGCAGCTTGTGCATTTCCCTAATGCCACGATTCCTGCCCACACTGTTGCAACTAGAGTTTCGTCTTGATCGCTTTCGATTATGCACACACAAGACCTCTTCCTTCGTTTAACTTCGCAAGTGTCTCATTCAAAGTCTGATATCCTGGACACGTACACTCGTCCTATCTCGACGGACATGGATGTACATTGCACAATCATAAGCCTAACAAATCTCCTAATTTACATAGCTATCGTCGAATTTCAAACTCTGTAGTGAGGCCAGTTCTTCTTCTTTTCACCGAGCAGTCCCAAGATACTGGGTTATCCGTGGTAACGTCCATCCCTTCGTCTGGGATTGTGAACTCATCGACACCAATGTCAGTGTCATCGCGGACCCTTCGTCTTCCTGGGGCTTCTTCCACATAGCCTTGATACTCTGTGAAGTGGTCACTGTACTCGGGTGGTGATTGCGACAGCGTATCCAACGGGCTCCCTTCGCTCCTCAGCGTCAACACGAACAACGGATCGGGAACAGGCGTTGACGGACCCGCGGGTGTCTTGTTCCGGTATTTCTCCTGCTTCTCCCTCTCCTTCTTCGTTGCGAACTCTCTCAGCTTCGAGGCCTTCTGAACATCCTGGGTGAGTCCGCCGTGTCCGATTTCGTACATGTTCGCAAGTCGGAAGGCAGCACGGAAACATCCCAAATCCGCCGCTGCTTCGTACAGCCTCGCTGCCAACGAATAGTTGGTCGGTAACTGAGGTTCGCCACGCCCGTTGTACAAATCTCCGAGGAGGCTCATCGCAACACGCATGTTCCCCTTCTTCACAGCTTCCCAGAGGTACACTTCCGCTTTCTTCGGATCACGCTCCACACCGTCACCGCCATCCATATAGATCTTCGCCGCATGGGTAACTCCAAAGTAATCACCGTTGTCGCCTGCCTTGCGGAACATTTGCAAGGCGCGCAACTTATTCGACCCATAGTCACCAAGGCCGGCCTCGGCCATGTGCTCGATCATCAAACCCCAAACGGTGATGGCGACCGGGTTAGAGCTCGCAGCCTGATTTATGATGAGCTCAACTTCCTGTGGGTCCGGCCACCACAGCAAGGGCGGTTTGTTGAACTTAAAGACACGGGTAAACTGTGTCATGAGTTGCGCGAGAGCTTCGTTAGACTTCACTACTCTTCGCGCGCTGTCGTATATTCGAATTTCGCGATGAATTTCCAGAGGCATCCCACTGCTGGATATTTTCGAATGGTGGAGTCCAATCACCTTATCGACCAGAGCAATCGCCACCTGCGGGTTGAATGGCATCATCATGGCGGCGCAGCAGAGCGGATCGTTCTCCTGGGTGTGGGAGAAGTGGTTGCGGACAATGCGAGGGCGGAGGATTGAGGTGTAGGGCGCCGCGTCGGTCACCGCCTTGGATAGCGCATAGCACAAGACCTCCATTTCGACGCCGCCCTCGCGCGACGCACAGGGCTCGGAAAAGAACACAGCGGGTTCACTCCAGCACACGCTGTGGTGATCATTCAGCAGCAGAGTTGCGAGTGTGCGGCCCCATTTCTTGCCCGTGATATGGCTCACGAGTTCCCTGGAAGCAAGGTCGTTTTTCACGCAGAGTCGTACAGCACGCAGGGTGCTCACAAGGTATTCATAGCGCATCAGCCACAATGACGCGGTTGCGGTCTTGATACCGAGGTATGGGCCTCGATAGCAGCGGGAGGTGGAGCCAGCAAAATCGTAGGCGGCACATATTGCAATCAGGATCTTCATGAATGTCAGCCCACTCTTCCCAGGCTCGACGCAACATTGGCGTCGCAATGTGGTGTCAATGCTCTGCGAGCGCACGGGATCACGATCTAGCACCAGACGCAGTACGGTCTTGGTAAACGATTCGGCACGATATCGCAGATCCTGCGCATTGGATAAACTGAAGCACAATGCACTCGCGGCTTCGACCCACCGCGGGAGAAACTTCATATCGACGAGACTGGCCAGCCAGCCTTTCAGGTCCCGCATTGGTGAGTTCGCGCCAGCACCCACGGGCATGGTTACTTGCGAGGCGAAAGCCTCGGCAGCGCGTGTGACAAAGTCGGGTACATTCCTATTGGCTAGGTGAACGCGGCGGGCGCCGCTTCGCGAACGCGAGGCTGAACCAGGCGCCATGTGCAAGAGACAGGGGGCGAGTTGGCGGGTTTGGTTCAGTAGGAAGATAGTTGGGGAGGCGGGCGTGCGGGTGAGGTGCGGTGGAGTTTGGAGAGGGTGTGTTCTTTAGTACAGTAGGGAGAAGTGAGAGGAGGAGAGAAATAGTGTAAAGTAGTGCGCAGTATATGCACAGGGTAAATATTTGCGTGTCTGCAGCAAGAAAATCGGAGTGGATATGACAAGCAACGGAAATTAAGGCGCAACGCAATAAGACAGTTGAAAGATGAGATGCAGAAGGGAGGGGACCGCCACGCGAAATGAGACCGAGCTAACATTGGTCAATTAACATCGAATCGCATCCCATCATTTGCGAGTACTGTAGTCCACTGTGCAGTGTTGCTGAACTGGACTGTACCGCGGTACAGTGTAGTGCTGAGTACTTGGGTGTTGACTGTACCGCTACTTTGCTATGGGACGACAGTGCTAAGGCCACCGCTTACTCCAAACTACCTTAGTCAGTACTGTACCGATACACACACGCGCGCGCACACCGTTCCCTCACAAAGATACACCCTCGTACGCATTCCCCACCCCACCCACCCCATGGCGCTGTACTGTACCGGCAATTTACGGTACCGTACTGCACAGCGGCGGATCAGGGAATCTAGTAGAGCAGGGCAATCGGAAATACTGTACCACAGAGAATGTGAGAGTGTGGTGGATGTGAGAGAGCGAATGCATCCCACGACCGTACTCTAGCATTGCTCCCCAGTTTCTAGAAAATCCAGCAACAGTACCGGTACAGTATTGCGATAAGGGTGGTGCCACCCTGTATTCCGCTTGTGAGTGCAGACCAGTCGTAACCACTTTAGGTGTGGGATCTCGCTCCCAGCCGTTTACGCTACTTCCGCGTTACCCTACTACAGTAAACTGTACTGTACTGTTCGATGAGTCTTCGTTGATTATATGAATATTGGACGATCGAATGATGCTGCGGTGTGAATGGCGAACGGAAATCATCACCACACCCTGTCATTTTCATTATCCGCTCACCATAACTTGCCTCATCCGCATCCATGGCATCACTGTTCAACGCTTGTGACGCGGCGCAAGACAGCGATTTCTTGTCTTTAGCAGGCGCCGCACCAAACGAGGTGCGGCGCCTACTAAAGAGAAGAAATCGTCGCTTCGAGTATCGTAAATCGTTCAGGGGACCGAAGTCAATAATTCGCAGAGATACAGCAGTGTAGGGAAGTGTTCGTAGAAGGGTGGTGCTTGTAGGTAGGAGGCGAGTAAGGTTTCCAGTATTCGGTTGGGGCGTTAACGACTTTGAATTGTACACGTGGACAAATGGACGATTGAATTTTACATTTGATCCATTCATTCAACAGTGAACAGTGCACTGCACTGGGTGTCATTGTGTAGCGTGCCAGAAAGAGATACTGAATCACTTGTTACACTTTAACTCACGTCAAGCAAGTAAATTACAAGGACAACGATTCGTCAATCATTTGCTAACAAATGCGCTACGCACTCCCGGACCCACGCCACGCATCAACTCTAACATCAGCACCAAACTCTCTCGCGTTATGAGTGACAGTAACTGCGGATATTGCATTGGTTCTTCTCCAACCAGTGCCGAAGCTTTTGCAATTTCTTCCGTCATATCAACACTGTAGCATTCGTTGCTTCCTTCTAACGTAAATTACATTACTGCACAGTATTGCACGGTACCGGTACAGTACTTGTTACCACGCAATCGAGGTGATCGTGACAATCCCTCCTTCGTCCGCAGTCGTTTGCTTTCTGATTCCGCTGCCATTTGCGAAGGACATGTGGGGTTTCGAACACCTGCTGCAGTTGTGGAATCTGGGGTAAATCCGATTCTAGGCATACCCTTCCTTCCTTTGCTCTTCCTGCCTCGCTCCATGAGGTACATCGAGAACTTTAGTAGAGTGCTTAGCTGGATCTTTATCGATCCAAACAAGTACCACTTTGAAATTGTTCAGATCGGCTCTCCGTTGTGTTTCACGAGAAGTTCTTGAGCATAGCATTTTTTCGTTTCTTGTCCACCATGTGTTCCGTGTCCTGGTTAGACTCCACAATCCAATTGAGATCGATCAATCGTGGCTATTGATCTTGTTACTCACATGTTCTTGTTCGCTTTCTTCACCCGCTCCCCGCTGATCTGCACCAACTTTCGGTGATACCGAGATTTCATCAAGTATGGTTCTCGTAGTTCTGCAACCGAAACGTTTTCTTGTCGATTGTCACGGATGATCTCACGAGCGATAACCATTTCGATACAACGAGCGCGATTGTTCAAGGGGATTGCACCCAATCACATAACCTTGAACATATACCAATAAGCCTTTCCGCTTGGTGTATACATCTAAACGGACGGTGAAAAATTCTCGGAGGATTTCACTTGTGCTTTCCTGCTTTCGAAAGTCTTCGATCAGAATCGAAAAAAACCATGTTAATCTTGGCCATTGTTGATTTCAGTTTCTTGTAAGGAATGTTCGCATATGTTGGCTATATCCCGTAGCCATCTTAGAAATTGTGAAGCATACAGTATTGCCTACGGTATCTTTAACGAATAGGTTCTTGAGGGCGTCTACCAGAATATTACGTTGTTCTCTCGAAACTCTGTATATAGAGAATCTAAGAGCCGAAAGGAAGTTCTTTCACCTTCAAAGTGTAACACTCTTCACATTTCATAAGACGACCATGAACATCGAAGCAATTCGAATTAGCGACAGGAACAATGGGTCTCTTAAGTTCTCTACACCACGACAGTAATTCCACTGGTTAATCGCCAGGAATCATATGCTTCAAGTGTTCGCTACGGTATCACATCTCGTGGATTTTAGATCGGGAAAGATGTTGACCAGCCTTCTCCGATACCATTCGTACCTTTACCGAGATCATTGGAACGGAAGTACAATACCCTTAAAGTTCTTACACAAGGAGTTATTCAGGGAGATCAAATTAGCACCGAGTAGAAAATGTTTCGAACTTTCTGGCGGTCTCTAGTTCCTGAATCTCACAAGTGATGCGCATGTTACAGGAATCGTTGCATTGGCACTTTGGACATCACGGAAAACCTCAAAATCTGGAGGGACGCACCAGAACAAAATTGGCTGAAACTCAATGAATCATTGAAAAATAATCTGTTAGGAACGGAAATAAATAACGTTCCAAGAGAATGCCAAACGCATGAGTAATTCTTACTTTTTTCTTTTCCGCACCGAGCCGATATCACTATTGCATCATTCAAATTAAATATATTTCCCCTAACTTGTCTGGTTGTGCTATTTGATCATGTGCGGCAATCTGTGGCTGTTCCTTCGGACCTCATAAATTGCACATTCCATGCATAATTGTAATATTGCAAATTTGTCATATGTTTCTCAGGGTATAGTACTGTACGTACATCTCGGATGATATATTGACAGCGTCTACGATAACCCTATTTTCCTTTAAAAAAGCGTATCTGGATCCGCCTCGAACTCGGAAGTTCCAGTAACAATCAGACACATGACTGTCGAAATTTTCCATAGCTGTTTCTTTGACGTAGAAAGATACCCCATCCTTTCTTGGCAACCAAGATTCCGACACATTTGTCATATATATCTTTTTTTACGTAAATGAAAGTGGCAACACATGGGCTGAAAAGCCTGTGAGTTTGTCTACGAATTTCTGGTACAAATTCTGTTGCATTATTCTGATTTCTTCGGTGAGAATAGGTTTTAACAGTGTTTCGGCTTTGAGGGATTTTTTCCAGCCACATATTTAGGCTTCTCGATTTCGTACGTGCTAACGGAGCAGCCATCCCCGTCTTATAAATCGACAACTTATCCTCTCCTAGCATCATGACGCAAAAAAATTGTTTGGCATAGCAGACAAACCGGAACCGACTAGAAAAAGGCTCACCGACGCGGTATAATCAGCTGTTTTAATGATGGCCGAAGTCGAAGTGAAAAGCCAACACGGAATAGCGTCATGTATGTCACCGTGAGGAGAAGTGTAAGCGTTTTCATTCTTCTCTAAAGTTTAAAATACGATTCGACCTGCAGCTAAGATTACACGAAATTGGTAGAATCTAACTATCATATCGTAGCAAATGTTGTCAAGATGTTCCAGCGCAATATCAGTCCGATTGAAATCGTCGAATTGTGTACGCTCGAGCCAAAAGGACCGAAGACAACCATGTAGAAGACGATAAAAATGATGAACATTATCTGCACTACCGTATGCAAGATATTACTTTATGATTTTCTTGTAAAATTCTATTACTTTTAATAGTATTGCTATTAAAAATAGCGATGAAAGTCTATCGCAGCTATATAGTGGAACAAGACGCACAATCGTGCTCTAGTGAAAATATTTAGAGAAAGAATGTAGTTGCTGAAAAAAATCCATCTTTGTAAATACCTTCTTGAAAGCACAGCCGACTATTATAGCAAGAGCGACAAACATATAGCGAGGGCATTCATTTTTAG
>JAAUYH010141773.1_pt1 | contig 34340 bp, 34 predicted proteins | sample 7278061 | NCBI WGS metagenome assembly JAAUYH01 (sample SAMN14350203, study PRJNA611818) | marine sediment metagenome | isolation source: surface marine sediment (0.6m) | place: French Polynesia: Moorea | collected 2018-08 | reverse complement strand
TATTCGATATAAATACCAAAAGCGTCTGAAACTCCAAGTAGATTGTTGATCACAAATACGCTGATTTAAATATTGCCATGTACTGCGAGTTATTAGTTTAAGTTTCATATTTTTTGACCAAAAAAATTGCAAAGGGTGATTTTTGAGAAATAAGTGTGTGTTGCCTAATACTAATTTGGCAAATTTGCTCCCCAATCTTCTTGGTAGAAATTGCCTAAAAATAATAAGTTAATCGATAATAATCAAGTAGTTATACTATTGTTATTTTTCAACAATATGATATAATTCAAACTAACTTCGGGTAATGTTTAGAGTAATTTTGCCACCAAAATCAGGAATAGGTGCGGCAAGTTTAGATAATTTGACCTGAACCTTTTCTACTTTCTCTAAAGCTAGAATAGCATCTGCGATCGCGTTAATTAATTTTTCTACTAGACCAAACTGAGAATTCTTAATAATTTCTTTAACAGTTGCGATCGCTTCTCGATAATCAAAAGTATCCTCAAGCTCATCAGTTTTCCCAGCAGGAGACAGATCTAGCCATAGAATAAGATCTACTTCAAACCATTGCCCCAGAGTTCGTTCTTCTGGTAGATAACCTGTATATCCGTAACAGCGAATTCCTGTAATCTCTATTGAATCCATGAAATAAGTTAAATTATTTAGTGCGTTAATATTTTATTGCTATGCAAGGTATTTGGTTAGAAAAACAGCAATTACAACTCAAAAGCGATCTGCCGATTCCTGACTCACCAGCAGGAGAAGCGAGAATTAAAGTTTTGCGAGCAGGAATTTGCAATACTGATCTAGAACTTTTAAGGGGATATTATCCCTACACAGGAATTCTCGGTCACGAATTTGTTGGTGTTGTCGAGTCAGGAGCGCCTAATTTAATCAATAAAAGAGTTGTCGGGGAAATCAACGCCGCTTGTGGCAAATGTCATTTCTGTCTGACTAATCAACCCACCCATTGTGAACAACGTACTGTATTGGGAATTGTGAATCGCAATGGAGCTTTTGCCGATTATTTAACCTTACCTGTAGCTAATTTACATGCTGTTCCCGATCAGGTTACTACCGATGCTGCTACCTTTACCGAACCCTTAGCTGCTGCCTTAGAAATCCAGGAACAAGTTAAGATCTTGCCTGAACATAATGTATTAGTGGTAGGAGATGGCAAACTCGGACAATTAGTTGCCCAAACTATAGCTTTAACTGGCTGTGATCTCTTGGTCATTGGTCGTCATCATGACAAGTTAGAGAAATTAGCATTGAGAGGGATTAAGGTCGGGTTTGAAGATATTGTCAGTCCCAGAAGTTTTGATATCGCGATCGAATGTACAGGAAATCCTGATGGTTTTAATCTGGCTTTATTTGGTTTACGTCCCAGGGGAACTTTAGTCTTAAAGAGTACCTATGCAGGTAAATTGACATTAGATGCTTCGGCGATAGTGGTAGATGAAATTACCGTTGTCGGTTCTCGATGTGGTCCTTTTGCCAAAGCTTTAGATCTGTTATCTCAGAATAAAGTGGATGTTACTTCTTTAATTGAGACTTGTTATCCTCTCGAAGAAGGATTAGCTGCTTTTTCCCATGCTCAACAGCGAGGAACTTTAAAGGTTTTATTGAAAATGGATTCGTAGATCATGAGGAAAGTAGAGCGATCATGGAAAATAAACTTTCATAAATACTAATAAGCATAGTTATCAAGAAAATATGATCGCTTTTTAGACAAATACGTTACATTGCCGTACAATAGGAGCATAATAACCAATTTATCATATCCATTATGGCTAAGACAAATTCTTCTTCTTCAGCCAGACTAGAGGCTCGCGTTAAACCAGAAGTTAAAGCATTGTGGCAAAAAGCAGCTGAATTAGAAGGTAGAACTCTAACTGATTTTGTTATTACTAGTGTTCAGGAAGCAGCGTTTAAAGTTATTGAACGGCATGAGAAACTGAAACTAAATCGCGATGATAGTGAAGCTTTTGTCAATGCGTTGCTCAATCCACCTCAACCTAATGAATCTTTGAAAGCAGCAGCTTTACGCTACAAAGAAACAATGTCAGATTAATGGTTTTCAAAATTGAATCACTAGATCGCAGGAAGCACCAACGAGGTAATTTTTCCTGTGGAATAGATAGTTTAGATCGCTATATCCAGCAACAAGCTTCTCAAGATTTGAAAAAAAATTGCTACGGTATTTGTGTTAATCGATTTTCCTGAGACAGAAGTAATTGCTTACTATACCCTTTCTGCCTACACAGTGGAGATAACTGAGTTAAATAGTTCATTAGCTAAAGGTTTACCTCGTTATCCTCTTTTGCCTGCGACATTATTGGGTCGTTTGGCAGTTGATCGTGATTATCGAGGTCAGCATTTAGGAGAATTGATGTTAATAGATGCTTTAAAGAAAGCATTGGAAGCAACTGCCTCTGTAGCCTCTCTAGCAGTAATTGCAGAAGCTATTGATGAAACAGCAGCAAACTTTTATCGGAAGTATGGTTTTCAAGAGTGTCAAGACAATTCCAGTAAACTATACTTGCCTATGAAATCAATTAACGAGCTTTGTCAAAGTCTGAATATTTAGCTATTAATCGCATTGTCAGAAGAAACAGAAAAACAACTTTGTAGATAATAAGCAAAATAGAGCGATAATAGAGAATAATTATGAGCAGATTGACTTTAAGATTACCAGAAACATTACATCAACAATTGACAAATTTAGCTGAGGAAGAAGGAATTTCTCTTAATCAATATATTGTTTATGCTTTGACGCGCCAAGTAGCTTCTGCTTATACAGTTCAAGTGATTTCAGAAGCAAGTCGCCAACAACAGCAGCAGAATTTTGACAATTTAGTGGCGCAATTAGGGAAAGCTGACGAAAATGAGATTGAAAAGGTATTATCTCAAAGAAAAGTTGTGCAAGTCGAACCTGAGTTAACTCCCGATATAGTTAATCGCCTAAAAACACTAATTCAGAATCAAAATTATAAAAAATAAGATTATTTAGATTTTGAGGTTTTTGATCAGGCGATCGCTTTTAGCCAAATATGTCACATAGGTAAGAGATCGCGTTCTACCTTGTGTCAATATGCAATCAGGACGATCCATAATGTATATGTAGCCTATAGATTTAAAGCCCATGCTAGAAAAATCCCAAATTATTAGCGTATCTTCAGAGGTAATGGGCGGAACTCCTGTTTTTACTGGTACTAGAGTTCCGATTCAAACTTTCTTAGATTATTTAAAAGCAGGGGAATCTATCGATGATTTTTTAGCAGGATTTCCGACCGTAACTAGGGAACAAGCGATCTCTTCGAGATCCGCAAGCGGGGCGCATTTCTCGAAGAAGCGGAAAAACAACTTATTACTACGATTAGGTAATTATGAAACTGCTTTTAGATAAATGTATTGATCGAAGATTAGCGAGAGAGTTCGTCGGGCAAAATATCAAAACTGTTCGGCAAATGGGATGGGCTGGAACGAAGAATGGTAAGCTTTTAGCCTTAGCAGAAAAAGAGTTTGATGTTTTTATTACAGTTGATCGTAACTTATCTTTTGAGCAAAATTTGCCAAGTTTCAACATTGCAGTAGTTGTTTTAAAAGCACATTCTAATCGATTGGCAGATTTAAAACCATTAGTACCTCAAATTCTGGAGATATTGCCTAATTTAGTTAAAGGTCAAGCTGTAATAGTTAGTGAATAATTGTAATATTTTGGGTCGCTTTTTGAAAAAATACATCAAATAGATAAGCGATCTCTATGTGCGATGTTATCTCGGAAAATCAGTGTATGACGCTCGATTATCAACCCAGAGAGAACAGAGGGTTGAGACTGAATTATAGGCTCGCTATGTCTAGTTGAACTCGGGAAACAAGCTCGCAAGTAACTAAGAACTGAAAATAAATTAAGGTATGATGCTACAGATGATTTAAATTACTTTACCTATCCTGTTTGAAAAAATTGTAAATTACCTAATGTCCTTGAGATATCTTTTGTCATGTTAGCAAATAGCATCGTTTGTTACTTAAATTTTGTTCCCTAATCTTTGTATAAAATGAGAATTTTAATTGTAGAAGATGACGATCGCATTGCCAAGCCATTAGCGGAAGACTTGCGACACCAACATCATGCTGTAGAGATTGCTAGAGATGGCATTGAAGGATGGGAATATACTCAGGCGATCGCATATGATCTAATTTTATTAGACTTAATGTTACCTCGATTAGATGGCATAAGTCTTTGTAAACAATTACGCAAAGAAAAATACAATGCTCTAATTTTAATGCTGACGGCTAAAGATACTCTCACAGACAAAGTTTTGGGACTCGATGCAGGAGCAGATGATTATTTAGTCAAACCTTTTGAACTAGAAGAATTAGCAGCCAGAATTAGGGCTTTATCTCGTAGAAGCCTCGAAACCAAACCACCCATTCTTAGTTATGGCAAATTGCAACTAGATTCCACAGCAGACAAGGTTACTTACGATGGTGAAATTTTACTCCTCACACCCAAAGAATATATGATTTTAGAGTTATTTCTCCGTAACCCAGAAAGAGTGTTTAGTCGGTCGGAAATTCTAGATAAATTATGGGAATTTGACAAAGTTATTAAAGCAAGCGATCGCACGGTGAGAACTCACATTACCAATTTACGCCACAAACTTAAAGCAGTAGGAATGTCCGCAGATTGTATCGAAACAGTTTATGGTTTGGGTTATCGTCTGCGTGGTGCAAAAGATTGATTCAAACGACTGTTTTTATCGATCAAATCGCATCTCATATAAAAAAAATGTAATAACAGATAAATCTTGATAATTTCTTGATGTTCTCGAAATAGATATGAGTTATCGAGAATATTGGAGATAATACTTCTATGACAACTTTACTTCCAGACTTTAGCCAAACTACTTTTGAGTCGGGACAGCCTATTAATAATTCATACTTTCCTCTAACCCCTGGAACAGTTTTTTCCTACCAGGGAGAACTATACGATATAGAAGAAATTGTCGAAGAGGTGACAGAGGAGATTGGGGAAGAAATCGCCGAAGGAATTACAGAAGCCTTCGGGAGAGAGGAGATAGGTGACGATGATGATAATGAAGAGGAGGATGATTTAGAGGAATTAGCAGACAAGATTGAAGACGAAGTAGAGGAAACAATTGATCGCCTTGTTGATGATGTTGTTAACGAACTTAGTGATCGCGTTGAAGATTTCGATCCAGAAGAGTTAGCCGAAGAAATTGCCGATGAACTGACTGAAGATGTTCTTGAGGAATTGACTGGGGAAGAGATTGAGCTAGATGAAGATGATGATGTTGACGATTTTGGCGACGAAATTGTAGAAGCATTGGATGACGGTATTGATGAACTAGCAGTAGAAATAGCAGGCGAGATTGCCGACGCACAAGCAGATCTATTTGCTACTGAAAGCAATCAAGTCTTTGTCACCTATGACACTAAAAATATTCTGGGAGTAGATGCAACCGTCGTTCGCGATGTAGAGTGGGATGAAGGCACACTAGTTGAAGATACCTTCGATTGGTACGCACAAGACACAGTTGGAAATGTTTGGTATTTAGGGGAATTATCTACCAGCTACGAATACGACGATGCAGGTAACTTTATTGGTACTAACACCGAAGGTTCTTGGCAAGCTGGGGTAGATGATGCTTTAGCTGGCTATCTAATGGAAGCTAATCCTCAAGTTGGCGATCGCTACTATCAAGAATTTGCTCCAGGTATAGCTGAAGATGAAGCAGAGGTAGTAAGTTTAGATGAATCTGTTTCTATCGATTTTGGCGATTTTGATAACGTACTCCAAACTCGCGAATTTACCCAACTCGAACCAGGGGTGTTTGAATTTAATTATTACGCGCCAGGTGTAGGGCAAATTCTCACCGAGGAAGGCATTACCGAAGCAGGAGGAGAACCAGAACTATCTCCAGAATTAATCGATATTTCAGGAATCCCCAATTTCACCCTTCCCGCTTTGAGTACGGCTACTTTTGAAAATAGTGCCGAAATTAATAATATTTATTTTCCTTTAACTCCAGGAACTCTCTCAATTTACGAAGGAGAAGGAATTGACGCAGACACAGGTGAAATAGAAACGGAAAGAGAGGAAATTCTGGTCACTGAAGATACTAAAGATATTCTTGGTGTAACCAGTCGAGTGGTACAGGAGCGAGAATTTGTTGATGGCGTACTTACCGAAGACAATTTATCCTACTACGCTCAAGATACAGAGGGAAACGTTTGGTTATTAGGAGAAGCAGAAACTGAATATGAATATGACGAAGCAGGGAACTTAATTGAAACTGATGACTCAGATTCTTGGCTGGCTGGTGAAGGTCAATCTCTTCCTGGGTTTATTATGGAAGCCAGTCCCGAAGTTGGGGAAGGTTACTACCAAAGGTTTGATATCGGAGAGGAAGAAGACCAAGCTGAGATTGTTAATTTAGATGCTGCTATATCTGATTTTGGCAACTACGATGATGTTTTACAAATTAAGGAATTTTCAGCTCTCGAATCTGACGGCTTTGACTATGAGTATTACGCTCCAGGTGTCGGTCAAGTATTCACAGAGGAACTAAACCAAAATGGCGAAGTAATTTTTACCAGTTCTCTGGTTAGCTTTAGTGATATCGGCAGCCAAAATTTCTCAACAAATGCGGTACTCTGAATTTTGAGCAATCCTAAATTAAAAATTTTTTCACAGTGAATTTTCCTGGTATTGTGCCAGGATTTTTTCTTCTCTACAATGCAGAAAGCTCTACAAAATTAAACTTAAAATTTTTAAAAATCCTAATTGCCAATCGCCAATTGCCATATGTTTCAAAAAACTCGCTTGCAGTTAACCTTTGCTTATGTAGGAGTATTAACTGTTATCCTGACCGGATTTACTGTTGCCGTTCGCTTGATATTTACTCGCAGCCTTAACCAGCAACTGACTGTTAGATTGGAAAACTTGGCAACAGCAGCCACTTTCAATATGGATCTTGAAGACGGGGAATTAGATATTGATGATGATGAAATATTAGTCGGACAAGAGCAGGCGATACAGTGGTTCGATCTTCAGGGCAAGTTAGTAGCTCAACAAGGAGAGTACCAGCTAAACATCCCTCTGGAAATCGAGCCGTCTCTCCAAAATCATAGTCATCCCTACCCAATTCGCAGTGTTACTAAACCTGTCAAAGAGCTTGAAGTTGGAGAAGCAATTGGTTACGTGAGGGTAAGTGAATCATTGACTGAGCTACACAACACTCTTAGCCGATTAGATTATGGATTGAGTAGTGGAGTGGCGATCGGCATCTTATTAAGTACTATTGGTGGTATTTGGTTAACTGGCAAAGCGATGCAACCGATTGAGTCAAGTTTTGAGCGCTTAAGACAATTTACTGCTGATGCTTCCCATGAACTGCGCAGCCCTTTGATGGCAATAAAAACCAATGCAGATGTAGCTTTAAAATATCCAGAAGGAATCCGAAAAACCGATGTGGAAAAGTTTAAATCAATTTCTTCTGCCAGTAACCAGATGACTCGATTAACAGAAAATCTCCTGCTTTTAGCAAGGACTGACAAAATATCTCAGATCGAACAAAAACCAATTAATCTTAGTTCTCTATTGGCTGACTTGATACAACTTTACAAAAGCCAAGCAGAAGAAAAAAATTTGCTTTGGCAAGCTAACATTGCCCAGGATTTATATTTCCTGGGAGATGAAGGGTTATTAAGACAAGTTTTTAGCAATTTGCTACAAAATGCTCTTCACTATACTAATGCTGGCGATTCGGTAACTCTTTCTGCTAGTCGAACTAGTTCTAAGTTGTTGATTAAAGTGGAAGATACAGGAATTGGAATCGCCGCAGAACATTTGGATAGAATATTTGAGCGATTTTGGCGAGTAGATAAATCTCGTTCCTATCAAACAGGTAAATCAGGATTGGGATTAGCTATTGTACGAGAAATTGTACGACAGCATCATGGTGAGATTGCGGTGTCAAGTAAGTTAGGAGTTGGCAGTTGCTTTACGGTCAGTTTTTCTGTTTAAAAATTAGAAACTGAGTCAATAACTACTTTTCTGGGAAGAACTTCGGCGATTCGGTTTTGACAACAAAATTAGAAAGTAAAAGTAGTGCGAATTGCTCCAATAACTAGATCTTCATTGTTATTATTATTATTCGGTGCAGTAATCCACACTATCCCTGGAGTAACGGAAATATAATCTGTAATCTTATATTGATAGAAAGCTTCTATATGCCACGATAAATTTTCATCTTTCCCTAAAGAATTAATGCTCGATGAGGTTACCCAAGGTTCCATCCCCACGACAATACCCCCTAGATTTCCTTCTTGACCCAGATCTCGAAAAGCTAAAGTTACTGCCCAATTCCAGATATCTTGTGTACCACGATCGATTGTTCCTCCTAGGGTAGACAGAGTAGTTACTTTAGAAAATCCCCCCCAACTTCCAACAACCAAAAACTCACTCAGTTCCCAAGACAATTCAACTCCATAGGAATCACTAACAGTAGGGACTGCTTCGCCAAATACTTCTTCCGTAAAAGATTGCAAGTTAGCTAAATTACTACCCGCATCAGTATCGCTTTGATCGCGACTGTGGATATAGGTAACAGCTAAATTAAGGCGATCACTGGGACTGATGATAATTTGCCCAATCGCTCCGTAGGGGGCATTAAAAATTCCTCCTTCGTCATTTGGTTCATTAACGGGAGAGGCTAAATAACCCGCACTAAGTTCGACAGTTTCTCCTAACTCGTAAATCAGACCCAAACCGGCATCTTCAGCAGTTTCATAGATGGGATTTAAACCACCGAAGTTAGAAAGTGCCCCATTGCCCCCATTATCACTTTCCAGGAAATTAATTGTTTCGGCGATATCGTCAGCAGCTAACCCGGATGCTGCAATAATTACTTCGAGATTATCTCCCCAGGGAAAACTATAAACCAACTCATCTAATTCAAGATTATTCTCATTAGAACCGCCAAAAGACAATTCTCCTTGAAATGTTCCTGTTACCTCAGAAAAAGCAGGGAAATTTACCGCTTCTAACTCAATTGAGAGGGCATCTTTTCCCGTAAAGCTAGTTTCTAACTCCAGATTCAGATCATTGCCGAAGACAACTATGTGATCGATGTCTTGTTCGCCATTATCTTTGGAACCAGCAAGCACACTACCCAACCCAAAAATTATTTCTCCTTCAAGTATGGTTGTAGTCGAAAATTGATGATCTTTAAGAAAAGCTGTGCGCAATTCTAAATTATTTATACTACTGTCTAATTCAGCGATTTCTAGAGCAAAATCTTGAGCTAGACGATTTATAATCTCAATATCTTGCCTAACTACCATTTCGGCAGAGTCAATTAAACTTGTAATTCTTTTGATACACGAATTTAAACCAGCAGCGAATTCGTAACGAGATACAGTTTCGCTTCCTCGATAAGTTTGACCAGGAAAACCTGAAATGCAGTTATAATCTGCTACTAAACCGCGTAATGCTTCGTAAGCCCAATCAGTTCGAGATACATCTCTTAATCGATTAACTTGAGTTATTTCTGCGATCTCTTTTATTGGTTCTTCTGAGCTGTAGTGATCGCTCTGCTGAATTATCTCTTCCAAGTTTGTTTGAGCATATGTATTAGAAATACTTAGCAAAGAAGCTGTTACTAAAGTAAAAATTATTAGACTACACTTTCCCAAAAATTTCAGATGCATTGTTCCTTCATTTTGATATCCATAATATTCCAAAGTGGAAAATCTACAACTATAGCTAGATTCAGAATCATTCAGTTACTGAATGATTTATTGGCTTTATTTGTTTTTTTTAACTATAGTTAAATTTGCAATATAAGTAGAAAATATCAAGAACTTGAAAAGATTTTCCATAAACTTTATTAAAGCTTATGCGAAGAAAAACTCATCATAGATGTCTACGAATTTATGAGATAGTAAACCCCCAAATTTCACCTAAATGTAGTATCTCTTAAACCTTTCTTTAGGGGATTAGTAGACGCTTTGTCTATTAATCGATTAAAGAGACATTAACTAAATTAGAAGGAGAGGAAGAGACGGAGGATTAATTAGGAAGGCGATCGCAATTAAATTAAATTCTGCTTCTGTCCAAAACTGCTATCAACAAACAATCGAGACTTTTGGTCAAATTGATTTATGAGTTAAGATCAAAGGTAAAAGTCATGGAAAACAAACGCGACAAAATAGCATTAGTTACAGGTGGTAATCGCGGTATTGGATTTGCGATCGCTCAAGGATTATTACAAAAAGGTTACCAAGTAATTATTACTTCCCGTTCTCTTGCCAAAGCACAAGAAGCTGCCAAAAAACTACAACCACTTGGCAAAGTTATATCCATCGAATTAGCTGTAGCAGATGATAATTCCATCGAGCAAGCAGTAGTAACCATCAATCAAGAAATAAATCGCTTAGATGTTTTGATTAATAATGCAGGTATTTATCCTGATCGCGATGTCAATATTCTCACCATTTCCCGCAAACTACTAGATTCAACCCTCAATACCAATACTTTTGGTGCAATTCGGATGGTACAGGTATTGTTACCACTGCTGGAAAAATCTCAAGATGCCAGAGTAATTAATATTTCTAGTGGTTATGGGCAAATCAATGGACTGTCTGCTGATGTTCCCAGTTACTGTTTGTCTAAACTGGCACTGAACGGTGCGACTATTATGCTGGCTGATGCTTTGAGCTCAAAAGGAATTGTTGTAAATGCTGTTTGTCCAGGTTGGGTAAGAACTGATATGGGAGGTGAATCGGCACCGCGATCGCCAGAACAGGGAGCCGATACCGCAATTTGGTTAGCAACTGAAGCTTCTGGTAGTGAAACAGGTAAGTTTTGGCGCGACCGCACGGAAATTTCTTACTAAGTTGCTGATTTAACGCGCTCGTGAAGCGTTAGACTTGAGGTGTAAGATAGATCCCGATCGCCATAGCTATCATGAACGACAAATCAATCCACTAGCCGATTGAGGAAGCGAGGTTGAGATTATTTTTATGACTCTTGGACAAACAGAAATAATTCGTACAGAGCGAGGTTTGACCATTGCGGGGACTCGCATCACCTTATATGACGTGATGGATTACGTAACAGCCCAGTATCCACCAAAGTTTATCCGTGCCATGCTAAGTCTCACAGATGAACAAGTAAATGCTGCGCTATCTTACATTGAGACACATCGTGGGGAGGTTGAAGCAGAGTATCAAATAGTTCTTAAGGAGGCAGAAGAATTGCGGCAATATTACGAAGAACAAAATTGCGATCTCATTGCTCGAATTTCTGCAAAGCCACCTAAGCCAGGAATGGAAGCTGCTTGGGAAAAACTTCAAGCTCAGAAAGCCAAACACCAAGCTCAACTTAAAACCCGAGCATGATTTTTCTCGTAGACCACAATCTCGAAGGACATGCGCTGCTTCTGTCGGGTACCCTTGCTAGCCTTGGTTAGCTAGATTTGCTATCAATTCACTTTACTACTTTTGAGGAGATTTCCTTATCTATATACTAGCAATGAAAGAATAGTTTGGCGATTTGCCCAAGCTAACCAAATGGTTCTCCTAACTGCTAATCGTAGTATGAAAGGCAATTATTCTCTAGAGCAAGTAATACGGGAAGAAAATACATCAACGTCACTGCCTGTTGTTACTATTGGAAATACTGATCGTGTTCTCACTGATACCGATTATCGCAATAGTTGTGTTGATAGGCTCATTGAGATTGTATTGGATATTGATGACTACGGAGGATCAAGAAGACTGTTTATTCCGTGATATAAGGTTTTTGGGATTATGTTTTGGCGATCACAGTAAAATAGCTTTATGAAGCATAAGCAGATTTGGCATCGGAGCGAGAAGATAAAAAGCGAAAGTAAATATTATTCCAACGTCTTGGAAACTCAGAACATGAACAAAAGTTTACCCTCATTTGTCTTAGCCTCTGCCTCCCCCGCTCGTCGTAAGTTATTACAAATGGTGGGAATTAATCCTCTGGTTTGTCAGAGTAATTTCGATGAATCCCAAATCAAGGTCACCGATTGTGAAACTTTGGTGACAACCTTAGCCCAATGCAAAGCAGAAACCGTCAAAGATCGTTTTGATGATGCTTTGATTTTAGGTTGCGATTCGGTATTAACCATCGACGGTGAAATTCATGGTAAACCAGAATCAGCCGCAATTGCGATCGCACGTTGGCAAGCAATGCGAGGTCAAACTGGTTTCCTCTATACTGGTCATGCTTTACTGGATCTGCGACAACAAAAGCAAATCTTGCGTTGTGGCATTACAAAGGTTTATTTTGCTAATATTAGCGATCGCCAAATTAGAGATTATGTCGCCACAGGAGAGCCTCTTAACTGTGCAGGTAGCTTTGCTCTAGAAGGCAAAGGAGGATTATTTGTGGAAAAGATAGAAGGCTGTCATAGCAATGTTATCGGCTTGAGTTTGCCTCTGTTACATCAGATGTTAGATAACTTAGGCTATAATGTCAGCGACTTTTGGTACTTAAGATAGTAATAGGCTATCTTAAGTACCAAAGCTATGTTCAGAGATCTCTACTAGTCAACAAAAGTTGTAGTAGGTACGCTACTAGCGTCAGTAAAAGTCAACTCTGGACTAATAGCAACTGAGGTGTAGTCAGGATTTCTTTGCGTATTACTATCAATATCAGTTGCGTAATGCTCGAAGATGATAGTCTGAACTGGAGTATTATATTCAAAAAAGGCACGACCATATTCATTACTAGACTGACTTCCTAATCCCTTGAGGGTCACTGAGCCATCAGCATTATTCAAAATCCCAATCAAACTCGGATCATCTGCGCCAGCCAGATTACACTCATGCCCTGCGGCATTATCACTATAGGTTGTATGATTGCAGGTGGTATTAAAAAAGTCTTGGTAGTCATCAACTTTTGAGGGCGAGACTAGCTCGTTGCTAGAAGCACTCAAATTATTGATATCTACGCTGTTGCTACTATAGGCAGATACTTTAATCCACTCTCTCCTATCGCCAATTACCGAAAGACTACCAGCCCAAAGTTGCTCGATAGTTACGGGCGTAGAAAAAGTCATTTTAACCCAAGCACTATCATTTCCCTTGTCATGGGGATTATTAGTAACACGCAGAATGCCATGATAAATCCATAAATCGTGACTATCGTTGAGAGAATGTTTCTGAGGAGCATAATTATCATAGAGATTGAGACCATTATGATTTTGATCTTGTTGCCATCTCTGATTGGTAGAATACTCTACTGTGACATCGACTCCAGAACCATTGACGTTAGTAAAAGTTCTTGTGGCTTGAGTGCTGCTAGTATCCCATAAATCATACCAATTAAAAGTAGAAGAGTTATCAAAATTCTCATCTATGGCGTACAAAGGCTGAGACACGAAAGTTAATCCCAACAGACTAGTTGTGACTATAGAAGCTGCAAACTGTAAAAAAATTGGATATTTAGCCATAATTGTCAAGTTAAAAAAAGCAGAGAATTACGTACGAAGTTTTTACTCACTACAAGAATAACTAAGTAATACTTGAAATTACTTCCGTGTTTTCTCGAAAAAATTATGTAAATTTTTGGCAAAAATCTTGAGATATCAAGAGGAAAAAGGGTCTTAGTTTACGTTCTGCAAGGGTTGGAGTGATTTCCGTATTATTAACGAATTTTGTCGAGGGCTGAGAAATAGAGAATAAGCAAATTAGGTGATTACAACATAAATGTTAAGAATCCAATGTAATTAGAGTCTTTTTTTCATAGCAACAGTAGAATGCAAACAAGATTAAGCAACGATTGTTAAGCGGTGATCTTCGCGATCACAGAATCAGCTTCTCAACAATTTTCTGCAATCTAAGTTCCTACAACATTTTTTTATCATAAGCTTATGACGCCATTAGAAGAATTTAGAGGCAAAATAGCATCAGGAGAAATCTTTGAGGCTTTAACGGTAGCCATGAGTGAAGCGATCGAACTCAATATTACCACCTGGGTTGCCTCGAACGATACAGATGAGCTAGAAGACAGTTCTCAGCCTGGTTATCGGATGCGAACTAGAATAAATATAGTGGATGGTGAAATTGAAAACGAAATTGGCAGCGAGTTTGTGACGAATCCAGCATATTTAGAACTCCAAAAATTACATTTAGAACAAGTACAGCAAGGAAGAGAGATTTTGTTAAACAATCTTGCTAGTTTACAAACCATGTTCGCTACTTTTAGCAATACTATGCCTAAAATGGCGGAAAACAAAGTTATTGAATCGCAATAAACATTAATTCAAGATAGCCACAATTAATCACTGATTTTTATAGGAAGATAAAATATTATGGCATCCAGTACAGAATTCAAAAAAGCTCTCAGAGAAGGGAAATTGAGTGAAGCATTCATCATCGCGATGGGAAATGCCCCAGAGTTGCATATTACTACTTGGATCTCCTCTCCCGAAGATAATGCGGTCCAAACTTCTCGGGGAAAATATTTAAAAACCCATGTCAATTTGGTAGAGGGAAAAATTGCCAATGTAATTGGGGAAGATCTGATGGAAGATAATCTCTATGGTGCAATTCAAAAGTTTCATAGTCAACAAGTCACTCAAGGGCATCAAGCAATTAGTCAAAATTTATGGAGTCTGCAACAGATGTTTCGCTTGATGACTATCATGCAAAAACAACAAAATGGCGAAGAATTTCAACCCCTACCATTATTAGAATCTTTCCCTAAAATTACTCCTTCCCCCATTGCCATTGAACCTGCAACCATAATCGCCCCAAATGTTGAGCAAACAAACCAGGAGATCGAGACTAATCTTCAGAGTTTTCCCCAGGGAATTTCTCAACAAAATTTATCAGAATCAGAAGTTGATAATGTCACTGATGATCTGCTATCTTTAGTCGATTTAGACATAGAAGAAGAGGAAGAACCCCAACTAGCTGAAGAAGAAAATGAAGACTGGGGAGAATGGTTAGATGATGATTCTAGTATCGAAGAAGATGTTGTGAGTTTAGAATCTGTTGACATCAATGAATCAAAAGATTGGGGGAAAGGAACGACATTTGCTCCCCAGAGATTAGATAATAATTCAGATAATTCTATTCAGGATAATTAAGCAATCTTGCTTCAGGATTTTTTACTATAGTTGTGGCTGTCCAAAGAAATAATAGTTCTCATAATTTACGATCGCAATCGAGAAATCAATTTTCCTTTCCCAAAATCTCTGCTTTTTCCTGGGGGAATTTCGATCAATGGCTCACTGCAATAAATTCTCTGTTAGAAGATATTCCCGCTTTAGAAGTGAGCACAACTATTGTAGAAGAAATTACCCCAGAAATTTTTATTCCTTGGGAAATTTATCAAGATATTTATCAAATTTCTCCTGTTTACTTGCAGGAAAGAGCCATAGATCCCAGTTTATGCGATCGCTATCTTGATTTACGTCGTCGCTTAGAGTTGCAATATGCTTTGCTATTAGTAAATCCTAAAAGTAAATTATATAATTCCAGATTAAAATTAGAAGTTCAAGCAGATTTACCAATTTTAGCTAAACATTCGTCTAATTGGTTAGATATTACTCCCAGATTACCATCTCCTGAGAGTTTAAGCGATTCCGATCAAAAAACTCTGCATCAATTATTAGAAGAACCCCAGTTTCTTGCGACTCTACGACAACTAGGAAAGCTAAAAGATATTTTAGATCGTAAAGATTTAAATACTCAAAAAATAGCATCAAAAACTTCTATTGATAATAAGATTACTCCTGATATTACCTATGCTCAAACTTTAATTAAAATAGATGGTAAAATTGATAATCGCTATTCCCAGGAAATTCTCGACCTGAATATTCAGCAGCAAGAAAATATCATCGAATTACATAATAAAGGAATATTATCAGGGGAAAAACAATGGCATCAATTATTTAAATTTGTACTTATTGTGATTAGGAATTGGGGATTTAGAGATTAAAAAAAAAAGTAATTTTAATTCAATAAAAAATTTTATCTGCATTTTTATTTATGGACAATCTTGAAAACTTTAACCAGCTTATAGCTAATCGCGAAGCGATTTTAATTTATGCCAGAAAATTATACTAGACTTCAAATTATCAATAATTTTTATATTAGTATTGAGGAACAAAGAGTTTCTCGTCAAAATATTATTCCTCAGCAAGTTAATTTTGAATTTAATCCAGAAAGTTTAGATAAAATAGGGCAGATGCGACTTAATCGTAATTCTTTATCCTTTGATACTCAATTATTAACTAATTTAAGATACTATAGCCTCTTGCAATGTAATAATATCAGGCGATCGGGATTAACTTTTACTAGTTACTATTGGCAAGGCGAACAAAAAATAGCCGTTATCAGTAGTAATATTTCTATTCAAGGTCAAATTTATCAACAAATTCGGCATGATTTTTTGGTTAACTTTTCCTTACTAGAAAAAATAATTGATGCTCATTATTGGTCGATCAATCAGATATTCAAACAATTACCCTTGACTTATCAGAAAAAAAGCTATTTACTATCTTGGATTTTTCCCTTATTAATTACGTTGGGGATTGTAATAGTAATTTTTATGTTCTTCCCAACTATTGTCTTAGTTAAAGCGATCGCATTTTTGATAATATTTATCCTAACTAAATTTAGTTTTCAGTATTTCATTAATAAATATCTATTTAAATTCATTTTACAGCAATTATTATTTGGTTTATTTTCCCATAATTCCACTAGAAGAAAACTGGGTTTTCTTCTTCTAAACTAATTTAGTTGATCAGTAGTCCAATATTAAGTTCTAAAGCAATGAGGGAATCCACACTACTATTTGCTTGATAATCTGCGAAAATGAGATTAATCATTCATAAATTAACTCTAAAATATGAAGGTATCAATCACATCACTCTATAACTGGTATCGTGACACTCTTCGCAATCCCAAATATCGTTGGTGGGTTGTTTTAGGAACTTTAGCTTATTTGGTTAGTCCTTTTGATATTGCTCCTGATTTTATTCCTATCGGAGGACAAATAGACGATTTTGTATTAGTAACCTTGCTAGTTACAGAATTATCTCAATTAATTCTTGAGAGTTTTCAAAGCCGCAATCAAAGTCAAAAAGTAGAGGAAAATTTAGACGACAATAAAGATGTCAAAACTGTAGATGTCAAAGCAGAAAAAGTGGAAACAGAATCAATTTAAATGATGAGGCATGAAGCAGTTAAACCACCTAAAGGTTTTAACAGTTGGCTTATAGCGAGGAACCCTTTTGAAAGTTGTTTCTTGGGGAAACCACCACCGCGATAGTGGAACATCGAAGCACTGCTTTGTGGAATTATCCTACTTTGAGCAAGTGCTTCAAGACAGTTGGAACAACCCGACTGTTTCCTTTCGTAAACAAGGCAATGCTGACTAACAAAAGATGAACTATGAGTACTAAGAAATATTTAATAACTACCAATCTCTAATTCCTAATCATCAAAATTACCAAGGTAAACGACTACCATCCCAAGAGAAAAATTCTCCACTATCAGTTGACTTCAAACTTGCCAAAACTTCTAATAATAAATTTACAGTCTTGGTCACAGAAAATAATTTTTCTGGCGGTACATTTTTTTGAAAAGGCTGGGAAAGACGAGTATCAGTTGTCCCAGGATGAAGAGCAACAACAATAGTTTTTGGACAACGACGACTATATTCGATAGAAATAGTTTTCAGAAACATATTTAAAGCAGCTTTGGACGCACGATAACCGTACCAGCCCCCCAAGCGGTTATCACCAATGCTCCCAACTTTTGCGGAAATACTAGCAAAAATACTCCCTTCTTTATGACGTAACAATAGCATTAAATGTTTGGCCAATAATACTGCCCCAATACTATTAACCTGGAAATAATTGATCAGATTTTGTGAATTTATTTGTCGTAAACTTTTCTCCGGTTGTAATTCTCCTTGATGAAGCATGCCGACACAATAAATAACCAGATGTAATTTTTGCGTTTCTGAGCTAATTACTTTGATACCCTGGATAATTGACGATTCATCGGTAATATCCATTGTTAGGCATACTAATCTATTGGGATTGTTAGCTGCTAAGGTTAGTAATTCTGACGCTGTATCACTACTGCGATAAGTTGCATAGATTTTGGTGACTTGATTGTCTTGTAAAATTTGTTTGACAAAACCTAACCCAATACCTTGACTCGCACCGACAATTAAAATATTCGATTGATCAGCAATATAGTTAATTTTTTGCATTTTTGTAATGGTTCATCAAGTTGGATTTGAGAACTAAGTATCATTAAATTTTCTCTGCTCTTGGTTTGAGTCTCTTGGTCAGCATCGGTAAAGGGCAGGGCTGTTTCATTCTCAACTAAGACAGCAGAGGAGCTTCGGAGAGGGGAGCAGGGGAGGATTTTTCAAGCTATACACTCTATTTTGACGAAATTTGTCGGTATATTTTTTGGGAAACTCAACGAAATTTTAATAGTTCCAGTTAATTTCACGATAACAGTCATCAAGTTTTTAAACTCTAAATTCAGTTATTTTTAGACAAATTTGTTTTTATTTGACTCTCTTTCCTATTCTCCTCCTTCTATTAAGCTCTGACAACTTTTTTCTTGAACTTGAAACAGCCCTGCCCTTCTAGGGGTACTTTCTCTGGTCTTTTTTTGGCGAAGGTATTGAAGAGAAATATATGCTGGAATCAATAGCTGCGTCTTCTGACAAATTAACTGAGATTTCTAGTGTTTTTGTCTGATTTTTATTGACTAACAATTAGCAATTTCTTATTTTGAAAAACTTTATGAAAATAGAATTTTATTTTTAAGAAATGTAAATATTTTCAAAGAAAGATATTATTTTGCATAAATCAAAAGGTCTAACTACAAGTAAATAATAGAATCCTTTTTATGCAGATACAGCCCCAAAAAGAATTTATGTGGCATGGAACAATAAAGTATTGTAAAAGTATTATGCCAAAGTCTCGATAATTTAGAGAACTCTCCTAAAACCATGACTAAGCCAACGCAAATTAATTCAATGGTGGCACCATTGGACGATCTAAGTGAATTGGCAAAAAACAAAATTACGGAGTAAGAATATGGCTACTATACACAACAAAAAATTAAGCGATTGTAGTGCAGAAGAGATCCGAGAAGAACTACACCAACGAGAATGCGAATCAGATTCTTTAGCTAAAAATAAACGGAATTTGGCTGAGTATGATTCAACAACATTGCAAAAAGAATTAAAACGTTCTCAAAAATTAGTTTATGGAGTAGATGATCGCCAAGACTTATATCAAGTTGCAGATCGACGCATACAGACTTTAGCTGACAGTGTGGTTAGTTTAATTGATATCAGTCGTATTTCTGATAATGGCAATGGTAGTTCGACAATCTCAACCATTCCTTTTCGGATATCTAATAATCTATGTGATGGCGAACGCTTTCGGGAACAACCAACTGCTCCTCGTTGTTCGGGATTTTTAGTGGCTCACGATATCGTAGCCACTGCGGGACATTGTATTAATCAAAATAACCTAGCACGCAATCGGTTTGTATTCGGTTTTCGCATGATTAATGAAACTGAAGCTAATGTGGTGATTTCTAACAATGATATTTTTCGGGGAGTAGCCTTAATTGTCCGTGAAGAAATATCTACTGGGGCTGATTTTGCTTTAGTTCGTTTAGATCGTCCCGTAACAGGACATACTATTGTGCCGATTCGACGTTCGGGCAAAATTGACGATGGCGAAGATGTTGTTGTGATCGGACATCCATCAGGATTACCTCTCAAATTTGCTAATGGGGCTCAAGTTCGAGATAATTCACCCTCTAGTTTCTTTGTCGCTAATTTAGATACCTATGGCGGGAATTCTGGTTCTCCCGTTTTCAATGAAGATGAAGGTGTTGTGGAAGGAATTTTAGTACGGGGAGATGCGGATTTTGATCGGTTAAACGGATGTTTCGTATCTAATGTTTGTCCTACCACTGGTTGTCGAGGAGAAGATGTAACTCGCACCACAGAATTTGCTGACTCTGTTCCAGAAACCGTTACGGAACCTCAACTTAATTTAGAAAGCCGCGTGGCTCATTTAGAAACAGCAATTGAATCAATTGCCAGTGACATCAAAGCAATTAGGGAAAGTCTTGGAACCTAATAATTAATGCTTAATACTTTTGGCGAACTTAACATTCGCTATTCTTCTAATAACAAATACTAGGACTGTAAAATCCTCAATCATATGTCTTCTAGCTCCCATTTAACCATTGAAGAAATCTGGATTTGTCCCCCTTTATCCTTTGCTCGGTTTGGCCAATCTCCTTATCCGATGGAGAATTTTCACTGGGCAGAAAATGACTATTCTCCAAGGGGAACAGCAGAAACCGTTATTGAACCAGCCTTGACCTTTAATATTGATGCCAATAGCAATATTTCTGCCTATTTGCCTGAGGAAATTCGTTTTAAAGATAATGGAAAATGGCGACCCGTTTGTCCATTTTTTGAGTTGCATGGACGTTTATCAGACGGCAGTGAAGGGCCTATTGGGTTGAATGAATTGCAAGCAGCTGGATTAAGTCTGAAAAATATTGTTTGGCAAATTAGGGTCGCTAATCGTAAAGCCTATCATTACACTTTAGCAGAAGGCGATCGCGTTGAAGCCAATGTGACCATTTCCGGGGAAGATCATCGCATCCATCCCTTGTTAGGAAGCAGCCCCCAAGATGCAGATAATCCCCTAATTCCTGAAGGAATGTATATTCCCTTGGGTCAGATTAGAGTGATTCGACCTAATCCCACTTGGCCAGAAGTCCGATTGCGGATTACGCCACCCCAAGGCTTAATTTATGCCCCCAGTAACACCAGTGATCGAGATTTAAGCGCATTAGTTCCACCAACCCAAAACCAAGCCGCGTTCTTGCGACATATTAATTGTTTCCTTAACCCCCAAGCCGCTTGGCCCAATTGGGAGCTAGGCTCAGGAGCCAACAGCGATCCCCGAACCAATCCAGGAGGCTTATATGCCCAGGATTCCCAAGGAAACAGCCTGGGATTTATCGATGATTCTAATGATGGACTGATTCAAGTTACCTTGACTGGAACAGGCGTAGGCAAGGAATTAACCGCCTATGCTCGTTATACCTGTTGTCCCCCAGATTTTCAACCAGATCGCCGTCCCTTTGTCTCCATTGCTGATGGGTTAAGCGACTTGACCAAACGGGAAGAAGTCTTGAGAAGGGGTTATATTGATGGAGCTAACTGGGCTGAAACCGAGGAAGAAATTGCCGATTTGATGCAGCGAGTCAGAGAGACCATGGAAGCATCTAATCTAGATCATCAAAATCTGCGATCGCAATTGGCCAATCCCAGTCCCAATGGCGAAAAGATTTTCCCCTTTGAACCAATGGAACCACGACCTGGACATCCCCTACCCTTAACAGAATTAGGTCGTTCTAATCATGCCAGATTTCTCGCCTACGAGGTCTTTAAACAAAGGTTAGGACAAAGACCAGAATTATTTGAGAAGTGGATTCGTAAACCCACCAACGAACCAGAACCTTACAACGAACAAATGCCAGCCTTGATGAGAGGATCAGATTCTTCCCCAATGTTCATCTCCCAACGGCAATATTACTTGATGAAGGAATGGTTAGACGTAGTGCAAAATAATCCCCAAGAAGGAGGAGAATCCTAAAAATGAAGCTTACCGCACCCGATGGGACTGATTCAAAACTTACTCCTTCATCTGCTACCCCTTCCCCATTATTTCGTGATTTTCATTTATTTGAGAGTCAGTTGGGTCAACATTTGTTAGTGGTAGATGGTTCCCAGGTATTTGACCTCGATCCATTTTGGGTCGAGCAGTTAAATCAATGGCTAGTAGCCGAAGAGGTTACCGCAGAAATGATCGCCTTTCGAGACAGCTTTTTAATGTCTGGGGGAAAAATTGCGCTCGATGATACGCCCCTAGAACCGCCACCACTGCGTTCCCTGTCCTTAAATGTTGCCCAAAGCTGTAATCTCGGTTGTCAATATTGTTATGCCGATGCCGGGAAATTTGGCGGTCAGGCTAAATTTATGCCCCAAGACGTAGCAGAACAAGGAGTTGAGCGTCTGATCGCCGAAGCTGAACCAGGGGTTGATTTAGTGGTGGGATTTATGGGAGGAGAACCCCTACTAAATCGTAAACTTATTCATCATATTACCCGTTATACCAGCCAACGAGGGCAAGAAACTGGTCATAAAATAAGATTTTCCCTAACTACCAACGGAACCTTGATTGAACCTGAAGATGTGGCTCTTTTTGCTACCTATGGTTTCAATATTTCTGTTAGTTTAGATGGTCCCCAATGGCTACACGATCAATTGCGTCCCACTCCCAAGGGACAGGGTAGTTATGAAGCAGTTTTAAGGGGGTTGGAGAGACTCAAAGCACAACGTCCTGGTCATTTATCAGCAAGGATCACCGTCACTCCCCAAACAGGGCAATTATTACCGATCTTGCGCCATATTCTATCCTTAGGGTTCGATGACGCAGGTTTTGCTCCTGTTTTAGTCTCACCCAATCCAGATTATGCCTTTGGAGTGGAAGACTTTCAGCAATTTTTACAGGACATGATTGAATGCGGTCAAGTCTGTCAACAACACCTCTTAGATGGTAAGCGTTTTCCCTTTACTAATTTTGAAACCGCTCTCCATGAAATACATCGGGGAAGTCATCGTCCCTATCCCTGTGGTGCAGGTGCCGGATATTTAAGCATGAATAGCCAAGGTAAATTATATGCCTGTCATCGCTTAGTGGATCAGGAACAATGGAACTTGGGTTCTGCCCAAAACGGATCGGACTTTGAGGCGCGACAAGAACTCTTAAAACGCGCTCATGTCAACAGTATGGAGCCTTGCCGTAACTGTTGGGCTCGTTATCTTTGTGGGGGCGGTTGTTATCACGAAGTCAGTCAACGGGGACGCATTGCCTGTGACTATATTCGGGGATGGCTGGAATTTTGTTTAGCCGCCTATGCCGAACTTTCGACAGCTAGGCCAGAATATTTTCTCACTCCTGAGACCTATTTTGTTGATTGAAGTTTAGTAGGAGTCCAACGGCTGTTACCCCCTAAATTATGAATGAAATGAATTAATTGATCAATTAATTACCAAATTGAGAGATTGGAACATGAGTCAAAATAACAAACCTCTTCGTCCGTCTTCGACCCCTGAAGATCCCAAAGCTTGGAAGATTTTTCCCCGTAACCTAACTGCCCGAGCCGCTTATATTGTACCTGGAAACCCTACCAGTAGCCGACCAGAGGATGGTGTCGATAATAGCTATCCAGGGTTAGAAATGGATGCCCGTAACCTGCAAAAATACTTCTTTCCTGGCCTATATTTTGAAGTATATCGAGACAATGGGGCGCGACTCGCAGGACTAACACCACCGGATCGAGCTGCTCAGTGGCTTAATTTAGGCTTAAGAGAAGAGGATCTTCAGAACAATTTATACTTGTGGGTTCTGCAAGGAAAAACTGCCGCTGCTCAAGATGCTAACCATCCTCCAGCTATTGACTTTGTGAAGACCCAAGGTTTAGGAGGATTATATGCCTGGCGTAAAATTAATGCCTTGTTTCCTGGTAAAGTTGCCGTGGCGATCGGACCGGAACCCCCTGCTGCTGGCGAAAAACTGGAGGCAGCAAAAGCTAAATTAGCTGAGGCTTGGCAGCATAATCAAAGTTCTGTCCAACGAGATGGAGTGGGGAAATTGGAATATGCGATATTGATCGCTCAACGTGCAACCTATCTCAGTCAGGAAGGAGTGCTCGATCCTGATGTTTATCAACCAGGAGAACTAACCCGAACCCTTTGTACGCCTTGGACTTATGATTTTCGGGACTGTCAATGTTTCTATTGGGCTTCTAATAAACCCGATGTTAGCAGTGGGGAAGATGATAAATATCCTTATCTGAATTTTCAACGCAAAAACTGGCAAGTTGACCCCCAAACTGAGGATATTGCCAATAGTTATCAAGCCCGTCGAGACCGTGAGATTGACTATGCAGAGATGATGATTGATTGGGAACAGTTGCGTCCTGTGGTCAATGGTCGAGAATGTGGTCAATCCTATAAACCAGAAGCTTCTCCCCAAGGACCGATTCTCACCTTAGAAGAAATTAAAACAGAATTGACTTATTTGGCAACGGTAGAACATGCCTTAGCGGTGCAATATCTCTATGCTTACTATTCTGTTAATACCACCTATGAGGAACCAAACGATCCCGATCTCAGAACCTTTCGCCTCTGGAAAGGGGCTAACGAAATCTTTAAAATTGCCATTGATGAAATGCGCCATTTGCGTTGGGCTAATCAGGTATTAAAACTATTAGGAGCCCCAACTATTGTTAAACGGGCTGCTAAGCTGGGGCGACGTTTCCAAACTCCTTTCTATTTACAAAGTTTGACTAATACTCAATTACAGTGGTTTGTGGATGTAGAAAGGCCGAGTCGTTCGACCATTATCGGACTGGATGGGATGTATGTCGGTATTCAAACCTCCTTACAGCGACTCTCAGCTCAGGAAATCGATCCCGAAATTCAACGCCGTGCCGTGGAAATCATTAAGCTGATTATTGATGAGGGAGAAGGTCATTATGTGCGTTTTAGTACGGCTCAACAAAATTTAGCCTTCTATGATAATTCAGGACGGGGATATGATGATAACGGTCAGCCAATTTTACCTAGCTATATTCGTTCAGGAAATTGGAGTCAACAGAGTGAACCCCGACCTGATGTACCTGGTGGTGTACTTTATGGGGCACCCCATCGGGAAACCCAAGATCCCGAAGGAATTAAATTACAGCTCCAAAGCGATGTACTTTATTTTACCTTGTTAGTCTTGTTAAAAATTGCCTTTGCCATGGAAGATGAACGTATTAGCGGGGCATCTTTACGTCAGGCGATCGCTTGTATGTTCAAGATGAATGACATTAATTTCCAACTGGCAGCCAAGGAAATGACCCCGTTATTTACCATTCCTGAATGGTGGGAAAGTGATCCCCCTGTGACTTCTCAAAATGCAGCTCATATATTGTTTGAAAAGGCCAAACAACAATTGATAGACTCAGGAGTGATCCAAAGTCCCGAGTTTGTCCAGAAGTTAATCCAACCCTCCTTAACCCAGTCCCGTGCTTTACAAAATCCAGTCTTGACTCAAGTTTTAGGTAAACAGCATCAAGAAAGCATCGAAGATGTGATTGCCTACTTTGACCATGCCATCGATCAAACGTCTTATGAATCAGTTTAAGGTTATTTCAACCACAGCAGTTCCCATTGCTGTGGTTGGTCAAAGTTTGACGGTCTATGCTGTCGCTGCAGCGTTAAGTCAGTTGGGTTATGCTTGTACGTTAATTCATAATCCAAAAACTCTACAGTTTGCCGGACCGTCTTTAGTGCTCAATGATGTTGGTCAAACTTTGTTGCGGGAATTGTTTGGCGAGCTCAATTTTGAGCAGCTCGCTCAGCGTTTAACTTATCGTTGGGTGCGTTGGGGACAAGAAACGGACTCAGAACAGGTCTATCAACCTGCTTGGGTCATTCCTTACTCTGTTTTATTAAACCAAATACTACAGTCCGAGATCATGCAGTCTGTTTCGATTGCTGATTCAAGGCAGATGACACTCCAGCAGTTGTCTAATGATTATGCTTGGACAGTTTATGGGAGTCAACAACAAGCCGCTCTCACTATGGCAGAAACTCTTGATATCTTCCCTGGCGGGCAACGAGTAATGATAACGGCTGAGATTCCTCATGAGAGCTTAACCTTACGGGACAGTTGTTATATTGAATCCTTACCTAACGGTTGGTTGTTTTACGCACCCCTTGATGGTGATTCGGGAATACTTCAAGCTTGTTTGCCTAAGTTACCCATAAATCCGCGACGGGCTTTATTAGATTGCTTGTATTACAGTCAGCTAATTAGCCCTTTAGTTAACCATCTCGATCAGGTGCGCTGTTTCCCTGCTGCTCCCTGTTTGCAGTTACCTCTTTATGGTTCAAGATGGCTGATGGTTGGGAATCCTGCGGTTAAGCTCGATCCGATAAGTGGTGAAGGAACACCTTTTGCGCTCCGCACTGGGATTTTAGCGGCTGCAGTTATTGATGGTATTTTACAAAATTCTACTACCGCAGATGCTTTGTTAAATCATTATCAAACTCGCTTAACTCATTCATTCCTGTCTCATTTACAAGGATGTAGTAAATACTATCAACCTGTATTAGGCAATCATGAGTTATGGCAAGGTGAAATTAATCAGATGATTAATACTGGTCAGAATTTATCAAGTCGATTAAAACAACAAACAAACCTCAATCTAAATTATCAATTAATTGGTTTGAAATTGCAGGAACTTGCCCCAAACTAAAGCGGGTAAACCGCTGTTAGCCCCGTCCATAGTCAAAACTGGATTTTTTAAATCCTCTTCGCTCTTGAATCGAGGCACTGTGAACCATTACATCGAAGATAATCCTCTGCCGTATTGCTTCTGATGGTGGAGTTACAATATCTGTGTTGAAGAAATATGTTGAAGGGCAAAATACGCCCCATTTAACCCTGCCCGTGCTAGCATCTCAAATTTCGCTTATCGGCGGAAAGCGAAGCTTCCCGCACGGAAGCTAAAAAGAATTTGCCATTACATTCATAACATTCTATGAATCCTAATCCCTTTTTAAATCTTGAATATGAACCAGAGGTCGAGCATAACTTAGGAGCAGACTATTATGATGTAGTTCCAGCAGCAGAATTTCCCATACATATTTTACGATTTCGTAATGATCGTCTACTGCCAATCTTAAAATTAAATCCTGAACAAGTCAGCGATCAAGATTTTATCGAAGCTTTTGGCAAATTTCAGATCCAACAACCTTTTCTGGCTTTACGATATCATGGCTATCAATTTGGTCAGTACAATCCCTATTTAGGCGATGGGCGAGGTTTTCTGTATGGACAAGTTAGGGGCAATGATAATATTCTCTATGACTTTGGTACTAAAGGTTCGGGGAGAACACCCTATTCCCGGACAGCAGATGGCAGATTAACCCTCAAAGGAGGGGTAAGAGAGATCTTAGCAGCAGAGGCATTACATCAGTTGGGAGTAAGAACTTCTAGATGCTTAAGTATGATCGAAACAGGAGAATCCTTATGGCGTGGTGATGAACCTTCACCGACTCGTTCCTCAGTAATGGTAAGATTTAGCCGTTCCCATATTCGTTTCGGAACTTTTGAAAGGTTACATTATTTGCAGCGTCCTGATTTAATTCAAAAATTATTAGATCGCGTTATTGCTGTTTATTATCCCCATCTTGCTCGGACAGCGGAAAAATATGCTTTATTTTATGCAGAATTGGTGACTAGAGTTGCCGAATTAGTTGCCCAATGGATGGCTGCGGGATTTTGTCACGGAGTCTTAAATACTGACAATATGTCGATTACAGGGGAAAGTTTTGATTATGGACCCTATGCTTTTATTCCGACCTATAATCCTCAGTTTACTGCAGCTTATTTTGATTATGGAGGACGCTATAGCTATGGGAATCAACCTTTTATCTGTAAGCTAAATTTAGAGATGCTGCAATTACCTCTGGCAATGGTAATGTCAACCGCAGATTTAGAAGCAGGATTGGCACAGTTTGATGATTGCTATAATGCTACTTACGAAAAATTAATGATCCAAAAGTTGGGGTTTCCTGATATATTTGTTCCTCAAGCAGCCGAGTTATTAACTGAGACGATTAACTTACTGCGTAATAGTGATTTGGGATATCATAATTTTTTTGCCGAACTCGCTCAATGGTTTAATGATGGTTGGCGAGATCATCATGATTTGATATTAGAAAATGCTTCTTTTACTCAAGAAATCGGAGATAACTGGAAAAAACTATATCATATTTGTTTAAATAAATTAGCATCATCAACCATGGCAGAAATACGCGATCGCTTATCTTTTAACAATCCCAAAACGGCTTTACTCCGGCCTGTAATTGAATCTATTTGGCAACCTATTGTAGAAACAAATAATTGGCAACCTTTTTATGACTTAATAAAAAAAATTCAACCTAAAAATTAATCACTAATAACTGAAAACTGAATTAATTATGTTTCAAGGTTTACGCTGGCGTTTGCTGATTTATTACTTAACAGTAATAGCAAGTATTTTAAGTGTGTTTGTTGCAGGAGTATATCTCTTCTTTGGCCGCACTCTATATCAACAATTAGACAAAAAATTATTAACCTTAGCTCAATCTGCTGCCTCTTCTTTCTCCGCAGTGGAAAACCAAGGAAAATCCTATTTAAATAAAGTAGATAAGGTACCATGGCGAGATATTTTTAACAGGGACAAACAAAGCTTAGAATGGTTTGATGCTCAAGGTAATTTGTTAGGAAGTAAAGGTTTCTTCCAATTGGAAATGGAACCAAAACCTGGGGCATTGAATATGGTAGTGAATTTACCTCAAAATAAAAAGCAAAAACAAGAACAAGAACAAGAACAAGAACAAGAAGAAGTTGAAATTCGTTCTTATACTATTTCTGTTTTTAAAGATAGTAAGATTCCTGATACACCTGCTACTTTAGAAGGATATATCAGAGCTAGTCAATCTATTGAGGAAATAGATGGAGTACAGAATAAACTTTTTTGGGTTTTGATTGCTGGGGAAGGAGTGACTTTAATTTTGAGTGGCTTGGGAGGAATTTGGTTAACCCATGAAGCTATTGCTCCTATCAAAGCAAGTTTTTTACAATTAAAACAATTTACTGCTGATGCATCCCATGAATTAAGAGGGCCTTTAACTGCTATTAAAGCTTCTGTTGATATCATGAAAAGTCATCCTGAAAGAATTCATCCTAAAGATACCAAAAAAATAACAGCAATTTCTAGTGCTACTGATCAAATGGGTCAGCTGATAGAAGACTTATTGTTTCTCGCAAGAACTGACAAAAAAGTTGTTATGCCAACTAGGGAAAAAAAAGCAGTGTCTCTCGATCAGATTTTACAAAATATTGTAGTTTTATTAGAACCTTTTGCCCAAAGTAAAAATATTACTTTAGAGTCCCAAATTCAAGAAGATTTTTTTGTTCTAGGAGAAAAATCTCAACTCACTCGTTTGTTTTCTAATTTATTACAAAATGCTTTGCAATATACCCCAGAAGGCGGAACTGTTATCTTAGAATTGTATAAACAGAGTCGTTATGCAGTTATTAATGTTAAAGATACGGGAATTGGCATTAGTCCTGAACAACTACCCTATATCTTTGATCGCTTTTGGCGTGCCGATAAAGCTCGTTCTCGTAGAGAAGGTGGAACAGGTTTAGGGCTCGCTATTGTAAAAGCGATCGCTGACAGTCATGGCGGAAAAATTTCTGTTACAAGTAATGTTAATGTTGGCAGTTGTTTTCAAGTAAAACTACCTTTACTCAATTATAGTGGAGCGCAGACTATAAGTAATAAGTAATAAGTGATATAGTGTTTCTCTTACTCCTGTTTGCTATCTCAAAACTGAGATCTTAGGGCTTGTAGTAATATTTGATTTTCTTCTGGTGTGCCGATCGCGGTTCGGAAATAATAGGGTTCTAATCCTTGTTTACCACCAAAATCTGCTACTAAAACATTGTTTTCTTGTAAGAATTTAACTAAATCACTAGAGATAATTCCTAAAGGTTTGCTGTTAATAAAAAGAAAATTTGTTGCGGTGGGATAAACTATCAATCCCAGTTTTTCTAAAGCAGGAATTAGCTGCTGTTTACTTTGGTGAATTTGGTTAATATTATGCTGAATATATTCTCGATCCTTTAAAGCGGCTCGGGAAGCTGCGATCGCAAGTTTATTCACAGGAAATAGTTGGGCAATCCGATAAAGATAGTCAGCAATCTTATGATTAGTAATGGCATAACCAACTCTAATTCCTGCAAGCCCAAAGCTTTTCGATAAACTTCGTAGCACAATTAAATTAGGGTAAATATCGACTAAATCAGCTACGGTTTCTTGACAAAATTCGTAGTAACATTCATCGATTACCACAATAGAATCTAGTTTTTCCAAGATTTTTAGCAGATTTTCTCTAGGTTCTAAATTAGCAGTAGGATTATTGGGATTTGCCAGAAAAATAACTTTAGTTTGCGGGGTAACTCGATTGATAATAGCATCAACATCTAAGCTGAAATCTTCTTTTCTTGCTACTTCAATTGGTACAGCTCCAACAACTTTTGTCGCGAAACTATAGACAAAAAATGTTGGCCTTGGCAGTATAACTTCTTCTCCTGGTGCCAGGAAAATTTTAACAATTAATTCTATTAAATCATCAGAGCCATTCCCAATGACAATCTGTTCGGGGCTAACCCCTGTATAATCTGCTAAAGCTGTCCTTAAACTACCACCTAAGACATCAGGATAGCGATTAATTTGATTTGCGGTTTCCGCGATCGCTTGTACTACTTTAGGCGATGGTGGATAGGGTAATTCTCCTTTGTCTAAGCGAATCGCATTTTCACCTCTAATGATGGCTTGTTTGGGGCTTAAGTTTTTAATATATTCGTTGAAGAGACTATCTAATTTGATATTCAAGGTAGTAGCATAATTTTCATTGATCTATCTCACTATACAAGGAGAAAAAAACTTCTACCAAATAAGTTCAAGATTAAGTGTAAATCCAGGTAAAACCAAGTAGTTAATTAATATTAACTACTCCCAGGAATAATCAGTTCTTGCCCAAAAAGTATTTTTCCAGACGAAAATTAATAAAAAAATAGAAATTAACGCTCCTAAATTATATTTAACAACTTTTTTGAATAATTGATGTCGTTTTTGCCTTTTGTTATTTTGGGCTATATTTTGCAGGGAATCTGTTTCTTTTTGGAGATTATCAGTAATATCACTTTTCAAGTTTTCAATATCTAGCGACTCAGGAAATTTTACTTTATTAGAAGATTTTTTTTGAATTATTTCAGCAATAGTCTCTTGGGAATTAGCAGATTCTATCTGGGTCTGAAAATCTTGAATAACTTCCAATCTTGGGACAATTTGATAATTTATATTAGCATTATATGTATGATAAATTCGAAAAGCGTTATTAATATTAAGAGGAATTGCTAAGATCAGCAAGATAGCAAAAACTAGACATAACCAGGAAATAATTTTAAGGAAAATTTTTTCTATCGGAGTACGATAATTTGTGTCTTCGTAAAAAACAAAAACGATGCCGAGAAAGATGATGGGAATCCTTTCAATAATAGCTCCTATGCTCCGAAGTTCCCAATCAGGATTCATTAAATCTGGTGGAATAAAGATATTTATGAAATCAACCGCAGCCATCATCAGTAGTCCGTAACCAACTATTCGTAAAATAGAAATAGTTAAAATCTGTTGTTCGTTGGGAACTTTCATAGGGAAAGAAAGTTAAAGCAAATTGAGAATTAGACCTGTCTAGTATAGCGGCTCAGAATATTATGGCAATACAACATTAGAGATGGTCATTATCTTTTAAATAAGGCGTTAATTGTGATAATTCAAAGAGATTAAAGGTTTTTGACTAAGTATAATTTTTCCCTCCATCGATTTGAGAAACGCTATAAAATCAATCTTGAGCTCAATAATGAAATATTAAGAATGAACTTTAGTGAAGAACTAACCCTACTCTTGCGTGCCTGTTACCCTTTGATTTATATAGCTACAACCGAAGAAGAAAGATTAGAAAAAGCGATCGCAGAGATTGTTCGTCCTTTGGGAAATCGTAATGTTTATATCTGGGATTTTGTCGAAGGTTATGGCGATAATCCTAATAATCAAGGATTTGGCAAACGTAATCCGTTACAGGCTTTAGAATTTATCGAAAAATTGCCTTCTCAGACTGGAGGAGTCTTTATTTTACGAGATTTCCCCCGTTTTTTTGAAGATATTTCCATCTCCCGTAAACTACGTAACCTAGCTCGTGATCTCAAGTCGCAACCGAAAAATATTATTATTATTTCTTCACAAATCGATATCCCTGCCGAATTAGCTGAAATATTAACTATCTTAGATTTTCCTTTACCAACCGCTGCTCAAATTAAGACAGAAATTACCAGATTAATCTCAGCAACGGGTCAAGTTATAGGGTCAAAACTGCTCAATGAATTAGTGCGGTCGGCTCAAGGTCTATCCTTAGAAAGAATTAGAAGAGTTTTAACTAAAGCGATCGCATCCCACGGTAAACTAGAACCAGAAGATGTGGAATTAATTTTAGAAGAAAAACGACAATCGATTCGGCAAACCCAAATTCTCGATTTTTATCCGGCGACCGAACAAATCTCAGATATTGGCGGTTTAGATAATCTTAAGGATTGGCTAGTCAGAAGAGGAGGTGCTTTCAGTGAACAAGCCCGAGCCTACGGTTTACCAAATCCTCGGGGCTTACTACTGGCAGGAATTCAAGGCACAGGTAAATCTCTCACCGCAAAAGCGATCGCCCATAACTGGCATTTACCGCTCCTGAGATTAGATGTTGGGCGTTTATTCGCTGGTTTAGTGGGAGAATCAGAATCCCGCACGCGACAGATGATTAACCTAGCAGAAGCTTTAGCACCTTGTATCCTATGGATTGACGAAATTGATAAAGCCTTTGCGGGGGGCACCTCTAAGGGTGATTCCGGTACTACTAGTCGGGTTTTTGGAACATTTATCACTTGGTTAGCGGAGAAGCAGTCTCCAGTATTTGTAGTTGCCACAGCTAATAATATTCAGACTTTACCCCCAGAAATGTTGCGCAAAGGAAGATTCGACGAAATCTTTTTTGTAGGTTTGCCTTCTCAAGAAGAAAGAGAAGCTATTTTTCAGGTGCATTTAGGCAAATTACGCCCTCACAACCTCAAAAATTACGATCTCAAACGATTAGCTTATGAAACCCCCGACTTTTCAGGAGCAGAAATCGAACAAACTCTCATTGAAGCGATGCATATTGGCTTTAGTCAAAATCGAGATTTTACAACAGAAGATATCTTAGAAGCCGCTAGTCAAACTGTTCCCTTAGCCAAAACTGCCCAGGAACAAATTAAATTCTTACATGATTGGGCAGCCGCAGGAAAAGCTCGGATGGCATCGCGGAAAACTGGCATTTCGATGAGTTAGGAGGATAGGGGAAGTTGAGGGAAATATGGAAGACAAGGGAGACGAGGAGACGGGGAGCCCTAAAGGATTAGCTCCGCGTCACGGGGAGATGGGGAAATGGGGAAATTGGGAGATGGGGAGACAAAAAATCTTAAAGTCTTCAGCTTTCTGCCTTCCGATTCCTGCCTTTGTTAAATTGTTTGCCCTTGTATTTGTTGCCCCCACCAGGGAGTGTTGGAACTTAAGGAATGGATATTTTGATGATTTACAGTCCAAATCTTTTCAGGATCAAATAGAGTAAATTCTGTAGTGTCGATCGCAATAGTGTTCGGAGTTTGCTGTAAACAAAGTTGGGGATTGGTACTCAGAGCCTGCCACAATTGCAGTGCCGACCATTTTTGAGTAGTCACAAACTTTTGCCACAAGATCGGTAACGCCAACTGCAAACCGATCGCGCCAGTTGGTGCTTCGCTAAAGGCTACGGTTTTTTCTTCGTAGGTATATCCTTGATGATCAATCGCGATCGCGTCAATAGTTCCTGCTAGAACTCCTTGTTGTAATACTTGAAGATCGCTGGGATTACCTAGGGGAGGTTCGAGTCTTAGGTTGGGGTCATAACTAGCAAGATCGCTAGTACTAAATAGTAAATGCATCCAGGTTGTACTAGCTGTAACAGGAATTCCCCTTTCTTTCGCTGCGGCGATTAATTCAACTCCTCTGGCGGTAGAAATTCTCATTAAATGCACTGGAGTGTCGATCGTGGCGACGATCTCTAAAATAGCTGCGATCGCGGAAGCTTCGCTATAACCAGGATTTCCCACTAAACCATAACGAACTGAATTGACTCCTTCTCGGATCACTCCTTGAGTTGTTAATTCATTAGCGGAAACATCGATCGCGACCGGCTTTTGTAGTGGTTGGAGATACTCTAAAACTTGTCTGAGAAACGGCAAATCGGCGAGGGAAAAGCGATCGCTAAACCCGATAGCATGGGGACTAAGTTCGGCTAACTCTGTCATTTGCTTCTGTTCTTGTCCGGAGGAAATTGCTGACCAAAAATGAATTTGGGGTCCCTTATCATCTCCTAGAAATTGAGTTTTTTGTTGTAGAGAAGTTAAAACCTGAGAATTATCGATTCGCGGTCTGGTATCAGGAAGAACGGCAATTTGGGT
>JAAUYH010129671.1_pt1 | contig 34349 bp, 27 predicted proteins | sample 7278061 | NCBI WGS metagenome assembly JAAUYH01 (sample SAMN14350203, study PRJNA611818) | marine sediment metagenome | isolation source: surface marine sediment (0.6m) | place: French Polynesia: Moorea | collected 2018-08 | reverse complement strand
GCTTGATAAGTCAAGATATATATAGGTTTGATAGTTTTATTTTTCTTTTTTATTTTGTTATAAGTTTAGCGATCGCTAACTGATTGGCAGAATGAAATCGGAAGAACCAAATTTATTTCTTGGCTAATAGTATCAAGTAGGGGTTTAGCACTGCCAAACCCCTACTCAAGAGGACTCTTATCTTGAAACTCATCCTACCCATAAATGACATGGGATTTCGTATTGATTGATGAAAAGTTAATTGTTGATTGCTACTCTTCGATGCGCTATCAACAAGAAAACGAAGCGACCAGGAAGTATCCCTCCCACCTCTACAAGATGCTCCGCTTTCCCGCGTTTTTTGTGATGTTTGAGAAAAGGAAAAAGAGGCATAAATTGATTGGAATTGCGGAGATTATTGAGTTTTTTATTACTGATGCAAGATATCAGTAAATCTAATATTCTGCTTATGGAACAATCAAGCATTAACCATCAATAAAAATCAAGATGTTTAACTTTACTTCTATGTGTTTATTAAACTTTAATATAAAGACAGTATAAAAAATAGTTTTTACCGTAATTTTACTGAATAGTCTTGAGAGAAAAATCACCAAAAATAAAACCATTATGCCAATTAGTAGGAGCTTGAAAAATTTTGCGATCGCTACTAAATTTTTGAGAAATATTAGTAAAAGAATTAAACAATTGATAGTTTCCCCTCAGGGTACGAGCTTCTGCAATATATCCTGTAGAATCTAAGATATTAATTGCTACTTCATAAGCTTCTGTAGCTCGGATATAGTCTCCTCCCAAAACTAAAATATCTCCCATATATTTAGTGAGTAAACCACGGATAGCGCGATCGCTTTTACTTTCCCAAGAAACATAATTTTGAAGTAATCGGCAAAAATCTATAGCTTCTTGAGCAGTCATTTGACTGATTTTTTGTTGTGCTTTCTGGAGGGATTGAGCGGTGGAGTTACCTTGGTATAATTCTTGATGAAAGAAAAAAGTCAACATAGCAGTAGTAACAGCAAATTCTCCCTGGAAAATAATGGCTACTGTTTTAGCACCTCCATTGATAATACTTCGAGTTAAAGAAGTTAATTCTATTGTGGGAAATTTGTTTAAATGTAAGTCTTTAATACTTATAATAGCTAAGTCTGCTGCTAAATCTTGAAACATAGATTTAGCAAGAAATAGAGTTTTTGATGATAAAAATAAATGGACTTCTTTAAATTTAATTTCTTTTGAAGAATTGTAAATATCAATAATCCCTAATATAAGAGATTTATTTAAGGATAAAGTGGAAGAATCATGAAGAGTAAAATCAGTTGATTCATTGTCTAAAATTTCTCCATGTTCAGTCATTATTAGAACTTTATTGGTTTTAAATATAGTGTTTCGTGGTAAAGTTACTTGTTGAGTAAGATGATTATAAGATAGGGATTTATGCAGCCCCAAAAAATATTCTTGCTTATTGATTTTATTTAGGTAATTGTGAAATTTTAAAGCAGCGAAAGGCATACCTTGTAATTGTTTACAGTGAATAATTACAAGATGATTTGCCAGACTAATTTCCCGATTAAAAGGTTGCAAAAATAGCTTTTCTAAGAGTTTTCTTTCTTGTTCAACTATATGGTGTTCTGATAATAGTTTAAGCCAACGATGAATTTTATTGATTAATAAGCGACTCTTAAAAGATTGATTTTCGAGAATTTGCCAGACATGAGTTTTGATTAAACCTTGTTTGGTAATACCCCACATCAATAAACTATCGTCTGTGACTAAATAGGCTAGTACTAAAACCTTGGATTTAAGTTGATTAGATAAATCATTAATAGTAGGAATAGAGTTGAAAATATTTTTTAAATAATCAGTATTTTCTAAAGGATCAATTCCATAAATTCTAACTTTTTCAGCTAGATAAAATGCTTGTTCCCATTTATGGCTTAGAGCCAGTTTTTGTACTAGTTTTTGAGAGACATTTTCAAGGATTAATAAACAACTTTGCCACAGTTGTTTACAAGCAACAGAAGAGCAAATACGTTGTGCTATTTCTAACTCGCTCACTAGAATTTCGGCTACTTTAATGAAGCGTAGAGCTACATCTAAATCTTGCTCTATTAACAAAGCTTCTTCCGCAGCTAAAGCAAAAGCAAAAGCAAAACTTATTCCCCAAGAAATAGCTCCTTGCTCGTGAATCCATTGAGTCCATTTTCTAAGAATTGCTAGACAATCAGAGTCTAGGGGTTGATATTGTAGAATACTCCAAAGACGACCCATTTCGGCTGCCATGACATTAAGGCGATCGCCAGTTATGGTAAAATATTGTTTAGCCTCCCCATAACCGAAAGCAGCTAGATTCCACTGACCACCTACAGCATTAAGGTAAGCTAATCTCATGATTGCCATAGCTTCTCCCCTTGGTGCTTGAGCCTTACTAAAATATCTTCTAGCTCGGGAGTAGAGTTTTTGTGCGGTAGTAGTATCAATAGAAGAGCGGTCTAATAGTCGTTTACCCTGGGGATTAGTGATTACTTCTGCGACACAATATCCAAATAAAATTGGTTTACCCAAAGAATTGAGGCTAACGACTAAATCCCCTTGGTTGAGGAAAAACCAACCAGTTTGTAAAAATTTATCAGAATGACTATAAGCTTCAGTTAAATGGCACAGTAGCTCCCATCCTGGTTTAATTTGTCCTGCTAGACTCAGTATATGGGCTAGGACACCATACAAATACTCGGCGATGGCATATACTTCTGCATCTTGATATATTTCCAATTGTTGACTAAGCTTGTTTTGGATTTTTTGACAATATCGTTCTTTTTGGACAAAATTACTTTGTCTAACTAGGACAGTACGGAAATAGGGTAATATTTTGGCAATCTGTTCGATGAAATTAGTTTTTAATCTCAGATTCGTATTGGATATTTTTTGTTTGAGAGCTTGAACTCTATTATGCCAACTGCTAGTAAAACTGATATTCAAACTGACAGCAAAATCGTCTGCTAGAGTTTCTTGGGCTTTTTGCTCAGTTAGATAAGCAAAAGTAGCAATAATCAGTTTTTGCTCTAAACTAGATGGGAGAGAAAAAGCTTCTGTAAATAAGGATAAAGCTTGATTATATTCTCCTTGAAGTTGATGGATTATGGCACGAACTATTAAAGTATCTGGATTCCAATCATCAAGTAAAACTATTTCTGCTAGAGACTTCCCTTGAGCAAAATCACCTTGACCAAAATCCACCAACCAACACCAATCCAAAACCTTTGCCACTGATTCTATCTTTAAGTCAGAAATACTTTGAAGAATATTATTAAGCTGTGCCATAATTAGAGATTTTCGATTTAAAACTTAAAAATAAACATTTTATGGTTATCCCGCGAAGATACAGAAAATTACAACAAGTTCTCAGTAAAAGACAACCTGATTTAACCGTCATCACAGAAGATGTCCATAAACCCCACAATTTATCAGCTATCATTCGTACTTGTGATGCGGTAGGAGTATTTGAAGTCAACGCGGTTAATAGTAAAAGTGAAATGCCTACTTACTCTCAAGTAGCTGTTGGTAGTGAAAAATGGGTAAAGCTTAATACTTATCCTAATATTAAAGACGCGATCGCAAATTTACAACAATCTAATTTTAAAGTTTATGCTGCTCATCTGAGTCAGGAAGCATTAGATTATCGCACCATCGACTATACTCAACCAACAGCTATCTTATTAGGTGCAGAAAAACACGGAGTTAGTCAGTTAGCAGCCGACTTGAGTGATGGACATATAATTATTCCCATGTTGGGGATGGTACAATCTCTCAATGTATCAGTAGCAGCAGCAGTAGTTTTGTTTGAAGCGCAACGCCAAAGATTAGCAGCAGGGATGTATGACAGTATGAGCCTTGATTCTGATATGTTTAACAAAGTTATCTTTGAATGGGCTTATCCTGAAATAGCTGCTATTTGTCGTCAGAAAGGAGAGGCTTATCCTGCTTTGGGAGAAGAGGGAGAGATTTTGTGAGAATTAAAAACTAATATCTTGCACTCCCAAGACAAATACTGAATAAAAGGTCTTAGCTCATAGCAAATAGAGGCGCGCGGTTAGGAATTCTTAAATTATAGTAGTCGAAGCAAAGATTAAGATATTTTCTATTAATCCCCGACACTGGATAGTCTCTATACTGCAGGTAGTCCGTTTGACTGAAGCTATTAAAAGTTGTGGCAATTTAATTACGTTGTTGAACTTCCTGCCAAAAGCACGCAAAAGAGGCGTTGATATCTGTATTAAGGAGGTCAGAAGCTTGATGAAACTCAGATAATTTTAAGGCTTTTTGCAAGGATGAAAGTATCCAGTTTAATGATTCATCCCCATAAATATGAATTTTTTTTGCCTCTCCATAAGAGCCATAAAGGCGAAAAATTCTACTTAATGATGCTTTTTTAGAAAATTCTTGAATAGTTTTACGGTCTAACTCACCCACTTCCATCTTTTTTATGTATTCATCTAGGTTCATGAAAATGTACACCCCCTGCTTCCTTTAGGAACACCTGGCGACTCTCCTCTCACCTAACCTGATTATACAATTTTTTCCAAACCATAAAGAAAGTCTAAAAATAATGGCATTTTTATTTACATTAAACAACCATGATTTCTCTGCATCGGTTAATTATCTAAATGGTACTTACTAATTATTAATCGGTAAAAATGAGATTGATCGCCAAAAATAGTTACTTAACTTAATAAATCATGGGATATACTACTTCCACACAGCCCATAATAATTAAGTTTTGTAAATATTAATTGCGGATAATTTATTTTTCTGGCTTGATTAGAATAGCAAAACATTTTGTTACACTACCTTCTCATAAATCCTTAGTAGCAGGTTTTATCCATTGCAAGATCAAGCTGCAACCTAGCTAAGTAAAGATTTGTTTGAAGCGACAAAGGTCAAGCGAGCCTAGCTCGCAGGTGTAGGGTGTAGGAGTGGGATGGGGGCTTCAAAAATTCTTATTTGAGGGACGCGCACCAGCAACTTAAGATGAAAAGCCCCCTTGGACGAGGGTGTGGGGACACCGCCCTAGAAGAGAGGGATCCTCGTAATAGAGAATTGCTTAAAGATTCCCCCAGGGTTCTCTCGAAAGAGGGTTTGTTTTCTTTCAACCCTGATGGGAGGAGCTTGTAACCATTTTCGGGGCTATTCTTGCCTAAACCCCACACACCACACCCTACCCCCTAACCCCTGATCTAAAGGGGCTTGGTCAATCCCAGTTAACAATATTTATCTCCACCAAAACACTAACAACCTAGGAATTAATTAAAGATGCTTGGAAAAATATTGAATCAAGGCAAAAAAAGCGAATTTTATTTAGAACTTAATGAAACAGAAGTAACTCCCTCTGTCACCGAAAAAACTGAGGCTAAAACAGTCGAAACAGTAGAAGAAGCTACTAAGTCCGCCCCATCCCCAGAAGCCACCATAGAAACAGTAGAAGAAGCTACTAAGTCCACCCCATCCCCAGAAGCAAAAACCGCTTCTAAAGCCAAAAAAGTTAAAGCCAGAAAGAAAGCGGATCAAGAAAAATCTAGTACCTCAAGCCAAAAAGAATCTGCAAAAAAACCTGCTGCACCAACTGATTCAAGTGCTTCTTCTTGGGAACAGCCTTTCTGGGTCAAAGCTATGTATAACGATACTAGCTCCCAATCCTCTGAAGTTCCACAAGAGCCAGAAGCAACTTTTGCCACTACATATCTGATGGGGAAATCTGCTTCTCGCCGTCGTCCCGGGCCTAGCTTAAATAAATTTAAAGAAATGGCACGTCAAAAGAAATTCTAACCATAGCATAAAGACTCGGAATGGAATCTCAAGTGATTGTTCACTGAGTTAGGAAGTCTAGAGATTAAATCTGTAGGCTTCTTTTTTTACCCAGGAAAGTCCTATATAGTTTTATTGATCGTTTTTGGAAAGAGTGACAATTTAATAAACGTATATTCTGGTGGTGGGAATTGTACCTCTTTCAGATAAGATGAGAAATGCTGATCTGAAACAATGACTGTTTTATTAGGAAACGGCAATAACCGCCCCGTTTCCACCTCAGATTTTTAAAATGAGATATTTAGCGGTAAAAAATCAATGAATCAAGAAACCTTTGAACGAGTTAAAAAAATAGTTATCGAACAACTAGAAGTCGAAGAAGACACAGTTACAGCAGAAGCCAGCTTTGCTAACGATTTGGGGGCAGATTCTCTGGATACAGTAGAGTTAGTAATGGCACTAGAAGAAGAATTCGATCTAGAAATTCCTGATGAAGCAGCAGAACAAATAGATACCGTAGGAAAAGCAGTAGATTATATTAGTTCCAATATAGAAACAACTGCATAATTTTGAATTAATCTTGATAAGTAATTAAGACATAACAAAGCAGCATTCTGGCATAAGGATTAGAGAGCGAAAATGACAAATTGGCAAAACAGAAGAGTAGTAGTAACTGGTTTGGGTTCAGTTACTCCTATTGGTAATAATCTCCAAGAATATTGGGAAAGTTTATTAAATGGTCGTCATGGCTTTGATAAAATTACCCAGTTTGATGCTTCCCAACACAGCTGCCATATTGCTGCTGAGGTTAAAGGATTTGACCCTCATGAATATTTAGAAAAAAAAGAAGCAAAGCGCATAGATCGTTTTGCTCATTTTGCTATTGCAGCCAGTAAACAAGCTCTTACTGATGCTAAATTTGTCATTGACGATCTTAACGCTGACCGAGTAGGAGTAATAATTGGCACTGGGGTAGGGGGACTTCGAGTGATGGAAACCCAAAATGAAGTTCTCCTAACTAAAGGACCAAGAAAAGTTAGTCCTTTCACTATTCCTACCATGATTGCTAATATGGCTGCTGGCTTAACAGCAATTCATACAGGAGCTAAAGGGCCTAACTCTTGTACTGTAACAGCTTGCGCTGCTGGTTCTCACGCTATTGGTGATGCCTTTCGTCTGATTCAAAGAGGGTATGCAGATACCATGATTTGCGGTGGCACAGAAGCATGTATCACTCCTTTATCCTTCGCTGGTTTCTGCTCTGCTAAAGCCTTATCTACTCGTAATGACGATCCTGCTCATGCTAGCCGTCCCTTTGACCACAAACGAGATGGCTTTGTTATGGGAGAAGGCGCAGGAATTTTAATTCTTGAAGAATTAGAGCAAGCTCTAAATCGGGGAGCGAAAATTTATGGCGAAATGGTGGGTTACGGAATGACTTGTGATGCTTATCACATGACCTCCCCTGTTCCAGAAGGTTTAGGGGCAGCTAGAGCAATGGAACTAGCTCTTGAGGACGCTAACCTAGCTCCAGAAACTATAAATTATATTAATGCTCATGGAACTAGTACCCCTGCTAACGATCCCACTGAAACTAAAGCTATTAAAAAAGCTCTGGGAAATAGTGCTTATAATGTAGCAATTAGTTCGACTAAGTCGATGACAGGTCACTTGTTAGGGGGTTCAGGAGGAATTGAAGCAGTTGCTACCCTAATGGCGATCGCCAATCAGCAAGTTCCGCCCACCATCAATCTAGAATATCCCGATCCAGAATGCGATTTAGATTACGTTCCTAACCAAAGCAGAAAATTAGAAGTAGCAGTGGCTCTATCTAACTCTTTCGGTTTTGGGGGTCATAATGTTACATTGGCATTCAAAAAGGTGTCCCCTGATATTGCACCAAGATAATGTCCGAAATTATACTTCTCCAAAGAGCAATGGAATGTTGCTCGTCAAACCCAAAGAGTGGGATGATGGGGTAAGCCTTGGGCAACCCACAACCATCAGGTTTGAGAAAGCTCAAATTATGTATCGTAGTTTAGTTAGATAAGAATTATGGTAGTTGCCACCCAGTCACTAGAACAACTTTGTATCAACTCGATTCGCTTCTTAGCAATAGATGCAGTAGAAAAAGCTAAATCAGGACATCCAGGACTGCCTATGGGGGCTGCTCCAATGGCTTTTGTCCTTTGGGATCGCCTAATGCGCTACAATCCCAAAAATCCATCTTGGTTGAATCGCGATCGCTTCGTCCTATCTGCTGGTCATGGTTGTATGTTGCAATACGCTTTGCTACATTTAACAGGCTATGACAGCGTCAGCCTCGAAGATATTAAGCAATTCCGCCAGTGGGATTCTAAAACACCAGGACACCCCGAAAATCACGTTACGAAAGGTATCGAAGTAACTACAGGGCCTTTGGGACAAGGGATTGCTAATGCTGTTGGGTTGGCAATGGCAGAAGCTCATCTTGCTGCTAAATTCAACAAGCCAGACTCTACAATCATCGATCACTACACCTATGTCATTGTAGGGGATGGTTGCAATATGGAAGGAATTTCAGGTGAGGCTGCATCTTTAGCAGGACACCTGGGTTTAGGGAAGTTGATTGTACTTTACGATGACAATAGCATCTCGATCGAAGGAAGTACCGACATTGCCTTTACAGAAGATGTTAACAAGCGTTTTGAAGCCTATGGCTGGCACGTACAGCACGTAGAAAAAGGTAACGGAGAAGACAACGAAAGTCTTGATGCAATGGCAAAAGCTATTGAAGCAGCCAAAGCAGTTACAGATAAGCCATCTTTTATTAAGATTACCACCCTGATTGGTTATGGTTCTCCCAACAAAGTAAACACTTACGGTGTTCACGGTGCAGCTTTAGGTGCAGAAGAAGTCAAATTAACTCGGGAAAATCTCGGTTGGAATTACTCAGAATTTGAAATACCCGAAGACGCTCTGGCTCATTTCCGTAAAGCAGTAGATCGTGGTGCAGAGTACGAAGCAGAATGGAATAAAACTTTTGCCGACTACAAAGCTAAATATGCTGAAGATACTGCTTTATTAGAAAGAATGGTCAGTGGTGAACTTCCTGAAAACTGGACTGATTGCTTACCTACCTATACCCCAGCAGATAAAGCAGATGCAACTCGTAATATCTCTGGTAAAATCTTAAATGCGATCGCCGAAACTCTCCCCGAATTAATTGGTGGCTCTGCTGACCTCGCTCCTTCTAACAAAACTGCCCTCAAATCTACTGGAGACTTCCAGAAAGGTGCTTATGGAGAGCGTAATTTACACTTTGGTGTAAGAGAACACGCTATGGGTGCAATTTGTAACGGTATGGCTCTTCATGGCGGTGGTCTAATTCCCTATGGTGCAACTTTCTTAGTCTTCACCGACTATATGCGTAATGCCATTCGCTTATCTGCTCTTTCTGAAGCCAGAGTTATTTGGGTAATGACCCACGACTCTATTGCAGTAGGAGAAGATGGCCCCACCCACCAGCCCGTAGAACACGTTGCATCTTTACGGATGATTCCTAACCTCAGCGTCTTTCGTCCTGCTGATGGTAACGAAACTTCCGCAGCTTATAAAGTAGCAATAGAAAGCAAATCTAACCCCACTCTTATAGCTCTTTCTCGTCAAGGTCTGCCACAACTAGAAGGTTCTTCCATCGAGAAAGCGGAAAAAGGCGGTTACGTCCTATCTTGTGGTTTTGCTCCAGACGAATTAGACCTAATCTTAATTGGTACTGGTAGTGAATTAGAGCTTTGTGTTAAAGCAGCAGACATTCTGAAAGCAGAAGGGAAGAAAGTTCGTGTAGTTTCTCTTCCTTCCTGGGAATTATTTGAAGCTCAAAGCGAAGAATACAAAGAATCAGTACTACCTAAAGCTATTAAAAACCGTGTAGCAGTAGAAGCTGGTACTACTTTTGGTTGGCAACGTTATACAGGTGATAATGGTGCAATTGTTGGTATAGATACCTTTGGTGCTTCTGCTCCTGGTGGTGTTGCTCTAGAGAATTTTGGCTTCAATGTTGATAACGTAGTTGCCAAAGCTAAGGAAGTCATTGGTTAAGTTTTCCAGAATTATTCATTTTTGATCAATCAAGTCCTCTACTTTCAGGAGGACTTTTTTATAAAATCTCAAGTTATGTCCCCTTTAAAAACTATAGACATTTTAAATAAAGTTCAATCGGGAGAAAGTCTAGCTGGCGCAGATTTTAGTAAACTAGATTTATATGCGATCGCTATTGTCGGAGTAAATCTAGAACAAGTAAATCTTAGGGATGCGACTTTGACTAATGGGAATCTAGCTCAAGCAAATTTAACAGGAGCTAATCTCCAAAAAGCCGATCTAAGAGGAGTGAACCTCCAAGGGGCGAACCTAACAGGAGCAAACCTCGAAGGAGCATATCTTAATCGAGGAGATTTACGGGGGGCGAATCTAACAGGAGCAAACCTCAAAGATGTCAAGCTCAATCTTGCTGTTTATGACTCCACGACAATTTTTCCTGATACTTTTCGTTATCAGAGTTCTGGCGCAGTGGGTCCTGGCGCAATACTTAACGGAGCTTATTTGAACACAGCAAATCTGCGAAAAGTTGACCTGAGAGGAGCAAAATTAATAGGAGCGTATCTGAGTGGAGCAGACTTAACAGAAGCTATTTTGGACAATACCTCTTTAAGCGGAGCAAATTTACAAAAAGCTTTCCTCACTGGTGCTTCTTTACGTAATGCTCGTTTAAGTAATGCAGAATTAAAAGGAGCAGACTTAAGAGCCTCGGATTTAACAGGAGCAGATTTAAGCAATCTAGTTAATATCGCAGGAGCAGACTTTACAATGGTTAAAGGTTTAACAGACAGCGATCGCGCTAAACTTTTAGCATCTTATTCTAGTCAAGAGCTTACTACTTGGAATCCTTATACTCGCCGAAATACTCTAGATAGTTTGCAATAAATCCTAAATCACCCCTCATGTAGATTAGCTGTTCCCTTCTTAGCTTAAATTATCAATGTTTTTAACTTAAAAGTTAAGAATCAGTAACTAAGCAGAATTAACTACATTCTCAAGAGCCGAGATTCAGAACTCATACTAAATCCGATTCTCATATCCCCTTTATTATTTTAGTCTGCGTAGGCAGACTTTGTTTGTATAGCACTGCTGTTTCAACCTGTAAATTATAAGTTGGTTTTGACAACAGGATTTGGAATCAGGAGTCAGAAGTAATTGTGAATTCTGGATTCTGTCTCCTGTCTTCTACTTATTCAATGTGTAGATTTTTTGGACTACTACTTCTATAGCTAACAGCTAATGGCTAATCGCTTTCAACTTCTTTAACTCATAGACTCTAGATAATCTCGAATCATATTTCTGCGACGAGGCTGTCTTAACTTTTGTAAAGCTTTAGCTTCAATCTGTCTAACTCTTTCGCGAGATAATTCCAAACAGCGACCAATTTCCGCTAGAGAGAAGGGTTTTTCTCCACCAAAACCAAAACGCATTTGAATGACCTCTCTTTCGCGAGTAGTTAATTCTGATAAGAGATATTGTAGGTCTTTTTGCAAAGATTCTCGCATTAAAGTTTCTTCAGGAGAAGCACTTTCAGTTTCTAATAAATCTCCCAATTCTGTATCTTTTTCTTTACCTACCTTAATTTCTAAAGAAACAGAACGAGGTACACGCAACAACACTTCTCGAATTTGGGATGCTGTCATATCTAATTCTTGCGCCAAATCTTCAATACGAGGAGTTCTTCCTTTTTCTTGAGATATCTTACGCTGTGCTTTTTTGATCTTATTCAGTTTTTCCGTAATGTGGACGGGAAGGCGAATAGTGCGACTTTGAGTTGCGATCGCTCTAGTAATTCCTTGACGAATCCACCAATAAGCATAGGTACTAAAACGATATCCTTTAGTCGGATCGAACTTTTCTACGGCTCTTTCTAGACCTAAAGTCCCTTCTTGAATCAGGTCTAGCAATTCTAAGCCACGATTTTGATACTTTTTCGCTACAGATACAACAAGACGTAAATTCGCCTTGATCATGTGTTCTTTAGCACGGATTCCATCTCTTTGAATCCTCTCTAAATTTTTGACATCACATTCAATTAATTCTGCCCAACGTTGTTTTCCTCTTGCTAAAATTTCTTGGAGTTGAGGAATACCAAGTCCGACAGCTTTTGACCATCTTCTCAGAGAAGGACGATGACTTAGTTGTGTAACTAGGCGATCGTGAACATTAATTAATTTTACGAATTCTGCTAATACTTCGTCTCCTTTCTCCGCAGCTTCTGCCCGTTTTTCTAATATATTGATATGACGTTGAACTTTTTGAGCTTCGGAAACTTCTTCATCTCTTTCTAATAGAGGAACTCGACCAATTTCTTGCAAATATAATCGAACTAAATCTGTCGTAGTACGGCTTCTTCTTGTAGAAGAATTGTCTGTTTCTACAGAATCAAGGTCAAGTTCTACTAAATCATCAGTTAATTTATTAGAACCATAGTTATTTCCTTCTATATCTTCTAATTGATAATCAAGTGAACGATTGCTTTCTTTGGCTTCAACGTATAGTGAGCTAGCTAACATAAGTAATTTCTCAATGACGAATCGGTATGAAAATTGGGAGGAATCACTCCTCTCAGGATTAGGTTGCCCAAGTCAGACAAAAAAAAGAACATTCTGAAAAAAATTTTTTCAGTCTAGAATTAGCAAGGGTTTCAGGGATTGTATTGCTAAAAACATATTTATGCAATACAGAAAGAAAAAAACCTTTAATAGTAATTTTTTCACAAGAGTAAGACAATAAGGTTAAAATGTTCCCGAATAAGAAAATAATTTTTTGTATCTTCTATTATTCTCAAGATTATTTTTATTAGTATCAGTTTTTTAGCTAAAAAAAAATCCGCATATTTACGGATATTTTTACGAAACATTACTGAAATTAATGGCAATAAGTAACAGTTGTAGTGAGAAAATGACTCTAAAATTCAGATTTGGTTTGAGGATGAGAGTTTATGAGTTTTCTCACTGGTTATGCGTGATAATAACTATAGCTAATAGTCTTTTTTTATTCAAAAAAATCCGCACATTTATGAAGTCCAAGCAGGCTTCGCCGTTGGACGGCGGAGTACCTTGGACTGATGTGCGTCCCCAAAATTACTGAAATTAATGGCAATAAGTAACAGTTGTAGTGAGAAAATGACTCTAAAATTCAGATTTGGTTCGAGGATGAGATTTCATCAGTTCCCTAACTTGTTCTGCGTGATAAGAACTACGGGTTAAAGGAGTAGAAACAACTTGTAAAAACCCTAGAGACTCCCCAAAAGTTTGCCAAGCTTTAAATTGTTCGGGAGTAATAAACTCTTTTACTCCTAAATGCTTTTGAGAAGGTTGCAAATACTGTCCGATGGTTAAAATATCACAGTCTGTATTCCGTAAATCTTGCATTACAGCTTTGACTTCTGCATCTGTCTCTCCCAAGCCAACCATAATACCTGATTTAGTATAAGTCCAAGGTGCTAACTCTCTAGTTTTTTGAAGCAATTTTAGCGATCGCTGATAATCTCCTTGAGGACGTACTTTACGATAAAGACGAGGTATAGTTTCTGTGTTATGGTTGAGAACTTCTGGTTCAGCTTGAAGGATAATTTTCAAAGCTTCCCAATTACCACACAAGTCAGGAATTAAAACTTCAATGGTCGTATCGGGAGAGAGCGCTCTTACTTCTTCAATACAACGAACAAATTGACTAGCACCGCCATCAGCTAAATCATCCCGATTAACAGAAGTTATAACCACATGATTTATTCGAAGTCTTTTTACTGCTTTTCCTAGTCTTACTGGTTCACTAGGATCTAGAGCTTGAGGTTTTTTTTCAAAATCAATATCACAATAAGGACAAGCACGAGTACAAGCAGGCCCCATAATGAGGAAAGTAGCTGTACCTACATTAAAGCATTCTCCAATGTTGGGACAAGAAGCTTCTTCGCAAACTGTGTTTAAGTTTAAATCTCTTAAGATTTCTTTGACACTACCAACACGCTGCCATTGTGGTGCTTTGACTCGTAACCAATCAGGCTTAACTACCACTCCGTAATTACTCCAATATACATTACTAGTTACCTTTCTTATTCTATTAGAAAGGAAGAAAGCCATTTTTCTCCTATGGGGTATATGCTACTATAGGTCTTGATTACGGGATGTAGCGCAGCTTGGTAGCGCATCGCTTTCGGGAAGCGGAGGTCGCAGGTTCAAATCCTGTCATCCCGACTCTTGATTTGTACAGTAAAAATATTAATGCTGAATTTGTTAACCTGTGGCTCTTTTTACTTTTAATGTACTAATAATACTGATTTTAGAGAACGCACTATAGGTTGACCTTCTCGGTCTAGTTTGCCGTAAAAAGTTGTTCCTTGATAATGTAAAGCTGAGGAACTTCCCCCATCGAGATTCATGGCTTTTACTGCTCCTAGATTAGACAGGAATTGGGCTAAATCTGCTAGAGACATTCCTAATTTACCAGGAGATTGAGCCACCATCGCTAAAATAATATCCCCTTTCTCAGTAATGGCGATCGCGCTTCTAGCATTTGGAGAAGTTGTCCCGATGGCATTGCGAATCACTTTACCATCATCATTGTAAGCTACAAAGCCTTCTGCTATTGAAGTATCTTGCGGTAAGATTTGGGGTCCAGCACCAAGAGAATTCTGTAGTTTGCAATTGGGAGGAATAGGAGCGTAATGAAAGGTAATATCGTAATAATTGCTATTTTCGCAAGTGTAACTCCTAAATTCTCCACGATTCAAGATTTTACCCAGATAAACTTTAAGATTGGGATTGTCGATTAATCTTTCGTTGATGCGAGGATCGGCTACTAAATTTCCTTGCTGAGTAATATAAGATGTAGTTTTGGTATTGTTAGGGTCAAAGTAACCACCATTAATGGCTGCGATCGCGTTATGTTCTGTAACAAAACTCTCTAAAGTAGTTAAAGTTCCTGCTGGTGCTATTTCAGGAGCAATCACATAATTACTATCTGAGGAAATAGTGACCACATGAACAATACTGTTGGGTTGCTGATAAACTTGATAGTTGATTTCTGTTTGAGACGCAGCAACAAAAGTAAACTTGTGAATTAGAGCTACAATTACCCATCCCAAGACTATTAACAGCCACCATTTTCTCATATACAATTCGCGTTAAGAGTAATCAGTAATCAGTAATCAGGATGAAGGACTCAGAAGAAAGTAGCAAGTAGCAAGTAGTAAGTAATAAGTAATAACAATCAATCCCCCTGACCGATAATAATTTCGCTCTTTCTAATTTTTATATAGGATTAGTAATTAGTATTTAGTAAGAGCGTAATTTCCCTCTTCCCTCTGACCTGACGGGAGGAGTCTCCCTTCTATCCCTCCTCACCCTTATGTAGGAAATTAAATAGAAATGATATGACAAGTTGACCAGCCACTATTGTTCTGGTTCAACAACTGTCTCCATTTTCAGAGGTGACATGAGATGATGAAAAGGCTGATGCATACTAATCAATTGGGCTAGAGTTTTCTTAAGTTGAGTACGGGGGACAATCTCATCCACAAAACCATGCTGTAATAAATATTCTGAAGTTTGGAAGCCTTCGGGGAGTTTTTCGCGTAAAGTTTGTTCAATAACTCTTCTTCCTGCAAAACCGATGGTAGCTTTGGGTTCAGCTAAAATAATGTCTCCTAACATGGCAAAGCTAGCGGTGACTCCTCCCGTAGTAGGGTGAGTTAGTACTGGAATATATAGCAGTCTATTTGCTTGATGATGATGCAGCGCACCAGAAATTTTTGCCATCTGCATGAGACTTAGCATTCCTTCCTGCATTCTGGCACCACCAGAAGCGCAAATAATGATTACAGGTAGTTTTTCACTAGTGGCGTGTTCAATGAGACGACAGAGTCTCTCTCCTACCACAGAACCCATACTACCGCCCATAAAACGGAAGTCCATAACTCCTAGAGCCACAGGTAAACCATCTAACAAACCTGTTCCGGCAACTACCGCATCAGTTAAACCTGTTTTGCTTTGATAGTCTTTGAGACGATCGCGGTAAGCTTTGCGATCGCGAAATTCTAAAGGATCTGTAGGTTGGATGTCTGTAGCGATCGCTTTCCAAGTGTTAGGATCGATTAATTGTGCAATTCTTTCGTCACTATCAACCCGAGCATGATGACCACAGTCAGGACAAACTAGCTGATTAGCTTTGAGGTCTTTAGTATAGGATAATGAACCACAAGCTTGACATTTTGACCATAGTCCATCAGCAATTTCTCGTTCTTGCTGCTTTTGAATTGCAGGTTCAGTTTTTCTCAGATTAGCAAACCAGTCAAATAAGGTGGACATATTAATTTATCTTTATAATTTTCTGTTAACGTCTTTAATTAATCTTCTTCAGGAGAACTAAGGAGTAGTAAAGCTGTCCATAAGTCTTGTTTTAGTACTTGCAAAGCGGATTGACTACTCTGTCCAAAGTAAACACCTACTCCAATGTCTAGGACACGACTGGGAATATCGTGGGCTGCTAATATTTGTTGCATCAGTTCTGCTTCCCAGCGAGCTTTGGTGGTTTTAAGTGTGATCCAATACACAATTTTATAACATTTATCATTAAACATTTATTGGTTTAACTTCTTGTCCAAAGAAGTCCCTCTGTTTACTGAAGGGATGAATTTACAGAGCGATAACTTAACAATTTAGACACATAATCTTTATATACCAAGGGGTTCAGCCTTTGTATAATACTTTCGAGTGCCAGAAATCTAGCTAAAAATTGCTGTAAATTGGCACAAAGCAACGCACCTTGACAACTTGGAAATGGGTTAGACACAGAAGTTGTGTCGGTAAAATTCCAAACGTACAAAGGAGTATGAGTATTCTCGAATACGTTAGTACCGTGGGACTCACGGGGAAAGAAATTGCCTGTAAAGTCGTACTGTCGGGGATTCATGGTAGCTGCTGTGTTTCTAGATAAGTAAGCCAGCGCGGTCTTGGGGGTTTCCCCCATGAGCGACTGGCGTGGCATAGGGCTTCGAATGCCTAACGGCGACGTTGGGAAGCTCTCGGTTTACCGAGAGAGGATGTCACGGCTGAGGAAATTCCCCCAAAATTATCTTACTACCATCAAAAGCAATCTTTTGATTTCCGACTGTTGCGATCGCACCTAAACCGCTACCTTCAACGGACACTTGAGGGATTGCTCCTTGTTGTAAACTCATAACGACAAAAAAATCATTGATTCCTACTGCACTAATTAAACCACCTGTTTCTGTTTTGGTATAAGATATTTGCACTCCTTTAGGAGAGATAAATGTACCTTTTAGGGTTGCACCAGAAGGGGAGGTAATTGTAAAACTAGAATCTTGAATTGTTACTGCGCCAGAAACATTTAACACCCAGGTTTTAGGTTGAAAATCTTGTTCTTGTGTGAGATTGAAGCGATCTACTACAGCAAATAACCCTGGTGTTCCCGAAGCCTTACTATAATCCACAGCGAAAGAGCGTAGCCATTTACCCTGAATCATGGTGACAATTCCCGAGCCATCAGAAGCAATCTTTTCATAGACTTGTTTGCTGCCTTTGTTGTTAGAATCTGGAGTAACTACGATATTTTCATGCTCTGGTTTTGCCTCACTCTTTCCTGCGATCGCCCATTGTTCTCCTAAACCCCAAATCCGAAAGCTACCAGCATCGGGAAATGACCAAGAACCTCCAAGATGCTGCTTTTTGAGATAAATACTAGCAATAATATCATTGCTATCTTGCCACTGATTGCGAAAGGAGTAAAAACCTTTTTGACTGTCTATTAAAACTTTGCCCCAGATTGCTTCAGGATTTTGCAATTTCACATCATCTTGATAACCAAAGAGGGCGAAAATTGCTTCATAGGGTAAAAGTTGACCAATGCCAAAATTGCGATCGCCATTTAAGCCTAAGTTACGGTCATAAAATTCCATCACTCCTGGCAAAAATTCATCAGGAACAATAGGTAAACCCACAGCAAATAGAGAATAATTAGTTTTTAAACGATGTCTGCCGTAACTAGGAGCAGCAAATACTCCATCAGTTCCCACCTTACCATAAGCAACTCCCGTATCAGTTTCTACTGAACGCAAGATATAACTCGGTAACATCCACTGAGTCTTATCGGGAGCTAAATCCACCCCCATCACATTGCGATAAGCTTGGATAAAAGGCATGATGGTTAATACCCAAGGTTCAGTAGTATATAAATCTCCTTCCGTACCAAAAGCGCGATCGCCGATAGCCCAATTCAGATAGCGAACTACACCTCTTTCTGAAATTCTAGTTAACCGCCAAGCTTCTTCTGGACTAGTAAAAAATTTATTGTTAGGTAAATACTCTTCTGGTTCATAGAGAATAGCCAAAGCTGCTAATCCCGATGCCCCTCTAGCTCTAGCATACCAATTACTCCAAGGATTATTATTCCAGCCTCTTTTTGGAGTATCTCCTTTAGTTAGCTTAACCGCCTGATTTCCTAACCAGCGAGTTATCTTACTGCGTTGAGTTTCATCCCAAGCGTTATAACAAAGGTCATAAGCCATTGCCACTCCTGCCACAATAGGAGCGTGTTCTAAAAATCTTCTTCCTGGTTGCGCCAAAGATTGTTCGACAATTTCCCAAGCTGTTGCTGCTGATTTGGGGTCATTTCTTAGAAGAGAAAGAAAACAATGTCCTGTTGCGTGATAACCTCCATTAGGGACATAAGCTTCATAATAAATTTTTGCTTCAAGAGCCTTTTCTAAGCGTGAGATAATCGCTTTACCATAAGGAGTCTGGGCTTTTTCTCTTAATAAAGGAAGTTCCTGCTTCCGAAAAATCAGACGGGGATGTTCTTGAGGTTGAATCGGTTGATGATTAGCTATAGTTGCAGATTGCAGTTTACTTTTATTTCCTGTAACCTTCCCTACTAGTTTACGTTGTTGATAGTTTCCGACGTAACTACCAATCAAGTTACCTTTGTGGGGAATAATCTCCAAGTTATAATGAGCTTCTTCTAATAGAGGATTACCAGGATGAGATTGAACCTTGAGCTTAACTTGCAATTTCCAAGCTCTTTCCGTCTGCTTAACTACTATTTCCCCTTGATGTTCCACATCTTTGTTAAAACGAGGCGCGTAACCCCAGATTTCCGAATCACATTGACCATTATTACAGATCAAATCTAGAGTCATATCCTGATAGATCGGCTTTTCTTCCCAGAGTTTCCAAACTCCATGACGCAGAGTCAAACTAATATTGCCATCCAAAGCTTGGGGTTTGAGTTCTCGATAGATTGGTGCATTAGAACCCCCTACCAAAAGCAGTAAAATCCCATTGAGCAGTATTAATTTAATTAGAGGTAAGTTAGGAATTGGGAGTTTATAGTTTGGAGTTATCAAATTTAAGTAGTTGCGTAAAATTAATTAGATAGTTGAGATAGGTAAGAGGCAATAGGCAATGCTCCAATGTACAAATAATTTTGCCCTTGGTACTTAGAACGTTTTTTTCGTTTAAGATTTATACGAAGAAGACTATATTTGCATAAAAATCCATTCCAGATAATTGCAAACACAATTATAGGTAACAAATCAAGAGTTAAACCTTTTGGCAGAATATAAATCTCTAGACGCTCGTTTTCTTGAGTCAAAAGCACTTTAGAATCTGCAGGTTTAGAAGTTATACCAATTCTGAAAAGTTAAGCTACCTATTACTCCCCCTGCCGGAAAGGGGGGATTTTAAGTTATATATTGGATTGCACAGTTTATTTGTTGGGATATTTCCCCCCTTCGGTGCCCCTGCTCCCCATTTGTAGCAAGTCTAAATAGAAATGGTATTACTAGGGCTGACTTTTTATGTAGAGCTTAAAAAGGACTCAAAACCCCCAAGTGATAGCCTGGAGAATCTTTAAAAATTGCTCCTCGTGCAATCAAATCTTGTTTGAGGGATTCTGAAATACCTGAATTATTGCCAAAGGTAGCATTTACCACATTTGTATCACTGAGGTCGGCATAACTCAGATTGGCATTACTCAGGTAGGCATCACTCAGATTGGAACCTCTCAGGTTGGCATTACTCAAGTTGCTATCAGATAGATTGGCATCAATCAGATTAGCACCTCTCAGGTCGGCATAACTCAGGTAGGCATCTCTCAGATTGGCATAACTCAAGTTGGTATCTCTCAGATTGGCATAACTTAGATTGGCATCTCTCAGATTGGCATCAGAGAGGTCGGCATCACTCAGATTGGCATCACTCAAGTCGACACCAGCGAGGTTTTGATTTTTAGGGTCTTGATTAACAATTTCCCAAACCTTACGCCATTTAGAATCGAGTTTGGTCTTTTTATCAATTTTTGTTCTTCCCAAGTCTGCATTACTTAGATTAGCATCTCTGAGATTGCTAAGAATCAGGTTGGCACCTCTGAGATTGGCAAGAATCAGGTTGGCACCTCTCAGGTCGGCACCAGAGAGATTGGCACCACTCAGGTCTGCATTGCTCAGGTTGGCACCTCCCAGGTGGGCATCACTTAGATTGGCACCTCTCAGGTCGGCACCAGAAAAATTGGCATAACTCAGATCCGCATCAGAGAGATTGGCATCACTTAGGTTGGCACGAATTAGGTGGGAACCAGAGAGATTGGCATAACTCAGATCCGCATCAGAGAGATTGGCATCACTTAGGTTGACACGAATCAGGTTGGCATCACTCAGACCAGCATCACTCAGGTCGGCACCAGAGAGATTGGCACCTCTGAGATTGCCACGAATTAGGTTAGCATCACTCAGGTCGGCACCACTTAGGTTAGCATCACTCAGGTTAGCATCACTCAGGTCGGCATCAGAGAGGTTGGCACCTCTCAGATTAAGACCTTTAGCACCTTGAGTTCTAATTTCTTCAAACAACTTCCATTCTAAGTCACTCAATCCTTCAAATCGTTCAGGCATACCACGAGACATTTTTCTGATTTGAAGAGGAGATTATCATATTTCTGCTGTTACTGGGATAGGTTCCTATAATATTTTTTTTTCTCTCTGGTGCCTGAACTAACAGTATTGATACTGAGCATTTGAGGCCCAAAAGACTTATGAAAATACAAAAGTATTTGAAGTTATGCTCTGTACTGGGGTTGGACAGGCTTGGATTTTCATTCTAGAGTATTTTTGGAGATAAACTGAATAAGTTATGTATCTCTCAAAAGAGAAATAGCCTTCTTTGTTGTAGATTCAGAGCCAAAACATAATACTTAGCTTTTTCTGGCAAAAACAACTTGAATAAGGAACTAATCGTCATATTACACAAGAAATGCTGACGATTAGAACCCATCCCCATAAATCCTCGATTCTATATTGCTGACAGCGCGAGAGTTAACTCGTTCAAGAGCGATCGCATTCTGCTTGATTTTCAAAATCAGTATTATCCAAGATGGTATAAATTTGGTTTTGTAGAGTTTCTAACTGCTTTGTGAATACATATTACTGCTTCTTGCATTATCTTAAAGCGATCTTTAACATTTGGCGATCGCTCTTGAACAACCATACAATAATTGATTTTTAATTTCATCAATTGTTAATGCTCTAACTAAAAAACTGATACGTTTAGCCACTTCATAGGGATTTTTCTCAGGAACAATAATAATCCCAGAATGTTGTTTATTTTCCTGAATATATTGAAGATGTAATCTCTCAAAGTCAACACGATTATGAGTTATGAGACATCGATTTAAAATTGAAGTTTTAATTTAAAAAACTTTTATTATCTTTTAATGCAATTAGGATTTTGACAATAACCAGCACAATTTGCCCATAAACGACGTTGAATATTGATGGAAATACTTTTTCTTGGAGACATATTTATCAAATTTTTACGAGGATTGAGGAGTGAGGGGACTGGAGAGAGGAGGTGAAGTAATACTTATTACTTATTACTTATTACTTCATCATCCTTCATCCTTCATCCTTCATCCCGTGTTTCCTCATACTTTCTTTAACTAATTGTTCCTGTTAGAGGAGAACTCGCACTAGCATACTGTTTAACAGGAATTCTACCCGATAAGTAAGCTAATCTTCCTGCTTGTGTTGCTAAACCCATTGCTTGAGCCATTGCTGGTGGATTTTGGGCTAGAGCGATCGCACTATTAACCAATAACGCATCTGCTCCCATTTCCATAGCTTGGGCTGCTTCACTAGGCGCACCAATTCCCGCATCTACTACCACGGGGACATTAGCCTGTTCGATAATAATGGCAATATTAGCTGCATTCTTAATTCCTTGTCCTGAACCAATAGGAGAGCCAAGAGGCATCACTGTAGCACATCCTACTTCTTCGAGGCGTTTTGCTAATAAAGGATCGGCATTTATATAGGGTAAAACCGCAAAACCTTCTTTAACTAATTGTTCTGCTGCTTCTAAAGTCCCGATGGGGTCAGGTAATAAATATTTAGCATCAGGGATAACTTCTAATTTGACAAAGTTATTATCTTCTTGTCCTAAAAGCCGTGCCATTTCTCTCCCCAAGCGAGCTACTCTAATAGCTTCTTCCGCAGTTTTGCATCCTGCGGTGTTGGGTAACATCCAGATTTTACCCCAGTCAATTGCTTCTGCTAAACCTTCATGTCCTTCTGCTTTAGTTTGGACTCGGCGCACAGCTACAGTAACAATCTCGCAATTACTAGCAGCAATACTTTGTTGCATCGCTTGGATACTGGGATATTTCCCTGTACCAGTCATTAAACGAGAATTGAAGCTTCGCCCTGCAATAGTTAGGGTGTCTTGATTTTCTGCTTGCTGATTTGAGTTGACTATTGCTTTAGAAGGGGAGCTTTCCTTAACTTGCAAGGACATTTTGTGACCATTATTGTCAGAAGCAGAGTTGTTGAAAAGAGTCATACTATTATTACTGGGATGAGAAAAACGCTGCCAACTAAAATGAGACAGAAGAGGATCGGACTTTCCTTCTAAAATCAGGTTTGCCAACAAAGCAGCAGTAACAGGAGCTAGAAGAATCCCATTACGATAGTGTCCTGTAGCTAGATATAAGTTATCGCAGGAACTAGCACCGAGTATAGGCAACTCATCGGGAGTTCCAGGGCGAAAACCCCACCAAAATTCCTCAATTTGCCAATTGGCGACAGCAGGATACAGAGATATGGCTTTATTTAGTAAAGTTTGTACTCCTACAGGGGTATTATGGGGAGTCCAGCCCACCTCTTCTACTGTTGCTCCAATAATCAATCTGCCGTCTTGTCGGGGTACAAGATAGATATTATCGCCAAACAACAACCGTTGCAGGGGATAGGGTTGATGGGCTTCATTGGGCATTCTCAGACAGAGCATTTGCCCTTTTACGGGGCGTACAGGAATTGGTAATAATTGACTTGACCAAGAGCCAGTAGCCAAGACGTATTTATCTGCTTCTATTTCTCCATCAGAAGTAATAAGACTAGCAATCTTACCTTGTTTTTGTTGCAGGGCTTTTACTGTGACTCCTTCTTGTATTTCTATTTCAAGAGCCTGTGCAGCTTGCAGCAGAGATCGCATTAAACAACAGTTATCCACTTGTCCATCTTCGGGATACCACCAGCCACCAACAATACTTTCTCCTAAACCTGGTTGATAAAATTCAATACTATTGCGGTCTAACCAGATTTTCTGATTCGGCTTATTTAAAGACTGCTCTTGCTTTGCTGCTTCTGATTGAGGTGCTAAAATTCCACAGGGAAGATAACCAGTCTCAATTCCGCTTAATTCTTCTAATTTTCTGGTCCATTCTGGATAGAGCCACCGTGACTTAAGGCACAAATCTAGCATGGGAGCAACAGTAATATTTTCTGCCATCGGTGCAAGCATTCCTGCTGCTGCATAAGAGGCTGCTTGTTGCCCATCTTTACTAATTACCTTAACTTCTGCTCCTCGTAGTTTTAACTCAATGGCGAGCGCTAAACCGATTACACCGCCACCAATGATGATAATTTCTCTGGCTTGTTTCATTTTTTCCAGCCTTAGTTAATTGAAGTAGCAAGTGTTCTAGCCTCTTGCTACTTAGCTTGTGAAAAGTTTACTTTGGCAAAATATCTAATGCAATAGTTGATGGCTATAGGATGTAGAGTGTAATTTTACTCCCTCAACTTGAGGAATCAAATTTTGCTTAATGAAGTCTTTACAACGATTATTTTCATCAGCAACCAATACCTTAGCCTGATGTCCTTCTCTCATTACCTCAGCGCGATCACGTTCTTCATAAGCAATAATAATTAATAAGTCTCCTGGTTGACAAAGTAACGCAGCACCACCATTAGGGCAAATTTCTCCTGTCCCTGCTGTACCAGGAATAGCATAAGTTGACCAACGCTTACCATTATTAAGGTTGATTACATCCACTTCTTCTAGGGGTAGTATCCCTACTAGATTCATTAAATCAGGATCAATAGTAATACTGCCGACATAGTTAACATTAGCTTCTGTCACAGTCACCCGATGAAGTTTAGCGTGCATCAACCTAATTGTTGCCATCAATTCTTCAATTCTTCCTAGACCAACATTATTTCTATAATAGTATTAATAGCATTGAATTTATGCCGTATTGTGTAAGCTGACTTACAGGAGCAGGAATCATCTCACCACGAGAATCTAGCAATAATACCACTAATAGATAGGCGATCGCAATCACCACTGAGATTGCCCCTGTAACAATCGCCACAATTTTTCCCCGATCCATATATACTCCTTATAATTGGTTACTTATACTTATTGTTTCACAAAAAGCAATGAGAAGCCTACCACTCCGAAGAAGAGATAATAGCTACAGTTAACACTACTCCCTCCCCAGTCTCCCTATTCTTGAATCACAAAAATAATCTCCAACCCCAAGACTTGATATCTTGTAGATTGGAGATTAAAAATTGACAAGATTATAGCAAAGTGCTATAGATTCTTACCAACCTTTATCTGCTTGAGAAAGTACATAAGTAGCAACATCTTCAATTTGGGTTGCAGTTAACCTTCCACCAAAAGCTGGCATAGCATTTTTACCGTTAGTTACTTGATACTTGATAGCGTCAAGAGAATACATATCGTATTTTTCTAAATCAGCTTTTTTAAGGGTTTTAGCCGGATTAACCGCGTTATTACCCCCAATATGACAAGCTGCACAGTTTGCGCCAAAAACCCCCGCTCCGTTAGCAGCATCTCCAGCTAATGCAGTACCAGAAAAACTAACAAAAGCCAAGGTTATGCAAGCCAAAAATGCCAACAATACTTTCTTGAACATGATTTCTCCTCTCAAATCTCAAAGATGATTTATTGAATCTATCCACGAGGGTTAATTATATTGGTTAATCCTGTCAAAAGACAAGCTATAAAATTATTGTGAGTTTCTGCAACCTGGACACCCAACTTTGGTATATTGACTGCGACATTAACTTTGACAAGTCGTCAAACTTTTGTAGTAGTATTATCTATAGGGCAAATAGCTATAAGACTGCTCAGTCTTTAGCTCAAAGTTGGGTAGTACTTCTGCTTTTCACCCTAAATCTTGAGAAAAAATTAAATCAAAACCTATTCATAATATAGAGTTGGGAGTCAACAAAATGACCAAAAAAATAGGCTTATTACTTTCTACTATTCTTCTAGTTGTTAGTAGCTTTTTCTTCACTACTAATCCTGCTGTTGCAGCTACCTACGAAGTAAAAATGGGTAGTGACACTGGAATGTTGCAATTTGAACCATCTACTTTAGAAATAAAAGAAGGAGATACTGTTAAATGGATTAACAACAAAATGTCTCCCCATAATGTAGTATTTGAAGACGACAACTTAAAATCTCATAAACAACTAGTATTCTCTCCTGGTGAATCTTACGAAACTACTTTTTCTAGTACTGGAGAATACAACTACTACTGTGAACCCCATCGCGGTGCAGGTATGGCAGGAAAAGTAATTGTTAAATAAGATTCGATTGAATCACAACTTTTATAAATAGTAAATAGTAATAGAGGGAAGGCATTGAATCAACTCAGCAATGTCTTTCCTCTTTTGTTTGGGTGTTACTTACTTTATATTACCTTCTGACATGAGGTTAGAGACTTGAAATGACCTATGCTAACATTGTCGCTATAGATGAAATTGCCTATTCACAATAACCGATAAAACTCCAGTAAAGATACTGAAATGACTGTAAACTTGAACTCTGAAACCACACTGATTAAAGATTTTTCCGCTTCAGAGCAGATCAGTTTATTTCAGAGACTTAAGCAAGAGCATTTTAGTGGTCAATTACACATCCAAGAAATTAATCAACCCAAAAAATGGGTTTTTTTTCTATATGTCGGTAGGATACTCTATGGAGCGGGAGGATTACATAGTGTTAGAAGATGGCGCAGAAATCTAGTATGCCATCTACCCCAAATAGCTTCTCAACTACAACAAGAATTAGAAAGTATCGACCCTCAGATATTTAAACAAGTAGCCATAACTTGGGATTACCAACTGTTAAAGTTTTGGGTTGAACAAGAAAAAATTGAGCGAGAAAAAGCCACTAAAGTAATTCGCGCGGGTATTACTGAAACAATCTTTGATATTTCTCAAGTAGGACAAATTAAATACTGTCTGAAACCACAAGAGAATTTAAACTCTCAGCAATTGGCTATGATTGACTCTGAGCAACAAATTGTAGAAGCTTGGAAACTTTGGCAAAAATGGCAAGAAGCTAATTTAGCGGATATTAGTCCCGATTTAGCACCTGTAATCATGAAACCTGAGCAACTGCAAACAAATACTTCTGAAAAAACTTATGGTGTAATGAGTCGATTATTAAATGGAAAGCATAGCCTACGAGATTTAGCTGTCCAAAAGAAAACTAATCCTCTTACTGTTGTTCGCTCCATCGCGCCTTATCTTCAACTAGGATTATTAGAGCTAGTAGAAGTTTCTGATATTCTCTTACCTTTTGCTTTACCAAATAACGATTCTACTACTGAGTCTAATATTCAACAATTTTGTTCTTTGTCTTCAGAAAAGTCCGATGTTTCAGAATCAATATCTATACCTGAAACTTCAAAAACCAAGCTAGTTGCTTATGTTAATCGCAATCCGAGGATGTCTAAAATAATGGCACAAGTCATTAAAGCTTCTGGATATAGCTTAATAAGTGAAACAGACCCCATGAAGGCGATCGCAATGTTTCTAGATTCTAGACCAGACATTATCTTTATTGATATCGAACTATCAGGCATCAACGGCTATGAATTGTGTTCCCAATTGAGACAAATTGATTGTTTTCGTGAAACTCCCATAATCCTTTTTAGTAGAAGTATTAATGCCATTGAGCAGGTAAAAGCTAAAATTGCAGGATGTTCGGAACTCTTTTGTAAATCAACCGAGACTAAATCTATACTTAATATTCTTAATAAATATATTCCTTATTCAAAAGTAATAAGTAATAAGTAATAAGTAATAAGTAGCAAGTTTTTCAATCAACAACAGCGCAATTAACCCTACGGGTTCGCCAACAGCGAGTGGGGGAAAGCCGAGGAGCTGTGTGCGGGTAGGGATTCTCCTGGGTCCGCACCTTGAAAGCCCTGCCCAAGAACGCGCTGGCTCACAATTAGCAATTAGCAATCACTATTTTCCAGTCTCTCCATTCTCCCCATTCTCCCCACACCCCACACCCTACACCGAATACCCACTCGCGAAGCGACGAGCGTTGGTCTCTCCAACCAATTTAGGTATGAGTAATGTTAGTTCTGGAAGGATTTAGGGAATCATAAATATATCACTTATCTTGATTAATTAAATCGACTCAAGCAAGTGCATAACTATGATTTATAGTAGTTTGGTTTTTGTATAGACTACAGTATATACCTAAAACTGTAGTTCTTGGCTAATTGTTGAGGTCATAGAGTTAGAAATTTTTTCTTTAACTCAATGGTATTTAATCAACTTCTTTATTCTACTTTTTATTAAAAATTTAGTCAGTAATTAAATGGTATATTTGAGAGCAACTCAATTATGAACCAATTATCTTCCCGAAAACTCAATAGTCAAGAATCATCAGAACTTTATCCGATAGATTTATTAACAGATTTAGTTAGTAAGCAAGCTAATGGTTGTCTCACTCTAGACTATAAATCTTTCAAATACTTTATTTATTTAGAACAAGGGAAGATAGTTTATGCAACTAATTCCTTAGAACCTTTAGAAAGAATAGAAAGACATTTACGCTATTTAAGCCATCAATTTCCACAACTCAATAAAGAAATACGTACATCATTACGCTTAAATTTAGAAGATAGCAACGAAAGCTCTTTAGGTCAACCTTTAGATTATCAGAGTATTCAATGGTTAATTAATCAAAATCACTTGTCCAAAGAGCAAAGTATTATCTTAATTAATAAAATTGTTTATGAAATATTTGAAACTTATTTACTGTTGCCTAAATGTTATCAAATTCAGCTAGATGTTAATATTAAATTATCTCCTAAAATTACTTGGTTTGAGTTTAATTCTCTGGTTCAAGAATGTCAAAAATCTTTGCAAAACTGGTGTAGTTTATCCCCCCATGTCACATCGCCTTATCAAAGACCTTACTTTTTTAGTAAACCAGGAGCAGCAGTCGAATTACAAAAAATAGCTAAGATTTTACGAGGATTTAATTTTCTTCAATTAGCAGCTATACTTAATCAAAACAAAATGGCTGTAGCCAAAAAACTTTATCCTTTAATAGTTAATAAAACTATTATCTTACGAAATCCTCAACCCCCTTTTGATTTATTACCGATTTTTTCTCCAGAGTCTCTATCAAAGATTAATAAATCACTTCAAAAAATTACCAATAAGTCAACAGAAAATGAACCGATAAATCTTGAGAATCTTTCTGAAAAAATTAACCAGAAACAATGGAAAATTGTATGTATTGATGACAGTCCCACGATTCTTAATGAAATTAGTCGTTTCTTAGATAGGGACGAATTTTCGGTTTTTACTATTACAGAATCTCTTAAAGCTCTCATGAAAATTATTAGAATCAAGCCTGACTTGATTCTTTTAGATGTAGGAATGCCTAATATAGATGGTTATAAACTATGTTCTCTTATTAGAAAATACTCCGCTTTTAGAGATACTCCCATTGTGATGGTAACAGGAAATAAAAGTTTAATAGACAGAGCCAAAGCTAGAATGGCTGGAGCAACAGATTATATGACTAAACCATTTACACAATCTGATTTACTAGATATGGTGTTTAGATATCTAAGCTAATTAGTTTCTGTAATTTTAAAAATATAATATAACAGGAGAATTTAAAAATCATGCTGAAAATTTTAGTTGTAGATGATACCCCTTCCGCTAGAGAATTAATTGCTAATTACTTACGAAAAAGAGGTCATGAAGTAATTGAAGCTAATAATGGCAAAGAAGCACTAGCAAAAGCTATAGATAATTTACCAGACATAGTAGTAACAGATATAGTAATGCCTGAAATGAATGGATTTGAATTATGTCGTAGTTTGAAAAAAAATCCTGTTACTAAAAATTCCCGCATCGTTGTGTGTACTTCTAAAAACCAAAGCATAGATCGTTTATGGGGAATGAAACAAGGAGCAGATATTTATCTCACCAAACCTTTTACAGAAGAACAAATTATAGAAGCTGTCAAATCAGTAACTACTTAATTGCACAAGGTTAAAACAAAACCAGATTATTTTATAAATAGCTATTAGTTAATACTAATTATTTTTCAATTCTATGACTCAGGAAAATTTACCAGAAAATAGTATTAAAACTCCACTAGAAGAGAATGTTAAGCAAAATAATACATCAGAATTAGACACATTTTCCCCAAATCAAAAAAGTATCTCTCTCCGCCTTCAGTTACTTTATACGTTTATCCCTGCTTTTGCAATTCCCTTATCTTGTGCTACTTTATTCGCCTATCAATTTATCAGTAACAAGGCAGAAACCGATATTAAGTATCGATTATCTAATATAGTTTTACTGACTCAAGAAATTTTTGAATTAACAATGGAAGAAGCTTTTGCAATTCCTATTACTATTGCCAACAATCCTGCAATTTTAGAAGCGGTAAAGAGTGGTACTGAGGGAGCAATTGAAGAGAAATTAACCCAGCTACCGATTAATCAAGTTGAAAAAAAATTCGCTACTAATAAATTGTTACAGGAAATTCCAGAACTCAATAGTTACTTAAAAGTAACTATTGATAATAGCCAATTCAGTGAAATTTTTGTAACAGAAAAATTTGGTTTTAATGTTGCTTATAGTAACCCAACTTCAGACTTTGTACAGCGAGATGAAGGTTGGTGGCAAAAGGCAAGAAGTAACGAAAAGTTCATTGGTAATCCTGAGTTTGATGCTTCTAGCAATGTATTTAGTCTTCCCCTAGTACATTCGATTAGAGACCCCAAATCGGGAGATTTTGTCGGAGTTATTAAAGCTATTTTCCCCATCAGCTATTTGAATGAAATTGAGAGCAATTATCTCGAACACACTAGTATAGGGAGTTCTCAAAAGATACAATTAATTGATGTTAATTCAGGGAGAGCCGTTTCTACTATTGGACCTACAGAATCTACTACAGATTCAGAAATTATTGGGGGGGAGAAACTTTTTCAAATAAGCAAACAAATTCAAAATGTAACTCAGGATATGAGTGTTACATCAGCAGAAGTGTCTAATATGTTACCCAAAGACATTGGAGTTGAAGATATAGAAGTTGCAGAATTTGAACCTCAAGCAGGAGCAAAAGCTTTTACTTTCTCTTTCTCTCATGAAGATAGACAATACACTTTAACTCCGATTTCTCAAACATCTTTTGTAGTAGCTGCTTCTGTGACTCAGGATGAAATTCGAGCTACAGCTAATGATTTACGTTCCGCTTTTTTAGTTTTGATTATTGCTTTATTCTTAATAATAGTTACTGCAATTGTAATTCTAGCTCGTAAAATATCTAATCCGATTCAAGACCTGGCAATCAAAGCAGAAGAAGTAGTATCAGGTAACTTAGACATTGTAGTTAATCCCACGGGAACAACAGAAACGCAATTTTTAGGCAATAGTTTTAATCGTATGGTGAAGACGATTAAACAATCTCTTCAACAGCAAATGTTGGCTCTACAAGAAGCAGAAGAAGCCCGTCAACAAGCGGAAACTTTAGCCAAAGACCAGAGCCAGAAAAATGCAGCTATCCAAAAAGAGTTAATAGAATTACTAGAGGATGTTGAAGAAGCTTCTAGTGGTAATTTAACAGTGCGATCGCAAATTAATGCTGGAGAAATTGGCATTGTTGCTGACTTTTTTAACTCAATTATTGAAAGTCTGCGCGATATTGTGGGTCAAGTTAAACAAACTGCAAATCTGGTTAATGAATCTGTAGATGATAATAAATCTGCTATTAATGAATTGGCAACCGAAGCCAATAAACAAGCAGAACAAATCGATCAGACTCTATTTTCTGTAGAGCAAATGACTAGTTCGATTCAACAAGTGGCTCAAAATGCGAAAGAAGCTGCCAAAGTTGCCAATATTGCCTCTGTTAAAGCCGAAACAGGAGGTCAAAGTATGGATCGCACTGTAAGTAGTATCCTACAACTACAAGAAACCATTGATGAAACAGGAGGTAAAGTAAAACGATTAGGGGAAGCTTCACAACAAATTTCACGGGTAATTTCTCTAATTAACCAAATTGCGATGCAAACTAATCTTTTGGCGATTAACGCCAGTATTGAGGCTGCTCGCGCTGGAGAGGAGGGAAAAGGTTTTGCAGTAGTAGCAGAAGAAGTAGGACAACTAGCAAACCAATCTTCTGAAGCGACCAAAGAAGTAGGAATAATTGTAGCCATAATTCAAAAAGAAATAGCTGAAGTAGTTGAAGCGATGGAAATTGGGACAAATCAGGCTCTAGAAGGAACTCGTTTGGTAGAGGAGACTAAAACCAGTTTGCAACAGATTGTGGAGGTATCTTATCAGATAGATAAATTGGTTCAATCTATTTCCGACAATACTATTTCTCAGGTGCAGACCTCTGAAACGGTTACACAACTAATGAAACAAATTGCTCAACTATCGAAGCGGACTTCTACTGCTTCTTCTGATATCACTAATTCCCTAGAAGAGACAGTTGCGATCGCTCATAAACTTCAGTCATCTGTAGATACTTTTAAAGTCTAACACCAATCACAACTACACTTTACTACCATAAAGACGATATGTCAGAAGATAAAGAACTTCAGGTAAGACTCCAGTTTCTCGAAGAAGCACAAGAGTACTTAAACGATATTGAGTCTGGATTATTGGGATTAAGCTCTGGTGGGGTGAATTCTCAAGAAATGGACGGAGTTTTACGTGCTGCTCACTCCATTAAAGGTGGCGCAGCGATGATGGGGTTTGATGCACTTAGTCATTTAGCTCATCGCTTGGAAGACTTCTTTAAAGTTCTAAAAGCTCGTAAAATGGGGGTTTCCAGTAACGTAGAACAGCTATTTTTGACTGCCGTCGATTCTCTGCGTCAAATTATTCATTTTAATCGGCAAAAGGCTACTATCGATCCTCAATGGCTGGAACAGACGGTTAATCCTGTACTTGAGCAACTTCATAACATTATAGGAGAACCCCAACCAGAAGATGATGCAGCCCTTCTTTCTGCGGAAGTGGGAGAGGACATGAGTACTCTCATTTTTGAAACCGAAGTAGAAGAATTACTACAACAACTAGAAAATAGCTTAAAAAATAGTACCACCACCAATTTATCTCGGGATTTATTATCAGCAGCCCAAGAATTGAGCGGTTTAGGGGAAATGCTAGAACTAGAACCCTTTTGTGAGCTTTGTCAATCAGTAATTGAGCAGATAGAGCAGATTCCAGAACAAGTAGAAATCATTGCACAAGCAGCTATAGAAGAATGGCGACGTTCCCAAGCTTTGGTGTTAGTAGGACAAACAGAGGTACTTCCCACCGCATTAGAACTAGATAATTTAGAAACTGAAAGTGACTTTGTCTTAAGTGAGACTGGATTTTTCTCCCAGGTATCCTCTTCTGATTTTGTCGATGAGCTACCAGACTCACACTTTTTAGGCTCTTTACTAGATACTAATAACCTAGAGCAAGAAGCATTAGAGTTATTTTCGTCTTTAGAAAAAATTACCCCAGAATCTTCCGTTTCAGAACAACCAGAAGATATCACTATTCCTCAAGACTTGGAGATTATTGCTGCTGCTTCCTTACCTATTGCTCAATCTCCTAAACAGGAAAAAAATATTGTCCCTTCTGCTACTATCAATCCTGTTCCAGTAACTTCTAACGATTCCAATTCCTCTGTACAAGATCAGACAATTCGAGTCCCCGTTAAACAGCTAGAGAAACTAAGTGATTTATTTGGAGAAGTAGCGATTCAAAGAAATGGCTTGGGGTTAAAACTGAAAAACTTACGTAATCTAGTTAATCTCCTTGGTCAAAGAATTAAAACCCTCGAACAATCTAATTTTAATTTAAGAATTGCTTATGACGGTGAGGCTGGTAGAGGAAAGCTCGACAAGCGCAATCACCCTATTGAAAAAGTTGTAACTCCTAGTAATGGTGCTTTGGTAAATCAAGCTATTGTCACTTCTATTGCTTCTGAGCTTAATAATAAAGTTACCCTGGGTCTTACCCCAGAATATTTTGATAGCTTAGAAATGGATAACTACAGTGATATCCATCTTCTTTCCCAAGAAGTTATGGAAACTGTTGTCCAAATCAAAGAAGTTGCACAAGATATTGAAATTAACCTTGAAGATACCGAAAAAAACACTAGGCAGTTAAATAGTACTACTAAGCAATTACAAAGCACCATTACTAGGGTTCGGATGCGCCCTCTTTCCGACTTGTTAGACCGATTTCCGCGAGCTTTGCGAGATATGGAAATACAGTATGAGAAAAAAGTCAAGCTGGAAATACAAGGTGCTTCGACTTTAATTGACCGCTCAATTCTGGAAGCTTTAAATGATCCTTTGATGCACTTGTTCCGTAACGCTTTCGACCACGGAATTGAACCACCACACATTCGTGAAGTCAATAATAAACCTGAACAGGGTACTATCACTATTCGTGCAACTCATCGGGGAAATCAAACCATCATTACTATTGCTGATGATGGAGGTGGTATTGACCTTAACAAGATTAAAGCCAAAGCTATATTAATGGGTATTGATGAAGAAGATATTAATCAAGCCAGAGATGAGGGCTTATTAGAATTAATTTTTGAACCTGGTTTTAGCACAGCAGAAGCAATTACCGACCTCTCAGGACGAGGAGTAGGAATGGATGTAGTCAAAACCAACATTGAAGCCGTAAAAGGTACAATCAATGTCAATACTCAATTCGGAGTAGGAACAACATTTACTATTACTGTTCCCTTGACTCTTTCTGTAGTTCGAGTGTTATTGGTGGAAAGTGGTGGAATGTTGCTGGCTTTTCCCACAAACGTAATAGAAGAAATGCTCTTACTAGATTCTGATAATATTTT
>JAAUYH010021276.1_pt1 | contig 34430 bp, 30 predicted proteins | sample 7278061 | NCBI WGS metagenome assembly JAAUYH01 (sample SAMN14350203, study PRJNA611818) | marine sediment metagenome | isolation source: surface marine sediment (0.6m) | place: French Polynesia: Moorea | collected 2018-08 | reverse complement strand
CGCTCGGCAACCTGGGGAACTGCTATTACAGCCTTGGGGAGTATCGGCGGGCCATCGACTATCACGAGCAGTCCCTGGCGATCGCCCGAGAGATTGGGAACCGCTTGGGCGAGGGACATGCGCTCGGCTCTCTGGGGAACTGCTATTACAGCCTGGGGGACTATCGGCGGGCCATCGACTATCACGAGCAGCACCTGGCGATCGCCCGAGAGATTGGGAACTGCTATGGCGAGGGAAATTCGCTCGGCAACCTGGGGAACTGCTATTACAGCCTGGGGGACTATCGGCACGCCATTGATTATCACGAGCAGTACCTGGCGATTACCCACGAGATTGGAAACCGCTTGGGCGAGGGAAATGCGCTCGGCTCTCTGGGGCTCTGCTATTACAGCCTGGGGGACTATCGGTGCGCCATCGATTATCACGAGCAGTCCCTGGCGATTACCCACGAGATTGGAAACCGACATGCTGAGGGAGCTGTGCTCGCCAACCTAGGGGACTGCTATGACAGCCTGGGGGACTATCGGCGCGCCATCGATTATTACGAGCAGTCCCTGGCGATCGCCCGCGAGATTGGGAGCCGTTATGTTGAGGGAAATGATCTTGTATGTATAGGCAATCTTTATGCTGATAGTCGAGAATTTATCCAAGCGTGTGACTGCTATCGGGAAGCCATCGGTCTTGCAGGCGAAACCGGTAATCGTCAGAACCAACACGAAGCCCGATTTGGTCTCGCCGAAGCCAACTTGCTGAGTGGTGACCTGGCGGCGGCGCACACCGCTATCGACGCTGCACGAGAATACGATTACCCCCAGAACAATGCAGCGGCTTGGACAATGGCGGGGATCGTCCGTCTGCGCCAAGGGGAGCCAGACGCAGCGAGGGAAGCCTTTTCGCAGGGCTTGACGGTAGCGGAGGGTTTGCTGGAGCTGTCTGATCAAAACCTGTCGGCGTTGGAAACCAAGGCGCTGGCCCTCTGTGGGTTGGCGCTCTGTGGGAACACCCGTCGCTTGACTGCAGCCAGTCAGTCTTTCCGCACCGCCCGCCAAATTACGACGGCCAAAGGGGTGGTGACGAGGCTGTTGAACCGGTTCGACGCCTTGGCGATTGCGGATGCCGACGGTATTCTAGCGCCAGTGCAGGAAGTGGCGGCGGGGAGGGGTTAGGGGGAAAAGGGAAGACAGTGGATGGGTGGATGGGTGGATGGGTGGATGGGTGGGGATGACAGTGCATTGGTTCAGCAATGCTTTCTAGTATCTTGTGTATCGTACTTTTGTGCTTGGAGTTGACAGCTGGGTTTAGCACTTTTTGAAATTGACCGAATGAAAAAAATCAAGCAAGTCATTTTGATTCGTAAAGATCTGAAGATGAGAAGAGGCAAAGAGGTTGCTCAAGGGTCTCATGCTTCAATGGCCTTCTTGATTGAACAAATTCGATCGAGCTTAACTGAGTCCAGCGCTGACAGTATTCCGATCCATCTCAATGCCCATGAAAAAGAGTGGATTGCAACAGGGATGGCTAAAGTTTGTCTTCGAGTCAATTCAGAGAGTGAGCTGCTGGATTATCATCGACAGGCTCAAGCATTAGGATTAACCAGCCATCTGATAACGGACAGCGGCCGGACAGAATTCAGCGGCGTACCCACACTGACCGCTTGCGCCATCGGTCCCAATGATGCGGAGAGTATTGATTCTGTCACGGGCGCTTTAAGCCCGTATTAAACGAGTCACGGGCTCCATCTTAAGCCGGAGAAATCCAGCAGAGAAGGAATACAGGATACAGGAGACAGAATCCAGTTCCTTCCTGACTTCTGTCTCCTGCCTTCTGTATTCTCGCCCCATCAAAACGTCCCGGCGTAAGTTGATACCCCCGATTCAGTAGTCGTCCGCTTCTTTGATACGCCTAACCAGATACTCCCGCATTTCGATGAATTCCCTCGATAAACGCAACTCTGAGGGTGATAGCTCCTCCAGCTTGGCCGAAAATGCATTGGGGATGTCCTCCACAATTCGCCCCGGATTGGCATACATCAGAACGATTCGAGTCGATAACAACAGCGCTTCTTCCACATCATGGGTAATGAAGAAAATGCTCTTGTTGGTTTTACGCCAGATTTCATGTAGGTTAAGCTGCATAGATTCGCGCGTAAAGGCGTCTAGGGCTCCAAAGGGCTCATCCATCAGGATAATCTTGGGATCATTCGCCAGGGCTCGCGCGATCGCCGCCCGCTGCTTCATCCCTCCCGAAAGCTGGAACGGCAATTTTTTGGAGGCTTCCAAAAGATTCACCATGTTGAGAAAGTGGCGTACTCGTCGTCGCCGTTCATGGGCGGCAACGCCCTTCATCCGAGGACCAAACTCTACATTTTTTTCGATAGTTAGCCAGGGAAATAGATTCGGCTGCTGAAACACCACGCCAACCTCGGCAGTGGGCTTAGTATGGGGATGGTCATCGAGGGTGACGATGCCTCGGGTCGGCGTTTCATACCCAGCCAAAACCCTCAGCAAGCAGGTTTTACCACAGCCAGAAGGCCCAATCGTGCAGACAAAGTCCCCACTGTTGAGGTCCAGGTCGATATTTTGCAGCGCCTGGAAGGGAACTCCGCCATCGACCTCATAGACCAGATCAATGCTTTTTAGAGATATCAGGGCAGGGGCTAAAGCATTAGTGATAGACTCATTAGATTCAAAAGAAGACAGGTGACTCATAGATTTTGATTGAGCTGTCTCACAAGGCTGCTGGGGCCAGGAACGCCGACCAAATAAGGAGTGTCAGTAGTAATGCAGCCAGCCCAAAGATCACATCATGGAATTTATGGGGAAACCCGGTGGAGTGTTTCATGACTACCCCCTCCAGCTCCGAATGCTGGACTCTCTACCTTTATGGTGCGCCGAAATTCTCTGGCGATCGCGATTAGGCAATAAAGTGTCATATTGGGGCTCCCATTGCAGCTATCCTACTGGATGGTGACATTAGGAAGGAGGCGATCCCAGTGAGCCCAGTTTTTCTATTCAGCGCCAGGATTTTTGAAACCCTAAGTAAACCGATAAGTAAACCGAAATGGCTCTTCCTCTACTCCTCATGGTGTCTGCTGTTTCTCGGCCTAATCGGGTTGAGTGGATGCCAGACGCCTGAAAGGGATATCGTCACTCCGGCGGATACGCTCTCTGAGCGCTTAACAGGCCTGGAACAATACATCGCCAGCCCGGACCCAACCTACGCCTATGAGTTAGTCAATACGGTTAAACATGACGGGTATACAACACATATTCTCAAAATGACTTCGCAGCAGTGGCTAACCCCAGCAGAGGTGAAAGATCCAACTTGGTGGCATTGGGTAACCATTGTGGAGCCGGACTCTGTCCAATCTTCAATTGGCTGGCTTTATATCCGCAGCGGCGATCGCCAAACTGAGCAACCGTTAGACGCCAGTGATTTAGGAAAAACCGTCGCCCTCTCCACCCACTCGATTGTGACGGAAGTTCATAACATCCCAAATCAGCCGATTGAGTTTGTGGAAGATGAGTTTGGCCCTCGTTATGAGGATGAGATGATTGCTTACGCCTGGAGACAGTACTTAGAATTCGGGGCTAATCCAGAAGATGCGGTTTGGCTGCCCCGCCTGCCAATGACGAAGGCGATTGTGCGGGCGATGGATACGGTTTCTGAGTACAGTGCAGACGCATTGGGCTATCCTGTGGATCGATTTGTACTCGCCGGAGCCTCCAAGCGGGGTTGGACGACTTGGACCACCGCCGCCGTGGATGATCGGGTCATTGCGATCTCACCCATGGTCATCGACATGCTCAATCTCGTCCCATCCTTTCAACATCATTGGCAAGCTTATGGTCAATGGTCTCCGGCGGTCGGTGACTATGAGCAAGAAGGGATCATGGACTGGCTGGCCTCCGCTGAATACCAGTGCCTACTCGAAACGGTTGAGCCCTATTCTTACCGGGAACGCTTAACCCTGCCAAAGCTGTTAATCAATGCGACAGGCGATCAATTCTTCTTGCCTGATTCATGGCGCTTCTACTGGGAGGGGCTGCCCAGCGAAAAACAACTTCGATACATCCCCAATACGGGCCACTCCCTAAGAGAGACAGATGTTATTGAGACGTTGACCGCCTTTCACCAGGCGATCATCACGGAAACCCCTTTGCCGTCAATGGATTGGGAGGTTGTGGAAGGTAAACTTGTGATTCAAACTGATCCCGCTAATCAACCCACCACCGTCACCCTCTGGCAGGCCATAAATCCCCAGTCACGAGACTTTCGGATTGACGTCATTGACGAAACCTGGATCGGCAATGATATTCCGATCGCTGAGAATGGACGCTATCAGCTCACGGTTGCCCCGCCAGACGAAGGCTGGCGAGCATTCTTTGCGGAGATGACCTTTCCAACCGCCGGAGAGTTTCCGTTGAAGTTGACAACCGGTGTGGTCGTGAAGCCTGATACCTTGACCTATGAGCCGTTTGAGTCACAAAACCCAATGGGAAATTCATCAACGGTTTGTTCAGTTGGGGCGCCAGTCTCTTCTGATGCAAGTTTACGCACTGAGATACGTCCATCAGCTTATGTCCATCAATTGGATTAAAGTGCTCACAAGTAATACCCGATGTGCAACTATCAAAGTTAAGCAGCAACCAAAGTTGGGACTAAAGCTAAAGTTGGGACTAAAGCTATGGATCTAACAAATCCTTATCTTGACGGTGACACCTCCCTTGAGAAAGCAATTTCCAAGCGAAGAACGATTCGTAACTTCACGACTAACGCCATTTCAAGCGAAGAATTGTCCCAATTAATTTGGGCCGCACAAGGTATGACTGGCGCAAACGGAGAGCGAACCACACCTTCCGCTGGCGCTGTATATCCACTCACGTTGTATGTCGTAGTTGGAAACGTTTCTGGTGTTTCGACCGGACTATACCGCTACAAAAGCAAAGAGCACAAAATAGCAAAGGTTTCAAATGAAGACCTAAGAGCGCAACTCTATAAATTTGCGATCGACGATCAGCCATGGATCTTGGAAGCCGCGACAATATTTGTCGTCGTTTCTGATTTCGCGTTAATTCGATCTCACTTTCAGTCGCAACCCCCCGTTGGATTACGGGGGTACCGGTATGCCTACATAGAAACTGGAGCATTAGCGGAAAACGTTTCTCTTCAGGCAGTTTCGTTAAATCTTGGTGTTGTTCTCGTGGGTGGGTTTGACGATCAGGCGATCAGTCAAACGATGGACTTGCCGACGGATTTGGGGCCTACGGCAATGCTTTGTATCGGTAAAATATGACCCTGGAGCATACCCGGCGGCTGTAAATGTCAGTCTGGGGCTGTAGGCCGCCTGCACCCAGGGATAACTGTTCAATTTATTTTCCGGATGCGAGCGAGGTCTGGCTCAAATATTGGGTGATACGGCGGATGTGTTTACTAACCCGGCGCAACCAACGAATGGCTTCTAATCGAGCAGTCCCTAAGGGGATATCAATTTGGCCGTCGGCAATTTGACTGATGGTAATGTCCCGGTAGGGTTTGACTTGCTTGTGAATATGAGCAGAAACGTCGCTAGCATTTTGCGATGCTTCAAGCCACCGCTTCTCGTGAATGTTCTTAACAATGTCTTGAATACTGACCACAAGAAGATCACACTCTTTTGTAAGCTCTACAGTTGATTTGGCTGTGTTTGCCCGATCTTCTTCTTCCTCGCACCGTTCATGGAGGCGTTGTAAGTGATCGAGCATGTGTACAAGATTGATCAGTCGTTCTAAATCATGATTATCCGTTGACTTCAATTGGATCTGATCCAGATAACCTTGGGTCTCGTCTAAAGCAACTTCCAATTCGATCAGATCGCACAGTTGGCCCGCAGGATCGCCCAGAATGGCTCGGACATGTCCCAATAGAGCCAGAAGTTCTGCTTGAGCCGACTGCTGGGCGGCTCTTAAGGCCAGAACCGGCTGTATTAACAAACTCTCATCTAGCCCTTCCGTGTAAGCAGAGAACTGGCTGGGTAGCAGCGTCTGGATGAGACGGGCGAATTGCGACGAGCCAGGCAGCATTAGACTAACGCCAATCAGGTTAAAACTGGTATGAAATAGAACCAGCGCAATTTCTGCATTCGCCGCCAGTTGTCCTGGCGCTATACGTGACCAGAGCCAGGTGTAGGGCGTAATAAAGACGAGGGCGATTGTGGCGGTAAACAGGTTATATAAAACATGGGCGAGACCGGTTCGCCGCGCGTTGACGGATGCGCCGATGGTGGCCATCATTGCGGTTACCGTTGTCCCCACATCCATGCCGATAATAAGAGCGGCGGCTTGTTCAAAATTGACCGCTCCGGTATACAGCGCCGTTAGGGTCGCCGCCACGCCTGCACTGGAGGATTGAGTGATCACGGTCGCAACGATGCCCAGAATCACAAGTTGCAGTCGCCCGATCAGGGTATCTGCCGGTAAACGGTCTGGACTAATAATGTTGCCTAGACCGCTCATGCCATCCTGCATGGTGGCGATGCCGACGAAAATCAAGCCAAAACCTGCGATCGCATAGCCCAGATTGGCGTAGCGCCTTTTGGTAAACAATTTGAGACTAGCGCCAATAAAAATCAGAGGCAGGGCGATACTGCCGAGTTTCAACTTGAAGCCAACGATGGCCACCAACCATCCCGTAATGGTTGTCCCCAGATTGGCCCCGAAAATGATGCCTAACGCGGCGGGGAAACTAATCAGCCCGGCGCTGACAAACCCCACCGTGGCAACCGTTGTGGCGCTAGAAGATTGCAAGACCGCAGTTGTGAGCGACCCAGTAATGGCGCCGGACAGAGGCGTATGGGTGAACCGCATTAGCGTGGCTCGCATCATATTGCCAGCCAGCATTCGCAGCCCATCTGTCATGACAATCATGCCTAACAAAAATAGGCCCAGTCCGCCGATGGCCTCAATAATCATGATCCTACTTGGGCATAACGTTATGCAGCATTTCAATTAATCAGCGGGTCACCGATGTAGATTCCCAAATCGCGGGCGGTCTGCACCATAAGGCCCTCAGGATTGACCGGATCTGGACAGCGTTTTTGCTGATGGCACTGTTTGAGATGGGGAACGACTTCCTCCAGAGGTTTATTATGGACCTCTCCATTCCGCCAAACCACCATTTGTTGGTAGTGCTCGGCTGCAATCAGATCCACAGCTTTCTTGCCAAATGACGCTGCTAGAATTCGATCAAACGATGACGGCATGCCGCTGCGCTGAATATGACCTAACGTAGTCGCCCGGGTATTCACGTCATTCAGATTGGCAAACTCGGGTTTACCTGTCTGGCGAAGCTGCTGACAGTGGGTTTGGATTTGCTGCGCTAAATAATCGCCGATGTACTTCTCTTTCTGTCCCTCTAGATTCTTGACGCCTTCCGCCAGCACCACCAGGGCGAATTGACGACCCTCTCCCCGCAACTGGGCAATCCGCCAGCATATATTGTTGATTACTCGGTCATTCAAAACTGGCGTCAGCTCCGGAATCAAAATCACATCGGCTCCTCCGGCGATCCCCGCGTGAAGCGCTAGATGGCCGGCGTCTCGGCCCATTACCTGAACCACAATCACCCGTTCATGACTGGCTGCTGTAAACGTCAGGTCGTAGATGGCTTTGGTGACGGTATCCACCGCGGTGTCGAATCCTAGCGATCGCTCCGTAAAGGGCACATCATTGTCAATGGTTTTGGGAATTGCGATCCAGTTCCACTGGCCCTGTTGGGCTAAATCGTAAATGATGTCCAGACTGCCGTCGCCGCCTACCGCAATCAGGGCGTCTAGGCCCAAAAATCGATACCCTTGGAGAATTTCATGGGCGATCGCTGGATCACTCGGATCCCCCTTGTTTAAAGCGCCTAGAATGCTGCCGCTAAGAAATTGCAAAATATCAAGACCCTGCAACAGCCCTGGAATATCGCACCCATGTTCCCTCAGCTGCAAATCCTCTGAACGATAGTTACCTTGCTCCAGGTTAATAAATCCTCTGGTGCCATAGGGAATGCCATAAACCTCCCACCCTTTGCGGGTGGCGCATTTCACCACGGCGCGAATCACTGCATTTAAACCCGGACAGTCGCCGCCGCTGGTAAGGATGCCGATGCGTTTTGGGGGAATCATGGGTAGGTAGGGGGTAGGGAAAGCCTATAGCCAATAATAAATCGTCGTATAATATACCGTGAAGCTTCCCTCCAGCATCATTGCAGCCAAATCCCATTAGCTCAAGCTGTAGCGCAGATACCATCCGACATTCAGCAGAATAATACAGTCAAAGCTCGCTTTTGCATCCTCTCTAGCTATGGCTACGGCTGCGGCTTCCTTTACGAGATCTACGCCGTCCGGAGCAGCTGTGGAAATCCGCCCCAAACCCCAAACTCCTGGCGAGGCTGAGTCGTTGAATTTCATTCGGTTAAAAACAGCCAACCAAAAGATCTTTGCTAAGTGTTACAGATTTACCCGTATAGCTTTAGCGCCACTTTTTTGAAACATGCCAACCCTAAATTTCACACCCAATCTACGTCGCCATGTGGAAACTCCGGCCGCACCCGTTAAAGGCGCCACAGTGCGGCAAGTGTTGGAGATGTATTTCCAGGTCAATCCTCAAGTACGGGGCTATATTTTGGATGACCAGGGCGCTCTCCGCAAGCATATGGCGATTTTTCTCAACCAAGAGCTGATTTGTGACCGCAGCGATCTGTCCGACTCGGTTCAGGAAAACGACGACATTTTTGTGGCGCAGGCGTTGTCTGGAGGCTGATATGGGTAATTCTCTGTTGGTGGGAACCCGCAAGGGGCTGTTTCGCATCGAGCGGGACGACGTGGGGCGTTGGGGCATTGCCCAGAGCTGGTTTCTGGGGGATCCGGTCTCGATGGCGTTAGCCGAACCGGGGAGCCAGCGACTGCATGCGGCCCTCGATCTCGGTCATTTTGGCGTCAAATTGCATCGTTCGGAAGATGCGGGCGAGACCTGGACAGAGGCCCCAGCGCCTGCCTTTCCGCCGAAGCCAGACGGATTGGAAGACAAGGATCCGATGCAGGGAATCGATTTGCCCTGGAACACTCAGTTGATTTGGGCGCTGGAGACTGGAGGTCCCGGCGAACTTTGGTGCGGCGTTATCCCAGGCGGTCTGTTTCACTCCAGCGATGGCGGCGACAACTGGGCGCTGGTTCGTTCGTTGTGGGACGACCCTCGCCGTCAGAAATGGATGGGCGGGGGCTATGACTTTGCCGGAATTCACTCGATTCTAGTGGACCCTTGCGATCTCGCCCATGTGACGGTTGGGGTGTCTGTCGGCGGCGTATGGAGCACCCAAGATAGGGGAGCGAACTGGCGATTGATCGGCTCCGGACTCCGTAACGCCTATATGCCGCCAGAAAAGGCGGGAGACCCCCTGTCCCAAGATGTTCATCGCTTGGCTCATTGTCCCGCTAACCCCGATCGACTGTGGATGCAGCACCACAATGGGATATTTCTCAGTGACGACGGCGGGGAGAATTGGCGGGAGTTGCATGATGTTCCACCCTCCAGCTTTGGTTTTGCGGTTGTTGTCCACCCCACTGACCCTGACACCGCCTGGTTTATTCCGGCTACCAAGGATGAGCAGCGATTTCCGGTTGACGCACGTTTGGTGGTGACGCGCACTCGGGACGGGGGGCGGAACTTTGAAGTCTTGCACCAGGGGCTGCCTGAAGAACCCGCCTACGACCTGGTCTATCGCCATGCTCTGGATATTTCGGGCGATGGGGAGCGGTTGGCCTTCGGCAGCACTACAGGCTCTCTCTGGATTAGCGAAGATCAAGGGGACTCTTGGCAATCCGTCAGCAAGCACTTGCCGCCAGTGAACTGTGTACGGTTCGAATTAACTACTTGAATTTATAAATGCTGCAAACCTGTCTGTTACCTAAGGAGCGATGTCAATCACTTTTGTATTAGTGGGTTGAATTAGTGGACTGAGGGCGCGATCGCAGATTTCGTACTGGGATGTGATCCTTGCGCAATGGATGCGATCCGGCGAAGAAACCCTTCACAATAGCCGTGAATATAGTGGACGTTTTGCTGCAAGAAAGCGCTAGGCGTTGCGAAGTACCCGTCTGAATCGCCTAGATGCTTGAGTTGTTTTGGACTGAGGTCAATTGGGCCGTCAATTGAATTGCGAGACTGCAGGTTGAAATTCGAAGGCTGGAGGGAGGTAGTTGCGATGATGGTCATGGGGGGGGACCTAATAACTGTGTTTCGTTTCCCTCAGTTTGTCGGCTGAGGGGATTGGTAGACCCTACGATGGCGATCGCAACGAGAAACAAAGACGCCAAGATTCGAAATATTTACCTGGCGGTAGTTAATCTCAATTTCCCGTAACGTCGCCTCTTCGGAAGCGCACCCCTATAGTTCTGTAGCTTGCACTGGAATGATTTATGCACCCAGGGCAGAAAAATATGACTTTTTTGTTCAAGTCATGGGTAGGCCAACTGTGTTGAACGCCGGTAATACGGTCAGAGAAAAAGAACATCAGAGTTGATTGGGGCCCATGTGATTGCTCCATTCTTGTATTAGTAATGGGCGAAACTAGTACAGGAATGGAGCAATTTTTTTCTCTCCCAGTTCCGAACTGCGTAAGTTAAGAATTGTTCGTTGTATATCTCTTTAGACGACAACGATTTTTTTAGTACATTCTGGTGAAATAAATGGCTGCATCTATCATTCGAGCAATTACCCCCCTCTTCCTAGCCAGTATTGGCGGCATTATTGGGGTGGCGGCGGTGCTGACGCCGTCAACTGATGACGCGAGATGGTCTTCAGCATTAGGGCTTGCCGGGACAGCCATTGCTGGCGCCGCTGGGCTAGCCCAGTCCAACGATAAAAACGAATCTAATGTTTTGGCTGATCAGCATAAATCGCAGGATTCTTCGGCTGAGGCGCGAACTTCATAGAGGGACTCCAACTTGAAGCAGGGCAATCCAGTAGAGAAGGAATATAGAAGTCAGAAGTCAGTCAAGAAGTGGATTCTGTCTCCTGACTCCTGTATTCTTGCCCCGGCAGAATGTCCCAGCTTACGTTGATACTCTTAAAAAGTGAGTAAAGATTGAATCGGTAGGGAAATGTATTATACGCTTAAACTCATTAGATCCCTTGGCGAATAGTCGATGATCGTGGATGGAAAGACGCCATTCCTCTAAATAAATTGCTATTTGCCTTTGAAAGGCCTACACCTGGCCCATACCTGCAGAGAATGAGTAGAGCAGCAGTAGCGGAATTACATAACCTAAGGCTTCACTTCATCTGGATAGGAACTAGCGCTTCCGTATTGGAGCGGGCGACTAAGGGATTGTGAGGAAATTGATTATCCGAACAGGCCAGTTTTGCCTGCTTAGCCTTGGCATGCTTATGCTTCTGGGACTGTTGGCGGTGGGGTCAGTCTCAGGCGTCGATTTTCCAGCTGAATTACCTCCCGTCAAAATTGCCCGTCCCACCTGGGATACGGGGTGGTTTCAGGCGGAAGTCTTGAAACTGCTGCTAGAAGAGTTGGAGTACACCGTCGAAGACCCCGTGACTCTTAACACCCCTGATTTTTATGGGGCGGCGGCCAGGGGGGAGATTGATTTGTGGGCTAACGGTTGGTTTCCCTCTGGCAATATTTACCTGGAACACCCCGAGGTGGACGGCAAGGTTGAACCGGTTGGGTTTGTGGTGGACGATAAGGCGCTACAAGGATACATGATGGATAAAAGTAGCGCAGATCGCTTCAGTGTTAGAAACCTTGGAGACTTGAAGGATCCAACCATTGCCCGAACCTTTGATCATGATGGCAATGGCAAAGCCGATCTGATTGGGTGCAATCAGGACTGGACTTGTGCAGAAATCATTCAGCATCAACTGGAGGTGTTCGGCTTAACGGAAACGGTTGAGCAGATTCAAGGGGACTATTCCCCGCTGATGGACAATGCGATTGATCGATACAAACGAGGCAAACCTATTCTTTTCTATAACTGGACGCCTAATTGGACGCTAGGCGAATTAACTCCCGAAGAAGATGTGGTTTGGTTAGAGACCCCCTTTTCTAGCTTGCCGGGTGAACGAGCCAATTTGGAAAATCAGACCACGCTTGCTGATGTTGCCGGGTGTGTTAACAAGCCCTGCAATCTTGGGTTTCCCCCCAATGATATTCGGGCTGTGGCGAATACGGCCTTTCTGGATGCTAACCCAGCGGCGAGAAAACTCTTGGCGCTATTAACTATTCCCTTGGAAGACATTGAGAAACAAAACGCTCGCATGAGAGCGGGTGAGGGTGAGGAAGCGGATATTATCCGCCATGCTCAAAAGTGGATTCAAGACCATCGCCCCAGGGTTGATCTGTGGTTGAAGTTAGCCAGGGACGCCGCCATCGATCAAGCCACTGGGGAACAGATCGATAACCCTGAAAATACTGCTGGCAATAGCGTTTCCCCTTCAGTATCAGAGTCTGATCCTGTATTGAAGGTGGTGGTTAGACGATTTGAGCCCTTTGTCACCTATGACGATCGCAGATATGGCGGATTTAGCATTGAGTTGTGGGATGCGATCGCGACTGAAATGGGGGTGAGCTATCAACTCTATGGGGTGAATTCAGCCGCCAAACTATTCGATGATGTGGAACGCGAAGTTGCTGATATCGCATTCGGCGGCGTCAGTATTACCTCAAAGCGAGAACAAGCGATTGACTTTTCCTATCCCTACTTTTCCGCCGGTCTGCAGATCTTAGTCTTGACAACCTCTGCAGCAAGCACACCCAATTTTCTGACAACGATTCTGGCCATCTTTTCCTCGCCTCAGCTCTACTACGGGATTGGCATATTTATCCTGATTTTGATGGCGGCCGCACACATTATCTGGTTGGCGGAACGTCGCCATAATCCTGATTTTCCCCGCCCTTATATCCAAGGCGTTTGGGAAGCGTTTTGGTGGGCTGCAGTCACAGTCACCACCGTAGGCTATGGCGATAAAACCCCAAAACGACCCCTGGGCCGTTTTGTCGGGCTGATCTGGATGTGCGTCGGCTATTTTGTCTTCGCTTACTTCACAGCCAGTATCGCCACCACGTTTACCCTGCAAGGATTGCAAGGCAACATCAATGGTTTGGAGGATCTGTTTGGCCGTCGGGTGGCGACAGTCTCTAGCAGCACAGCCGCGACCTATCTCCAAGGTAAACAGATTAGCGCGATTGAATATGACACTAAGGAAGAAGCTTTTCTAGCCCTGCAAGCTGAAGACGTGGAAGCCATTGTCTATGATGCGCCTGTACTCAACCACTATGCCAGTCGTGAGGGCAAAGGACATGTCAAAGTCGTCGGGTCAGGATTTAATAAACTTTGGTACGCCATCGCCTTACCGCTGGACAGCCCCTACCGTAAAGAAATTAATGTAGTTCTGGTGCAGCTCATTGAAAATGGTGTTTATAATCAGCTGCACCAGAAGTGGTTTGGGTCAGAATCTTTTGTTGATTAATCAGCGAGGTTTGTCCTCATGTGCTCCGATCTTATGGGGCTCACCCGTAGTAATACGAGGCTTCGTGAATTTCCGCTTCTTCGGGTTGGTAGGTTTGTAGGGCTTGCATATATTGGGCCCGTTCAAAGGCGCTGGGATCAGGGCAACGAGTTTGGCTCATACTACCTTGCAGCTGTTTGATGGACTCATACTCATGTTCAGTCATCCAGTGTTTTATGCCCTGTTCGATGCGGCGAATATGGCCAACGCCATGACGTAGTAATGCGCTCACTAACATAGTTGCGTTAGCGCCCGCCATCAGCATTTTGAGGACGTCCAACGAGTTGTGGACACCGCTGGTGGCGGCTAAATCTACTGGCAGTGAACCATATAATATAGCGATCCAGCGCAGCGGGAGACGCATGTCTTGAGGGGTGCTCAATAACACGTTGGGCTGTACTTCCAGAGCTTCGAGATTGATATCGGGTTGGTAGAAGCGATTGAATAAAACCAACCCATTCACCCCTGCGTCAGTAAGACGCTTCGCCATGTTCGCCAGGTTGCTAAAGTAAGGACTCAGCTTAATGGCGATGGGTAGGTCCACGGCTGAAGTGACTGATCGAACAATGTCCAGGTATTCTTGTTCGACCTCCGCGCCGGTTCGATTCATGGCGGTGGGGACAGTGTAAATATTCAGTTCCAGCGCGTCCGCCCCAGCCTGTTCGATGTATTTTGCATACTCGGTCCACCCTCCTAACGTGGATCCGTTCAGACTGGCGATGATCGGCATGTCCACCTTCTGTTTCGCCCGTCGAATATGTTCCAGGTAGACCTCCGGCCCCACATGAAAGATTTCCGGTTCTGGGAAATAGGTAAGCGCCTCAGCGAAACTTTCAGTCCCCTGGGTGAGATAGTGATGCAGCTCGAAGCGATCCTGACGCAATTGCTCTTCGAACAGGGAATGTAAGACGACAGCCGCCGCGCCCGCTTCCTCCATCCGCACAAGATTGTCGATATCTTCGGTTAAAGGAGCGCAGGCGCCGACGATGAGGGGCGATCGCAGTTCAAGTCCCAGGTAGGTGGTGGTTAGGTCCATGGTGGTGTCTCCAGGTGGGAAGGGGATGGGGGAGATGGGGAGGAGGGGGGAGATGGGGAAGATGGGGGAGCAGGGGAGGCAGGGGAGGCAGGGGAAGATGAGGATGGAGGAAATGGGGGAGATGGGGGACATGTAGAGACGCAACATGTTGCGTCTGAGGGATTGGGGAAGGGAGAGAGGATGGGGGAGATGAGCGAGATGGGAAATGAAATCTAAAATCCAAAATCCAAAATTCCGCCACCCATCCACCCAACCTAACCCTCCGTCCCGTTCAGCTGCCGCTGCGCCAAATACTCATACATCTGCCAACGCGCATTTACATCCTCTTGCGCTTCTTGCAGGAGTTGTTTAGCGTCTTCGGGGTTGCTGCGGGTCAGCATCTTAAAGCGATTTTCGGCGTACATGGATTGCTGGACGGGGAGTTTGGGGGAGCGGCTATCGAGGACGAGGGGGTTCTCGCCTTGTTGGATTCGGTCAGGGTGATAGCGATATAGGAGCCAACGGCCGGAATCCACAATTGATTTTTGGTGGTGCATAGCGGTGGACATATTGACGCCATGGGCGATGCAGTGGGCGTAGGCGATGATCAGGGACGGTCCGTCGTAGGCTTCGGCTTCGAGGAAGGCTCGCAGGGTGTGTTCGTCGCGCGCGCCCATGGCGACGCTGGCTACGTACACGTTACCGTAGGTCATGGCCATCAGACCCAGGTCCTTTTTGGGGGCGGGTTTGCCGCCAGCGGCGAATTTGGCGACGGCGGCTCGGGGGGTGGCCTTAGACATTTGTCCGCCGGTGTTGGAATAGACTTCGGTATCCAGGACAAGAATATTGACATTGCGTCCGCTGGCGAGGACGTGGTCGAGACCGCCGTAGCCGATGTCGTAGGCCCAACCGTCGCCGCCAATAATCCAGACGCTCTTTCTGACTAGATAATCGGCGAGGGATTTGAGGGTTTGGATTTTGGATTTTAGATTGGTTGGGTTCTGGCTGGAAGTGGGTTGTCCTGAATCAAGCGAGGCGTCTAATTCATCTAGCCATTTCTTCAATAAGGCGATCCGTTCTCGTTGTTCGACGATGTCTGCTTCGTCTTTTTGCTCGGCGCTGAGGATAGACTCCGCCAGGAATTTGATGTAGTCCTGCTCCACGGTGATGTCATTCGCCAGTTGGGTTAGGAGTTCGGCGGCCATCTCAGCTTGTTTGTCGATTGAAACGCGGAAGCCCAGGCCAAATTCAGCGTTGTCTTCAAACAGGGAGTTGGACCAGGCAGGACCTCGACCGTCTGCATTATGGGTCCAGGGGGTGGTGGGTAGGTTGCCGCCGTAGATGGAGGAGCACCCGGTGGCGTTGGCGACAATCAAGCGATCGCCAAATAACTGGGTCGCCAGTTTGATGTAGGGGGTTTCACCACAGCCAGCGCAGGCGCCGGAGAATTCAAACAAGGGCTCTTGCATCTGCTGGTGAGCGATTTTGTGCAGATTCAATTGTTGGCGGTTTGGATTGGGCAGTTTGAGGAAGAAATCCCAATTCTCCCGTTCTTGTTCTCTGAGGTCGGCGGCCTTTGATTGGGCGGCTTGTCCGCCATTGGCATGGGGGTTACCCGCCTGCATGTCGTAAACGGGGGTCATATTGATTGCTTTCAGTCGAGCCTGGGCTTTGTTCTTGGCGGGACACACATCCACACAAACGCCGCAGCCTGTGCAATCTTCAGCGGCGACCTGAAGCGTGTATTTTAAGCCTTGCCAAGTGTGATCTCTGGCGTCTTGGTGTTTGAAGTTCACAGGCGCATTCGCCAGTTGCTGAGGATCATAAACCTTGCTGCGAATGACACTATGGGGACAGGCCATGACGCACTTGCCGCATTGAACACAGACCTCCGGATCCCATACAGGGATGGTTTGGGCGATTTTGCGTTTTTCCCATTTTGAGGTGCCAGTGGGGTAAGTGCCGTCCACAGGTAGAGTGCTGACCGGGAGGTCATCCCCTTGTCGGAGCATCATTTTGCCCAGAACCTGGCGGACAAAGCGCGGCGCTGTTTCAGACGCGGGCGGTTGTAGAGACGTTGCATGCAACGTCTCTACCGTATCGTCGGGGGAGGGGATTCGAACCTCATAGAGGTTCGCCAATGCCTGGTCGACGGCGTTGAGGTTCATTTCGACGATATCTTCGCCCTTTTTACCGTAGGTTTTGCGGATAGATTCCTGGATAGCGGCGATCGCGTCTTCTTTTGGCAGGACTCCGGATAGGGCAAAGAAGCAGACCTGCATGACGGTGTTGATCCGGCCCCCCATCCCGGACTCACGGGCGACTCTGTAGGCGTTCACCCCATAGACCCGAAGCTGTTTTTGTCGGATTTGGGTTTGAATCCGCTGCGGCAGTCGACCCCATACTTCCTCAGCGTCGTAAGGCGTATTCAGCAGGAGTGTGGCCCCCACTGTCGCTGATTTGAGCACCTCCAGTTTCTCCAAGAAATCCCACTGATGGCAAGCCACAAAGGTGGCTTGATCGATCAGATAGGCGGCGTGAATAGGCTCAGGGCCAAAGCGTAAGTGGGAAACGGTAACGGACCCAGATTTCTTAGAGTCGTAGACGAAGTAGCCCTGAGCATAGTTGTTGGTTTGCTCGCCGATAATTTTGATGGAGTTTTTGTTGGCTCCTACGGTGCCATCTGACCCGAGGCCATAGAAAATGGCTCGGACTAGGTTGTCGGGTTCGATTGAAAAGGTTGAATCGTAGGTCAGACTAGTGTGGGTGACATCGTCTTGGATGCCGATGGTGAAGTGATTTTTCGGTTCCAGAGCGCGATCTCGCAGCGCCTCTATCGCCAGGTTATCAAAAATCGCCCTTACCATCGCTGGGGTGAATTCTTTAGAGGACAATCCGTAACGTCCCCCTACCACGGTTGGCGCTACCCCATCGGTAAGCGTGGTAAATCTCTGTTCCAGCAAGGCAGTCATCACATCCAGATAAAGCGGCTCACCGGCGCTGCCGGGTTCTTTGACGCGGTCTAGCACTGCGATCGCATTGACTGTCTTAGGTAATGCAGCGATAAAGCGGCTAGCGTCAAAGGGTCGATACAGCCGAACTTTAACCACACCTACCCGCGCGCCCTGGCGATTCAGCGAGTCTACGGTCTCTTGGACAGTTTCACAACCAGAGCCCATGAGGACGATGACGCGCTCAGCCGCCGGATCGCCGGAGTATTCAAATAACTGATATTGCCGTCCGGTTAATCGGGCGAATTGATCCATCGCTGCCTGGGTAATGCCTGGGCAGGCGAGATAGTAGGGGTTAACGGTTTCCCTGGCCTGAAAGTAAACATCCGGGTTTTGGGCTGTGCCTCGGATCACGGGATGGTCGGGGCTGAGGGCGCGGGCGCGATGGTTGAGAATCGAGTTGTCATCAATCAGAGTCTGGAGATCCGCGTCAGACATCAGTTGAATTTTCTGGATCTCGTGGGAGGTGCGGAACCCATCGAAGAAATGTAGAAAGGGAATGCGGGATTTTAACGTTGCGGCGGTTGCGATCGCTGCAAAATCTTGCGCTTCCTGCACAGAAGCTGAACAAAGCATCGCAAAACCGGTTCCCCGAGCCGCCATGACATCGCTATGGTCGCCAAAAATAGAGAGCGCTTGCGCCGCCACTGAACGGGCCGCCACATGAAAGACCGTCGGGGTTAGCTCGCCCGCGATCTTATACATGTTGGGAATCATCAATAACAATCCTTGGGAGGCGGTGAAGGTTGTGGTTAACGCCCCAGTCTGCAAGGCCCCATGAACAGCGCCCGCGACGCCCCCTTCACTCTGCATTTCGACAATGGTGGGAATGGTGTTCCAAAGATTGGGTTTTTTAGCTGATGACCAGGCATCCGCCCACTCTCCCATGGGTGAAGCAGGCGTAATCGGATAAATGGCGATTACTTCGTTCAAGGCATAGGCGACCCGCGCCACAGCCTCATTACCGTCCAAAGTGGCAAAGGTCTTGTTATCCATAGTGTCGAACCCTCAAGTGCTTCAAGCTCAGGGAAAGCTGTCGACATAACTGAGCCTGCTACAGTTTCAAAACTAAGTAAAGAGTTTGAGGAACTTGTGAGGAGTGGTTAGCGACTGTTTGTAGCAGTGATTACAGACTTGCTGGGATGCATAGGGTCTGATAGAGCAATAGACCTGCATGTTTGACCAGTCATCTGTGACTAACCTCGCATCCCATGATTTGGATGTATCTCGGCTTTTATTCGACTTAAAGCTATGCGGCGAGCTGGTAAATCGCTTTACAGGATGGCTGGATACAGGGGCGATTGCGGCCTGCGTCACCAATGGCTTAGTCGAAACGTTTAATTGCGCCTTCGCTCGCATCTGGTTAGTGGACGCAGACCGTCGCGGCCTCACCCTAGTGGCCTCTTCTGGTTTATATACCCGACTCGACGGGGCCTTTGCCCATGTGCCCATGGGAGCTTTTAAGGTTGGAAAGATAGCTCAGCACTGTATTCCGTTTTTGAGTAACTGTCTACCCGAAGAAACTTGGGTCAAAGATAGAGATTGGGCGATTGCGAACCAAATACAGGGGTTTGCTGGGTTGCCCCTCATGGCGGAAGGTCGGGCGGTTGGCGTGCTGGCTATATTTAGCCATGAGCCCATGGCGCCTGAATTTTTGGAAGTTTTACAGATTTTGAGCCTGTCAGTGACCGGGGCTTTAGTCAGCGCCCTTAATCATCAAATCGCTCTCCGGACAACCGACAGTGCAAGAACTACGCTGTCAGAGCAGTTATCAGACTTGTTGGGTCGACAAAAGCTCAGCCTACTCGGTACTGAGCAGTTGCTCTCTGCTTCGATTGAGCAACTGCTGATTCAAATGGGACATCGTCTGACGGAGTTATCTTGTCATTACTGCCGTCTAGTTTATGGAACAGACACTGTGGTTTTAGAAGCCATGCTAGCAATCAATGTTGAACAGTCAGCTTCCCCCAGTCAGCCGCTTGAGGATATTGCGGCGGCGTCTCAGAGACTTGGCGGCGTCTTTCAATCTCATATGGGCGCAAATCAGACGGTGATGAAAGTTCGTCTACAGTTGCCCTATCATATGTCTTCTCAGGAAGTCTCTATGGATACGTTGGTTTCTCCAACTGAATCACCGTTATCAGAGCGAGAGCAAGAAGTGATGCAGCTACTCGCTGAAGGGTATCGCGATCGCGATATTGCTGAACGACTCTATATCAGCGAACGCACGGTTAAATTCCATGCTAAAAATACGCTGGTGAAAATGGGGGTGCGAACTCGTATACAGGCTGTCTTTAAGGCAACTCAAAAAGGATGGCTGAGGTAGGGTGATTTCCAGGAAAGAAAATACCCTCAAAGTTTTATCGAGCTTCCCTGTTAGGAGGAGTTGGGATGCGTTTATCCGATGGATAGCATTTAGCTAACGTTATGCTTTCAATACCTGAGATAATTTCTGAATGCCTTGCTCTATCTGAAATTCATCTAGCTGCGTGTAGCCAAAAATAAATTCTCCTATTTTTGGCTTGTTCAAATAATACCCTTGAGCGCTAACCACGCCGACCCCTGCAGCTGCAGCTTTTTGAATCACCACTTCATCCGATAAACTTGTCTCAATTTTCGCCATCAAATGAATGCCTGCATTCTCACCTAAAATAGTCACTTGGGAACCCAAATAGTGCTTGAGTGCGTTAACCAGCACTTGACGGCGTTGGTTATAAAGATGACGCATTCGTCGAATATGTCGTTCAAAATGACCTTCTGTGATGCAATCAGTAAGAACATATTGTTCTAAGGTTGGGGACTGACGATCACATAACCATTTAGTGCGACTGACTAACGGTATCCAGGCAAGCGGTACAACCAAATACCCAATTCGGAGAGATGGAAACAGAATTTTGGAAAATGTACCTATATAAATGACAGTATTACTTTGATCGAGACCTTGCAAGGCTGGAATGGGCCGATCACCATAACGATATTCACTGTCGTAATCATCTTCTAAGATAATCGTTCCTGTTTGTTGCGCCCACTGAAGCAGCGCCAATCGACGGGACAATGATAAAGTTACTCCAGTGGGAAATTGGTGGGAGGGGGTGACATAGAGTAGTTTGAATGGTTGGGAAGATTGTTTTAAGGTTTCCACATCTAACCCTTCAGCATCGACATTGACCGCATGTATCTTGGCCCCTTGTCCTTTGAAGGCGTAACGGGCGTCTAAATAACCGGGTTCTTCTACCGCCGCCCAATCTCCAGGATCAAGAGTGAGTCTTGCAATCAAGTCCAGAGCTTGCTGAGAACCGTTGACGATAATCACTTGCTCAGCACTGCATCGCACTGCCCGAGATCGGCCCAGATAATCGGCAATCGCCATTCTAAGCGGTAAATATCCAGCCGCATCAGCGCTGTAATTCAAGAGTGCTGAAGAGTTATGGCAGTTACGAGATAGTAACCGCCGCCATAACCCAATGGGAAAGTGTTCGGCGGCAAGACCATCAAACCGAAAACTAATTTCATCTTGGGGTTGTGGAACGTCCACTGGCTTATCAGTCAAAAGAGCAACCCCAAACCGAGAGAGCATCGTTAGTTCAGATAGCTTTGGCGTGTAGTGATCGGTCAGTTCAGTATGCAGATAATCCTCAGGTAACTTAGAGCAAACAAACGTTCCAGAACCGTAACGAGTTTCTAAATATCCCTCACTCAATAGCTGCTCATAGCTTTGGGTGACAGTGGCGCGCGATATTTCCATAGACATTGCTAAGGCGCGGGATGACGGTAACTTATAGTTTGGTTTGAGTCGCCCATTCAGTATGACCTTGCGGAGTTCTTCAGCAAGTTGTTGATATAGGGGAACCGCACAGTCAAGATCGAGGGTAATCACTAAATCCATAGCGCTAAAGTGGTCTGGTCAAGAAACGTTGAATTGGCTATTGAGGCAAGCCGCTTTTACGCTTATCTTAAACAAGTAACAGCTATTCAAGCCATCAGGAAAGCCTGTATTGAACATCGAAATGGTATCGCTGGACGCATCAAGGTACAGCATTTTCCTGACATAGCTCAACTTTGGAGGATCACATGAAGTTATTCAAGAAAATAAAATCCATCAAGAAAACAATTCTGCTGGCGATCTTGCCGATACTACTGATTGTTGCGCTGACTTCTATAGGTAGGTCCAATACCGCGTCCTCTAAAATTGGAATTCTTGTATTTGATGGATTTCTAACTAGTGATGTCACAGCCCCTGTAGAAGTATTTGGCGCCGCCACAAAAAAATCCTGGTTTTCTTCCTATGAAGTGGTGGTTATTTCGGCAACGAGGAATAAAACTGTACTTTCAGAAGAAGGTCTTAAAGTAGTCGCTGATCAGACCATTTATGATGACACGAGTCTTGATGTGTTGTTAGTTCCCAGCGCCTATGAAATGGGCGGGCTATTAAGCAACAAAGACCTGATCAAATATATTGAAAAACAGGCAGAGACTGCGTCATGGATGGCAAGTAATTGTTCAGGAGTATTTTTGTTGGGTGAAGCCGGAGTCCTGGATGGTAAAAAGGGGACGACATGGGCCGGTGGTGAGCAAGATTTGGCCAGAGCATATCCTGCAATCGAGGTTCAGTACGATCAAAATGTAGTGACAGACGAAAATGTGATTACGTCAAATGGGGGACCCGTCAGCTATCAGGCTGCTTTTGAATTATTGGCGAAACTAAGTTCTGAGGAATTCTCACAAGAAATTTCAGAATCGATTCAGTTCAATAGATTAGAGCGAGCGTTCAATTTGTAGCAGGGTTAGTGGCCAAACGACTTTGCCGTTCAATACGTCTAAAGACACGACAGGAGTCATCAATGACAACATTATCGGTTGTGTATCACTCAGGCGCTGGACATACAAGAAAGATGGCAGAAGCAGTTTTAGCCGGTGCTGCATCGGTTGATGGCGTCAAAACCCAGATCATCGCCATTGAAGGAAAAGACATTGTGGATGGTCGTTGGAAGAATGACAAAATCATGGAAAAGCTTGATCAAAGTGACGCCATAATCTTTGGTTCTCCAACCTATATGGGATGTGTTTCCAGTCAGATGAAATCTTTCCTAGATGCAACGTCGGAACGCTATCTCTCCAGAGCATGGGTCAATAAAGTTGCTTCAGCTTTTACAGTGTCTGCTGGGCTCAGTGGCGATAAACTGAATACCCTAATGACAATTGCCCTCTGCATGATGCAGCATGGGATGATCTGGGTTGGTCTAGAGCAAACGCCTTTTAATGACCAAGGAATTAACCGTTTGTGCTTTTACATGGGAGCTGCTGGTCAGGCTTTGCAAGAACCTTTAGATGAAGCTCCGAATGAGCCAGATAGGGAAACTGGAAGACTTTTGGGAGTAAGAGTTGCATCACTCACCAAGAAATTGAAAGACTGAACTGTCCACATCACGTGAAGGGAGTATCCGACCATGAATCAGGTGCAGACAACCGACCAGTGGGAAACACATCTCGACGCTGTGATTGCAGCCCCCGAGTCGCATATCGTTTTATATGAGAATGATGATGTGCGTGTTCTACGAGTTGTCGTGCAAACAGGAGACAGAGAGCCGTATCATACCCATAAGTGGCCAAGCATCTTCATTATGTTGCAGGATTCGCCACTGCGCTATTACGATTCATCAGACCAAGTCAAATTTGAGAGTGATGGCTCGACACAACCTTGGTCGACTGAGTGGATGGATCCCGAGGCCCTACATTCAGTAGAAAATTTTGGAGACAAAGCGATCGAGGCGATTAGGATAGAACTGAAGAAAGCTTGAAATCGAATTGGAACTGCTCTATCTCTTAGGAGAGCGCCTCTACTAATGTCAACAACAAAAGTAACTCGCTTGCAGTAGATTTTGAAGTCAGTAACTTTCGACTTATTGATTAATAATCGAGTCAAGGAGTTTGGGAAACCAAGGATGTGAAAATCTCAGGAATCGCCGCAGACAGTCTCAGCACAGATTCCGGCGAGGGCATGAAGGGATCGGACGGCAAATGAAGTAATTCTTGGCCTGCCCATTTACGCCTCTACCAGCGCGACATTCTAATCGTCAAGAATTTCACCAATCTAGGCCAGCTTGCTACTGCCGATAAGCGTGGCGAATGCTCTTTAGTCGTTGGCGCTCTAAAGCATGTCGGCGGTACGGGCGGGCCAGCGCGTGTCATTATACATTTCCCCTTATGCAAGACCCATCCACAGATTCAATCAACCTCGACGCCTATTTTCAGCGTATTGGCTATCGAGGAGAGCGCACGCCTACTCTGCAAACTCTAGAGGCAATTCACTACGGCCATACGCAAGCGATCGCCTTTGAAAATCTGAATCCCCTACTTGGGCAGCCTGTTCACTTGGATCTGATCTCCCTACAGCAAAAATTAGTTGACGCAGGGCGCGGCGGCTACTGCCTTGAACACAATAGTTTGTTCCGCTCGGTGCTAATCGCTTTGGGCTTTCAGGTGATCAGTTTGGCGGCGCGAGTCCTTTGGGGGGCTCCGGAGGGTGTCATCACCCCTCGCAGCCACATGGCGCTGATAGTGCATATTGACAACGAACCCTACATTGCCGATGTCGGCTTTGGCGGTTTGACACTGACTACTCCAATTCGACTGACGCCGGAGATTCAACAATCCACCTCCCATGAGCTGTTCCGGCTGATTAAGGCAGAGGATGATTACATCATGCAGGCCTATTTCGCGCAGAAATGGCGATCTCTCTATCGGTTCGATTTGCAGCCGCAGTATCCGCCTGACTTCGAGGTTAGCAACTGGTATGTTTCAACTCACCCAAAATCGAAGTTCGTGAATTCATTGATTGCAGCCAGACCCGATGTAGACTGTCGTTATGCTTTGCGCAACAATCGCTTCTCAATTCACCCCCTGGACAACGGAGAAACAGAACACCACATTCTGACCACAGCTAAAGAGCTATGTACCGTTCTGACTAATGAATTTCGCTTGAAGTTACCGGCAAACATTGATATTGAAGATATTTTGCAGTGGTTTGTGGAATGAGGCTGGATGAGCTGAGTGTCGATAATACTTAAGATATGGATGAAGACTGGGTGTCGCATCTTCACTGTAGAAATACAGGCACAGGGCGGTTTAGACTCCCATGATGTAGCCTCCCAATGCGACTTCATTGGCAAGACAAACCGCTTTGCTACGGCGCATCTTATGCTTTAAGGCAATGTAGTCGGCTAGGTAGTTGGCGTCGCAGGCGATGCCTGAAAAGCGCCCGGAGCCCCAAGTGTAGAGCCAGGGCAGGCCAAGGAAGTAGACCCCTTCTGTGTCGGTGACGCCGCGCTCGTGACCTGGGTAGCCTTTGCCATTAAATACCGGAACGTCTATCCAGCTAAAGTCCATATGATAGCCTGTAGCCCAGATAACCGTCCTGATATTTTCCGCCTGTAAGTCAAGCTCCAGGGGACTCTCTTGAGGGCTCCAAACAGGTTCGTAAGGGGGATCGACTGGGGCCTCGATCTGACTCTGCGCGATATATTGATCAATGGCGCGTTTAATACTCTCAGCAACGGCGTCAGCCTGGTCGAGATTGTGCTTTAGATTATCTTGAAACGCCAGTTTATGTCCTTGAATCGTATTTAGTTTGCCATAGAGTCGCATTCCCTCTATAGCAAACTGGCGCAAGTCAATCTCTCGACCGCCGCCGCGACCCGTCACGTAGTGGTTAGTTCGATTCCGGATGGATTCTTTTTGGGGATGCTTGTCAATGGGGACATCATAATAGCCCATCTGATCTAGCCAATCCACCACATCTTTACCCCGATATACCCGTGGGGATCTGGGCGCGCCGCCTACGCATAGATGCACCTGTCGGCCCGATAGATGTAAATCTTCAGCAATTTGACAGCCTGATTGGCCAGTTCCCACTACCATAACGGCTCCATCTGGCAGTGCTTCCGAGTTTTTATAGGCTGAGGAATGGAGTTGGGTAATGTTTTCAGGCAGCCGCTCAGCCATCCTGGGAAGTTTGGGATGGTGATACCCGCCTGTGGCGATGACCACTTGGTCTGCGGTGTGGATTCCGATGGAGGTGTCTATCTCAAAAAGGTTTTCAGTCTTGTTTTGACTGACTTTAGAGACTGCTACGCTTTCTCTGATGGGCGGTTGGAAAGACGTAGCATAGGCCTCGATATACTGGACAATTTCATCACGCTGCATAAATCCGTCTGGATCATTGCCGGGATAGGGGTAGCCTGGCAACGTGCATTGCCAGTTGGGCGTCACCAAACAAAAAGAATCCCACCGCTTAGACCGCCAGGAATGGGCGATTTTACTTTTCTCAAAAATAAGATGGTCTATGCCTCGCTGCTTCAAGCAGTAGCTCATCGACAGTCCGGCCTGACCGCCGCCAACAATAACAACTGGAAAGTGGGAATCTGTAGACATGGCCTCGATACCTAAAATCGACAGCTAAGCGAATATGGGGATGAATCACATACCAGCTCGGAAAAACGTGAGCCCTTGGGCTCTCCTACTCTAACCATAGAAACCCCATCAAAAGCGGCCTGTAACAACGGTTACAAACCGTTGAGGTCTTGCCTTATGGACAGGGAGGTTAGGCCCTTGGGAATCGGCGTCGAATTAAAGTCCCAGTAAAAGGCAGTGGATGGGTGGATGGGTGGATGGGTGGATGGGATGTTATTTCGCCGCAGATCTATGAACGGGGCTAAGCAACAGAGAAAAGTTATAGACAAGTTATAGACAATACTCAGCCTGTACTTTTGGACATGTCGATTGTTCTTTTGACTGGCTTTCTGAGGGTTTTAGAGCGCTTTCACTGTCCCAAGTAACAGATTGGAGGGCTTTGTAACAACAGATACGAGAAGAAGGCCCGGGACCTTTTAAGCTCCTAGCAAACTCATATTGGGAGTGACATAAATGCCTTCAGTAACAGCGCCCGCCCATCAGTCTGGCGATTTCTTGGTTGATTACGAAGAGAAAGTATTTCCCGATGTTAAGGCGGAGACTGGAGAAAAAGCGCTAGTCGCATTCCACACTGTCGCCTTTGAAGGCTCCATTGGTTTGGTGAACCTGTTGCAAGCGACTCGCCTTATCCGCAAGGGCTTTGAAACCTCGGTATTACTGTACGGTCCTGGCGTTACCCTCGGCGTGCAACGTGGATTCCCAAAGCTTGGAGATGAGGCTTTTCCGGGCCATTTAGCCATGAATAACCAGTTAGTGAAGGTCATGGAAGAAGGCGGCAAAGTCTATGCTTGCCGATTTGCGCTGCAAGCGCTTTACGGCCATGGTGAGCCTTCTTTGATACCAGGTATTACCCCCATCAATCCGCTAGATGTACTGGATATCATTTTGTTGCACCGCAAAGAAGGCTCGTTTGTCCTCGATACCTGGACAATGTAAACGCCGTCCACCGCATTGGGAGGCAACCGTTAAGGGGAGAAAGAAATCATGGACGACTCTCGACTGGTGAGAGCGGCGGCTGTGCAGATTTCACCTGTGCTGCACAGTCGCTCAGGGACGATGGAAAAAGTGTTGAAAGCAATTGATGATGCAGCCCAAGAGGGGGCGGAATTGATTGTTTTTCCTGAGACTTTTGTTCCCTACTATCCCTATTTCTCCTTTGTTCTGCCGCCAGTGTCGATGGGCAAGGAGCACATGAGGCTTTACGAGGAAGCGGTGGAGATTCCTGGTCCAGTGACTGATGCAGTCGGTCAGGCCGCCAGGGTTCACCAGATGGTGATTGTGTTGGGTGTGAACGAGCGGGATAAGGGCTCGCTTTATAATACGCAGCTCATCTTTGACTCGGATGGCGCCTGTTTGCTAAAGCGACGTAAGGTGACGCCTACTTACCACGAACGGATGGTGTGGGGGCAGGGCGATGGCTCTGGTTTGAAGGTCTGCGACACGGCTGTGGGTCGGGTTGGAGCTTTGGCTTGCTGGGAGCATTACAATCCCTTGGCTCGGTATAGCCTGATGGCGGGGCACGAGCAAATTCATTGCGCCCAGTTCCCTGGGTCGATGGTGGGCGACATCTTTGCCGAGCAGACGGAGGTGTCGCTCAGACACCATGCGTTGGAGTCGGGCTGCTTTGTTGTCAATGCGACCGGGTGGTTGACGCCAGAGCAGGTGGAGCAGATTTCCCCCAATCAAGAGTTGCGGAAGTTTCTCCGGGGAGGATGTTACACGACGATTATTAGCCCCGAAGGTGTTCATCTGTGTGAACCGATTCGAGAGGGGGAGGGCATTGCGATCTCACCCCTCGACTTCTCCCTGATCACCAAACGCAAGCGCATGATGGACTCGGTTGGCCACTACGCCCGCCCCGATTTGCTGCAGCTGACCCTGAATACGGATGCCTATTCTGTGGTCGCGCCACCCGGCCTCCCCACCTCCAGTTCGACCCTGCCAGCGACATTGGCGGCGCCAGACACCCCTATCTCTCCTTTATCTGATAAACCTTCGGAAAGTCCAATTCCGACCACTGCCTGAGGAGCCGACATTTTAGATAAGGGATCTGCAGATAAATAAATCCCATCCACCCATCCACCCATCCACCCATCCACCCATCCACTGCCTTTTACTGGGACTTTATTTTGACGCACTTCCCTAAACCGAGTCTCCGCCGCCTAGTCAACACTTTATGTCCGACTGCTCTTTTCAGTGATATTCCAAGCTTAAACCCATGAATTCACAGAGGGTCATTACCGAACTTCAGACCCATGGACTGAAATTTGTCTCCGACGCTGTTGGCGCATCGGGTCGTAAGGGGGGGGCTGGCCCCTCCGATCACAAGGCTGTGACGATTGGTGAAACGACTATAATGGCGCCGATCTACACTGATAGCGCCGCACAGTCCCCCTACAGCGTTAATTATGATCCCAGCGGCCAGGCTTTTCTCACCAGAGATGGCCAAGTGATCGCCTCGCTGGATTTTCCTAAGCAGCCTCAGTTTTACGGACTGGAAACCGCTGATGGGATTCCTTATTGGAAAATCGCCCTGCTCCACAGTCGTAATGTTTTAGCCACCACTGTTTTACAAACCTGTATCCGCTACGAAAATCGCAAAACCGCCTGTCAATTTTGCGCCATTGGTCAATCGCTGGATGCGGGTCGGACCATTGCTCAGAAGACGCCAGCGCAACTGGCGGAAGTGGCGGAAGCAGCGGTGCGACTGGATGGGGTGGAGCACATGATCATGACCACCGGAACCCCAAATACGACGGATCGGGGGGCTGCATATCTGACAGAGTGCGCCAAGGCGATTCGGTGTCGGGTTGATTTACCTTTGCAAGCCCAGTGCGAACCTCCCAATGATTTCTTCTGGTTTGAGCGCATGAAGGCCGCTGGCGTCGACAGCTTGGGCATGCATTTGGAAGCGGTCGATCCAGAGGTGCGGGCGAACATTATGCCGGGGAAGGCCAGGGTGCCGCTTTCTTACTATTTTGAAGCGTTTGTTGCGGCTGTGCAGATATTCGGCCGGGGTCAGGTCAGCACCTATCTATTGGCTGGGTTGGGCGATAGCCAGGAGACATTGCTGACAACTAGCGAGCGCCTGATTGATATCGGGGTTTATCCCTTTGTCGTTCCTTTTGTGCCGATTGTAGGGACGCCTCTAGCTGATCATGCGCCGCCAGGCAGTGAGTTTATGTTCGAAATTTATCAAGCGATCGGACATCAGCTAAGGCGGGCGAATTTGCGGTCAAGCGATATCAAGGCAGGCTGCGCAAAGTGTGGCGCTTGTTCGGCGTTGTCAATGTTTGAAGGGCGGCCAAATTTAGATACTTAAGCGATAAATCATGGTGAAACGGTCCTATAGCTTCAAACTAGCCCTCTTAGAAACAGAGGTTTCTGATTACTTTGGGCTCCGAAAACAGATCTTTTGCGATGAACAAGGTCTCTTTGAAAAGAACGATCAGGATGCTTTGGATAATGTCGCCTACCCAATTGTGGCCGTTGTCCATACGCCTGAGCAGGCGGATCATGTTGTGGGAGTTGTTCGGATCTATGAAAAGCAGCCAGGACTTTGGTACGGTGGCCGTTTAGGAGTCCATCCCGACTTTCGTCGGATGGGACGCATTGGCAAGGGGCTGATTCAAAAGGCAGTGACGACGGCGAATGCTTGGGGGTGCGATCGCTTTTTGGCCACGGTGCAGTTGCAAAATGTCCAGTTCTTCACTCGACTGCACTGGAACAGTCTGGAGGAGATTGAAATTTTAGGACGGCCTCATCATTTGATGGAGGCCGATTTGGAGTTTTATCCCGCCGCCGATCAGCGCCGTCCATCACTTCCTCTTCTTCCCGTTCCATTACAATCCACTGCGCGCGTTGCTTAGGATTTTCTGTGCTGCCTGATCTCATTGCCTCATTACACGCCTCTAAGGGTATCTTGGGTAAACAAGATATTCAAACAGCCGCCAGAGCGATTGGTCAATACGCCCAGGGCATGGACGCTGAGCCCATTCGCCTGGGAGATGACTGCGCCGCTATTCCCGATGGAGATGGGTATTTGCTGTTGGCGGCGGAAGGGCTGTGGCCTCAGTTAGTCACACAAGACCCCTGGTTTGCTGGCTGGTGTGCGGTCATGGTTAACCTGTCTGACATTGCGGCGATGGGCGGAGCGCCGATAGCCGTAGTTGACGCCCTATGGAGTCAGTCAGTGGAAGAGAGCCAGCTGCTATGGGAGGGCATGAAAGCGGCTGCGCAAGCTTATGGAGTCCCCATTGTAGGCGGACATACAAACTGCGGTAGTCCCTACAACTGCCTTGCCGTAGCTATATTGGGCCGGGCGCAACAACTGATTACCAGCTTTGGGGCTCAGCCGGGGGATGACTTGGTGATGGTGGTGAATCTAGAGGGACGTTACTATGGCGACTACCCGTTTTGGAATGCGGCGACGGAGACCAATTCGGAACAGCTGAGACTCCACCTCGCCCAACTGCCCGAATTGGCTCGATCAGAACTGTGCAATGCCGGGAAAGATATTAGTATGGGGGGGCTGGCTGGAACCGTGTTGATGTTGGCTGAAGCATCTGGCTGTGGCGCTATTCTCTACATCGACCAGATTCCGCGCCCGGCAGATGTCCCGTGGAGCAAGTGGCTCACGAGCTTTCCAAGCTTTGGCTTTCTGCTGAGTGTTCCGCCGGAGAATCTTGCCAAAGTAGAGGCCCTGTTCCGGCCCCATGGTTTGACCTGTCAGGCAATTGGCAAGATGACGACGGGGTCCCAGGTATTGTTTCAACGACTGTCGGAACAGTGTTTGTTTTGGGACCTGGCGAATCCTTTGACGGGATTTGGAAATCATTCACAGACTTGAACAGACTTAATGTCCCTTCGAATCGCCCTACTGACCTATTCTACTAAGCCGCGCGGCAGCGTTATCCATACGTTGGAACTGGCTCAAGCGCTGGCGGATCTTGCCCATCAACCCTGGGTGTTTGCGCTGGATAAAGAGGGGAGAGGCTTTCATCGTTCAGTGGCATTTAAAACCACTGCGATTTCAGCTCAGTCCTGCCATGGCGGGATAGATCAACTGATTCGACAACGCATTGGGGAGTTTGTCCATTTTTTTGAACAGCATCAAGAACAATACGATATTTATCATGCTCAAGATTGCCTCAGCGCAAACGCCTTAGCCTGTTTAAAAGCACAGGGCCGCATTCCCCATTTTGTCCGCACTGTTCATCATATTGAAGATTTTCAGAGTCCTTATTTGCGGGACTGTCAGGAGAAATCTATCTACCAGCCGGATCGGTGTTTATGTGTGAGTGAAGTGTGGCGACGGGTCCTGGCGGCGGAATATGGCGTTCAGGCTCATCGAGTGATTAATGGGGTTAATCGTCGGTTTTCGCCTCGACCTGATGGGTCAGAGCCTGCGCTGGCTGATGCTTATGGCATTCATGGCGACCCAGTTTACCTGACGGTGGGCGGCATTGAGCCCCGTAAGAATTCCATCAATCTGCTAAAAGCGTTTCGTCAAGTGCGATCGCGACAGCCTCAGGCTCAGTTAGTGATTGTGGGTGGGGCGACCCTGTTTGACTACCAAGACTACCGTCAAGAATTTATGTCAATGGCGCGCGCCTATGGGCTCGAAGATGCGCTAGTGTCGCCAGGGGTTATACCTGATGAAGCGTTGCCAGGACTTTACCGATTGGCGGACGCTTTTGTATTTCCCTCAGTTCAAGAGGGGTGGGGACTGGTGGTGCTGGAGGCGATTGCTTCTGGTTTACCCGTGTTAACGTCTAACCAAGCCCCATTTACAGAGTTTCTAACGGCGCAAGAAGCTATGTTAGTGGAGCCTAGGGATGTGGATGCGATCGCCGCCGCCATGATAGACATGGTCAATCCTGACATCGCCCATCATCTGGTTCGCTGTAGCCACCCGATTGTGAGCAAATACAATTGGCGCACATCGGCCCAAATGCACCTGGATCTCTATCAGCAGCTTGCACCAAGAGATGATTAGCCGCCATCCAATTGATTTGACGCGACTATAATCCAAAAGACGCCGCTTCTTTCAACCCTATGCCTGAAATTTGCTTTCAAATTGAGTGGCCGGATGGTCAATCAGAAACCTGCTATTCACCATCTTTAGTGGTGAAAGACTACTTTAGACCCGGTGAAGCTTACACGGTCACTGAGTTTTTGCGACGCTCACGGGAATCGTTACAGATAGCGAGCGACCGGGTTCAAGAAAAATACGGCTTCCCCTGTGGACGAGCATTGGGGCAGCTGCAGAAAATTGAGGCGACGGCTCAACAATACTTAGCAGCGCCTGATAGCAAGGTGATCGTTTTACGATTTGAAGAGTAATATGACATAAGATTCAGCGGCTCAATCACCCAGCCAATTCAGTGAGAAATCATCTCGATAAAGAAGACTGATATGCCTGTAACTGCGCTCGTAGTCGAGCAATTTCCTGGGCCATGTCCAGCACCATGCCGGCGCCGACCAGATTCAACCCTAAATCTCTTCGCAGGCGTAAGACTTGGGCGACTCGAGCAATATCGCGGGCTCGAAGCATGTGTCCTTCCGGTTCAATTAGGCTGAGGGCGGCAAACTGTTCGACCACCGTCACAGAGGTTTCAGCTAAGGTTGCGGCTTGTTCAAATGAATAAAGGCGATCGCCGTCTAGCGAAATCACCACCTTAGAAAGATTCACTGACCTCATAGCCTTACCCTCTCTAAATCAGCGTGGGGATTGAAACTGCGGTGATTTCGGATCTTTTCGTAGCATTCTCGCTCCAGCGGACTGGGATGTTTAGGCGTCACAATCTTGAGCTTGACTAACTGGTCCCCGCGTCCCCCTTTAGGGCGTGGCCAGCCCTTGCCGCGCAGTCGTAAAGACTGACCTGAGTTCACCCCTGGCGGAATTCTCATGGTCACGCCGCCATCAGGGGTGGGCACTTGAATCTGCGCCCCCAATACAGCTTCATCGGGCGTGATCTTGATTTCGCAGACAAGATCATTGTCAGCAAAGTGGAAGAAGGGGTGAGCCGCGATGTTAACCGTCAAGTATAAATCCCCCCGTTGATGAGTAAATGGGCTGGTTTGGCCTTTCCCCTTGAGGCGAATGCGGCTGCCTGGTTTAGCGCCTGCAGGAATCCTAACCTTGAAGGTTTCTTTCCCTAATTGCAACGTCTTGTGTACGCCCTGGAACGCCTCGACCATGGTCAGAACGATAGCTGCTTCAGTATCGGGCGCTGGACCCTGAGAGTGAACGCCGCGGTTGAAAACGTCTCCAAAATCGCCAAAACCATGGGGCTGATCGGTTGTGGAGCTATAGGTATACACTCGCCGTCCAGTCCCGCCTACTCCGCCAAAACGACCCAGTAATTCATTCACGAAGTCATCAAAGCTGCTGTACCGGCTAAAATCGAATCCGCCAAACTCTGTTTCTGGGGGCGCTCCTCCGGTTGCAGACCTTTGCCAATATCGGTCGAACTGATCATACTTCTGACGATTCTTGGAATCTGAAAGCACCTCATACGCTTCGTTAATTTCTTTAAAGTGCTCTTCAGCGGTTTTGTCCCCCGGATTCAGGTCCGGATGATACTGGCGAGCTAGCTTTCGGTAAGCCTTTTTGATGTCCTCTACACTGGCTGTTTTGCTGACTCCGAGGATTGCGTAATAGTCTTTGAAGTCCATGGGAACAGGGAAGAAGAATGGGAGCGTTGGGAAGGTAGGCGATAGGCAGGGAGGTTGCTTTGCCTAATGCAGACTACTTGCCGCTGATTGATTCAAACTGGATGCATACAGCTTACTTACTTTGAAGCTAGGGAAAAATTTTGAGGAACTTGTGAACTTTAAGTGATCGCTTAAGTTACCGGCTTAATTTGTGATCTTTGTTAGTCAATTCTTGGGGTTTGAAGCAAACTGAAGGGATAAGGAAGAGGGTTTTGAGAGATTCGGTCATTGGTCATTGGTCATTGGTCATTTGAGTAACGAGGGATGATCAATATTGAAGGTTTGCTGAATGGAGGGATGAATGGGTTTAGTGCGTTGCATCAATTGTCATCGCTCTAAATTCCCTCCAGAGAGAATGGCTGTGATGCGGGTTCTCTTTTTCCTCAGGGAGGTGGGTTGAGGATGTAGAGCTTAGGGGGCGTTCAAAAATACCTTCATACTTTAGCGCTGTGTAAGCTTTTCAGGCTCTTCATGCCCTGCCGAAGTTGTTCTTACACAGCGCCTTACTCTTCTCGTAGAGTGGGCGGCGCATCTTGGGATTCAGCAATGTAATACCTAATAGACCTATCCGAAATATAAATGAAAGCAGAAAAGGTGGTAGATATAACCTTTATGTATGAATTAAAGGATCTACCACCAATGAAAAATCCACTTCATTATATCCAATCT
>JAAUYH010065958.1_pt1 | contig 34440 bp, 31 predicted proteins | sample 7278061 | NCBI WGS metagenome assembly JAAUYH01 (sample SAMN14350203, study PRJNA611818) | marine sediment metagenome | isolation source: surface marine sediment (0.6m) | place: French Polynesia: Moorea | collected 2018-08 | reverse complement strand
CGCCGATCACACCGTTCAAGCCCAGGGCTCTGTCCGCCCGCGGCATCCGGCGTGAGATTCGCGGATTCGTGAGGGCGGCGAAACTGGCCAGGAAAGCGGGTTACGACGGCGTGGAAGTCATGGGTTCGGAAGGCTATTTCCTGAACCAGTTCCTGGTCACCCACACCAACAAGCGGACCGACCGTTGGGGCGGGGCATACGAGAACCGGATGCGCCTGCCGGTCGAGGTGGTGCGGCGCGTGCGCGAGGCCGTAGGGCAGGAATTCATCGTGATCTATCGGCTGTCGATGATCGACCTGGTGCCCAATGGCTCGACCTGGGGTGAGGTGGTGCAACTGGCGCATGCCATCGAGGGCGCGGGCGCGTCGATCCTGAACACCGGGATCGGCTGGCACGAGGCGCGCATTCCGACGATTGCCACTAGTGTGCCGCGGCGGGCGTTCACATGGGTCACGAAAAAGCTAATGGGCGAGGTCGGTATTCCGGTCATCACCTCGAACCGCATCAATACGCCGGAGGTGGCCGAGGCGGTGCTGGCCGATGGCTGCGCGGACATGGTCTCGATGGCGCGTCCCTTTCTGGCGGATCCGGATTTCATCAAGAAGGCAAAGGCGGGCCGGGCGAAGACCATTGCGCCGTGTATCGCCTGCAATCAGGCCTGTCTGGACCATACCTTCGAGATGAAAATCGCGTCCTGCCTCGTTAATCCGCAGGCGGCGCATGAGACCGAGTTGGTCTACGCACCGGCGGACGCGCCTAAGACGGTTGCGGTTGTCGGCGCGGGCCCTGCCGGGCTTTCGACCGCGATTACGGCGGCCCAGCGGGGGCATGACGTGACCCTGTTCGACCGGGCCGATCAGATTGGCGGGCAGTTGAACATGGCCAAGAGGATCCCCGGCAAGGAAGAGTTCCACGGGCTGGTCGATTGGTTCGGGACGATGCTGAAGGAAGCCGGTGTGACCCTGCGCCTTGGCACCGAGGCGGACGTCGAGATGCTGTCGGCCTTCGAGGAGGTCATTGTCGCCAGCGGTGTCGTGCCGCGCGACCCGGGGATCGAGACCACGGGAGGGCGCGTGGTGTCTTACGTCGATGTTCTGACGGGCCGCGAAGTGGCGGGCGACCGTGTTGCGATCGTCGGTGCTGGCGGGATCGGCTTCGACGTGGCCGAGTTCCTGACGCATGAAGGTGAAAGCCCGACCGAGAACCTCGAGGCCTGGCTGGAGGAATGGGGCGTTGCCGATCCGAGCAAGCATCGCGCCGGGCTTGCGCCCGAGGGGCCGCAGCCAAGCAGCAGCCCACGCAAAGTGTCTCTGTTCCAGCGGAAGGCCGAGCGCCCGGGCAAGCGGCTGGGCAAGACGACGGGGTGGATCCACCGTGCCTCGTTGCAGATGAAGGGCGTGCAGATGGTCGGCGGCGTGACCTATGACCTGATCGACGACGCGGGCCTGCATGTGACCCGGCAGGACGGGACGCAAGAGGTTGTGCCTTGTGACACGGTGGTTCTGTGTGCCGGGCAGGAGAGCGACCGGTCGCTGGCAGATGCCTTAGAGGCCGCTGGCGTTTCAGCCCATGTGATCGGCGGCGCCGATGTAGCCGCCGAGTTGGACGCCAAGCGCGCAATTGATCAGGGGTCGCGGCTGGCGGCCTCGCTTTGACTTGACAGACGCGCCTTTGCGGCGAAGGTCGCGGGCATGCAACGCGTGATGATCATCGGCCAGCCCGGATCGGGGAAATCGACGCTTGCCCGAAGCCTGGGAGCGATCACGCATTTGCCGGTGGTTCACATCGACCACATTCATTGGAAACCCGGCTGGGTCGAACGTGATCGCGACGAGAAAACCCGTCTTTGTCGGGCTGTACACGCAGGGCCGCAATGGATCTTCGAAGGCGGTCATTCGGTCACATGGCAAGATCGCCTGGAGCAGGCCGATACGCTGATCTGGTTGGACGTCGGCCTGACGAAGCGGGTGGCGCGCGTCGTTTTGCGGACGTTGAAGGATTATGGCCGGACGCGACCCGATGTTCCTGCCAATTGCCCCGAGAGATTTGACGCCGAGTTCTATGCGTTTATCTGGCGAACGCGGCATTCATCGCGGGCGAAGATGAAGGCGCTGGTTGAGGGTGCCCCGGCGGAGAAGGATGTCCACCACCTGCGATCAAACGGGCAGGTGGCCGAGTTTCTGACGGATGTTGCACGCGCCATGCAGGCGGGCGCGCTGGGATTGCCGCATCGCTAGCCCGCGAGGAAACCCTTTATCTCCTTGAGGACGCGGCTGGCGTCTTCTTCGTGCGCGAGATGCCCGAGGCCGTCCAGATCGGTCACCCGCGCATTGGGCAGGCGCTCAGCGGCGCGGTGCGCGACCTCTGGCGGCACGGCCTTGTCGTTGGTGCCGACAAGAAAAAGGACGTCTGTTTGGATACCGGGAAGGTCGTTGAGCAGACCATCAAGCGACCAGCGGGCCATCATCTGAAGCGCGCCGTTGACGTGGGCGCGGTCCCCCGTGAGCCGGGTGTAGAACGACAGGGCCTGGGTGTCGATGTTTGATCCCGTGCCTTCGATCAGGCGGCGGGCGCGCGCGGTGGTCGCGCCGAAGGTGAAGATGTTCGCCGTGAAGGGGTTGGCGGCCAGAAGGCGGGCGAGGACCGGGAAGAGCCAGCCCGCCACCCCGTCGAAGTTGTCGAGCGCCGGGTTGATGCCGACGATCTTGCGAATTTCCATCGTTCGGGTCAGGCCGAGGGCGACGGCGGCGCCTGCCGAGTGGCCGATGATGGCGCGGTGCGTCCAGTTTTCTTGGCTGCAGAGTTGGGTGATGTCCTCGACCGTTTCCGGCAGGCCCGAGCGTTTGGCGTTGGGCGACTGGGTGAAGCCCTGGCCGGGCAGGTCGAGCGCGCGGACGGTATGGGTCCTGGCAAGTTCTGGGATCAGGCCGCGCCAGGTGTGAGTCGAGGCACCGGCACCGGGCAGAAGAAGCAGACCGGGGCCTTGACCCGTCTCTTGTACGTGCCAGCGGTGCGGTCCGGCGACAATGCGGCGGGACAGGTGGGGCAAGGCCCACCCGGATAAGTCACGCTCCCAATCCATCGTCCAAGGCCTGTCCAAGGGCGTCGCTCATCCGGTGCGCGTCGGCGCGCGGCAGCGGCAGATAGGTGCCTCCCATGTCGCGTGCGAGTGTCGCGAGCGCTGGTTGCGGCCGCGCGCCGAGGTCGAGCACGACGGAGCCGATGCCGGTCGTCAGCACCCAACGCGCCATCTGGGTGGCATCTTCGGCGGCGCGCGCGCGATTGGCCGAGCCGTCAAGCGCGATATTCGCCCGCCCGTCTGTCAGGAGCGCGAGCGTCGGGCTGAGGCCCTGGGCGCGGGACTGGAGCGCGAGTTCGGTGGCGGCCTTCAGCCCGTGCGCAAGCGGCGTGCCGCCGCCGCCGGGAAGCGCGGCGAGGCGGCGCTTGGTTTGCACGAGCGAGCGGGTGGGTGGCAGAAGGATGTCGGCCTGATCGCCTCGGAAGGCGACGAGCGAAACGTGATCACGCGCGGCGTAGGCACGGGCGAGCATCAGTTCGATTGCGCCCTTGGCTTCGCCCAGGCGCGCCAGCGCGGCGGAGCCAGAGGCGTCGACGGCGAAGATGACGATGCGGTCGGATTTTTCTTCGTAGCGCTTGAGGCGGATGTCGGAAGGATAGACTTTGAGCGGGCCATCGGTTCGACCGCGGAGCGTTTGCCAAGGGGCTGCGGTGCGGAGCGTGGCCACCAGATCAAGGCGCTGGGAGCCGTCGAGCCGCCCGGGGCGCGACGGGATGGGCCGGCCCCGCCGGTTTCCTTTCTTGCGCTGACCGGCGCCCGAGCCTTGGGCGCGGGATGTGTGACTATTTCGGAGGTTTTCGAGCAAATCCGGGGGGAGAACGGCTTTGACGGCGTCGATCAGCATGTCTTCGGGGAGGGACTGTTCTTGTGCCTTTTTCTGTTCTTTTTGAGGTTTTGCATCATCCTTTTGAGGGGGCTCCGGTTCGGGCAGGTGCCGCGCATGGGGGGCCAGGACAAGCGTCGCGGCGGCTTCGATGTCGTCGTCATTCGGGTGATCGCGGCCATTCAACCGGGCATGGGTCCAGGCGGCGTTCACGGCAAGGCTGGGCAGCCGTAGGGTGTCGATGCCTAAGCGGTGCGCGAGGGTGGTCAGAACTGTGATCACAGATGAAGTCTTGCGCCCGGCTTGCGCCGGTCGCGCTAGGCGAAGGGGCTTTGCCCCCTCGCGCTCCCCCAGGATATTTCCGGGTCGATGGAGAGGCGGGGGTTTCGCTTCGAGACGGCCGATGCCGTCGAGCGTGACGTGGAAGGCCAAACGGTCCGTCAGGGTCTTGGGTGCGTGTTCGTCGGCGTCAGATCCTTCGTCGAGGAGGATGAGGGCGATGTCAGGACGGTTGTCCAGCGTTGCAGCGAGGATGGCGGCCAGCTCCGGCGGGCAGCGTTCGGCCATGGCGAGAATGAGCGTGCCCGGTTGGTCGAGGAGGCCTTTGCGAAGGGTCAGTTGGCCGGTTGCAAGGGTGTCGGAGAGATCGAGACCGCCCAGAAGGGCGTCGCGTGGCATGGCCGGGTGGAGTTTCTGAAGCGGCTGGGGCAGGTGGCCAAAAGCGTTGAGGAAGGTGTCGCGCACGGGTCCGGCCCGCGCCCGGAGGGTCAGACCGCGGAGGCGTTCGGGATCGGCGGCGAGGAGGTTCAGGGCAAGGCAGGCGCGGTCCCAGGGCCTCATCCCAGGACGTCCTCGACCGTGCGCGCCACGCGGGCCGTTGACCCTGCCTCGTCCAGCGGGTCGCGGCGGAGGCGATGTGCCAGCGCCAAGGGTGCCACGGCGCGCAAGTGGTCGCGGGCCAGTTCATTTGCGCCTTCAAAGGCCGCGAGCGCGCGTCCTGCGCGCAGCAACGTCAGCTCGCCCCGAAGCCCGTCAGCGCCGAGCGTGACGCAAAGTTGTGCACAGTCCTTCAGGATCGGTTTCCTGGTCGCGACGTTGCCGAGGTTTTCGCGCGCGGCGAGGATCTGATCCCGGATGGCGCGGTCCTTCGGGCGGAAGCGACGGAGGAAGTTCTTCGGATTGTTCTCGAATGCATCGCGGCGCTTGATGACTTCGATACGTTCGTCGATGTCGGTGGGCGAGCGGACCTCGACCGACAGGCCGAACCGGTCGAGAAGTTGGGGACGCAACTCGCCTTCTTCCGGGTTGCCGGAACCTACCAGCACGAACTTCGCGGCATGACGGATCGAGAGGCCTTCGCGTTCGACGACGTTTTCGCCGGATTGCGCCACATCGAGCAGAAGATCGACGATGTGGTCTTCGAGGAGGTTCACCTCGTCGATGTAGAGATACCCCCGGTTGGCCTGGGCCAGAAGACCCGGTTGAAAGGCTTTCTCGCCTTGCGTCAGCGCGCGTTCAATATCAAGCGCGCCGGTTACGCGGTCTTCGGTCACTCCAAGGGGCAGATCGACGACGGGGGTCGGTCGTGTCTCGGGCGATTTCGTCTCTAAACCGGCCCATTCAGGCACTTCTTTGGCTGTTTCCGCGTTGATCGGGCACCCCTTTATGGCGGTGATTTCGGGCAGAAGGGCGGCCAACGCGCGGACGGCGGTGCTTTTGCCGGTGCCTCGGTCACCGAAGACCAGGACGCCGCCGAGTTTCGGGTCGATGGCAGTCAGGATCATGGCGCGTTTCATGTCGTCCTGACCGACGATGGCCGAGAAGGGGAAAGTCTGGGGCATCAGAGTTCGAGGGCCTTCAATGGGCTTTCGCCATTCCAGGTGCCGCTATCGCCGAGGATGCGAAAGCGGGCATAAAGCTCTTCGCGGAACCAGTTGCCGTCGCGCACGGCCTTGATGGCGTGGGCGTGCGGCCCGGCCTTGTCGCGGGCGAAGGCGGCCATGGACGCGGTGTCCGGCCAGATGGAGAACGTCACCTGATGCAGGAACGGAACCTCGCCGATCCCGATCTTGAAAGCGACATTGGGGTCCTTACCGATCACCTCGCTGATATCGGGGACGCGGCCCCAGAACGGCAACAGAGCGGTGGGGCGAAGTGTTGCGCGCGTCAGCGCGGCAAGTGGACCCTGAAATCCGGGTGTTTTGACAGTGAAGGGTGCCACGCCAGACCACGCCCCCCAGGTCGAGACCGGGGACATGAAAACCGTCCAGTGTTCGGTGGCCTTGTCACGATAGCGTTGAAAAATGCGCGCCTTTCCCAGTTGATCGCGCGCGGTGTCTTCGTCAGGCCAGACGCAGAGGATGGCATAGACCTGCGTATTCGGCTTTGGCGTGAAACCTTCGCCGGTGCCAGATCCGCAGAGTTTCCAGAACGACAGGCCTTCTACGCGCGAGAGACTTCCGCGCGCCAGACCCATCATCGCGAAGGCCCAGAATCGCTTGGGCAGGCTTTCGAAGCGAAAGAGGCTGAGTGTGACGGTTTGGATGGCGGGCGCTCCGGGGAAACTGTCAATTCACTCTGACAGTTTCCGCGAGAAAAGGGAAGATTGTCAATTCAAACTGACACATATAGCATCGACCCATGACTCGGTCCGATCCCAGCCTTTCTGCCCTTGCGTCCACGCGACCGGCTCCGAAGGCGATTGTCATCGGCGCGGGACTGGGCGGGTTGGCGGCGGCGATGCGCCTTGGCGCCAAGGGCTATCGCGTAACGGTTGTCGACAAGCTGGAAGGTCCGGGGGGCCGTGGCTCGGCGATCTGGAAGGATGGGCACCGGTTCGACCTGGGTCCGACCATCGTCACGGTGCCGCAGGTGTTTCGCGAGCTTTGGGCGGCCTGTGGCCGGGATTTTGACGCGGATGTCGATCTGCGGGCGATGGATCCTTTCTACGAGATTCGCTGGCCTGACGGGTCGTCGTTCACGGCGCGGCAATCGACGGAAGCGATGCGCGCCGAGGTGGCCCGGCTGTCGCCAAAGGATGCGGGCGGTTACGACAAGTTTCTGAAGGACAGTGAAGCGCGGTACCTGTTCGGGTTCGAAGACCTTGGGCGCCGGTCGATGCACGAGCTTTGGGAGCTGATCAAGGTATTGCCGCGCTTTGCCTGGCTGCGCGCGGATCGTTCCGTGGCGGGCCATGCTGCGAAGCGGTTTCGCGATCCGCGTTTGCAGATGGCGTTTTCCTTTCATCCGCTGTTCATCGGGGGCGATCCGTTTCGGGTGACTTCGATGTACATTCTGGTGAGCCATCTGGAGAAGGAATTCGGCGTTCACTATGCCATCGGCGGGGTCGAGGCGATTGCCCGCGCGATGGCGGGTGTCATCGAGGATCAAGGTGGACTGGTGCGGTTCCGGACCGAAGCGGACGAGATCCTGATCGACAAGGGGCGCGCGCGGGGCGTGCGTCTGGCAGGCGGCGAGATACTGACGGCGGATGTCGTCGTTTCGAACGCCGACAGTGGGCATACGTATGAGCGGTTGCTTCGGTCGCACGCCAAGCGGCGTTGGACATCCGCGCGGCTGAAGCGGACGCGGTGGTCGATGGGCCTGTTCGTCTGGTATTTCGGGACGAAGGGCACGCGCGAGATGTGGCCGGACGTTGGGCATCACACCATTCTGAACGGGCCTCGGTATCGCGGGCTGGTCGATGACATCTTCATGCGCGGCAAGTTGGCGGATGACATGAGCTTGTACGTGCACCGGCCGAGCGTGACCGATCCGACTGCGGCGCCAGAGGGCGACGATACATTCTATGCCTTAAGCCCGGTGCCGCATCTGGGGCATGGCGATCCGGTCGATTGGTCTGAGATGGCGGAGCCTTACCGGCAGAAGGTGCAGGCGATGCTGGAAGAGCAGTTGTTGCCGGGATTGGGGGCGCATCTGTCGGCGTCCGAGGTCTTCACGCCAGAGACGTTCCGGGATCGGTATCTGTCGCCCCTGGGCGCCGGGTTTTCGATCGAACCGCGCATTCTGCAAAGTGCGTGGTTCCGGCCGCATAACGTCAGCGAAGAGGCCAAGGGGCTCTATTTGGTCGGCGCGGGCACCCATCCCGGCGCCGGGCTGCCGGGCGTTGTCTCAAGCGCCGAGGTGTTGGCGAAGCTGGTGCCCGATGTGGAGGTGGTACGATGATCGATCCTGCTGATCTGGAGCATTGCCGGGAAGCGATCCGGCATGGGTCCTTGTCGTTTCATGCCGCGTCGAAGCTGTTGCCGGCGCGGGTGCGCGACCCGGCGCTGGCGCTTTACGCGTTTTGCCGGTTGGCCGATGACGAGGTCGATCTGAGCCAGAAGAAGCGTGCTGCGGTCGATGACCTGACGGCGCGGTTGGATATGGTCTATGCCGGGCGGCCCCGGAACGCACCGCCGGATCGGGCGTTCGCGGCGATGGTCGAGGATTTCGAGATGCCGCGGGCGTTGCCGGAAGCACTGTTGGAAGGGCTGGCCTGGGATGCCGAGTTTCGGACCTATCGCGATTTGTCGGAACTGACGTCTTACAGCGCGCGGGTCGCCAGTGCGGTGGGTGTGATGATGTGCGTGCTTATGGGCGTGCGCGATCGGCATGCGTTGGCGCGGGCGGCGGATCTGGGCGTGGCGATGCAACTGACGAATATCGCGCGCGACGTGGGCGAAGACGCGCTGGAAAAGCGGCTATATCTGCCGGTCGAATGGCTCGAACGTTCGGGCATCGAGCCCGAGGCGTTTCTGGCGAACCCTCAACCGACCAAAGCCGTGCGTGCCATGGTCAAGCAACTGCTGATCGAGGCCGAGCGGCTGTACATCCGCTCGGAAGTGGGGATCGGCGCGCTGCCGCTATCCAGCCGTCCGGGTATCTTTGCCGCCCGGTTCATCTATGCCGCGATCGGGACGCGCATTCGGGCGATGGGGCACAACTCGATTGCCGAACGCGCGGTGACGACAAAGGCGCAGAAGGCGGGGCTTGCCGCGTGGTCCTTGGCCCGGACCGGGCTGACCGTGATCATGCCGAGATCGCCGATGATCCATGCCCGCGCCCTGCCCGAAACCGCGTTTTTGGTCGAAGCCGCCGCACACGCCGAACCGACCCATTGGAGCGATGCCGTCACCGGTGCGCTGGCACGATTGAAGCAGGAGGATTTGTCGCGTGCCGCGGCTGTTGTGGCTGCGGAAACAGGCTCTAGGCTACGCTCATGATCTGGTTTTACTTCGCAATCTTTCTTGCGGCCTGCGCAGCGGCCGGTGTGACCGGAGGAATGTTCCCGCCGGGGCCATGGTATCGCGAATTGAAAAAACCCGACTGGACGCCGCCTGATTGGCTTTTCCCGGTGGCCTGGTCGATCTTGTACCTGTGTATGGCCGGTGCGGCTGCGCGCGTCGCGGTCTTGCCGGGAAGTAGCCTTGCCTTGGCGCTTTGGGCGTTGCAGATCGCGTTGAACACGCTTTGGACGCCGATCTTTTTCGGCCTGCAGCGCATTCGGGCTGGGATGGCCGTGCTTGTCGGCCTTTGGATCGCGGTGGCGGCCTGCATGATCGCGATGTTTCAGGTGGACTGGATCGCCGGGCTCTTGTTCCTGCCGTATTTGGCGTGGGTCAGCACCGCCGGGGCACTGAACTATCAGGTGATGGTGCTCAACCCCGAGCAAGCATCGTAAACGATTTCTTAACGCCAGAGTCCCGGTCTTAACCACCGACACCCGCCCATATCCTTTTCTCGATTCGGTGAAGATTTCCCGAATGGCGTTTGGGTGAGATGCCGGTTTTGGGCACACCAGGTCAGTTCAAACCGAACGTGGGCGAGGTTTATCGACTGAGTATTGAAGAAGGTTTGAAATCGGGCTTCTCAGAATCGCCAACTGCGGCGACGCGGGACCCGAAGCGCGATCATCGGCATTAGCCATGGGCCCCTGAACCGGCGCAAATCCAGCGCTTCGTGCACGCCCACCGTTTCCTCTCCATCAATCTGTGTGCGCACCATGGCACGTGTGTAAAACGGCGCGTCTAGCATCGGCATTGTCTGCTTCGGCTGGTATCCGGCGTCTGCCCGTGTCTCGCGCGCGATGGCCCAAAGCGAGCGGGCAAACCGTGCTTTTGGCGGAGCGGTGACTTGCGTGGCCTCGCCTGTTGAACTGAAGTGAACGGCTGTGTTGAGCTCGGTCCCGTCGCGGCGATGGGCGTCGTAGAAACATGTGGCCCCGTCAGTGGTAGGATACCGCCCCCAGGTCCAGGTGTCGAAGTAGGCTTCCAGCGCGCGGGTGCCGAAATTGGCGTCGAAATAGCCGTGGCCCGACCACTGCCACCCCGGCGCTTCGAGCGCGACGTCGATGGAGGAAACAGGTGCGAAGGGTCGCCAGATATGGGCGTTGTCGGGAGTGAGCGAGACCTCGACGTCTGTTACTGCGGCAGGCGTGAGAGTAATCCGGCCGCGCACGCGCGAGATCAGCGGAGGTGCTCCGATCTCGTCGATGTCGATTGTCAGCCTTTGCCCGTCCCATGTGAGCGAAGAAGGGCCGACGGTGAAACTGTCTGCCGTTTGGCGCAGCGCCGGGCGGCCCCGGTCGGTCATCGTGAAGCGTCCGCCGGGCCCGTAGGTGGCGACGTTGATACAGACGTGGTCGTGCGGGTCGCGGCGGCCGGACCAGCGGTACCAGGGCGAAAAGACCGAGCCGATGAAGGCGATGACAGAAACGGCGCGTTTGCCATCGTCGCTGATCCCGTCGATGTACCACCAGGCATAGCCGTCCGGATCAACCGTCAGGTCGAAACGAGGTCCTTCACGATCGCCTCGGCCGCGTGCCGGCCCGAGAGCGCTGCCATCGGCACGCCCGCCCCCGGATGGGTCCCTCCGCCCGCCAGATAAAGACCCCTTATCGCCGTTCGGGCGCGCGGCCGCTTCAGAGAGGCCGTCATCCCGTGCGGGCTTTGCCCGTAAAGCGCCCCGGCGCTGGCCGGAAAGAGCGTCTCGTAGGTGGTTGGCGTCGCCAGCGCTTGGGCATTCGGTTCGGGATCGAAAGTCAGGCCGAACCGGCGGAGCGTCTGAAAGGTCGTTTGGTGGCATGTGGTTACCTCTTGCGCTCCGGCCTCGGCTTCTGTGAGCGGCGCGGCGTTCAGGATGATTTCGAAGCGTTCGATGCTGTCCGGCGCTTCGGTTCCGGCGCCGCGGTCTTCGGCGCAAAGATAAAGTGTCGGGTCGTTGGGCATCCGGCCCTGGGCGATGTCGCGGAATTCGGAGCCGGGGGTTTTGGCGAAGAAGATGTTGTGATGCGCCAGCGGCAATCGCGTATCGGGCCGGGCGGCGAAGCTCCATACCCGGGCGGAAAGGCTGCGGGGCGTGGTGCGTGTTTCCGGGGCGATATGGTCGACGGCTTCGCCCATGCGGCCGGTGGCGAGCGCGCGGGGGTCGCCACAGAAGACGACGGTGTTGGCTGAAAGCGTTGTGCCGTTTGCCAGTCGAACACCGGTCGCACTTCCGTTCGTCACCTCAATTTCGTCGACGGCTCCACCCAGCAAAAGCGTGCCGCCTATCGCGAGGAACCGGTCGGCGAGTGCGCGCGCAAGGCGGTGCATCCCGCCCTCGACGCGCCAGATACCCGACGCCTCGGCGTGCCAGATGAGCGCGAGGATGGCGGGGGCAGCCGCGGGTGACCCGCCGACATAGGTGGCGTAGCGCCCGAAGAGTTGCCGCAGGCGGGGGTCGTCGAAGCGCTTCCGCAGGAGCCGGTCGAGCGTGGCGAACGGCGCGAGGACCGGCATGTGCTTTGGCGCTGAGAGGGCCGCTTTGGCGAGAGTGCCGATCTGCGGGTCGGCGGATTGCATCATGGGCGCGTCGAAAAGCTCGAACAAGTTGGCCGCCTGCGTCGAGAACCGCTCGAACTGGTGGGCCGCGGTTTCGCCCGCGAAGGCGGCGACGGCGTCCCGGTTCTGATCCGGGTCGTTTGTCAGGTCCAGACGGCTACCGTCCGGCCAGAAGTGGCGGGCCAGCAGGGGCTCGGGCACCAGCGTGACGTGATCTTCAAGCGCGGCGCCGGTGGCGGCGAAGAGATCATCGAAGACATGTTTCATCGTCAAAACGGTGGGTCCGGCATCCACGGGACCGGCTGCGGATGGCACCGTGCGCATCTTGCCGCCCGGCCAGTCGTGCGCGTCGATCAGGGTCACGGCCAGACCGACCGCCTTCAGGCGGAGCGCCGTGGCGAGACCGCCCATGCCTGCGCCGATGACGATGGCGCGATGGTCCGGGTTTTGCGCAAGGCCTTGATCGAACATGCGGGAATTGTTGACTCGCTGCGGCATACTGTCCAGAATAATTGACAGATAAGTGTCAAATAAAATTGACGCATACATAGGGGAGCCCCTTTTGGACTTGATTTCCAGGATCGACCAGGCCGTCCGCGAAGCGGTGTCGCTTGGTCAGACGTCGCCCGCACCGGCCAAACTGGCTGCAGCACTTGAATATGCCACCACGCCTGGAGGCGCGCGCATCCGGCCAACTATCTTGCTGTCGGTCGCGCTGGCGTGCGGCGATGACCGGCCAAAGGTATCGAACGCGGCGGCGGCGGCGCTGGAGTTGATGCACTGCGCCTCGCTCGTCCATGACGATCTGCCGTGTTTCGATGACGCGGATGTCCGGCGTGGCAAACCCTCGGTGCATCGGGCCTTCTCGGAGCCTTTGGCGGTTCTGGCCGGCGACAGCCTGATCATGATGGCGTTCGAGATCCTTGCGCGCGCCGCACGTGAGGACGCGATGCGAAGCGCTGCGCTTGTGCTGACGTTGGCGCGGCAGTCGGGCATGCCCGGCGGCATTTGTGCCGGACAGGGTTGGGAGAGCGAAGCGAACATCGACATGCGCGCCTATCACCGGTCGAAGACAGGGGCCTTGTTCGTTGCAGCTACGCAAATGGGAGCGATTGCTGCTGGTCAGGATCCGGAGCCTTGGGCTGAACTGGGGGATCGGATCGGCGAGGCGTTTCAGGTCGCCGACGACCTGCGCGATGCGATGCTGGACGAAGCGACGCTTGGCAAGCCCGCCGGTCAGGACGACCGGCATGGTCGACCGAACGCCGTGGCCGAGTTGGGGCTGGAGGGCGCGACGGCGCGATACCATGACATTCTGAGCGGTGCGATTGCGTCCATTCCATCGTGCCCGGGCGAAGCCATGTTGGCGCAGATGGTCAACATGCAGGCGCGGCGCGTGACGCCTGCGCCGACAGCCTCGCGGGCCTGATGGCCTTCGCCTTCCCGTCCGAGACCAAGCCGTTGGGTGGTTGGCTGAACAGGCAGATTGCGCGACCGGAATTCCAGGCGTTCGCAAGCAAGGTGCCGATTGTGCGCAACCTCGCGCGGCGCGATGGGGCGGAGCTTTTCGACATTGTTCAGGGCTTTGTGCGATCCCAGGTGCTTTATGCCTTGGTGTCGCTGAAGGTGCCGGAACGGTTGATGGACGGACCGCTTGCGCCCGATGCGTTGGCGCTGGCGACTGGTATCAACGCGGACCGTATGCAGATCCTGTTGCAAGGCGGAGCTGGCATCGGCGTGTTGAAGCGCAAACGCAACGGGCGGTTCGCGCTGACCCGCAAGGGTGCTGCCCTGGTCGGTGTCCCGGGGCTACGCCAGATGATTTTGCATCACGGGGCGTTCTATCGCGACATGGAAGACCCGGTCGCGCTTCTGAAGGGAGAGAGTGAGACGGAACTGGCGGGGTTCTGGCCTTACGTCTTCGGGGCCACGGGGGAAGTCGACCCGGTGGTCACGCGAACCTATTCCGATCTCATGGCCGAAAGTCAGGGGCTGGTCGCCCGCGATACGCTGGCGACGATTTCGCTGGATGATGTGCGCCACCTTGCCGACATTGGCGGCGGGTCGGGAGCGTTCCTGATCGAAGTGGCGCGGGCCTATCCGGACATCGACCTGACGTTGTTCGACCTGCCCGCGGTCATGCCGTCTGCGCAGGAACGGATCGCGAGCGCAGGACTGACGAATCGGATTGCATGCCAGGGCGGGTCTTTCCGCGAGGACGCGCTGCCTTCGGGTGTCGATGCCATATCGCTGGTGCGCGTGCTGTATGACCACGATGACGAAAGCGTCCTCGCATTGCTTCAAAAGGTATTAGCCGCCCTTCCCCCGGGCGGACGTCTGGTGATCTCTGAACCGATGTCGGGGGGCGCCGCGCCTGATCCGATAACGGACGTTTATTTTGCCTTTTATACACTTGCGATGCGGACAGGGCGCACACGTTCGGCCGAGGACATCGCGAGCCTGTGCACCCATGCCGGGTTTGCCAAGGTCGAAGCCCTGAAACCCCGACGCAGTTATGTCACGTCGGTCGTCACCGCTGTCAAAAGCGGCTGACACACCTTTACCGAAAGTGTCCATTTTGATTGACAGTCTGTATTGTCAGCGTAAAGTGACACATAGCCGCAGCAGACCGACACATGAGTCTGTCTGGAGCGCAGGGAGAAGAAGAGGTGAAGATTGGACACGCTCGCTGTCCTTCTGAAGGGTCCTGAAGACCTGACGCTGGATACTTTGGAACTGGTCGAGCCAGGTCCCGAGGATCTGGTCGTTGAAATCAGTCACTCGGGCATCTCCACCGGGACCGAAAAGCTGTTCTGGTCAGGCAAGATGCCGCCTTTCCCCGGTATGGGGTATCCGCTTGTTCCCGGCTACGAGGCCGTGGGCGAGGTCGTGGAAGCGGGAAGCCTGAGCGGGCTTGCCCCGGGCGACCGCGTCTTCGTGCCGGGCGCCAATTGCTTCGAAGGTGCCCATGGGCTGTTCGGCGGCGCCGCGCGCCGGGTTGTCACAAGCGCCGACCGTGTGACGCGGATCGATGCGGGCTTCGGGCCCGAAGGCGCGTTGCTGGCGCTGGCCGCAACCGCGCGGCATTCCATGGCCGGGCTGCAGAAGCGCGTGCCGGACCTGATCGTTGGCCACGGTGTTCTGGGCCGTTTGCTGGCGCGATTGACGATGGCCGCGGGCGCGCCTGCGCCGACCGTTTGGGAAATCGACGCCGACCGGCAGGGCGGCGCGACGGGCTATCCGGTGCTGCATCCCGACGACGATCCGCGCAAGGATTACAAAGCGATTTATGATGCCTCCGGCAACGGGGCGCTGTTGAACGATCTGGTCAGCCGGATCACCAGAGGCGGCGAGATCGTGCTGGCCGGCTTCTATACCGAGCCGCTGAGCTTCGCCTTCCCGCCCGCCTTCATGAAGGAAGCGCGGTTCCGGGTGGCCGCCGAATGGACGCCCGACGACCTGATCGCGACGCGCGCCTTGGTCGAAGGCGGCGTGCTGTCGCTGGGCGGCCTGATCACGCATGAGCGGCCTGTCGAAGATGCGCCGGAGGCGTACCGCACGGCGTTCAGCGATCCGGCATGTCTGAAAATGATCCTGAACTGGGAGGGAACCGCATGAAGGACGAGGTTCCTGACCTGACGGACTACAAGGACCGGCTGCGCGACGAAGCGGCTGAACCCACGTTGGAAGTGCCCACGGGCGAGCCGACGAAGAAGACGCAGATCATCGCGATCTATGGCAAGGGCGGCATCGGCAAGTCGTTCACGCTGGCGAACCTGAGCCACATGATGGCGGAACAGGGCAAGCGTGTGCTGCTGATCGGCTGTGACCCGAAGTCGGACACGACGAGCCTCTTGTTCGGGGGCAAGGCCTGTCCGACGATTATCGAGACCTCGACCCAGAAGAAACTTGCGGGCGAAGAGGTCGGCATCGGTGATGTCTGCTTCAAGCGCGGCGGTGTCTTCGCGATGGAGTTGGGCGGCCCCGAGGTGGGGCGCGGTTGCGGTGGTCGCGGCATCATCCACGGCTTCGAACTGCTGGAAAAGCTGGGGTTCCATGATTGGGACTTCGACTTTGTGCTGCTGGATTTCCTGGGCGACGTGGTCTGCGGCGGCTTCGGTCTGCCGATCGCGCGCGACATGGCGCAGAAGGTGATCCTGGTCGGCTCGAACGACCTGCAATCGCTCTACGTGGCGAACAATGTCTGTTCGGCGGTGGAATACTTCCGCAAGCTCGGCGGCAACGTCGGCGTCGCCGGGCTGGTCATCAACAAGGACGACGGCTCGGGCGAGGCGCAGGCTTTCGCCAAGGCGGTCGACATCCCCGTACTGGCGAGCATCCCGCAGGACGATGATCTGCGGAAGAAATCCGCAAATTATCAGATTGTTGGCACAGGCGAAGGCCCGTGGGGCCCGCTCTTTGCCGAGCTTGGTCTGAACGTGGCAGAAGCACCGCCCTTGCGCCCCGTTGCGCTCAACCAGGACCAATTGCTGGAACTGTTCGACGGGTCGGAAACCGGCGCGGGTGTCGTGCTGGAACCGGCGACCGATCAGGACATGCGCGGCAAGAACGCCAAGCCGAAAGAGAGCCTGGAGGTCATTTATGACGACGCGTGAGGTTTCGTCGCGACTGCGTCGCGCCGATCCGCTGGGGCTCTGCCCCAGACCCCTGGATATTTTCGAACAGGCGAAGGTGCATGGGAACTGAGGTCACATATGACACGGCCGGTGAGGCCGATGTGATCCGTGGCACCGAGCGCGGAGAAACGCCCGTGATCGAGGGCGATCCGGGGCTTGGGTGCCATGCGGGCTCGACCATGAAAGAGGCCGCGTTGCAGGCCGGTCAGTCGGAGTTGTTGGAGAAATTCGCCGCGGACTATCCGCAGGGACCGCATGACAAGCCGCAGTCGATGTGCCCGGCCTTCGGGTCGCTCAGGACGGGGTTGCGGATGCGCCGCGTGGGCACGATCCTGTCCGGTTCCGCCTGCTGCGTCTACGGCCTGACGTTCGTGTCGCACTTTTATGGCGCGCGCCGGTCGGTCGGCTACGTGCCGTTCAACTCGGAAACGCTGGTGACCGGCAAGCTTTTCGAGGACATCCGGGACAGCGTGCATGAAATGGCGGATCCCGAACGCTATGACGCGATCGTGGTCACCAACCTTTGCGTGCCAACGGCGTCGGGCGTGCCGCTTCGGTTGTTGCCGGACGAGATCAATGGCGTCCGGATCGTCGGCATCGACGTGCCGGGGTTCGGCATTCCGACGCACGCCGAGGCGAAAGACGTTCTGGCTGGCGCGATGCTGGCCTATGCCCGGGCCGAGGCCGAGGCGGGTCCCGTTCAACGCCCGGAAAGCGGGGTCGAGGATCGCCCGACGGTCACGCTACTGGGCGAGATGTTCCCGGCCGATCCGATGATGATCGGCGCGATGCTGGCGCCCATGGGTCTGGCCGCTGGTCCGGTCGTACCCTGTCGGGAATGGCGCGAGCTTTATGCGGCGTTGGATTGCGGAGCGGTCGCCGCGATCCATCCGTTCTATACTTCTGCTGTACGTGAGTTCCAGACGGCTGGCCGACCAGTCGTTGGATCGGCGCCTGTGGGTCATGATGGTACTGCCACATGGCTTGCCGCGATTGGGGACGTCTTCGGGCTGTCTGCCGATCAGGTGGCAGCGTCTCAGAATGCATTCCTCCCTGCCATTAAGGGGGCGCTGTCACAGGCATCGATCAAGGGCACGATCACGTTGTCGGGCTATGAAGGCAGCGAACTGCTGGTGGCCCGTCTCTTGATCGAAAGCGGAGCGCATGTGCCCTATGTCGGCACCGCCTGCCCGAAAACGCTTTGGAATACAGCCGATGCCGAGTGGCTGGAGACTCACGGTGCAACGGTCAAGTTCCGGGTGTCGCTGGAGGACGATTGCGCCGCGGTCGAGGCGATCAAGCCCGACCTGGCCATCGGCACGACGCCGGTTGTGCAGAAGGCCAAGGAACTGGCGATCCCGGCGCTTTACTTCACCAACCTGATTTCTGCCCGTCCCCTGATGGGGCCTGCCGGGGCCGGGTCGTTGGCCGAGGTCATCAACGCGGCCATTCAGGGCAAGGACCGGATGGACCGGATGAACGCCTTCTTCGAAGGTGTTGGTCACGGAGATACCGCAGGCGTTTGGGAAGGCGATCCGAACCTGCGCCCCGATTTCCGCGCCGCACATCAGAAGAAGCTCGACAAGGCGGCACGCGCCAAGGCGGCGGAGGCCATGATCTGATGCTGATCCAGGATCATGATCGGGCCGGAGGGTATTGGGGGGCGGTTTACGCCTTCTGCGCCGTGAAAGGCCTGCAGGTCGTGATCGACGGACCGGTCGGGTGTGAAAACCTGCCCGTGACCTCTGTTTTGCACTACACGGATGCCCTCCCCCCTCACGAACTGCCGATCGTGGTCACCGGCCTGGGTGAAGAAGAGCTGGGCCGCGACGGCACCGAGGGTGCGATGAAGCGGGCTTGGGGCACGCTTGATCCGGCATTGCCGGCGGTTGTCGTCACCGGTTCGATTTCCGAGATGATCGGGGGCGGCGTGACGCCCGAGGGCACCAACATTCAGCGCTTCCTGCCGCGCACCATTGACGAGGATCAATGGGAAGCGGCCGACCGGGCGATGACCTGGATCTTCACCGAATACGGCATGACCAAGGGCCGGATGCCGCGCGAGGCGAAGCGCGAAGAGGATGCGAAGCCGCGCGTGAACATCCTTGGGCCGATGTACGGCACCTTCAACATGCCGTCCGATCTGGCCGAGATCCGGCGTTTGGTCGAAGGGATCGGTGCCGAGGTGAACATGGTGATGCCGCTGGGCGCGCATCTGGCCGAGATGCGGAACCTGGTAAATGCGGATGTGAATGTCTGCATGTACCGCGAGTTTGGCCGTGGTTTGAGTGAGGTGCTGGGCAAGCCGTATCTGCAAGCGCCCATTGGGCTGGACAGCACGACGAAGTTCCTGCGCAAGCTGGGTGAGATGCTGGGACTGGACCCAGAGCCGTTCATCGCGCGCGAGAAGCATTCGACGATCAAGCCGGTTTGGGATTTGTGGCGGTCGGTCACGCAGGACTTTTTTGCGACCGCCGGGTTCGGGATCGTGGCGAACGAGACCTATGCCCGCGGCGTTCGGAACTTCCTTGAAAACGATCTGGGCTTTCCTTGTGCCTTTGCTGTCGCGCGCTGCGCAGGGGCCAAGACGAACAACGAGGAAGTGCGCAGCCTGATCGCGCAAAAGAAGCCGCTTATTCTCATGGGCAGCATCAACGAGAAGATGTACCTGGCCGAGGCCAAGGCCGGGCATGGACCAAGCCCCGCGTTCATCCCGGCGAGCTTCCCAGGCGCGGCCATCCGGCGCGCAACCGGCACGCCGTTCATGGGCTATGCGGGGGCAACCTATCTGGTGCAGGAGGTCTGCAACGGACTTTTCGATGCGCTGTTCCACATACTGCCGCTGGCGTCGGAGATGGATGATGCCGCCGCTACACCGACGAAGCTGAGGCGTGACATGCCCTGGGATGCGGACGCTCAGGCCGAGCTGGACCGCATCGTCGCCACACATCCCATTTTGACCCGGATCAGTGCGGCCAAAACGCTGCGCGATGCAGCCGAGCATGCAGCACTGCAGGACGGCGCCGAGCGGGTTGTTATCGAAACTGTAAAGGCCCTGGCCCCTGCCACGGCTGACGACGCGAGGGAGGACACCCCATGACCGATATCACCAATGCCCCGGCAGAGGCACGCACACCGGGCAAGAAGCGGGGGGTGGAGTTCAACATCTATTTCTCGCTCATTTTCATCTTGGCCATTCCCGTTGGGACGGAACGGTGGATTGCCAATGTGGTGCGCAAGCGTTCGCTGGATGTGCGGGGGCCGTTGGCCCGCGCCTGGGCGGAAGCGGATCGTATCACCCCGCTCATTTTCTCGGCGTGAACCCGCAAGCCGAACAACCAGATCCCAAGGGGGCAACCCCAAGGGTCCCTGCCGCGAGGGCATCGCGGCGTCAGCATAACGTTCCGGAGGAAAGTTGATGGCTGATGATGATGACCTGTCCTTTACAGGTCTAACCGACGAGCAGGCCCAGGAACTGCACTCTGTCTACATGAACGGCCTCTGGGTCTTCGTAGGCATTGCGTTTGTCGCGCACGTAGCGACCTACTTCTGGGCTCCGTGGTTCTGAGGGGATTGAAATGGCAAAATTCTACAAGATTTGGCTTATCTTCGATCCGCGTCGTGTGTTTGTCGCACAAGGCGTTTTCCTCTTCCTCCTGGCGGTGATGATTCACCTGGTGGTGCTTTCGAACGGTGTGAACTGGTTCGAAAACGCTGCCGCGTCTCGCGCCGCTGCGGCTGAGTGACCACGGGATCACATGCTCAACGTCGTGGGCGATCTTCGGGTCGCCCACGACAAACCGGAAGAATTCTAAGGCAGGCATAAGCCGGCCAAACGGAGAGTAAGAAGATGGCGTTGCTCAGCTTCGAGAGAAAATACCGGGTTCGCGGCGGGACGATCATCGGCGGTGATCTGTTCGATTTCTGGGTCGGTCCCTTCTATGTCGGGTTCTTCGGCTTCACAGGCGCGTTTTTCGCACTGCTCGGTACGATCCTGATTTTCTACGGAGCCTCGTTGCAGGGTGTCTGGAACCCCTGGCTCATCAATATCGCGCCGCCTGATCTGAGTTACGGGCTGGCGGTTGCGCCGTTGAATGATGGCGGACTTTGGCAGCTGATCACGATCTGCGCGATCGGTGCCTTTGTCAGCTGGGCGCTGCGCGAGGTCGAGATCTGCCGCAAGCTGGGCATGGGGTATCACGTCCCCTTCGCCTTCAGTTTCGCGATCTTCGCCTATGTCACGCTGGTCGTCTTCCGGCCCGTCCTGATGGGCGCCTGGGGCCACGGGTTTCCCTATGGCATCTTCAGCCATCTCGATTGGGTGTCGAACACCGGCTACGCTTATCTGCACTTCCATTACAATCCGGCGCATATGCTGGCGGTGACGCTCTTCTTCACCGTGACGCTGGCGCTCGCCCTGCATGGTGCGCTGATCCTCTCGGCCGCGAACCCGGAAAAGGGCGAGATCATGAAGACGCCGGATCACGAAGATACCTTCTTCCGCGATTTCATCGGCTATTCAATCGGACCCCTCGGCATTCACCGGCTTGGGTTTCTTCTGGCGATCAACGCCGGTTTCTGGAGCGCGATCTGCATCATCATCTCGGGTCCGGTTTGGACGAAGGGCTGGCCCGAATGGTGGAATTGGTGGCTGGAGCTGCCGATCTGGGGCAGCCAGGTGGGGTTCTAGGACATGATTACCGAATATCAGAACATCTTTAACCAGGTTCAGGTCCGCGGACCCGCCGAGATGGGAACCGACGACTACGGGACCCTGATGGAGGAACGGTCCAAGAACCCGGTCTTCTCGACGCTGTTTGGGTGGTTCGCGAATGCGCAGCTTGGTCCGATCAATCTGGGGATGGCGGGGTTTGTATCCATCGCAAGCGGCATCGTTTGGCTGAATATCGTCGGGCTGAACATGTTGGCGCAGGTCGACTGGTCGATCCCCGAGTTCCTGCGCCAGCTATTCTGGCTTGCGCTGGAACCGCCGTCGCCGGAGTACGGGCTTTCGATCCCGCCCCTGAATGATGGGGGCTGGTACATCATCGCAAGCTTCTTCCTGCTGTTTTCAGTCATGGCCTGGTGGTACCGGTCGTGGCAGCTGGCGGCAGAACAGAAGATGGGCAAGCACGTCTTCTGGGCCTTTGGATCGGCCATCTGGCTGTTTCTTGTTCTGGGTCTTTTCCGCCCCATCCTGATGGGATCGTGGAGCGAGGCCGTGCCTTACGGCATCTTCGCGCACCTCGACTGGACCACGGCGTTTTCGATCCGCTACGGCAACCTCTACTACAACCCGTTCCACTGTCTCTCGATCGTGTTCCTTTACGGCTCATGTCTGTTGTTCGCGATGCATGGCGGCACGATCCTGGCGGTCACGCGCTATGGCGGCGACCGCGAGTTGGAGCAGATCGTGGACCGCGGCACGGCAACGGAACGCGCAGCACTTTTCTGGCGCTGGACCATGGGTTTCAACGCGACGATGGAAGGCATTCACCGCTGGGCGTGGTGGTTTGCTGTGCTGACGCCGATCACGGGTGGAATCGGCATCCTGCTGACGGGCACGGTCGTCGATAACTGGTTCATCTGGGCGCAAGAGCACTATTTCGCGCCGGAATATGACGGTGCGTACGGCTATGACGCCTATCGCACCTACGAAGACTTCATCGGGAAGGAGTGAGGACATGCTGAGAAAGATCTTCGCTCTACCCGATTGGTATGATGACTGGAACCAGAAGGACCCGGTCCGCTACACCAAGGCCATCGTCTTTGCGATCTTGGGCGTTGCCGTCATATCGGTGACGACGATCATCGTGGTGATCCATCCCTATGGAACGGACAGCCTGCAGACCGGACCGCGTGGCACCGGCATGTCGGTGCCCGAGTTCAAGTTTGATCTGGCCAAGCCAGACCCGGACATCGCGAAGCTGGCCGAGATCGGAGACCTGGACGGCGACATCATCAAGGCGATGCAGGCCTGGACGGGCATACCGAACCTTTTCGAGGACCCCGACAGCTATCAGTACGCCGTGGGCGCGATGATGATCGCCATGACCCAGAACATCAACGAGAACTGGGACGGCCATGTGAATGCCAATGGCGAGGTCGGTGTCACTTGTTACACATGTCACCGTGGCCAGGCTGTGCCGTCCGAGATCTGGTTCACGATCGCACCTGTCACCAAAGCGACCGCTGGCTGGGCCTCGGTCCAGAACCGGGCGACGTCCTTGTCCCAGTCGACGTCTTTGCCGTCCAACGCCTTGGAAAGCTATCTGCTGGATACGCAGACCATCGGCGTTCACGATCTGGAAAGCCGGGTCGCAGGCGTGCCGGGTCAGGATGACTACCCGGGTATTCAGCACGCCGAGCGAACCTATGCGTTGATGAACTATTTCTCGAACTCGCTGGGTGTGAACTGCGTGTTCTGCCACAACTCCCGCGCCTTCTACGACGGCGGTCAGGTCACGCCCCAATGGGCCACCGCGAACCTTGGCATCCTGATGGTTCAGGAGTTGAACAACGATTATATCGTGCCGGCAGGTGCGCTCTTGCCCGAAGAGCGCCTTGGCCCCCGCAATGGCGACGAGCCGAAGGTGGCCTGCAAGACCTGCCACAAGGGGTATCAGCAACCATTGCAAGGCACGAACGTGATTGGCGACTGGCCGGTGCTTCAGTCTACCGAAGAGGTGGTGGAGCTGCCGTAAAGGTCGCCTGACGAGGTTCGGTTCCGCGGGCAACAGGGGCCGGACACCAAGGGGTGCACCATCCCGCATCCCTTTCCTGGTTTACCAGGAAAAAGGCGGCGCATTCTCCGTTCCCTGAATGCGCCGCCATACCCGCCCAAGGGGACGAAGGGAGCATATGCCATGACCAAATCACCCCTTCTGGATGGTATTGCCGGTCCGTCCGATCTGAAGCGACTGTCGGATGGCGACTTGCGGCGGCTGGCCGATGAGTTGCGGCAGGATGTGATTGACGTGGTGTCCGAAACCGGCGGCCACCTTGGGTCGTCGCTGGGCGTCGTCGAGTTGAGCGTTGCCATCCATGCGGTGTTCAATACGCCGATGGACAAGCTGATCTGGGATGTCGGGCATCAATGCTATCCCCACAAGGTGCTGACCGGTCGGCGGGACCGGATGCGGACGCTCCGTCAGAAGGATGGGCTTTCCGGCTTCACCAAACGCGACGAAAGCGAATTCGATCCGTTCGGGGCGGCGCATTCGTCGACCTCGATCTCGGCCGCGCTGGGTTTCGCCGTCGGGCGCGATATGGGGCGACCCACGGGCGACGCCATTGCCGTGATCGGCGATGGGTCGATTAGCGCAGGCATGGCCTATGAAGCGCTGAACAATGCCGGGTCCGAGGGTCGACGCCTGATCGTCATCCTGAACGACAACGAGATGTCCATCGCGCCGCCCGTGGGCGCGATGTCGGCCTATCTTTCGGGGCTTTACGCCGCGACGCCCGCGCCAATGAAGGCGATTGCCGAGGGGATGGAGGCGCTGATGCCGCCGCCCGTGCGCGACGGCGCGCGGCGTGCCCGGCAGTTGGTGACCGGACGCGGCATGTCCGGGACGCTCTTCGAGGAGCTCGGATTCGACTACATGGGGCCCATCGACGGGCACGACATGGACCAGTTGCTGACAACGCTCCGCACCGTGAAGGCGCGCGGCGAAGGACCGGTGCTGATCCACTGCTGCACGGTGAAGGGCAAGGGCTATGCGCCTGCCGAGGAAAGCGCGGACAAGTACCACGGCGTGTCGAAGTTCGATGTTGCCACCGGCGCGCAGGCGAAGTCGAAGCCCAACGCGCCAAGCTATACCAGCGTCTTTGGCAAGGCACTGACGGAAGAAGCCGCGCGCGATCCGCGCGTTGTCGCCGTGACGGCGGCGATGCCGTCGGGGACAGGCGTGAACATCATGGCGGAACGTTTCCCGGGCCGGGTGTTCGATGTGGGCATTGCCGAACAACACGCCGTGACCTTTGCGGCGGGCATGGCGGGGAGCGGGCTGAAACCCTTCTGTGCAATCTACTCGACCTTCCTGCAGCGCGGGTACGATCAGATCGTCCATGACGTGGCGCTTCAGGGATTGCCTGTTCGATTTGCCATCGACCGTGCTGGACTGGTCGGTGCCGATGGGGCCACCCATGCCGGTGCTTTCGATGTCGCTTACCTGAGCAACCTGCCGGGATTTACCGTTATGGCGGCCGCCGATGAGGCGGAGCTTGTGCATATGGTGGCGACGGCGGTTGACTATGATGAAGGGCCGATGGCCTTCCGCTATCCCCGTGGCGCCGGCGTGGGTGCGGCCATGCCTGAACGCGGCGAGTTGCTGGAGATCGGCAAGGGCCGGGTCGTCCGCGAAGGTACCGATCTGGCGATCCTGTCGTTTGGCGCCCATCTGTCCGAGGCGCTTGCCGCCGCCGAAAGCCTGGACGCGGAGGGTATCAGCGTGACCGTGGCGGATGCGCGATTTGCCAAGCCGCTCGACACCGATCTGATCGAGCGGCTGGCGCGCGAGCATGGGCGGTTGATCACCTTGGAACAGGGGGCCGAAGGCGGTTTCGGGTCAGCCGTGTTGCATCATCTGGCCCGGCGCGGGCTGCTGGATGCTGGGTTGGCCGTGCGTCCCATGACCTTGCCGGATCGGTTCATCCATCAGGCAAGCCCGGCCGAGATGTACGCGGATGCGGGCCTGACGGTCGACGATATCTGCCGGACAGCGGAAAGCCTCCTCCGTCCGAACCGGACGGTGGTGGAACTGGGCGCAAGAGCCTGACGGGGTTGGGGGCTCTGCCCCCTTGGCCTTGCGGCCAATTCCCCCGGGATATTTCTGCCAAGAAGAAGGACAATTTGAATCGAATTGTCCGCGTCTTTCACCGGGTAGTGCAGCGGCGCCGCCGAGCGCCCGTTTGTCCTATCGTCCAGGGGAATTACACGCCGAGCGACACCTGTAACGAAATGGCCGGTCGAGACGGAAGAACCGTCGGACAGGGGTTTGAGCTTGTTGTTCGAACAAGCGGGAAGGTCGGTCAAATGAATTGAAAAGTCCTCAACCGTGCGTCCGGTCCTGCGAGCGATTTACTTTTCGAGGCGCCGGTATATTGCCAATGGCAAGTGCCATACGGGGGGATTGCAGTACGAAGCCGATTTGACCCGAACAGGGCGAGAGGCTTACGTGCGAGATATGGTCGTGCCCGACAACCTGTCGGCTGCCGGCCAAAATGCAGAGCGAACTGGTTTGGAGAGAAACCAGGCTCTGCAACTCGGGATCTTTCAACGCGTGATGTTCAGGCTGCGTCCTCGTAGCCTTCCTGTGTTTTGGCACCTGTAATATACGACACGACGTCTTCGCCCGTGATGTCTTCGTTCTTGATATCAAGGTTCGCGCAAATCCGGCCGCGCCGGAACACAACAACCCGGTCCACCAGATCGAAGACCTGTCGCATGTTGTGGCTGATCAGGATGAGAGGTTCGCCCTGTTCCTTCAGGGTGCGAATGATGTTTTCCACCTGTGCCGTTTCCTGCACCCCCAACGCCGCCGTCGGTTCGTCCATGATCGTCAGGCGCGAATGGAACGTGGCGGTGCGCGCAATCGCGACGCACTGCCGCTGGCCGCCCGACATGTTACGGATCGTGTTCCGGATATTGGGAATCTTCACCGCCGTCTTGTTCAGCCCGTCGATCGTGGCCTGACGCATGCCCTTGTAGTCGAGCAGACGGAAAGGCCCCAGCCAGTTCGCGTAGGTTTTCTCGCGGCCGAGAAACAGGTTGTCCGGCACGTCCAGATCGTCGGCCAGGGCCAGCGTCTGGAAGACGGTTTCGATGCCCGCTTCGCGCGCGTCGAGCGGGCCTGCGAAGCTGACTTCTTCCCCATAAAGCCAGACCTTGCCGCGGGTGCGTTGCTCGACGCCCGTGATCTGGCGGACAAAGGTCGACTTGCCCGCGCCGTTGTCGCCCATGATGGCGACATGCTCTCCCTTGCGGATTTCGAAATTGGCGCCCTCCAGCGCGTGAACCCCACCATAGTGCTTGGTCAGGTCTTCGGTTTTCAGAACGATCTCTTCGCTCATGATCTGTGCTCCCTGACTCAAGCCCGGTTTCGCTGGCGGTACTGGTCCAGCACCACAGCGGCGATGATGATGCCGCCCATGGCCATCAACTGATACGACCCGTCCAGCTTGATGTACGTAAAGCCCGAGCGGATGACCCCGATCACCATGGCCCCCAGCACGGTGCCCACGATGGATCCGCGCCCGCCGGTCAGGCTGATGCCGCCGATCACGGCCATGGCGATGGCGAAAAGCTCATAGAATTCGCCCATGCCGGCCTGTGCCGTCGCGCCCTTCGAGCTGAGCACAATCCCGGCAAAGGCCGCCAGCATCGAGGCGATCATATAAACCAGCACCTTGTGGCGCTTGACGTTGATCCCCGACATCCGCGCCGCTTCCTCGTTCGACCCGATGGCATAGGTGTGCTTGCCGTAGACCGTGTATTTCAGGATCAGATGGAAGATCAGGGCCAGCGACAGGAACCAGACAACCGGCATCATCCCCGAGCCGATGAATTTGTAGCTTTCGGTCGGAAACGAAATCGGTCGTCCCTCGGACCACCAAAGCGCGATGCCCCGGCAGATCAGGAACATTCCTAGTGTTGCGATGAATGGGGGAATGCGGAAAAAAGCGACGAAAGTTCCGTTTATTGCACCGATCATCGCTCCGAATGCCAGTCCCACGACAATGGGCACGATGACAGGCAAGTCCATGGCCCAGAGGCCGAAAATCGCTTTCGGGTTCGGGTTGCCATTCACTAGCTCCGTCTGAGCAAAACTCATGGCGATCATGGCAGTGGCCGCGACCAACGGCCCCGACGATAGGTCGATCCCGGCCGTGATGATGACTTGCGTCACGCCGATGGCGATGATGCCGATAATCGCGACTTGCAGAATGATGATTTGCAGTCTTGCTTCGTTGAAGATCGAGTCGAAGCGGTCACGGGTATCGAACAGAAAGCTCTGGCCATTCATGTACGGCATCGTCTGGCCGATCAGTTCGAAGATCGCGATGATGATGATCAGGGCCAGAAAGATGTTCATCTCGTTCGGCCAGGATCGTTTCGATTTGTCGAAGGTCAGCCCACCCGTACCGTGGCTTGTCTCGGCCATGCCTCACTCCCCCTGAGTTGTGCCGGTGGGAAGCGGCACGCAAGGGCGCCGCTTCCAAGAGATTGCAAAAGAACGCTCAGTTCTTGTCCAGGAAGTCTGCCATGTTGTCCGGCGTCACCAGTTGGAAGGGGATGTAGACCTTCTGGTCCACCTTTTCGCCGTTCGCGAGCGCGATGGCCGTATCAACCGAACCGCGGCCCTGACCAAAGGCGTCCTGGAAAACGGTGACGTCGTAGTCGCCCGCCTGCATCATGACCAATGCGTCCTGGCTGGCATCGACCCCGCCGACCTGAACGTCGGCCATATCCATGCCCGCCGCCTTCATCGCCTGAATAGCGCCGATGGCCATCTCGTCGTTATTGGCGAGAACGAAGTCAAAGGGCTCGCCGGAAGACATCCAGTTGGTCATCAAGTCCTGCGCCTCGTCGCGTGACCAGTTGGCCGGCGCCTCGGCGATGATCTCCATGAAGTTGCACATGTCCATGCCGATCACGTCATAGACGTCTTTCGTGCGCTGAACTGCCGCCTGGTTCGACAACTGACCGTTCATCAAATAGCCACGCGCGCCACCGGCTTTGCCGTCGGCCCGCAGGTTATTGCAGATCTGAAATGCACTGAGCGTGCCGGATTCGATCTCGTTCGACGCCACGAACGCCTGCGTCGGCGGCAGTTCGTTCACGTTGTCCGGCTCGCGGTTGACGAAGACCAGCGGCACGTTGCCCGCCGCTTCGGTCACGGCCGCACCGGCCGAGGTGTCCACGATATTCACGATGATGGCATCAACTCCGCTAGCAACGAAGTTCTTCACTTGGTCAATCTGCTTGGCGAGGTCGTCCGTCGCATCCTCCATTTGCAGAGTGACGCCGTCCAGACTTTCGGCGTGCTCGGTCATGCCGTTGCGCATGACTGTCAGCCAATTGTCATCGAAACGCGAAATTGTCGCCCCGATCTCCTGAGCATAGGCCCCGGTTGCCATGAGCGCGGCAAGGCTGGCCGAGATGATTGTCTTCTTCATGGTTTTCCTCCCTTTGATTGGTGTCCGGCACACCCTTCTTACACCGGAAACCGCGACTACGACTGTAATACTCCGACCGGTCTTCCTTCATTGGATCGGGTGAGTTCGCGTCTTTTGGAGCGGTCGATGCAGGAACAGCGAAGCCTCCTCATGCAGTCCTACTGACACTCTGGCAGCAACGCCCTCCCTCGCATCGCATCGCCTGTCCATAGTAGCGTGAGGGCTGCAATTTGCAATCGGTTGCAAGAATCCTCTTTCAGGGGCGAAGTTGGTTTGCGGATTGATGGTGCCGCAGGGATGAAACGCCGTTGCCGGTTTGCCCTCACGACATCAGCCGTTTCGTTTGGTCAGTTCAATCGCACCATTCTTGGGCAATGATCCTGTCTCGACCGAAGCTGAAAGCTGCTTGCGACCCAACCGACCAGTTCCGGTTGTTTCCTCCTTTTGGCCATCAAAGAAGAGATGTCCGCTTAGGGCTCTAAGCGGACATTGACGGGACTTTCATCGGTTTCCGTCACGAACCAAACGTCGTCGTCTGATTTCAGGCTGCGGCGTAACCAAAGATCTTCTTTGCGTGTCGGTCCAGATAGATCCTCAACCACGGTGTGAACTGGTTGGGCGCGTCGGCGACAGCCTGGGTGAGTTCGCCGAAGGTCATCCAGCGGGTGTCCATCACCTCTTCCGGGTTGGCTGCCATCGCCAGGTCCATGGGCGCGTCTGCAGTAAAGAGGTCGACGACCTCGTGCTCGATCAGGCCACCGCCCACATCGGCGCGGTATTCGATGGTGTCGCGATAAGAGGGGATCAGGCCCGTGATCCCCAATTCCTCGCTCAGCCGTCGTATTGCACAATCCGACGGGCTTTCGTCCCACGCGGGATGCGTGCAGCAAGTGTTCGCCCAAAGACCCGGCGTGTGATATTTGCCCATCGCACGTCGCTGCAGGAGGATCTGGTCGCCGCGCAGCACAAAGACCGAAACGGCCTTGTGGCGGAGACCGCGCTGATGCGCCTCCAGCTTTTCGACGGGGGTCAGTTCACCGTCGACCCAGGTGGGGATCATGATCGTCATATGTGTTCGGGCCGTACCAGTCCGGTCAGATGGGCAAGGTTTTTGATCCCGATCTTGATATGGGCCATCGGGCGGGCGCGCACGAGTTTCTTGTTCATATAGGCTTCGAACGTCAAGCGTTGCACGTCGATGTCGTGGCAGAGCGAGACGAAGCGCTCGCGGCGTTCATCCGATTTGTAGTAGGCGTCCTGCATCGAGCGGAGGACGCGGAAGACCATCTTGTGCTCGCCCATGAAGAGCTTGCGGGCGAGTTGCAGGTCTTTCGTGCGCCCGGACGCGAGGCAAGCGGCGGCGGCGGTGGCCGCGACGCGTCCCCCCATCATGGCATAGTAAATGCCTTCACCCGAGGACGGGGCCACCACACCGGCGGCGTCACCTGCCAGCACCACGTCCTTGCCGTTGTCCCAGCAATCCATCGGCTTCAGCGGGATCGGCGCACCTTCCTTGCGGATGGTTTCGCAGTCTTCCAGACCGGAAGCGCGGCGAAGCGCGGCGGTGGCCTCTTTCAGGCTGACGTCGGGGTCCTCGGTGCCCATGCCGACGCTGGTCGTGTTGCCATGGGGGAAGACCCATCCGTAGAAGTCCGGGCTGATCGCGCCGTCGTAAACGACATCGCAGCGCATCGGGTCGTAGACTTCGTTCTTGGGCGGGGCGGCGATGATTTCGTGATAGGCAAAGACAAGGGGGACCTTGTCGGCGTCGGGCACCTCGGCCCGGCCCACTTTGGATTTCGCGCCATCCGCGCCGATGATCAGCTTGGTGGCAAGCGGTTTTTCCTCGCCGCTGGCTTTTTCGCGATAGATCACACGGGTGCCGTCTGCATCGCGGTCAATACGGGCGAATGTGCCTTCGTGGTAATCCGCCCCGGCCTTGACGGCCCGGTCGCGCAGGAACGGATCGAAGTCCTTGCGGTCGACCATGCCGACGAAGCCGTTTTCGATCGGGATATCGACCTTGCGTCCAGTGGGCGAGATCATCCGCGCCGTGTTGACCTTGGTCAGAAGCTGGTCTTCGCCGATGTCGAAATCCTGCATGAGGCGCGGCGGGATGGCACCACCGCAGGGTTTGATGCGCCCGGCGCGGTCCAGAAGGGCGACCGAGACACCGCTTCGCGCCAGGTCTTCGGCGGCTGTGGCGCCTGCCGGGCCTCCGCCCACAACGACGACGTCATAGTTCATCTTTCACTCTCCCGGTTGAAGCATTGGCGCGGGTTTCAATAGCCTGAGTGCCACCAGCGCGGCGGCAAGGAACAGGACAGCTTCCATTCCGAAGACCAGGCCATAGGCGGCGGCGTCGCTGAAGGCGAGCCGCGCCAGATCAAGCGTGCCGGTGGCGACCAGACCAGCGATACCCGCTGCGATGGCCTGGGCGGCGCCGAAGACGCCCATGCGAGTGCCGGTCGCGCCGGCGCGTTCCGAGGCAAGGCGCATCATCGAGCCAACGGCACCGACGACGAAGAGGCCGTTGCCAAAGCCCAGGATGACCGTGAAGGCGATGAGCGACGCCCCTGCCCCAAGGCCGATCAGCCCGATCGCCGAGACAACGCAGCCCAGAACGGCCCAGCTTCTTAGGCTGCCGATGCGGAGCGTCGATAGTAGCCCGGCGGCGATCATGCCAGCGAGCGCCGCGCCATCCTTGCCGCCGGAGAGCTTTGTCGAGGCGTCAGGGGTCAGGCCGTGGATGTGACCCGCGAAGGGTTCGAGCACCAACTCGCTCAGGTAGAAAGCGAAGATCGACAGGAAGACGAAGCCGGTGAAGGCCCGTGCCGCCGGGTCGTCCCACGTCGCACGAAGCGCGGGGCCAAGCGCGGGTTCGTCGGGTTGGGGGACAGCGCCCAATCGACGTTCGACGCCGAGCGTGGCGAGGAAGGCGATCAGCCAGCCGATGATGGCGACGGCGGGCACGACCAGCATCAGGCGGTCGGGTGAGTAGGGTTTCAGGGCGACACCTGCGCCGACGGACGCAAAGATCGCGCCTGCGATCAGCATCAGCCAGGCGATGGTGGCGGCGGCCCCTTTCCGGCTGTTCGGCGCGGCGGTGGCGAGAAGGGCGAGGAACGACGTTCCGGCGGCCCCGATGCCGAAGCCGATTGCCATGTAGGCGACGATCCAGATGGCGAGGGCGATGCCGGTCGATGGCGCATAGGCGATGGCCCAGGCGGTCAGGACCAGACCTGCACCCACTGCGGCGAGCCCGCCGAGGATGAAGGGCGTGCGTCCACCCTTGGCGTCGGATCTATGGCCCCAAACCGGGCGCGTGATCTGCACGGCGTAGTGAAGGGCGACCAGCAGGCCCGGGAGGAGCGCGGGCAGAGCCAATTCGACGGTCATGAGGCGGTTGAAGAGGTTCACGGGCAGGGCCGCCATGCCGCCGATGGCGGCGTTAACAAGGCAGAGCCGCAGGATGCCCCCCCAGCCCAATGTCATGCCAGCCCCCGAAGCGCGAAGGCTGCGATCATCATGCCGCTGACGTAGAGCAGCACGCCGGTGCCGTTGTACCAGGGCGCGCGAGCCTTGGGGTCGCGAAGCATGACGCGCATCGCGAATGCTTGTCCGATCAGAACCGCCATGACGCCCGCGGCGTGAAACGGGCGGTCCCAAGCGAACAAAAGCGCGATCACGGCCACCTGTGGCACCGCCATGACCCAGCAGGCCATGCGCGCCGCACGCTCAGGGCCAAGTGTCACCGGCAGCGAGTTGACGCCTGTTTGACGGTCGCCTTCGAGCGCCTTGAAGTCATTGAGCGTCATGATTCCGTGTGCGCCGATACCATAAAGCAGTGCGATGAGAATGACCTCCCAGGCGGGCGCCCCTGCCGAAAGGACGGCGGCGCCGGTGAACCACGGCAGGCTTTCGTAGCTGAGGCCAACGAGGCCCGGGCCGAGGATGCCGGAGCGTTTCAGGCGCACGGGCGGGGCGGAATAGGCCCAGGCCGCGATCACACCGGCGACGGTGGCGCCGAAGCCCCAGGGGCCAAGTTGCCAGCCGACCAGCAATGACAGGACCGACATCGCCAGCGCGATCCACAGGCCCCAGCGACCGGGAATGCGCCCCGATGGGATCGGACGACCGGGTTCGTTGATGGCATCGACATGCCTGTCGCACCAATCGTTCGCCGCCTGGCTCATGCCGCAGACGATGGGACCGGCCAGAATGACGCCCAGAATGACCAGTCCCCATTGACCGGTGGGCGTTGTTCCAGCCGAGACCGCGCCGCACAGATATGCCCACATTGGCGGAAACCACGTGACCGGTTTGACAAGCGTCAACATGGCCGCCGGGTCGGGCAACACGCGCGTCTGTAAATCCGTTGAGACGGGCATGTGTCAACTTTGCATTACATATGCGAGTCGCGCAAGACAGATAAGACAAACCCGCGAGACCGGATCAGTCTTTTTCTTCGCGCTTCAAAAGTCCGTACTTCCGGAGTTTGACGTAAAGGCTTTGGCGTGAGAGCCCTAGCATCTCGGCCGCGGCGGCGCGGTTGTTGCGCGTGAGCTCAACGGCGGTCTCGATGCACATACGTTCGATGACTTCGTTGGTCTCTGCCACGATTTCCTTCAAGGGTGCGGAGCCCACAAGCTCGACCACGTTGTGGTTGGACGTGTCGGGCACGGACTTGATCTTGGGGGCATTCCGAATGGCTTCAGCCCGGGACGCGTCGCGGATGATGAAGCCGACAACCGGGCGGTCCTGATCGTTGATATAGACGACCGAGATTTCGACCGAGGCACGGGTCCCAAACTCGTTCGCGAGCTTCGTGGCGTAGACGCGCATGTGTCCGGAACGAATGGCGTTTTCCAGCATGACGCTGAGGTCGATCTGACCGCGCTGCAGGAAGTCGGCGAGGCTGCGCGATTTGACCTCGCTCAAGCTGGCGACGTCCGCGATTTCAAGAAACGCTTCGTTCACATCCTGAATATTGCCACGTGGATCGCAAAGCACGATGGCATCGGTGCTTTTATTGAACAATTCCAGCAGGTTCTCGGCTAGCTGGTCGTCCGATCTCTTGGATGGGGCGTCGGACTGCAACCGGCAAATGATCAGTCTTTCGCCCGCTGCGCGGAAGACGGTCGGGGTGATAAGAACCTCTCTCCGGCCACGGAGCGTTTGAGCCTGGAGGTCACTTTCAAAGTCCGATGATGCAAGCGAGACCAGCTTCTCGACGAACTCGCCCCGTCGACGGTGTTTGAACTCTTGTGCGATAGGCGCCCCGATCAATTCGTCGCGCTCGGCGCCGAGCAGGCTGCTGGCTGCCGCGTTCAGGTCGCGAATGCGCCCATCCGCGGCGGACACGAAGACAAACGCATCACGTGTCGATGCCATGAGCATGCGATACCGTGCATCAAATTCGCGCCGTTCTTCATAGCCACGTTCCAGTGCAAACTGCGCCTGAACAAGCTGTTCTTGCGTTTCGGCAACAAGGCGCAGGTCGTGGCCCAGCATAAGAACGGAGGCGTCCGGCCCGACCGTATGGAACGAGTAGCGCACCGGATATTGCCACTCGCTTTCATCCGTGTGGTTCAATTCGACCGGTCGTGTGATCTGCTTGGCGGCGCGGACGGCGTTCAAAGCGGCTTCGAATTTCGGAACGCTCTCGGGCGTGAGAAACTGTTGCATTGGGCGTCCGGCCCAATGGCTGAGGCGCGTGTGCTCGGAGGTTTCGCTTTCGATCAGGATCGAGCGAACGATGCCGTCGGTCGAGACCACGAAAGCAAGATCGCATGCAGCGGCCAGGATACCCGTAAGGTACTCCGGCTCGATGACCGGCATGGGGCCCTTGGCCCAATTGGCTGCGCCGCCCGCCGTCATTCCGCCACCTTCACTTCG